>Ga0209538_1000004_pt1 | contig 172424 bp, 152 predicted proteins | sample BarGraNGADG00211_2_FD_184492 | JGI IMG/M metagenome (GOLD analysis project Ga0209538, IMG submission 184492) | Arctic peat soil microbial communities from Barrow, Alaska - Barrow Graham LP Ref core NGADG0004-211 (SPAdes) (version 2) | ecosystem: Environmental > Terrestrial > Soil > Wetlands >... | reverse complement strand
CTAAGCACGAAGCCATCTTCAAGATTAGATTTCCATTGAGGGTCGTGGAAGATTACCACGTTGATAGGTTACAGGTGTAAAACAGAAATGTAGAGCCGAGTAATACTAATTGCCCGATAGCTTTTTTGACAACCCTAATCCGCCAGCTGGCGGAGATAAAGGAAAAACCAACGCTTATTTACAACTTCTATCTCTTTCTTTTCAATGTCAAATAACCTACACAGTTATTAAAGTTGACAAGTTTATAAAGAAAAAAGTCAGGATAAAACCCCAACTTTCAAACTTTGAACTTTCAAACTTTTAAACTGAACTGATTCAGGTGGTTATAGCGACAGGGTTCCACCTCTTCCCATTCCGAACAGAGAAGTTAAGCCTGTCCACGTCGATGGTACTGCTGCAAAGTGGGAGAGTAGATAGCCGCCGTTTTTTTAAAGCCTCATGTAAAGTAATTTACTTGAGGCTTTTTTGTTGGGATGAAATCAAGTGAACAAGGATTAAAAAAAACTGCCTCAAATTTTATTTTGAAACAGCATCTTTTGTTTAATTTAAAAACCATTCAACGAACTGATTGTCTTTAATTTGCGTAATCCGATAAGTGGAAGCAAATTGTATAATCTTTTGTAATGTTTCTGTTTTAGGTTGAAATTGTTGACCGTCTTCAAGCCATTGTTTTACAGAAATTAAATCAGTTTTGGTTTGCGGAGTAGAGAATTTTTGCATAGGCATCTTTAAAATTTTAGAAGTATATTACTAAAACGAAAGTGAATGCAAAATAGTATATTTTTTTTAAAAAATTATTTCAGTTCCAGATAAACATCTTTCTCGGCAGCTATTCGGCGCATATTCAATAAAGCATAACGCATACGACCAAGAGCAGTATTAATGCTTACATCAGTTTTTTCAGCAATTTCTTTAAAACTCATATCTTCGAAAAAGCGCATACGAATTACTTTTTGTTGCGATAGAGGCAGTAAATCAATCAAGTGTATAACATCAGCTAACACTTGTTCGTTAGACATTGTATCTTCCACACTTTTTTCAGAAAGCTTGGCGTTGTTCACAATATCGTAATCCACCGCATCGGCCGAGAACGTATTTTCATTCTTTTCGCGACGGAAATGGTCGATAATCAAATTGTGTGCAATCCGGTTAATCCAGGCCAAAAACTTACCTGATTCGACGTAACGCCCCAATTGAATGGTTGCAATTGCTTTAATAAAGGTGTCTTGAAAAATATCTTCGGTGAGATCCCTATTACGAACAATCAAATAAATATAAGTATAAACTTTTGATTTGTATCGCAATAATAGAATTTCAAACGCCTTATTATTTCCTGTTTCATACAATTTTACCAATTCGTCATCGGTTAATTGATCCACATTTTTCATTACTTTTAATTTTGAGGTTCAAAGTAATTCTCGGCAATAGGCGTTTAAACTTTAGAGGTTAATAGAAATATTTGGACTGCAAATATAAGAAATGTATTTTAAAGAAAAAACTTTTATGTAGATATTTTGCAAAATAAGGAATATTAATTCAATATAGCCGTTAAATAAAAACAAAATATTAACTGTAAGTTGTAATTAATTTATTGAATATCAATTAAATAAAATTTATCACTCTTTACTTTTTAAAACCTCAATATTTTGTTTCAATTTAACAAATCCAGTTCGTTTAATGGCTGAATGTTTGAAAGTTAGACTGAAATTTTCATCCGTAAGTTGTTTCCATGCTTCCGAATCCCAATTTAACATATCAAAAACAGGATTTAATTCAGTATGGACATTTTGTTTTGCCCATTTTTTATTCCAGGGACAAACATCGGCACAAATATCGCAACCAAAAGCATATCCTGAAAGTTTTGATTGAAATTCAGTTGGGATGTCATTTTTATTTTCGATTGTAAGATATGAAATACAACGACGCGCATCTAATGAACTGTCTTCTAAAGCTTTGGTTGGACAAGAAACAATACATTTTGTACAAGTTCCGCATTGTGCAGTAATTACTGAATCATATTCTAATTCTATATTAAGCATTAAAATACCAATAAAAGTATATGACCCTAAGTCCGGATGAATTAATTGGGTGTGTTTGCCAATCCAACCTAAACCTGCACGCTGAGCCCAACGACGTTCAAATACGGGTGCTGAATCAACAAACGAATGTTGATAATCGGACGAAATACAATTTGAACCGAATAATTCACAGATTTTCTTTTCAAGCTCGCTTAACTTTGTCTTTAGAACTGTGTGGTAATCTATCGCAGAATAAGCATATTTAGCAATTTGTGGAGCGGTGGAAATTTGTTTTTGCTCAGGAAAATAGTTCATTAAAACAACAATTACCGATTTGCATCCGGGAACTAATTTTCGTGGATCAATTCGTTTCTCAAAATTTCGCTCCAGATAATGCATATCAGCATGATGACTGTTAGCCAGCCATTGTTTCATAAATTCGGCATCCTCTGTTAATGCTTCAGCTTTTGCTATTCCACATGCATCAAAACCTACTGAAAGTGCCGTTTGTTTAATGGATAACATGATTTATATTGATTTTAAACAAACTTTGTAGGAATGGTAAATTTATTTTAAGATAGTTAATTCTGAAAGTATTTCAACTTAGATTATTCTATCGTAAATTCTTTTCAATTTCTTGACGAAGTTCGTCAAACCCATAATTACGACCTATAATTGTTCCTTTTCGGTCCATCAAGAAAGTAGTAGGAATGGAAGAAATGTTATATGAAGCTACATATTTAGTGTTTGGACCGTCTTCGTCACGAACGCAAATCCAGGGAATATTTTCAACGGATTGTTGCCAAAGTAATTTGTTTTTATCCACCGAAATCTGGTAAATTTCAAAACCACGACTATGATATTTTGTATATAATTCTCTCAGAGCAAAAGTATAATCAATGCTTGTTTTCATTTCGTAAGCTGAGAAATCGATTAAAATTACTTTACCTTCCAATGATGAAAGCTTTTTATCAACGTTATTTTTATCAGGTAAAATAATATTGATATAACCGGTTCCGGCTTTTGCCAGGATTTCATTCCATGCTTCTTTATCTATTTGTTTTCGTTCAGTCTTGATGGCATCCATTACTAAACTATAAAGGTTTTTAGTGCGCTCGTATTCAGGCATATAGACGTTAAATGATGTTGCAACTGCTGCACAGTAAGGTTTATCGGCTTTAACATAAGGTGAAAACAAATACGTGTTGTTTACTTTCTGATAAAGAGCAAAATATGCAGCTATCGAACGTGGATTTTGAAGAATTAATTTTCGAGCCATTTCTTTGTGTGCCTCAATATCTTTCTCAATATCAGCAATTTTTACATTTTTATCAACAACGCTCATATTCGATGAAATATCATTTACTTTTCGTTGAATATCCATGACTGATTTTCGCAGTTTCTGAATTTGCAATGAAGTTTCGGAACCGGTCAACAAGTATTCGGTCGCAAAATTATCAGATTTGGCTTCAATTGATATATCTTCACATGAATCAACGGCAAAAGTGATGATTTTATCGGCTAATCGTAATCGATAAAAATCAGGATAAGCCGGTCTTGCAGATTTAAATGTGAATTCTCCATTTGCATTTAGCTTTACCGAATCCAGAATCGTGGTTTTCATTAGTCCGGCGTGTTCGAAATAAAGCATTTCACCTTTTGCATCATTTACTTTTCCACTGATATGAAATTTATCATGTTGTTTGCAGGAATACAGTACAGATAATATAAGCAATAAAATGAGTATCTTTTTCATTGATAGAAAGCTTAGTTCGTTTTAAACTTGTAATTCACTTGAGCCAATTGTTCATTTGCTTCAACAATTTTTTTCTTCAAATTTTCTTTATATTGAACTAATTTATGTTGCAACTTCTCATCAGTTAGAGCTAATATCTGTACTGCTAAAATGGCCGCATTCAATGAGGCATTTATTCCAACAGTTGCAACCGGAATTCCGGGAGGCATCTGAACGATAGCCAGCAATGCATCTATCCCAACGAGAGAAGCATTTATAGGCACACCAATAACCGGAATAGTTGTCATAGAGGCAATTACGCCGGGTAAGTGAGCCGCCATTCCTGCTGCAGCGATAATTACTTCGATGCCATTCTCGCGAGCTTGAGTTGCAAATTTTTCAACTTCACGTGGAGTGCGGTGAGCTGAAAGGGCATTTATTTCAAAAGGGATTTCAAACTCATTTAGTAAAGCAGCCGCTTTTTCCATGACATGCAAATCGGATGTGCTACCCATAATAATACTTACTCTAGGTTTCATAGAAGTGTAATTGTTTAATTGATTGACTGATAAAAAGATTCTTTACTTAATTTTTAAATTAAGTTCCAATCAATACTTCATAATCGGCTGCCGAAAGTAGTGAATTGAGTTGAACTGCATCAGAAATTTCAATTTTTACCATCCAACCTTTGCCATACGGATCGTCATTAACTAATTCGGGATTAGATTCTAATTCTTCATTGAATTCCAAAACTGTGCCATCAACCGGTAAATAAAGATCTGAAACCGTTTTAACAGCTTCAACAGTTCCAAACACATCCCCTTCTTTTAGGGATTCACCAACAGTTTCAACTTCAACGAAAACAATTTCTCCCAATTCGCTTTGTGCATAATCGGTAATTCCTACAAAAGCTGAATTGCCTTCGACTCGAATCCATTCATGTTCTTTTGTGTACTTTAAATTTACTGGTACGTTCATAATAATAAGACTTTAAATTTTGAGTTATATTTTGTTGATATTAAGTTGACATAAAACCGGATAATGATCAGAATAATTCACTTTGTCAGTTTTAAATTGAATAGGTGTGAATGCGCTTGAGTCATAAAGCACATAATCGATACGAAATCCATAAAATGACTCTTTGAATGTCCACCCGAATCCGTTTCCGGTTTCAGAAAATGCATCTTTTAGATTTCCTTTAACTTTAGTATAAGCATAAGAAGCAGGAACATCATTAAAATCGCCACATACAATTACTTTATGAGGTGACTCGGCAATTAATTTAGCAACAATGTCGGCTTGATGTGCTCTGAGTTTATAAGTTGCGCCGAGTTTGTGAGAAAAATATTGTGTCATTTCGGCTAAACTATCAGCATCAAATTTATTTTTTAAGCGGATAGGCTTTGATTTATCTGATTCTGTTATTCCATTGGATTCCAAATGGTTGTTGAATAAACGAATAATTGTTCCATTTACATTGATGTCGGTATAAATTGATAAATTTGAGATAGATGGATATTCAATCCGATGTCTGCTAACAATTGGATACATTGAAAAAGTAGCAATTCCATAAAAAATATTGCTTACTTTTCCTTTATATTCAATATGTTTATACGGGTATTTGCTGAAAATGCGTATTATATCTTTAAGAGTAAGAAATTGTTTATCTGTGCTTACTTCAAATTCTTGCAGACAAACTATATCGGCATTTGATTCAATAACATATTGCATTACATTATTATGCTTTCGGGGAGTGTCTTTTACTAAATCTCCACTCACCTTAGTGTTGTAAGTCAGTAAATGTAAAGGGTTTGTGGATTTGATGGGTTCGGTTTTACCAAAATGTACCGGAAAATTATTGCTGATTTCGTTTGCCGATAAGAGCATAAGACTTAAGGAAAGTAGAAAAGTCCATTTTCGTGTTATCAGCCAGAATAAAACAAACCCTAAGTTTATAATTATAATAATTGGATAGATAAGAGCAAAGTAGGCGGGAAAAAGCAATTTTTCAGGACTTACAACAGTTCCTATCAAAGTTAACAACAAGAAAAAAGCTGCAACAATATTTGTCACAAGCATTATCCATTTTACTAATTTCTTGCCAAACATAAACTTGATTCATTCATAATTTGTAATTCAAATTATGAATTACAAATTAGTTTTTATTTCCCTGTTCAAATAATCTTTTCTTTTCTTCGACAGATAGACTTTCGTATCCGGAAGTTTTGATTTTATCCAAAATTTTGTCAATTTCAGCTATTGTACGTGCTTTATTCACATTGAATTCGGCATCGGTCATAGGCGCTTTACTTCTATTTTTATTACGCTTTACTTTTAATTTCCGTGGTCTGAAAATATTATTAATGGCATCCAAAATATAGTTTAACCCTCGAGTCAAATCTTTACCTTGTCGCAAAGATACAACAAATAAATAACCTGCCAAAGCTCCTCCTAAATGTGCAAGTTCGCCACCTCCATTGCTGGATGTTATGCCAAAAAAACTTGTCAGAATTGCCACTAATGCTATATATTTGAGTTTTACACCACCAATAAACATCAATTGCATTTCCATGTTTGGCGAACAAAAAGCTGTAGCCACAATAATGGCCATGATAGAGCCGGAAGCTCCTAATAATAAGCTTTGGTGAAAAATTGGGGAATAGTATGGAAACAGATTGAAAGCTGCAACATAAAATAAAGCAGCAACCAGTCCACCCAACAAATAAAGTCCTACTAATTGTTTTTCAGAATAAAACATCAGGAATATTTTACCAAACCAAAAAAGAGTCAGCATATTGAAGAAAATATGCATAAAGCCTTCGTGTAAAAACATATAAGTTATTGGAGTCCAGACACGATAAAGTAATTGACTTAAATCTGCCGGAATTGCCAGATAAGACAATAAAAAGCTCCCTGAAATGTTGAATAATAAAAGTAGTATTATTGCTAATTTCAATAAGACAAATACACTTACATTGATATAAATCAGTTTAATAGCTGAATTCCCCTGTTTGAATGTCAGACTGATATTTTCCAAAAAGTTCATAGAAAATCGACTTAAAGAGTACTTTTTCTTTTCCAGTATAAAATTAAAATTGCACCAAATAACATTCCGCCTAAATGAGCGAAATGAGCAACACTATCGCCCGAAAATTGAGCTACACCGAGAAATAGCTCGGCTACCCCATAAATTAGTACAAATATTCTTGCTTTAATAGGAATTGGGAGGAATAATAACATGAGTTTAGCTTCGGGGAAAAGCCATCCAAAAGCCAACAACAACCCAAAAACAGCCCCAGAAGCTCCAACTGTTATTGGTAAATTAAGAAACATTCGTTTCATTTCTATTAACGCAGGGGCATCTAACGAACCAATATTTTCCAATCTGAAATAATGGCTTAAAATATCTTGATGGTTTAGTAAAGCATTGACTGAATTAGTTGAAATTGCTTCATTTAAAGCTGTTACTACCGACTGATATTCAATTGTCCAAAAAAGTTGCTGAACAATTCCGGCTCCAATGCCTGTAAGTAAATAATAAAACAAAAAACGCTTGGTTCCCCATAAATTTTCCAAAACCCCTCCAAACATATATAAAGCAAACATATTAAAGAAAATATGCTCAAAACCACCGTGCATAAACATGTATGTAACAAGTTGAGCCGGATTAAATTTAGAAGATGCCCAATAGTGCATTCCTAAGATATCAGTCAGATCGACATTTACTCCCATGCGACTAAATAATCCGAGAGTAATACTGCTTGCTAACCACAATATAATATTAATTGCAATTAAATTTTTCACTACCGGTGGTATCGAACTCAGAAAAGAAGATTTATAGTTGTTCATATTTAAAATTTAAGAAAAATAAAATGAATAAATAACATATTCTTGGTGGCAGTTTTTCAACCTTTGAATCAAAAATCTAAAAAATTTCTTGAATTCAAATAAGGATAATATTTAAAAATTAAGCTCAGAATGCTTTAAAGACAGTATTTTGTCGGACAAAAGTAGTAAAAATCACCTCAAAAACATGTTTTCTAACATATTTTTCGAAAAGATGTAAAATAAACTGTTTTTTTTTAATTTAAACGCTTGTATATTATATACAAACCACTACATTTGCAAAATCAAAATCTATGTTTTTATAGTTTCTAATAAAAAATCAAAATCTTATGAACAAAGCAGAATTAATCAATGCCATCGCTGCTGAAGCAAATCTTAGCAAAGTTGATGCAAAAAAAGCTCTTGACGCAGTAGTTAAAAGTGTATCTAACGCCCTCGTTGCAGGCGACAAAGTAAGTTTAGTTGGCTTCGGAACTTTCTCAGTTGCAGTTCGTGCAGCTCGTCCGGGGATTAACCCAGCTACAAAACAACCCATTAAAATTGCAGCTAAAAAAGTTGCTAAATTCAAAGCTGGAGCTGAATTAACAGCATCTGTTAATTAAGATTTAGTGCATTGAAATTACAAGAAAGGAATATGTAATCATATTCCTTTCTTTTTTTATAGAATCATGAAAATCAATTTATAAATAAATTGATTCGGCAATTTTATCGGCAGTTTGTTTCCCTTTTAAATCTTCCACTAATTTTAATGCAAACTGTAAGGCAACTCCTGCTCCTTTGGCCGTGCTGATAAAAGTAGATTTTACTAATTTCTCGTTCGACAGAATTGCTCCTGTCAATTGATTCTCAAATCCTGGATAACAAATAGCCTCTTTTCCATTTAATAAACCCATTTTACCCAAAATAGAAGGAGCTGCGCATATTGCAGCAATATTTTTATTTTTGTTTGCTTGGTTTTGCAAAAGATTTTTTAATCCATCGTGTGCATCAAGATTTTTTGTGCCCGGCATGCCACCCGGTAAATACAATAACTCATTTTCCGTAAAATCGGTTTCAGAAAACAATTTATCGGCAAGAACGGAAATATTGTGAGCTCCCGTAACTAATTTTTGGTCTGAAATAGAGATAGTTGTAACATCAATATTCGCTCGTCTAAATATATCAATTGATGCTATAGCTTCAATTTCTTCAAATCCATCTGCCAAAAATACAAATACTTTCATGTGTGTGGTTTTGTTTTATTGTAATTTGTAATTATAAGTAATGTAGCCAGTTTCAATCCTTTTGCCGGAAGTAAAGCGCGTCTTATTTGCAGCTGAAATGGCATCTTTCCGCATTTCTGAGTCCGAAATGGTTGTTGGGGAACCGATTGATGCACTTGTAACATTTCCGCTTTCATCAACTCTGATATTGACAGTAATTTTGCCTTCAATGTCTTTCGGGTAATTTGGTTTTACAGGATCACCATAATAGTTCCTTGTCCCAAGATTCAAAGTGAACCCAACTCCGGAATTCCCTTTTCCGGCAGGATTTCCCTGAATTCCATTGCCCGATCCGGAGCCGGTACCTTTTCCTGTACCTGTGCCGTTTCCACTTCCTGTTCCGCCTCCCGAGCCGTTATTCCCGAATAAACCATTTACAGCATTTGCTCTATTGATGGCTATCTGTTCTTTTCTTTTTTGTTCGCCAATTCGTTTATTGGTTTCGAATTGTTGAACTCGGATTGCTTCTTGTTCCTTACTAACACGCTCTTTCTCTTTTTGTTCGGCAATAGAAACGGAATTTTCTTGTTGAGTGAAAACATGTTGATTAGAAGATTTTGATTCTGTGACAGTTGCTTTTGTTCTTGAAACAGCAATTTCATTCGTTTTTGTTTTTACGCTTGCAGTAGCTACTTCATTGCCACCTCCACCGGCATCGAAACTATCGCCGAAACTGACCAGGAAACCTTCATTTTCAGTTGAACTCGGTACTGATAAAACAACGAGCCATAAAACAAGGAATAAAATTGAGCTGGATAAAGTGGAGCCAATTAGACCATATAATTTTGATTTCTTCACGCTGCTTTTTTGGCTTATTTGAGTAGGATTTAGTATTTTTCAGAATTTTCTCTTGCAAATTATCAAAATTCGTACCGTTTTTTTTAATTTATAATTACTCTAACTGTTTTTTGTACCGTTTTATTGTTTCTTCGAGTCCAAAATAGATTGCATCGGCAATTAGAGCATGACCGATTGATACTTCATCTAACCAGGGTATTAAAGTATGGAGGTAGGCAAGATTTTGTAGACTTAAATCGTGTCCGGCATTCAAACCTAATCCAAGTTTTTTCGCCAGTTTGGCAGCTTCAACAAAGGGTGCCACCGCCTTCTCTCTATCTTTCGGATAGTTAGTAGCGAAAGGTTCTGTATATAGTTCCACCCTGTCAGTACCGGTTTTAGCAGCAAATTCGATGTTTTTCAAGTCGGTATCAATAAAAATGGAAACACGAATTCCAACGCTTTGAAAATCAGCAACAACAACTTTCAAAAAGTCTAGATTCTGCACTGTATCCCAACCGGCACTGGAAGTGATTGCTTCCGGTGGATCGGGGACTAATGTTACCTGATGCGGTTTAACCGATTTTACCAATTTGATAAATTCAGGCGAAGGATAACCTTCTAAATTAAATTCGGTTTTCAGAATCGGGCGTAAATCCCAAACATCCTGATATCGAATATGGCGTTCGTCCGGCCGAGGGTGAACTGTAATTCCTTGCACACCAAATCGTTCACAATCCAAAGCTACCTGACAAACATTGGGGATATTTCCACCTCGTGCATTGCGTAATGTGGCTATTTTGTTGATATTTACACTTAGTTGTGTCATTATATTAACTATTGTGTTGAAGTTTTTTTGTTTTTAATTTTTTCTTTTTTTCTCCCAATTACAGGCAAGCTTGTAACTCTACATTAAAAAACTTGCATGTTCCATTTTCATTTAGTTCCTTTGCAATAGATTATTACAACAAAATAATTTAGTTGGCAAAAATAATTAAAAAAACCCGATGCCTGACAGTAGTTGCTTATCTTTCAATTATTTTTATACTTTGAATGTCGGAAATTAATGTTAATATGGAGTTTTTCTTTAAGGATTTAACAATTAAAATTTGAAATTTATATGAGAATAGCTGTTTTTGGAAATATATATCGTAGTGTTTTGCTTTCACATATTTTGATTTTATTTGAATATTTCAAAGACAAAGAAGTTATACTTCTTCTTGACAAAGAATTGTTCGAATTAGTTCGAGATCATGGAAATTGTAGTATGGACTCTACTGAGATTATTGAAGACGATGATTTTCAGGCTGATATTGCATTAAGTATTGGTGGCGATGGAACTTTTTTGAATACAGCTGCCAGAATTGGTCGAAAGGGAATTCCGATTTTAGGAATCAATACAGGACGTTTAGGTTTTTTGGCAGACGTTCCAAATGATGAGATTATTCCGGCTTTAAATGCTATCATGTCTAATAAATTCAGCATTGAAGAAAGAGCATTACTTTTTGCTGAAACATCTGATGGAACAACTTTTAAATATCCTTTTGCGTTAAACGAAGTTTCTGTATTAAAACAGGATAGTTCGTCGATGATAAGCATTACAGCCAGTGTAAATGGTCAGATGGTTCACACGTATCATGCTGATGGTTTAATTCTTTCAACACCTACAGGATCAACTGCTTATTCGATGAGTGTAGGTGGTCCGTTAGTAATTCCGCAAACTCAGAATTTTATTTTGTCACCCATTGCTTCTCATAGTTTGAATGTTCGTCCTTTGATAATTCCCGACTCATGGACTATAGAACTGGAAGTTCATAGTCGAAGTTCGTGTTATTTGGTAGCATTGGACGGTCGATCGAAAATTTTGGATCAAAAAACAAAATTACGGGTAATCAAAGCCGATTTCTCAATAAAAATCATTAAAGAACTGAACCATACCTTTTTTGATACTTTGAAAAACAAGTTAATGTGGGGAGTGGATAAGAGAAATTAGATAATCGGTTAATTAGTTAATTGGTTGATTTGTAGAATAGTTAATAAATTAGAAGTTGATAGAATGAGAATTGTGTTTATGGGAACACCGGATTTTGCGGTGGAAAGCCTAAAAATATTGGTTGAAAATAAATATAATGTTGTTGGCGTAATTACTATGCCCGACAAACCTGCCGGACGTGGTTATAAAGTACAGTTTTCGCCTGTAAAACAATATGCTTTGGATCAAAACTTGCTACTTCTACAGCCTGAAAAACTAAGAGATGAATTTTTTTTGAATGAATTAAGGAGTTTAAAAGCTGATTTACAAATTGTAGTTGCTTTCCGCATGTTACCGGAAGTTGTCTGGGATATGCCACGATTTGGAACATTTAATCTACATGCCTCATTATTACCTCAATACCGTGGAGCTGCACCCATCAATTGGGCAATTATTAACGGTGAAAAAGAAACCGGAGCAACCACATTTTTTCTCACTCACGAAATTGATACAGGAAAAATTATTCTGCAAGAAAAGTTGCCAATATCTGAAACAGACAATGCCGGAACTGTGCACGACAGACTGATGGAAATGGGTGCGAAACTGATAAAGAAAACGGTTGATTTATTGATTACCGGTGAAATAAATGCCATCGATCAATCGCAATTTATTCATTCAGAAGCAGAATTGAAACCAGCACCAAAAATCTTCAAAGAAACCTGCGAAATTGATCTGAATCAGGATGTTGAAGCGGTTTATGATTTTGTACGTGGAATGTCTCCATATCCGACTGCATGGCTTGAAATTCAATTTCCGAATCAATCCGATAAAACTGTTTTAAAGATTTTCGAAACTGAAAAAGGCTTTGAAAATCACGAATTGCCAATCGGAACATTCGTTACCGATGGAAAGAAATTCGCCAAAATAGCTCTGAAAGACGGATTTATATTACTTAAATCAGTTCAGTTACCCGGTAAAAAACGGATGGAAATCGGGGAATTATTGCGGGGAATGCGGTTCTAATATGTCAATAAAATAATATGCTAATGTGCCAATGGAAGACAAATTCTGTCTTTCCATTGGCACATTGTCGTATTGGCATATTGATGTATTATTTTGCAGCTATCGTTTCTATTTCCACCAGCGCTCCCAGTGGCAAAGCTTTTACCGCAAATGCTGAACGAGCCGGACATTCGGTTTGATAAACCTTTTGATAAACTTCATTCATTCCTGCAAAATCGGCAATATCCGATAAAAATACGGTTGATTTAACTACATCTGCAAAAGTATAACCTGCTTTTTTAAAAATTGCATTGATATTTGCGAACACTTGTTCAGTTTGTGAAGTAATGTCAGTAGCTTCAATTTTTCCAACACTTGGGTTAATCGGCAATTGACCAGAAATATACAAAGTTCCATTCGCTTCAACTGCTTGACTGTATGGTCCTATCGCAGCAGGTGCATTTTGAGTATTTATTATGCGTTTCATTCTATATTTAATTTTACTGGTGCAAAGATAATGATAATTTGCAAATTGTAGACTTCACAGAATTTTCAGTTTTTGACGCAAACGTTTGCATTCTTTTAAGCAAAAAATCTGGAGGATAACGATATAAATATGATTCAATATAGATTATATTTGTTTCATATTTATTAAATTATATATTAGATAGTTTTGTTGTAAATCCAAATTATTTAATTTATTAAAATAATTCCCTGAAATAAAAATAATCAGCTGATTATCAAATAATTTAAATATTAGAATTAACTGAATTGGTTTACCAATAATTTGGTCGACCAAAAATAGTACTAAGATTTAAATGCACAAAAGATTTTTTGCGTTATTTTTTCATTTCTGTTGTATAACATATTTTTGTGTTAAAAAACGTGCAACACAGAAACAAATTTATAAGGAAAGTAAGCTGTTCTAATAATAATAACTACCCTTTAGAGGTGACCAAATTTTAAGACTGAAGTTCTTCTCTCAATTTCTTGGGTAGTCCGGCAACAACTAACTGATAAGAATTATCTATCCATTCACAAATCAGTTTACATGTCAAACGGTTGTCAATAAATACTGTATTCCAGTGCTTTTTATTGAAATGCCATGCGGGAACAACAGCAGAATATTCTTCACGTAAAGCGATGGCTTTTTCCGGATCGCACTTCAGGGCAATTTGCGTTTCAGGGTTGTCAAGCGGAATTAAAGCAAACATTTTTCCCTGAACTTTAAGTACCAGAGAAAACTCATCAAAAGGAAAACTTTCGGTTGTTCCTTTCAGGCTTAAGCAATAATCACGGAGTTCTTCAACGTTCATTTTTAAAGAAATCAGAGTTTAATGTAAATTTTCTTTTTATATAAAATGTGTCCGATAAACCAGTTGATAGTCACAAAACTTAATGCAAACACCAATGAACCTAAATAATCGCCAAAAACAGGTGACAGCCATTGTGTATAAACAAAACCTTTGAGTGAAAACCATTCTGCAAAATACGTAAACCCAATATTCCCTAAAAGTATGCTCAGAATTCCTGCAACCACATAAATAAACATTGGGTTTACACCAAATGATTCGAAAAAAATACTCCATTTTTTCTTGCCTTTTACATCAATTATCCATAAAAGTAAAGCAAGTAACAAAGATGCCAGTCCGCATGTAGCCAATACAAAACTTGAACTCCAGATTTTTTTATTGATTGGGAAACCGTAATTGAGTAAAAATCCGATAAACATAATGATGGTTCCAAAGATAAAGAGTTTCTGAATTCTCTGGTTATTGTCTTTCGATTCGGAAATTAATTTACCTGCTAAAAACCCAAGCAAAACATGTGCAATACAAGGCAAGGTGCTGAGTAATCCTTCAGGATCGAAAACAACTTTAGTTCCATCAGGTAAATTATCGGTATATATATGTTTAACTCCCAAAACAGCATTATCGATTATAAAAACAAGACTACTATCATTTTCTGCATAACTTCCCGTTACAGCCATTAATATCCAGTAGAAAAGCAGAATGAAACCTATAAGCCAGGGAATACGTTTCGGTTTAACCGACAGAACAATGAACGAACCGAAGAAAGAAACTAAAGCCAAACGTTGCAAAACGCCAAGTATTCGAAGGTGTTCGAAGTTGTTAGCTGATTGCAAAATTTTGTCGACCAATGACATGTCTTCTGCCCGAAGACCATTTAAACCCCGACAAAAAAGTGAAAACCAACCTATTGCCAATCCGATTAAAAATAATAAAACTGAACGACGAAGCAATTTTGTAAATGTCTGTCCGGATAATTTGAAGTCAAACTTTTTATAGGATAGATACATGGAAACCCCCATGATAAACATGAAAAAAGGAAATACAAGGTCTGTTGGAGTTAAACCATTCCATTGGGCATGTTCTAAAGGTGTATAAATACTTCCCCAGCTTCCGGGATTGTTTACCATGATCATGCCGGCGATAGTAATTCCGCGCAATACATCGAGTGAAAGTAATCTTGAAGATGCTTTAATAGGATTAGTCATAATATTCGAATAAATAATTTAAGGGTGTTTATAATTTAGTCAGCACAAATGTACAAAAAAAGCATTAAAAGGAACAAGTCCAATTAATGCTTTTTTTTAATATATTAAAAGACCTTACAGAAAGCCTATTGAATGAAAGTGAAGATTACAATGCACAAATTACAATAAGGAAATTAAGCGATTCAAACTTTATTTCACTTCCACGCCGTTTGTTACTTTTGCACCTGGAAGAATCAACACAAGTTTTCCATCAGCATCTTCAGCAGAAAGAATCATTCCTTCGCTCATAATGCCACGTAATTTTCGTGGTTCGAAGTTAGCAATAAAGCAAACCTGAGTGCCAATTAGTTCTTCCGGATTTGGATAATATTGAGCAATTCCAGACAAAATTGTGCGTTCTTCCATTCCGTCAGCAAGGCGGAATTGAAGCAATTTATCTGCTTTTGGCACTTTCTGACAATCAAGAACGGTTGCAACACGAATATCCATTTTCATGAAATCATCAAACGAAACGTTTTCTTTTACCAGAGAAGGTTTATAGGCTGCGGCTTCGTTGGTTTTCTTTGTATTCAGCAATTTTTGAACTTGTGATTCCATGGCTTCGTCTTCAATTTTTTCGAACAACAATTCGGGAGTTCCAAGTTGTGCTCCGGTTTTCAATAAATCAATTTTACCCAGATCTTTCCAGTTAAATGAAATAATGCCAAGCATAATGCGTAGTTTCTTCGACGTAAACGGCAAGAATGGTTCAAAAGCTATGGCCAGATTTGCAGCAATTTGCAAACTCAAATGTATGATAGTTGCCACGCGATTCATATCGGTTTTAGCGACTTTCCATGGTTCAGTGTCAGCCAGGTATTTATTTCCGATGCGAGCCAAATTCATGGCTTCTTTTTGCGCATCGCGGAAACGGAAATTATTGAGCAATTTTTCCACATCAGCTTTTACATTAACAAACTCTTCGAGCGTTTGCTTGTCGTAATCGGTCAATTCGCCCAATGCAGGCACTTTTCCATCATAGTATTTCTGAGTCAACACTAACACACGATTGATAAAGTTGCCGAAAATAGCAACTAATTCATTGTTGTTGCGAGCCTGAAAATCTTTCCACGTGAAGTCATTATCTTTTGTTTCGGGTGCATTGGCTGTCAAAACATAGCGCAATACATCTTGTTTGCCGGGGAAATCGACCAGATATTCATGCAACCATACCGCCCAATTGCGCGAAGTGGAAATTTTGTCACCTTCAAGATTTAGAAATTCGTTCGCAGGAACATTGTCAGGCAAAATATATGAGCCTTCAGCTTTTAACACCGATGGAAATACAATACAGTGGAAAACAATATTGTCTTTGCCGATAAAATGCAGTAAACGGGTTTCGGAATCTTTCCACCATTTTTCCCATTTTCCATATTTCTCAGGTTGATTATCGCACAGTTCTTTGGTGTTGGAGATATAACCAATCGGCGCATCGAACCATACGTAAAGTACTTTTCCATCTGCTCCGGCAACAGGAACAGGAATTCCCCAATCCAAATCGCGACTTACAGCGCGAGGTTGCAAGCCCATGTCGAGCCAGCTTTTGCACTGTCCATACACGTTTGGTTTCCATTCTTTGTGGTCTTCGAGTATCCATTTGCGCAACCAGGCTTCGTGTTGATCAAGCGGAAGATACCAGTGTTTGGTTTCGCACATTACAGGAACATTGCCACTGATAGCTGATTTTGGGTTGATTAAGTCGGTTGGACTCAACGAAGTTCCGCACGATTCGCATTGATCGCCATAGGCATTTTCGTTGCCACAATGGGGACATTTTCCGGTGATATAACGATCTGCAAGGAATTGCTGAGCCGTTTCGTCGTAATATTGTTCGTTGGTTTTTTCAATAAAACCACCTTTACTTTCAATCGTTTTGAAAATATCAGAAGCCAGTTCGCGGTGAATCTTGGACGTTGTACGAGAATAAATATCGAACGTAATTCCAAAATCTTCGAACGATTTTTTGATAATTCCGTGGTAACGATCCACGATATCCTGAGGCGTAACGCCTTCTTTCTTGGCTTTTATAGTGATGGGCACACCGTGTTCGTCCGATCCGCCGATAAATAGCACATCTTCGCCTTTCAAACGGAGGTAGCGTACGTAAATATCTGCAGGAACATAAACTCCGGCCAGATGACCGATATGCACTGGTCCATTGGCATAAGGCAAAGCCGAAGTAACGGTGGTACGTTTAAAATTTGTCATGTAGTTAATCTGTTGATTGGTTCATCAGTTGATTAGTTTATCGGTTAATTGGTTATTGCGAACAGATTAACCGATGAACCAGTTAACCAATTAACTTTATAACTAAACAGGAGTGCAAAGATACAGACAAATAATTAAATTTTGCATATATTTGCCAATCAAAATAAATCCCAACTATCATGCCCCGCGATAAAGCTATTCTTAAAGAACAGGTTACCGAACTTTCCAAGAAAGAGTTGGTGGATATCGTGTTGAAGTTAGCCGCTAAACGTTATAATTACGAGTTTTTGCTGGTCAATTTTTTGGATAAAGATGGCGGTGAGCAAACTTTATTCGAAGAATCTAAAGAAGATATTGATAAATTAATCCAAAAAGAATACAAAGGAAGAACGATTCAACATCGGCTAGTTAAGAAGCTAAATGCCTGTACGAAAAGAATCGGTGAATTTACCATAGAAACCAAAAGTAAGAAGTTAGAAGCGGATTTGGTTCTTTACGTATTGGAAAAACAATTTCAAAATCCGTCCAAGGTTTTTGGTGCGCGTTTTTCGGGTTACGATTATAAAGTGGGATTGCTTCTCAAACGTCTTATTACGCTCGTTACCAAAAAACTTCATCCCGATTATCTAATAGATTATCAGGATAAAATCAATGAATTTCTTACGAAACTGCATAAAACTTCCAACCGCATCAATACCATCAAAGAGTTACCTCAAATTATTGAATGATATGGATGTTTGATAAGTCGGTGTTAAACAAAATATTAACACTACTCTTTCAGTTGTGTAATAAAAATATTGCTGATTAACCTAAAATAAATTAACCTGGGCAGTTAATATTTAATTGATATTATTTATCTTTGTACTTTTAAATTAAATTTATTCAAAAAAAAGTAATAACAATTTACAAGTAAACGTATGAAAAAATTAATTTTTGCCACACTCTTATTAAGTATTTCACTTGGGTTGTTTTCCCAGGTAGTAGAAAATCAAGGCATTGAAAAAAAAAGTAGTTTAACAATCGGATTTTTGCAAGGCGGTGGATCTCTGGTTGGTGCCGATTTCGAAACACTTTTATCGGATAAATTCAGTATGCAGATTGGTGCCGGATTTGTCGGATTTGGAGCGGGCATAAACTATCATTTCCAACCATCGATTAGCAGTTCATTTATTTCGTTGCAATATTGGCATCAGGGTTTTGGAACAAGTTACACACAAAGTTTAATAGGACCGAATTTTGTTTTTAGGGCAAAAAAATGGTTTACTGCACAAATTGGGTTGGGTTATGTTCTCGGTTATGGACCGGCATGGCCATCAACAGCTGCAACATCGCCAGTAATTCTAATGTATTCAATCGGAGTTTATTTCCCATTATAATAAGTTTAATTCTTACAGATTAAAACTTTAATATTCCCCGCACATTTCGCTTATTTTCGCCGATATTATTCAGCGTCATTCTGCGAAATCTGCGGGAATTTTATTTTTTCGTTTCGAATAATCAAGCAGTTTTTTCGCCCTAACGGATTTATCTTTGTACTTTTGCAGTCCTAAAATATAGAATTGATGCTGAAAAAGATTAAACCCTACATGATGCCTATTTCCATGGCTTTGGGTGCCATTTTTTATAAACCGTTCGGAGCTTTGTCGTTTCTGACGCCTTATCTGATTTTTATCATGTTATTTCTGACTTATTGTAACCTGAAGCTGAACGAAATTCGCTTGTCGTGGCTACATTTTTGGTTGATTTTAATTCAGTTAGTTGGAAGCATGTTGGTTTTTTTGTTGTTAAATCCAATAAATACCGTTTTAGCACAAGGTGCTATGATTTGTGTGTTGGCTCCCACCGGAACAGCTGCACCGGTTGTTACAGGCATGTTGAAAGGAAATATTGCCGGAGTTACTGCTTATAGTTTGTTAATCAATATATGTGTGGCGGTATCAGCACCGGTTATTTTTTCATTTATCGGGAATAACCGGTCTTTACCTTTTTTCGAATCATTTCTAGCAATCGGACAACGTGTTTTTATTTTGTTAATTCTTCCTTTTGCATTGGCATTACTTATGCGAAGATTCACACCCGCATTGACGACTAAAATCGGTTCCTATTCAGGATTTTCATTTTATGTATGGTCGTTTTCGCTGATTATTGTTACCGGACGCACTGTTGAATTTATTATGAAACAAAACAGAACCAGTTACCTGACCGAAATTATTATTGCCTTTGGGGCTATGATTATGTGTATCAGTCAGTTTTTGATTGGTCGAGGAATTGGAAAACAGTATGACGACACAGTCGCCGGCGGACAGGGACTCGGACAAAAAAACACCATTCTGGCCATCTGGATGGCACAAATGTACCTGAACCCTATTGCTTCCATCGGACCTGGAGCGTATGTTCTCTGGCAAAATATTATCAATTCGTATCAGGTTTGGAGGAAAAGGAAGACATTGTGATTGGTTAATTAGTTAATTGGTTGATTGGTTCATTTGTTGATTTCTCACTCTTTGTTCTTTATTCTTTATTCTTTGCTCTAAAAAATAACTTTATGACACGAAAAAAGCAGATAATCCTTGTAATAGTTGTTTTGGCGATTAATTATTCGCTGGACCGGATTACCAAAATGCTGGCTGAAAATTACTTGCAAGGAAGGGAAACGTTATCGTATTTTTATAATACAATTGTGTTGGAATATGCCGAAAACAGAGGCGCTTTTCTCAGCGTCGGTTCCAATTGGCCTGATGCATTAAAATATGTCGTACTTTTGATTTTTCCGATTTTGGTATGCTTGTACGGACTATATTATTGTGCTTTTAAACAGAAAGATAAGAAATTGATTATTGCCATGGTTTGCATTATTGGTGGCGGGCTTGGTAATTTAACAGACAGATTATTTAATGATTTTCGGGTGGTCGATTTTATTAATTTTGGTATTGGTACTATGCGAACTGGCATTCTCAATGTGGCGGATATGTCGGTGACGTTTGGTGTGATTTTTCTCCTTTTTGATCAATTCAGAGTTAACAGTATTAAACCGGAATAAATTGAAAGATGAAGGGATTTTCTACTTTGTCCGAACAAAACATCTATCAAATCAGTTAGTTCATAGAATAATTACACTCAAAAAATCAATAATATGAATTTACTGGAACAATTAAAAACCTATACCAAAGTTGTTGCCGATACAGGCGATTTTAATTCCATATCAATTTACCAACCGATTGATGCAACCACCAATCCATCACTTATTTACGCTGCGTCAATGGATCCAAAATACAGTTCGCTGATTGATGATGCAATTCAATATGCCAAAAAGATTTCAGGTGACAAAGCTGTTCAACTTAGCAAAGCTATGGATAAACTGGCTGTGAATTTTGGTCTTAAAATTCTGGAAATTGTTCCGGGTCGGGTTTCTACCGAAGTGGATGCGCGCCTTTCGTTCGATACCGAAGCCTCCATTGCCAAAGCGCATGAATTAATTGCACTTTATGAATCGAATGGCATATCGCGTGAACGGATTTTAATAAAAGTTGCTTCAACCTGGGAAGGAATTAATGCTGCGGAACAGCTTGAAAAAGAAGGGATTCACTGTAATCTGACTTTGCTTTTCTCCTTTGCACAAGCGGTACGATGTGCCGAAGTCGGTGTGACGCTGATTTCACCATTTGTTGGAAGAATACTGGATTGGTATAAAAAAGATCGTGGTGTTTCAGAAATTCCGGGTGCTGATGATCCCGGTGTGAAATCAGTTACCGAGATTTACCATTACTATAAAAAATTTGGTTACAACACGATTGTTATGGGAGCGAGTTTTCGCAATATTGGTGAAATTATTGAATTGGTTGGTTGTGACGCATTGACCATTTCGCCTTCATTGCTGAAAGAACTTGAAAATACAGAAGCGGTTTTAGAAAAGAAATTGGATGCAATTAAATCCAAATCATTGGATATCAAACAAATTCATATCAACGAAAAATCTTTTCGTTGGATGATGAATGAGGATGCTATGGCTACCGAAAAACTCGCGGAAGGAATTCGTAATTTTACCAAGGATTTGATAAAACTGGAGAATAAGATTTTTTCGTTACTTTAAATTTCAAACTTAAAACGACTGAATATATTATTTATATTCAGCTCTGGTTCGGAGTAGCATCCAGACTACGTCGGGTTAGAAGCAAGGCTATGCCTTGTAATTTGAATAATAACTCTCTTAAATATGGAAAGCAAAGCTTTCCTTTTAGCGCGACGTAGTCTTTAGACTACGCCGAACATTTACACGCTACGCTCAAGGAATAATAATTGCAATCCAATAACACATTCGTTTGTAAAACTAATTTATTTATTTCGGAATAAAATTAGTTTCGTTGACGTTGTTTACTGATAATACATATATTTGGGATAACATAACTTGTTCCGTTTAACGGGATTTCAACAACCAGCTAAATCTTTTGCTTTTTTAAAGATTATATCCGACTGGACTTGGGTATTAAAATATTATTTATTAAATCTTTTGTGCTTTTACGCAAAAAAAATAGTAGATTTGCAAATCAATCCTTAAACTATAATTTGAATTGGTTGTTTCATTTGCGAATATAGAAATTCGAAGAATTTGCGAAGATGAACATTATGCAATTTCTATTTTAGGACAGCAAGCGACAATTTTTCTGCTATCTAGGTTGGCTGATTTGGAGGCTGCTAATAATATTGGTGAGATTATCGTAGGTAAACCTGGAGAAATTGAATTGGATAAAGAAAGATGTTACAAAATAGATTTAATAAACGATATTAAATTGATAATTTGTAATAACGATCTTAGTGCTGAGTTAGGTTTTGATTGGAAAAATATTAGACGGGTGAAAATTATAAAAATTGATTCATATGAGTTTTGAACCAAATTGGGTATCTTTACCAAGTACAACAATTGATTGTATTCTTAATGAAAGAGGAATTACGAAAAATAGGTTTGCAGAAATTTTAGGTTGGGAGCTTTTGAAAGTAAATGAATTGATGGCTGGTGAGTTATCGATAGATGATACAATAGCTCAAAAATTGCAGCAAACACTTGGTTCATCAAAGGATTTTTGGATATATAGACAAGATATTTATGATATAAGAAGAAAGGAAATAGAAAGCAGAAAAGCTAGCTGGATTAAGTGTTTACCTGTTAAAGACATGATTAATAAAGGTTGGATTAGAAAGACAGGCAATTTATTAGAAGAGTGTTTAGCTTTTTTTGATGTACCAAATGTTGAAGCATGGAATTCAACATATGCAAATACATTTTCATATGCATCTTTTAGAAAATCAGAAACATATGATTCAGAAATATTTTCAACTTCAGCTTGGCTTAGAAGAGGGGAATTAATTACAAAGAACTTTAAAGCTAACAAATGGGATAAAGACCTTTTTGAAAACAAATTGTTTGATGAAATTAAACCATTAATCAAACTAAAAAATCCTTCAGTATTTCTTCCTAGACTTACAAAGATTTGTTCTGATTGCGGAATTCTTCTCGCTATAGTTCCAAATATCAGCAAATGCTATGCAAGTGGAGCAACAAAATTTTTATCAAAAGAAAAAGCTCTAATGATTTTAAGCTTTAGATTTCTATTAGATGATCATTTTTGGTTTACTTTCTTTCATGAAGCAGGACATCTGATTTTACATGAAGATAAAATCACTCGCATCGAAGGGGGCAGTTTGCAAAATAACAATTTTGAGGATGAAGAGATTGAAGCTAATCTTTTTGCATCTGAATGTCTTATACCTTATCAACTCAAAGATGAGTTCTTAAATCTCAAAAGAAATAAAAGAGAAATAATAAGTTTTGCCAACAAAGCAAGTGTTTCTCCAGGTATTGTTATCGGCCAAATGCAACATAAAGAATTAATAAGATTCGAATATCTAAATAGTTACAAGCGAAGATATTCTTGGGATGATATTAATTTAGGAATCCAAAAAGCTCTTTCTGTTTATTAGCCTCTAAAATATTGATATATTTGTGTGTGTTTTTGCCAATTACATATACAATCCTCAATAACCTGCATTGCAAAATCTAATTCGAGATAATTTCCAAGTTCAATTAAATTTGCATTTAAAACATTTCCATCGCAATTTGGCAAATCGTATAAAAGCTTTGCTCCATTTTTTGGTCCTGTAGAGTTACTGATATAAGGTGAATCTGGTTCTATTGCAATAATTTCAATTTTTCCAAGCATAGATAGAAAATCAAATTTTGCTAATCGACCAAACCCTTTCACAGAATTTAATTTATCGTACAAATACTTAAATAATTCTTTGGGGTTATTTCTAATACTCTCATCAATGTTCTCGATAAACACAAGATGACTTTGTCCGATTAGCTGAATATAGTCTTTGATAGAGGCTCCTGTTCCTGAATTATACGTTGCAGATAAACTTGTAAATTTTCGATGATTACTAAAGCTTCCTTTTGTTCGTAACAATTCTTCATTATCTTCTAACCATTCTAAAAACCGTGGTAAATTGTTAGTTATCTCAGTCCAACTCCAAATAGTCCCATTTCCTAAATTACCATACACAGATTTTAATAAACTCCACCCAGTTCTTAAATGTTTTCCAAAATGAGTTAATAAAAACACAAGCCAAAAGGCCTCATCAATATTTCCATTTCTAAGATGCCAGCAAGCTGCTCTTATAGGATCAAAAATCTCATCATTAGGATCAATTCTTCTTACTGAGATTTCTTTTGAAGAAATGGTTCTTATGTATTGTACCCTTCTAATACTATCTATTAATTGTTTAATAAATACCTTTTTTGCATTCGGATTCAGAATACCTCCTAATGGACTACCATTATTAGCTTGATACAAATCTAACTGAACTTCTAAGTCGTTATATAACTCCTGATTTTTCATAATTTTCTATTTCTATAGTTATCCATTTTCTTATTGAGTTAAGAATTTTTTTTGAAACTCCGTAACTGCTTTGAATATTGTGATTAAAACCTATAACTTTAATTCTATTTTTTAAACAAACTTCCCCTAATTTATTAACAGAACCACTAAAGGCAATTCCCTTAACTCTTTTATTATTCCTCTGTTCAATCCCCCATTCATACATTTCTTTTTCAACGAATTTACAATCGGAAACTTTTTCTAAATACCGAACTACAGAAGTCCCATTTAATATTAAAACATTAATATTAGAAGAGTTAAGTAAATCGGCTAATACAAATAAAGATTTTTCTAATAATAAATCTTTACTTTCTTGGGAAACAGATGACCATTTTGTAAAAGTAGCAAATGGAATCATATCTAAATGACATGCCTCGCCTGATGGGAAATAGTATGATTTGGAACTACCAGAAATTATATAATCTAGTTTTTTGAACCATAAATCATAAGGATTTATTTTGAAATAACTCTCATAAGATTGCTTGACTGCACTATAATGGTCTTTATTAAAATTTGACCAACTATTAATATTCAATGATTCAATCGTATAAAATCTTTTATTGTCATTTATCAATACATTCAAATCATTGTCCAGAAACTCTTTGTCACTAGGGTTAATCCCCAAAGTTGCAATCTTTGCTTTATTTATATCCCCAAAACACAATATCGGAGTAGCCCACGGAATTACACCTAATTCCAAGAAAGATTTATCATCAAGAAGATTTAATAACTTTTTAAATTTATAAAATAACATTTCTATTATTGTTTATATTTCTCGTTAATCAAATTAAAAAGTACTTTATTTGATATCATAGATTTTAGTTTGACTATGTTTCGATATTTATTTGCTTTTCTAAGCGAATAAATTTTAAAAAATATAAGAATATCCTTCCAATAATCTGGTAAGTCAATCGATTCAAAATCTAATTCAATTCCTTCTTCTCTAATTCTTTTTTCTAATTCTTTTACTTTATCAATGTTTGCTTTAATGTCGTTTTGAGGCATTGCAGGCATTAAGTAATTGTGAGATTGATATCCCTCACTTAGATATTTTTTTGCTTTCTTGATTTTGTCATCATAAAGATGTAAGCTTGAAACAAAATGATTATAACTGCCAAGTTCTACACCTAAAGTTCTAGTTATTATTTCCTGGATCATTGTAAAACAGAATATGTCATGATAAAGTCCTAAATAAGCATCATTAGATCTCATATATGTAAACATATGTAGTTTATTCTCTCTTATAAAAAATTGAAGTGTACAAGTACATGGTGTATCATTTGAATCTGAATTCACAAGATCTGTAGCATCAAAAATCTGAATTACAGCTTTTTTGGTATTTGGCTTGATTTTCAATAACTCTATAATATAATCAAATTGATTAATTGAACCGTACATTGCAAACATTCTTGGACCATAGGCACCATTTAGTGTAACTCCATCGTCTGAGAAATCACTATAACATTGAAGATAATACTTGATCGATTCAAGATCATTACTTGCTGAAAGATACCAGAATAACTCACCAAGTGGGCTGATAATTTTTCCTTTTGTTTGTGTAATACTCAATCTCGCCAAAGGATTTGATAATCTAATATAAACTCCTAGAATTTCATAAATTGTTCCTTTTGTACTTCTAATTTTATTTTCTATTTTTAGGAGTTTTTCAAAGAGTTCATACATTATATCATCAATTGATTCTTTTTCAATGTACATATCTACATGTTTTTAATAATTAAACTAGTTCTATACATTTAATATTATCAAAATATTATGAGTTTTAATTGTCGTTTTATTTTTTTGCCCTCAAAATTACAAACTATATTTAACACCACCAACACATTTTATGTTTTTTTCAAATAAAATTTAAAAACCCTTTATTAATGCGGATTTCCGTTAAAGGTCAACTCATATGATGACTCAAAGTCATCTTATGAGTAAGAAAATAGATTATAGAAATTCCCGGTGCTTTGAAGAACAAAAAGCCCCGATAAAATATCAGGGCTTTACTAGTTGATATTGTTGTCTTACTAAAACACCTATATAATTGATTTGTATTTATTAAACTTACTCTAAAATATAAATTATATATACTGATAACCAATGATTAAATAAAATTCTTTACTCAAAATAATAAAGTTAAATAAAGATAAATAAGAAATTATTCTTACCATTATTCTTACCAAACCAAAATTATTACTATCTTTGTAGTGTGTTTAACCAATCATTCATACTACAATGGCAAAAATTAGTTTTTATCTTACCAATCCAAAGGCAAAAAACGAAACGAATCTTTTTTGTTTTATCAATTACGGATTGTATAGAATCGACAACGGTGCAAAGAAGTATTTGCCCCTGAAATACTATACAGATATTGCAATGTACCCCGATTTATGGAATAAGGAACTAAACAGGGCAAAAGAATCTAACAAGTGGGCGAACCCTGAAACGTTTGATATTAGCGTTCAGGCGGTCAAAGAATCAGCTAAAACCAACTATGATAAAATCAATAATAAGATAGCTGACTTTGAAACAAAAACAAAAGAAATTATCAATAGACTTTCTGAAAATGGAGATGTACCATCACACGACCAACTCCGAAAAGAATTAAATAAGGTTTTTAAACCTACCAAAGTAACCACCGATACAGACGAAACCCCGAAAGACTTATTTCCGTTTATCGACCACCTTATTGAAACATCGCCCAACAAACATTCTACTTTAAAAAGTTTTAAGGTTGTACGAAAGAATTTGCAGGACTACCAAAAGGCAAAGAGAACTGTTTTAAACTTCAATAGTATTGATATTGACTTTTATAATTTGTTTATCGACTACCTGACAAAACCGACCAAAGGTAAAAACAAGGCAGGGCAAACCATAACAAAGGCGGGTTTATCAAAGAACACCATCGGCACACGAATAAAGATACTCAAAACCTTTATAAACGAGGCAAACGATAGAGGTATAACCGTACTACCTGACTACAAAAAGAAATCATTCAAAGTACTTAAAGAGGAAACTAATTCAATCTATCTGACTGAATCGGAATTAATGCAAATGTACTACATTGAAACATCGCCCGAGAGTTTAAAGATATTGCAAAAAGAATTTAGCACCGACAAATTACCCGACTATTTGGCAAAAGTCCGGGACTTGTTCCTGATTGGTTGTTATACCGGTTTGCGTTTTTCTGATTTGTCGAAACTGAATAAAGACAATATCACTAAAGACAATACGATAAACGTAAAAACCATAAAGACGAATCAAAGTGTAGTTGTACCAATCCATCCGATAACTAAACAGATATTTGAAAAGTATAACTATCAATTACCCCGAGAAATTAGCAATCAGAAATTCAATGAGTATTTGAAAGACGTTGCAAAAATAGCCGGAATAAAAGAACCCATTTCAACCGAAATGACTAAAGGCGGTTTTAAAGTGTCAGAAACCACCGAAAAATACAACCTCGTAACCAGCCACACCGCCCGCCGTTCCTTTGCTACAAACGCCTTTTTAATGGATATGCCGAGTATTTCAATAATGAAAATAACCGGACACAAAACCGAATCGGCGTTTATGAGATATATTAAAATGAGTGCAAAAGATAACGCTATCAAAATGCAATCACATAAATTCTTTAATCCGATGTTAATCGCTAAATAATTGAGTTATGGAAATAGAAAAATACATCAATCAAAAAACGAGTGAAATTTTAACGGAAAATAATTTTGAGAGTTTATATTTATATCAAATGGTAGAAATTGTCAAGAAATTAACGTGTGATTTTGATATTTTGGCACTCTCTTTGTTCAGGCGTGAAGTTGCATATTCTTTATGTGAAAAATATTATTTTGAAACAAGTAAAAAAGAAATAAACAATATAAAGGTTACAAAGAAAGACACTAAGTTAGATTTAGAACATTTTGCGATTAAATTTACACACATCCCTGATAATTACGAAAAAATTAGTTTTTTTGATGGTCTTTTCTATGATTATAGTACAGGTTCAGAGTTCAAAATATACGACCTTACAAGTATAATTGAGTTTATAGAATTTGCGTATGAGAATTATCAAGTTTCAGATTATGGTAGTAATTTATTGGAGTTTGCAAAAGTGGTAGATGCTAAATATAGAGAGCTAAAACCCGCTAATTATGATTTTAGAAATTATGGTTTTTCTGATTATTATCTTAAAGAAAGGAATACAAAACCATCAAAGAAAGAACTTACTTTTATTGGACTATTTAAAGATGAGTATATCGGTCGAATTGAATTGTTTTATAACAGATTAATAGCCAACGGATATATTGACACAAAACACATTTGGAGGCAATCAAAAGAAAACGAACCGGCAAAGGTTTATTATTGGTTATTTGAAAAAGGCGTTTTAAAATACAATACACCAACCCCCGCCCTGATATGTTTCTGTAAAAAATTTGGTATTACAGCGTATAAAGACACTGAGCCGAGACCAACCGCCGAGATTAGAGCCGTAACAGTCAAAAATCTATTAAATGCCACACTTACCAAAGACGAAAGGAAACACTTTGAAAACGTTTTTTCGCCGTTTTTAATCAAATAAGATATTCCGTTTGTTCCGTTCTATTCCGTTACGGAAACGGAATATAAAAGACTGAATAAGAATAAAGTAATTTCGGGCAAATTCTAAAAACAAAAGAATATGCCCGAAATTATTTTATCAGGAATCAGTTTTGACCAACTGCAAGACAGTATCAAAACCACAGTAAAAAATGAAGTTGAGCGAATTATCGGAAATTTGCCAACACCTACCACCGCCCCCGAGCTAATCACACGAAAAGAAACCGCCGAAATTTTAGGTATTTCATTACCTACATTAAACAATTGGACTAAAACAGGTATTATCCCGGCGCAACGCATCGGCACACGTGTACGATACCAAAGAGCCAACGTGTACGCATCTTTAAAAGACATTGAAACCCTCAAATATAAAAGAGCGTAACAATGAAAAAGCCCAGAGTAAACACCCCAGACCTCTCCACTTGCAATGGCAAAGATAGTATAAATTCTATTCATATCCAAATGATTGGCACTTTTTTACACGGTGCACAATTTACAGCGGATGAATTGAATAATCGCTATGATATTACTAATTCGTTGGAAATTATCAACGATCTAATAAACGATGGAATTGTAGAACTTCTTCCGGGAACTAATGAATATCAATTCAAGACTGGGAAGGATTTTGCCTTATGATTCCCTCCATTAAAAATAAAATCTTGTCTGAACTTTTATCCGGGCAGAGATTCACAGCCAAACAGTTGAATGATAAGTTTTCGTTTACCGATTCCCGGAAAATCATCTCCGTGTTGCGCTCGGAAGGTAAAGCCATTCAGGATATTCGACAACCGGATAAAACAAAACTGTATTTCATTGTTCCTGATTCACAACTTTCATTATTCGATTGAGTTATGGAAATCGTAAAAAGATACAGTAAGCCGGTTGCGGTCAAGCAACTTGAAACAATGGCACTAACTGAAAAGGCTAAGAAGTTCCGGCACACACCCCCCGAAATGTTGGTAAAACCTAAATTTACGGACAAGACAGCCAACGGATTGACAAAGTGCATTATCAAATTTATTCAGTTGAAAAACGGACAGGCAGAAAGAATAAGCAGCACCGGGAGACCTATTGACAACAGAACAACGTATACCGATGCCGTTGGTATTGTTCGAATGATGGGAAGTATTGAATGGATCCCGGGAACTTCAACCAATGGATCGGCCGATATATCCGCAACGATACGAGGTCGATCCGTAAAAATTGAAGCTGACAGACAAAGCCAGGCACAAAAAGACTATCAAAAATCTATTGAATCAGCCGGAGGAATTTATGTAATTGCTAAGGACTTCACTTCATTTGTCGAATGGTATAATAAAACGTTTGGACCATGAGCGAGAAAGAAAAATACTTTAATGTTCCGGTACAACTTTTTATCGGTTTTATGGATGATTCAATCAAATGCCTTAATAGTGTTTTTGATTATGCAGTATATCAACATTCTTTGAAATTGGAAGGAACGCAAGCGGAACGATTTAAGGCAGCTTGTAAATGGTACGGAGTTACGGCAGGGAATAACAGCAAAAGCATAGCAGACGGCAAAGAGTTGACCGACGACACACCCGAAAGCAGTCCGAAAGTAGGAATATCATTATCAATGTTTTGGGACTTTTACAAGAATGAAAAATCCGACTTTGATAAAATATGTCTTTTGGGATATTTGGCTATAAAGTCAATACTTCAAACAAAACCCTATTGGAAGTTAGACAATAAATTTTGGCTGGCCCGAATGGATGGCAAGGTTAAGACGGTCGCAAAGTTTGACGAACTTTCAGAAAGTATTTTGAAATACTCTTCAGAATATCAAACCGTAAAGATTAAAACAGAATTGCGGAACAATTGGGGACTGACAACATACAGCCGATACACACGAGGGTTTTATGTTTCTTTTGACCTGACACTTGACCAACTTGTTTTTGAAGCGGAGAAACGAAGGAAATCAATTAAAGATACACTTTATCGGGAAGCAGAAAAAGAAGCATTATTAAAGGCAATGCGACAATTAAATAACAAATAAAATTTACAATCATGGCACTAAGTGAAAAAGCAAGACAATTGAGGAATGAAAATCAAAGGATTTGGGGAAAGAACAACCCTGATAAAATAAGAAAATATCAATCTGATTATTGGGAACGTAAAGCAGCCGGATATTCTGACAGTCAAAGAGCAAAGGATTTAAAAGCAAAAGGACTGACACAAAGAGAGATAGCAAAGATTTTGAATGTGTCTTTAGGTACGGTAAACGGTTATTTGAACAAAGATTGAACATGATTTTAAGCGTAAATTCATTATTTAATCAAAATCACGACCATAACACGACCATAACACGAGCTAAATAAAAGGATTTAGTACATTATCATTATTTCTTCTGTATTTCTTTTGAGATGTACACGACCTAAATAAATATTCTTTAGAAAGATACTTTAGAAAGATATATTAGAAAGATACTTAAAGAGTGATGTTGATTCTCCTTTTTTTTATTTTTTCTTTATGTCAACAATTAAATTCAGAGCAAGCATTAAACACCTCTCACTAAAGAAGGAATAATAAACAGGGGGGGGGCGAGTTAACAATTTAAAAACAATTTTAAAACAAATCAACATGAAACCAATAAAGTTTAATGAAACAATAATTTAGAACATTATGAACAAATTAATTGAGCAAACAGAGCATTACAAAATCTATGAAGCTGACTTCCTGGGCTACACACAAACATTCAGGCAATGGGCTAATAACGTGGTAGAAATTAAATTTAATGACAACTTTGCAAAGGCGAACGGATTTAAAGACCGTGAAAATATGCTCAACTGCGACAAGGGAATGATGATAGAAGCCTTATTGTCAGCGTGTGGAAATATTCCGGAATGGATAAATGTTTCTGAAAATGGATTTACAGTAAGAAATACACAAAATAATCACTCATTAAACTAAAAACAAATCATTATGAACACGACCAAAACATTCGAATCACAAGACCAAAGAGTTAGTTTTCACATTACACAATTTGAAGGCATGAAAAAAGAGTTGACTATTTTAATAGAAGAACCCTACACAAAGAAAGAGGATGTAGTTCTGTATTTCAACCGTGAAGAGGCCTTAGAAATGGTTAATGAAATGTTGCGGGTAATACTTGAAATGAAAACCTAAGGTTGCGGGTAAATTTGTTGATTCCAGAAGTATAATTTCTCATAAACTTCAATGTGTTAAATAAAGAAATCTAATCCATAAAGTGTATTTTCAACACATTTTTTGAAATTAAATCATGTTATTTTGCATCACTAAATCTATATTAAACAAATATAAAATAATATGCCAATTAAAAAAGGTGAAATAATCAATCCAAAAGGAAGAGGAAAAAATGTTCCGAACAAAATCACTAAGAAAACCAGAGAACTTCTAACGGAGTTTATGGATGAGAAATTTCCTGTTGTGTGCGCTGCATGGGAAACCTTAGATGCAATAGATAAAGTAAAAACTTGGTCTGCATTGGCAAGATACATCATTCCTACTCTTACTTCTGTTAAGGTCGAGGACGCCGGAGGAGATGATATATTAAAACGAATTTTAGATAATCAGAAATAAAGATTATGGCAAATAAAGATAAATATCCCAATAGCACAAGCATTCTTACGGATGGCTCGCTTATGCCTGATGAAGCTACACAACAGCAAGCAGAAATAGATAACAGTTACCAACAACCTGCCCCAGCAACTAAAACCACACAGGATTTATTAGACGAATCAAAAACTACAGGAAGAAGTTATCTTGACCTTTACAATCAATACGCTCAAAAACCCGAATATGACCAAACCAGGGTGAAAACTATTCAGCGAAACAAGAATTTTTCTATTCTGGCCGACATACTTAAGACCGTAGCTGAAGGAGTAACGACAGGAGCAGGAGGTAAACCTATTCAACGGCAATCAGTAGCACCAACTTTGGATGCTAATCTTCAAGGATTATTAGACAAATACCAAGCCGAAGCAAGCGCATACAAGAACGATCGGTTTAAATACATGCTTCAGGATGAAGTTGACAAGCGCAAAAATGCTATTTACGAAAGACGATTAGCTGCAACAGAAGCAAAAAACGCAGAAAACATGGCTAATTTCAAAGCAACCTTTGATCAAAGAGGTGTTTTCCACGCTGATGAAGTTGCCGGAAGACAAAGAACAAGTGAGATACAGTCAAAACATTACGATACGCAAGATAAAATTGCAGAATATAATAGAACACACCCGCATATTCCGGTTTTAAAAAACCCTGATCGTGAAACCAACTACCATATTGTAATTAACGGAAAGTCAACACTGGTTCCAATTAGTCTAATAAATGATGTTACCTCAAGGGCAAAACAGGGCGCAAATATAGGAGATCCTGTCTTGAGTATGCAACCTGCAGAAGTGTTTGCTGCCCATTGGCCTGAATTTTACAGTTATAACGGTCAATTCGTTTCGAAAGAAAATACCGCTGAACCACAAATCAGAGATCGGAAAGGTAAATTTTATACTCCGGTTCAGAAACCATTTGAAATACAGTCGAATATAATTACTAAGAAAAAAGTAACCGATTGGTAAACATATAAATTATGGCAGAAGATAAAGCACAAGCCCTATATAATCAATTAACTAAAGACGGCTACGATTTAGGTGATTTTAATACATTTAGCACCAAGATAACCCAACCCGACAAGGCTAAAGCACTACATGATACTATTGTAAAAGATGGTTATGATGTAGGTGATTTTGATTCTTTCTATTCAAAGGTAGCACAACCTTCAGGTGTACTTGCACCAACTCAAAAACCCCAAAACATAGCTTTTACACCCGAAATTCAGAAAGGTATTGATATTAATAACGGAGGGAACTTTACTGATAAAAATGGAAACATTCAAGTTCCTATTCCACGAAAAGGACAGATTGATTCAACAGGTATTAACACTCCTATAACAGAGATTCCGGTTGATCAATTGCCGGAAGAAAATAAGTTCGATTACAATAACTTCTCAATGCCTAAAACTCCTACAACACAGGCAGAGTTTGAAGGGCAGGTATCACAATCACAGGCAAACGCCAACCAGGCATTGACCGAATCTATTCCCGATACAGAAGCCGGGCGATTAGCAGTTGAAAAGACAGGTCATCAATGGGATTTATACAATGACCAGAAAACGAAACAACTAACTAAGAACGATGTATTTTCATTAAATAACGATGCTTTACAAGAATCAAATCAAAGTGTTATTGATAATCCAATAAACAAAGTAAAATCATTGGATCAGATTGCAACCGATTTACAAATAAATGATAATCCTTTGATTGACCAAAATATTAAAAACGAACCTATTACAACTAAAGATACACCGGGCCAAGTACAGCATAAATTATTAAATACTACATTAGGTTATAGCGATGCTTCCGATGAACGTCTTTCTCAACAACAAATTGAAAAAGAGAATGCTGATTGGGAGAATAAGCACGGAGACTTGTACAAATTAGGTTCTGGGATTGCCAGAGGCATTTATAATGGAACTGAATCGTTGGGTGCAGGTGTTATCGGTACGGTAGGTGAGTATTGGAAAACAATGCATAATTTATGGGGCGTTGATTGGTACAATGACTTAGGAGATTGGTTTACAAATAACGCAAAAGAAAGTAATAAGGTTACAGGAGCCAATACAAGAGGTGATAATTATTCTAAAGCAGGAGAACAAATAGGTGGGATTCTTCCTATTGCATCAATGATGGTAGCTGATACCTTTACCGGTGGTGCACTAACTCCAGTTATAACAGGCACTTTTGCGATAGGTTCTTATTCCGATGGTGTGAATGCCTATGATGAGATAAGAAAAAAGAACAACCTTCCTTCAAACGACATTGAACGTACCGGATCCGGGCTTCTCTACTCTTTGATTATGGCGGGTGGAACTAATGCCCTGATGAACTATGGTGTGAAAGGGGTTGAAGCCGCTTCCAAATCATCAATATTTAAAACAGCAGTAACAGACGTATTAAAATCTAATCCTGAAACATTACAAACAAGTGCTAAAGAGATATTTGAGAACTATTTAAAGAATACTCCTTCCGCTTTAGAAAAGTTCGGAAAGGGAACGTTACATAGCGTTCTAACGATGGAGGGATTAGAATTTGGTAAGATGGGTGTGAATGTTTTAATGGGTGATGATCCCAAACTAAAAGATGTAGTTCATACTGCTACAAGTGCAGCTATTTCAGGCGTTTTATTCAAGTTATTCACTCCTTTTGACGGCACGTTATCAAATAAACAAAATCTTGATAGGAGAATGAAACAGGGAAGTGTAACTGTTTCTTCCGATGGAAAACAGTCTTTTGAGATAGTAAATACCGATAAAGGACTTATGGGATTAACACCTGATAATAAGTGGGTAAAGGTAAGTAAAGAAATTTTAGATAATAGTATTACTGTTCCAACTTCAGACTTTTATAAATTTGCCAGTGCCTATAAAAAAACAGGTTCAGTAGACGTAAACAATCCTACTCCAAAAGTATCAGAACAACCCGCAATTGAACCTATCAAACAAATACGCAATAATGAACAAATTGCCAAAGAAAGAATAGCTACTAATTTAGAGGCTGATAAACATATTGCGGAAGCCCAAACGAGATTAGGTCTTCAAACCACCCCTGATGTAAAAATATCCGATGACACGGAAACTACCTTAGACAGGTTGGATAATGATGAGCCGGTAACGAATGAGTTTATTTTAAAAGCATCCTCAGAACTTTACGAGGTTTACAAAAACCTTGAAACAATGAATCAATCAGATACCCGACTATACACAATTGACCAGATAGAATCCATGAAGGAGTATCTGGGCGAAGAAATAACTAAACTTGAAAATCATGCAACCCAACAAAAGAACGGTGAGTTTATCAGCAAAACTCAAAATAGCGAAACTTCCGAAACTGGAACAACAAGAGATATTGAGCAAATTGACCCTGTCCAATCCGAAAAAAACCAAGCCAACACACAGTTAGCCGACATAACCAACAAGACTACCGGTAACATAACAAAGATAAAGTTAGGAACAGGCGAGGAAGGCATTTTAAATGGCGGAGAACTCAAATACAACAAAGATGGGTCTGTTGATAAAAATAACCCTGAAATGGTTACATGGAGAAGGAGAATAGGTACAGATGATAAGGGAAATGCTATCTATGCAAAAGATACAGATGCAGAGGTTTTAAATCAACAACTTGTAAAATCGGTCGATGTAGAAAAGCCCCTCGAACAAGCCCAAGCGGAAGCCGGTCAACAAATAGATGATATCGCACAAGCAGAAGCATTCTATCCAAAGGAAACAGAACAATTTCCGGTTGATGATAATGGTAATTTTGTAGAGTTTAACTTCGATTCTACAACCGGATTGTTTACCAAACAGAATTTTGAAGTCGTTAAACAACCCGATGGAACAGAAGAAGCATATCTTACAAGCGGTATTATAGATTCTAACGAAGAAGAATACGCACAACTTTCAGGGAAACAGCTTCCAGATAGTATCAAAACGACAACCGAACCGGCAATAAATGACCAAATAGACATAACCCTCCCGATCGGAGACAGCAATGTGTCAGAAAAACCAGTTCCACAAACATTCAAAGAACAAATTCCGGTACAAGAAATAACCGATACCAAAGGGAAGCCGACAGGCAAGAATACAACTCTTTACGAACAAGCACCCATTGAAACAACTATTGGAGCATTGAAAGAACAGTTTGACCCCGAAGAAGTAAATCAGGTAGTCGGTGCTAAAATTAAAAAACTTGAAAGTGATATTGCAAAAGTTGGGAAAGTAAAGATTACCGGTGATATTGACACAGATGCAGCAAATAAGGCAGCCTCTAAGCAAGCGTTACAAGGATTGACCGAAAGTTTGGGTTATTGGAATGGAGTTAGTGAAGCATTGAATCCGGTAGAAGTTGTTGAACCTAAAAACGAAATAAATACCGATTACTATAAAACTACTGCTGAAAAAAGTAATGACATAGCAGATATTAAGAATGCCTATGATATGGCAATGGGTGAATCAGGTTATGAAACTCTACTTCCGTGGCAACAGGAACTATTAGGAATGAAAATTCATCCTACTTCATTTAAGAGGTTTGGTGATAGAAATTATATGAATGATATGCGAGGTTGGTTTACTACTAAGAAAACACAACTCACACCAAATAACGCTATTGATACCATTGCAGAAGTCCTTTCAGTACACGGTATAGAAGTTACACCGGATATGATTGTAGACTTTATGCGAGAACACCCGGATAATAAAGCCATACAAGGAAATGAACATACGATAGCTTTAAATGATAGGTTTAGAAAAGTAGCGTCTAAAATTGCAGGGATGAATGTAGGAGGTATTAATACACCTTCAGGTAAATTGTTTTTAAGGATGTACAATAAACCTAAAGAGGAAATTCAAAATGCAGTAGTTGAAAAAGCGGTTTATCAACAATTATCAGATGAAAATGTTGATAACGAAGTAAAAGATTTCAATGATAACCCAGAATTAAATCCGTTCTTTGTCGAAGATAAAGAACCAACACAAGAAGAAAATGAGCTCGAACAGTATTTTAGCAGCCTTGATGGCGAAGCACCACTTGACAATAGAGCAAGCAAGAACCAAGCTGAAACCGTTACTATACCAAGTAATGAAAACCCGAATGGCGAACAACCAGGAATTGGACAGCAACCCGACAGTGGAGGAATTGAGCCAAGCGTATCAGGATTTGAAGAAGGACAGCCAAGAACCACCGAAGAAGCAAGTGCCTTAATTGATGAACTTTCTGTCAAAATTGACACAAAGTCCTTATTTTCTTCAAAACCAGAGAAACCCAACATAAACGAAACTGACAGTTACGCAGAAAAGATACGCAAAGAGGCTCTTTACAATCTTGCTATGTTGAAATGGGAAAAGGCGCAGGCAAAAGATAAAGAAGAGGTTAAGCGAATTAATGACGAGATGAAGAAAATTCCTTTCCCATTTAGAACCCCCGGAATGACGTCTGATGAATTTCAACAAAAACAATCAACATTCTACCAAGCCGTTAATAAAATTGTTGAATCGAGTAGATTAAAAGACAGGAGCCAAATAGAGAAAACATTAGATGATATTCAAAAAACTCATGGTGGAGTTGGTGTTTCGCACGATAATTTAAACGCACTGGCTTCTGAATTGGGATTGCCTCATATAGACAGAGGCGAAGCATTATCACCCAAAGAATACGCTGACAGAGGAAGAAAATTATTAGTGGGTGGTGCAAACCCTTACGATTTACACAAGTATGAAGGTGAATTGCATGACAAAATATCCATAGCAAGAGCACATTATGAAAATTTAATGAGAAATGCAGATGCTATTAAAGATAAAACGAGTAAAGAGTATGATGCTGCATTAGTTGGAGCTGAAGACTATATTCGAAACTTTGTAAAACCACTTGGGAACAAAGCCGGTCAAGCCATGATTAGTCTACAGGGTGAAAGAGATTTAGATACTGACAGTTTTACGGCTGTATGTTTGAATATCCTAAAAGAAAATGGTGATAAACCACTAACTAAGAAACAAAAAGAAGCAGTTACTTTATTCACTGATAAAACAGCCGAGTTAAGTCAAAAAATCAAAGATTTAGAGAAAAAATTAATCAATCTTACAAATGATCATATTGGCGAAAGAGCACCTCGAAAGTTCACGGCCAAAAAAGCACAGGAAATATCCGCTAAGATACGGGATAACGCAAAGATAAGCAGACCAAATATGTTTATGGCTGCAACTCCGGTTTCGGTAATATGGGATGGTGCAGTAGAAACGGTTGCTAAATCTATTGAATTGGGTGGTATTGCTTCCGATGCAATAGAAAGTGGTTTAAAATACATTAGAGGTACGAAATGGTATGATGATTTGACCCACGACAAGAAAGAACAAGCAGAACAAGCATTTAGAGAATGGCAGGAAAACCAATTTTCAGGAAAGGCAGAAGAATTAAGTTCTTTGCAGAAAATGTTTGTAGACAAGAAAAATGACAGATTTTCTTCCAATGAAGCAAAAGCAATATGGGATTATGCAAAGAAGCATTATCTAAGCAAAGGAGAAAGTTTCAAAGATATGATTTCAAGTGTAAGCAATGATTTAGGGTTAAGTTTCTTTCAAGTAAGTAATGCAATCATAACGCCCAAAACAAAACCTATTACGGATGAATTGTGGAAGGCTCACTATGACCTGAATAGAAACAGAAGGTCAACACATGAATATATTAATAAGCAAAGTCCTTTTAGTGCTATAAAGGCATTTAAAATGGTGTCAAATATGATTAGGGAAGAGGCTATATTTGGTCATGGGGGTGTATTTATTGGTACTCACGCAGGAATGACACTTATGGATTTACCCAGAGCTAAATACACCATAAAAGCGTTTATGAATGCTTATAAAAATGCTTATGGTAGTTATATCCATTACGAACAGGCAATGACCGACTTACAAGGGCGAAAGAACTATGTGATAGCACGTAGAGCAGGACTTCAAAACGATCCTACTCAAATAAATAACGATAGTGAAATTCTGAGACCGTTATTTGGAAAGTTGTCTAACTCCGGTATAAGAGGTTTTAATGCCATCAAAACGTTACGACAAGATTTATTTGATAATCATTACAACAAACTGTCTCAGGATGACCAAAAAAACAATGGCGTATTAAAAGAAATAGCTCGATTAGTAAATAATGCAACAGGATCCACAAATATAAAATTCAGAGGAGATGCTATTGGGAATGCGTTTAGTGAAATAACATTTGCCGGTGGTATGGAATTAGCAAGGTGGGAAAAATTAATTGGAAATCCGTATAAAGCAGGGGGTATAGGGTTTAAAGCCATGTTTAATAACAAAGATGTAACTCCAGCAGAAAAGGTATTTGTAAAAACATGGGCCAAGCGGGCAGGTTGGGAAGTAGGAGCATATTTAGGACTTTTAGTTATAAATTCTGCATTACAATCACTATTAAACGATAATGAAAACCCGGTTAACTTGACTGATTGGAAGAAAAGCGACTGGTTGAAAATGAAAATAGGAAGTCATACTATTGATTTTTCTTCTGGAATGATTTCAACTGAAAACTTTATAAAAAAGATAGTGTTAACCGCATTTGGTGATATTCCAACATACGAAGACGGAGCACCTAAATACGATAATAGAGGAACTGAATTATTAAAAACAACCGGACATTATGTTAGAGGTAAGTTAGCTCCGGCATATAGTCTGATGACAGATATAGTCTCGCATCACGATTATAATGGGAATACACTCCCAATGTATAACGATAAACCGGAACATCTATTTAATAGATATTTAACATATAAAGAATACTTATTGGAACACACACCTATACCAGTTTCCGAAGGGGTACGAGTATTTTACGATGAGGCATATAACGGAGGTGTAGATGAAAGTCATACTGATAATATCGTTAAAGGACTTATGGCAGGGGTATTTAGTGGCACGACCGGGTTTAGAATGTATGAAAACGAAGCAAGTGATACAAAATCAGACAAACAATATCAGTTAATAGGAGTTCAAAAAGCCATTACCAAACTTGTAAAAGACCTTCCAAGCCAAACAGAAGAACAACAGAAAGTGACAAATGAGCAAATTTCAAAACTTAAACAAAGTCCATTTAATGTTATTGCAGGGCAAAGTGTAGAGCCAAGTAATATCGGAGAAGCATTTGCCAAATACTATGGTATTGCCAACAAGGCAGAAGATTATAAGAGAGCGAAAAAACAAGCCAAAAAAGACAATCTTCCGTTTGAAACAAATCCTGAAATAGAAAAGTTAGAAGGAACTCTTTATGGACACGGCAAGAAAACAAAATCAATTCACGCTTATATTACCGAACTCGAAACAAATACAAAGGAAAATCCCGAAAATAAAGAGAATAACGATAATCAGATAATTAAACTAATAAAACAACTGCCATGACCGAAGGAACCATGATCTTAAATTCTATCTTTGAGAATGATATTGATCGTCTAAAAGAAATATTTAATAGACATTTCAATACAAGCCACGATCTGACAAATGGTGCTACATCTATTTCGAAGATTACTTTGATGGTCGTATCTATTTCAGAAAACAACAAAGAACTAGATTATGGTTACAACTTAATTGATTCAATCCAAATCTTAGAAAAATCAATGTCTAAATTATATTCTATATTTTGCTACTTAGATAAATTAAACAGTACAAACATTGAAGAAAGGAATAATGCAAGATTAATGGTGTATTTAGGAATTTTATTTGTTGTTCAAAATATTGATAATTATGGATACAAGAAACTTACTGAATCGTTATTAAATTCGATAGAACTATTGAATGATTATAAGGATGAATTTGAATATACAACAGCAGTGCTAACAGTTGCAAGCATATATACGCTATACCATAAACACAAGTTGCTAATCATACAAGCAAAATGATTATTTGAAGCGGTTAAAATCTTCTGAATTTAGCAATTGATAATTCTCTTTTAGTAGCCTTTTTGACACGTTCCGGTGCGTTTATCATTGCTTTGAGTTCCTGAATATCCCTCAATAGCCTCTCTTCCATTTCAAGCAATTTAATTGCCTTAATGTTTAATTCATCCTCTTTCATAAATGGCTATGCTTTACAGTCATTCAGTAGTATTTCAATTGACTTAGCACTATCAATTTTATACGTTTTTCCTTTATACAGAACAAGTCCGTACAATTCAGATTCTGACTGGAGTAATTCAGCAACCGGGACATCTAAAGCCGTTGCGATTTTTTCCAAAGTTTCAATTGATGGATTGCTATTTCCATTTACGATATTACTCATGTTCGGTTGAGTAATGCCAACTAATCCGGCAAGAGTAACAACAGTTAAACCCTTTTCTTTTAAAATTTCTTTGATTCTGTGTTTCATATTATATTGTATTACGATATGCAAAAATACAGTATTATATTTGTATGTAATATAAATAAAGGTTAAATATATCATGTAGCAGTAAGATTTAACTATAAATGTTTTGTTTGTATATTGCTTAGCAGTATATTTGTATCGAATTAATAATGTACTACAATATAAAACACTTAAAGCCATGACAGCAATTAATGAATTAAGAAGTAAAGTTTGCAAACAAGCGTATTTATTGATTAAACGTGGTTACAGTCAAAAAGATGCAATGCGTAAAGCTTGGACAGATCAAAAATTCATTGTTGAATATGCGAAAAAAATTATTCAACGGAATAAAATTGAAGCAGTCGCCACAACTTGGACACCCAACCCGGAAGCAATGGCAGCTTATTACAGTTCAAATTGCTATAAAGGCGATTAATCAACCTTCAACATGATGTTGAACACGACACAATGTCGTAAACCTTCGTATTAAGTACGAACCCGATATAAATTTTCTTAAACAATTAATATAAATCAACAAAAAAATTATCATTATGGAAACAGAAAACAAAACGAAATCCATTAAAGGATGGCACAGTAATTTGAATCAACAATTTGAAGCTTATTCAAAAAGAAAAAAAGAATTGGAGGAAAGTGTTTTAAAGAGTACAGGTAACATATTGTCAACATCTGGGTTTGAAACACCTATATTAATTCTCAGAAGTATTTATGATTTTGTTTGTGTCGAAATGGAAGACTTAAAACAGAGCTTTCCAGAAGATGAACCGATATTATTTCAACGTGTTTCCGATGGAGTTTTTCAACGTGTGGATTTTGCATGTAAACTAATTGAGATTTTAGACGATCAGAAAAAAGTCGAAGAATACAAAGACTGGTTAGAACTGACAGAAAAAGGAGTATTAATGTAATCCGACATAAAGTCGTAAACCATTATTAAACCGCTGCAATACTCTTGCAGCGGTTTTTGAAAACAAATTAAAAACTATATCTTTGCAAATTACAATTTAACTCAAAATTATTATGACAAAACAACAAGAAACAGAATTAGAAAAGCAATCCCAAAAAATAGCTGAGGCTTTCAAAAATCCAGATGACTTTGATAAATATAGAAAAGTAGCTGAAGACCTGAAAAGCGGGAAAATTGACGAAAAAGAAGCGCAGGAAAGATTTAAGAGGTATGAACAAGAGATTAAAGAAACTGGAGCCATAATCAATAAAACAAAGAAGCTGCTCAGGCAAATAAAAAAAGACGAGAAAAATAAATAATTCAACAAATTAAACCGCTGCAATTAATTTTGTGGCGGTTTTTTTATTAGTAGAAAACAACGCTAAATATCACTTTTGAAATATAAGTTTTATAAGATTTTCTCAAAGAATGTATCACTCTATTAAATTTTCTCTATTTTTGTCATTAAATAATTTTGCTTCAAAAGGAAATTAGAAGTTTGAGTATAGTTGTTGGCTTAATAAGAAGGGAATAAAATGAATAAAAAAAAATATTATATCGTTTTCTGTGTTATTTTCTTATTTATGTCTTGTACTTCAAATAAAAAAAATAATAATATAAAAAGTTTGATAGTAGAGAATACTGATAGTGTAAATAAATCTGACAGTATAAACAAATTTCATTTATTTGACTCTATTATGAATTTTCATTATGATGAATTTTCTAATATAAAATATGTTCCAAATGAGCATTTTAGGGTAATAAGGGAAGGTTATCTAAGAATAAAGCGTAGTAGTGGTGTTTTTTATATTTTTAATTTAAACAATAGACATATAGATATATTAAATAAAGAACGTATAACTAAAAAGGAAGAATGGCGTAGTCGTTTTAATTATAATATTATACAACTGATAGCCTCGGATAGTATTTTTTACAAATTAAAATCAAAAAACAACTTTTACGGTCTTTGTTATATTATAGCTAAAAAAAGCTATTTAGGCAGAAGTAAAATTAAAATTTTCCCTATTTACATTTTTACCTCAGATGATTTTCTAAATAATAAGGTAAATGTTGAAAATAACATACTAAAATGCTCAAAAGAAAATATTAATATTAATGTATCCGAAATATATTTAGATTCTGAAATTGATTCTGAAACAGATGAATAAATTAATTGAAATGAAAGACAATTGGTTCAAAATAGTAATCTCTTTATTTCTTGCGGGGATTTTATATCTCGGATGGGAATATGTTCAAGTGCAAAAAGAAATAGCCTTGAATGGCAGGTATCAAACTTCGACACCTGGATATGGAATTAATACAAGAACAGGGGTAATATATAGTATTGAATATACTAAAAGCGAAATACCAAAATGAAAAACTGGTTTAATTATTTTTATCGAGTTATTGTGATAGTGTTTTTACTGTCATTCATGTATGTTTTTTATTTCTACGTGAAAAGAAGTAATGATAACGCAGAAATTGGAAGATATATTCCTGTGTCAATGCTACGTATATCTGGAGAAGGAGGCTATGACCAAAATGGAGAATTTTCAATCAGAGGTGTTCCATTTTATGTTATAATAGATACTAAAACAGGTAATTCTTATGCTCCAGAGGGTGAATTATATCAAAAATTTGAAATAAAGAAATGAAAAAGCAATACCCACAGGAAGCAAAAGAGTTTTACCAAGATAAATTTTGAATTGACGGAATACTTATGGCAAAGATAACATTAACCCCCCAACAGAGGGAGGAAGGCCGGAGAATAGCCAAGAGATCAATGGAGTTGACCAAAATCCTGAACGAAAGGAAAACGAAGGAAACAACGGTCCTTCCGACAATGGAGTTGAAAAACAATAAGAACCCAGAAGATCCGAAATAAAAAACCATTTTCTATCTAAGTAAAAAAGAGCGGTCGGGAAACCACTCCCGACCGCAAATTGTGTTTAACCAACCAACGGCAAACCGTAGGAAAGTGGTACAAAGATAATACATTTATTTTCAGATACTCAAAACACCTAAAAAAATAGGGCAAAAAAATCTATTCTTACCATTATTCTTACCATTAAACGAAAAACCCCGATAAACATTGCTGATTATCAGGGTTTTACTTTGGTTTGTATGTTGTCTTACTAAGATTCGAACTTAGACAGGCAGATCCAGAAACTGCAGTGCTACCATTACACCATAAGACAATTTTTTGAAACTTTCGGGTGTCAAAATTACAAAAATATTTCGTTCTGACAAACCGAAATTGAAAAAAAACGGTTGAAACTCATTCCTGAATTTCAACCGTTGAGGTTTTGTTGTCTCACCAAGTATTGGATTTGAATGTATTTATCTAATCAATTAAGCCTTTAGAATTGTTTTTCAATTCAGACAGTTTAGTATTAAAATAAAATCGTATTTTTGCATTTCAATCATATCAATTGTCCTTTTCCAATATTCAATCACTTCAATGGAGTTACAAATTATTCAAAACAAAATATACGAAATTCGAGGTCAACGTGTCATGTTGGACTTCGATTTAGCTGAATTATACGAAACAGAAACAAAGCGTCGTAAAGAAGCCGTTCGTAGGAATCTTTCTCGATTTCCTGATGATTTTATGTTTGAGTTGAGTCCAAAAGAATGGGAAATCTTGAGGACGAAATTTTCGACCTCAAGTTGGGGAGGCATTCGTTATCAACCTTTTGCATTTACAGAACAAGGTGTTGCTATGCTTGCAAGCGTTTTAAAAAGCGAAACAGCCATACAAGTAAATATTCAAATTATCAGAGCTTTTGTAATTTTAAGACAATATGCTCTTGGTTATGCCGAATTCAATCAAAAATTGGAAACGTTCATGCTGGAAACCGATATGCAATTTAGCGATATTTATCAGGCACTAACCGAAATGGCAAGCCAAACCGAAAAAGATAAAAAACCAATTCCACCAATTGGATATTTGGCGTATGAAAAATAAAAAATGTGGATTTCAGAATTAACACATAAAATAAATGACCAAAAGTAAAACCATAAATATTGAAGACAAGGAAATACTGATTTATTCGAAGAATAATGAAGATTATATTTCGCTTACTGATATGGCACGAAGTCAGTTGGAAGATGTTATAATTATCAAATGGTTGAGCTTAAAAAACACAATAGAATATATTGGCGAATGGGAAGCTATGTATAATCCCGATTTTAATTATACCGAATTCGGTACAATTAAAAATGCTTCAGGTGGAAATAATTTTGTGTTATCTGTTAAGCAATGGATTGAGAAAACAAATGCCGTAGGTTTAACTGCCAAAGCCGGAAGGTATGGTGGAACGTATGGGCACAAAGATATTGCATTTCATTTTGGGATGTGGATTAGTCCAAAATTCCAGTTGCTACTTGTAAAAGAGTATCAACGCCTCAAAGACGATGAAAATGACCGATTAAAATTGGAATGGAACTTTCAACGAACATTGTCGAAAGTGAACTACATTATACATACCGATGCAATTAAAGAAAACCTGATTCCGGCTGAATTAACTCCGCAACAAATCAGTTATGTTTATGCCAATGAAGCAGATATGCTCAACATGGCTTTGTTTGGTAAAACAGCACAGCAATGGAGAACAGAGAACCCAACGTTGAATGGCAACATTCGGGATACTGCCAACATTGAACAATTGGTGGTACTATCCAATATGGAAAGTATGAACGCTGTGCTTATTCATCAGGGTTTAACGCAATCGGAAAGATTGAAAGAACTTAATAAAATGGCAATTATGCAAATGAAATCTCTTTTACACAATAATAAAATTCAAAAATTAAAAGAATAAACAGACAATAATTTAATTTTCAAAATATTATAACATAGCATTAGCTATTATTCTTACTCCTGAAATTTCCCGATTAAAGTAGAGTACACAAGAATAAGTTAGTAAATGCCTATGCCCCTCGGGGCGTGGGCTTTAACTTATTCGTGTACAGGGTCGGGAAACCCTCAGGAGTGGATAAGGGTAGGTTCACGCCTCTTTTGTGAACTTATCTTTTGGGTAATACGCTAAACATTACCCAAAGCCATGAGCAACACCAATTCTATTGAGCAATTAAAGACCTTCCTGAAAGAAATGTTCCAATTCAATTCCAACGATTTGGATTTTGGAATATATCGCATTTACAACCTGAAACGCAAAGAAATTGAGAATTTTATTGATGGTACAGACGAAAACTGTCTTGAACCGATTATCAATAAGACGCTTGAATTGGTAAGCAATATCGAAAAACAGGTTGAATTAACAAGCCTGACAGTCTATCTGAAAAAATATAATTCGGAAAGTTTGGTGAATGACCCTGTTGCTAACTTCAAGGATATTCAGACATTTATTGATTTCAACAAAGATGACACTGAAAAAGAAAGTCTGACAGCAGCTTTGACAGCTTCAACAAAAGAATTCAACATCACAGACGAGATAAAGGATAAAATCTACAACCACATTCTCGGTTATTTTGAAATGTATTATTCCAATGGTGATTTTGGATATAATAACCGCAGCCGAAACCTGTACAAAGTGCCTTACGAAGCCGATTACGATGGTAACGATACCATGTTTCACTGGAAACACAAAGGTAGTTTGTATATCAAAACCGGAGCTTCATTTAATGCAATCAAATTCAAGATAAACCATATCGGAAAGGAATTTGAATTACGGCTTGAAACCAACGAAACAAGCACCGATGAAGAAGTAGCACGCAATAATAACAAGGACAGCAAACAAAAACATTACAAGTTTAATCGGTTTGAAGAAATTGACGGTGTTACCCGTATAGTTTTTAATCTTTCTGATAAATCTACCACTAAAGCTGATTGGTATAAGTCGTTGTTTAAAGAGGTGTTTAAAAGCGATGAAGATATTGACAAATACTTATTCTCTGAAGGGAAAGCTGTATTCAATGACCTCACGGATGACTATGACAAAGTACAGGATGGAAGCATGAAAGGCATTGGCTCATTGCGTGTGAACCGAAAAACATTACTTCCAAAAATCAATAAGAATTTTGAGAGAGGAGCGAAAATTGAGATAGTAAATGAGCGTTTTACGGACGAAACACTTGAAACCATTTACAACATTGACCAAAAGCTAAACAGCTTCTACATTGGTAATGACAGCGATTATTTTATTCACGAAAACCTTCAAGATTTCTTGACACAGGAAAAAGAACGCTACATAAAAAATCATATCCTTTCCGACCTGAAAAGTATATTAGACGGTAAACTTGATAATACTACGCTGATAATAGCCAAAGCATTTGAATCGGTGAGTAGCCGGATTATTGAATTTTTAAGCACGATAGAGGAATTTCAGAAAAAACTCTTTACCATGAAAAAGAAAGTGATAGAAAGTGAATACTGCCTGACCATTGACAATATAGATGAAATATACTACACTGAAATATTAGCAAACAAAGATCAGATCCTTGAATGGGAAAGATTATTTACCGTAAAGGTAAAAACGCTTGCCGACTTGAAAGCCCAGCCAACCCTTTTGTTAGATACCCGGCTTTTCGAACAGAAAGATGGCTCAAACCCATTCAAAGATAAAGTTTTGGGAGAGATTGAAAATCTTGATGAGAAAACAAATGGTTTGTTGATTAATTCGGAGAATTATCAAGGACTAAAAATTATATCTGACAGATATAATGGGCAAATTAATTGTATACATGTAGACCCACCTTACAATTCGAACACAAGTGGGTTTTTATATAAAAATCATTTCCGTCATTCAAGTTGGATTAGTATGATGGAGAACAGAATATCGCTGGGGATTAGTTTACTTTCAAAAGATGGTGATTTTTTGTGCCATATAGATGAAAATGAGTATGAGAATCTACATCAATTGATGAACTTGTATAATATAAGTAATGCTGGAACTTTAATTTGGGACAAACGTAATCCTATGAATGGTGGAAGTGGACTTGCATTACAACACGAATATGTTTTATGGAACACAAAACGAACATCAGCAATAAACTTTAGAAACGAAAATGCCATTGTGATTTTGAAAATGGCAAATAAATTAATTTCTGATGCTGGCGGTGTATCTGATTCTGTAAGAAAAGAATTTTCAAAATGGATTTCAAGCAAAAAAGATTTAACAGGGGGAGATAAAGCATATCGCTTTATAGATAATGAAGGTCAAGTTTATCAAAGTGTAAGTTTACGTGCCCCAGAACCAAGAACTGATGAGAAGTTTTTTCAACCACTTATTCACCCAATAACCCAAAAACCTTGTGGAGTTCCACCAAATGGATTTTCAAGAACACCAGAAACCCTTAAAAAAATGATGGAAAATGATGAAATTTTATTTGGAAGCGATGAAACAACCCAACCAAGGCAAAAGGTAACTCTTAACAGTGAAATAAAAAAACAGATGCCTTCAGTAATACAGGATGCAAAAAAGGGTAAATCCGAAATTGCAGCTATGGATTTGATTTTCCCTTATAACCATTCAACATCCTTATATGAAAAGTTAGTAGGATCAGCTGTAGGGGAAAATGATGGAATTGTTTTAGATTTTTTTGCTGGTTCCGGTACAACTGGTCACTCTGTAATAAATATTAATAAAATTGGTAGTCGAAACATTAAGTTCATTCTTATCGAGATGGGCACTTATTTTTCTTCAATTACAAAACCAAGAATTTTGAAAAGCATTTTCTCATCAAAATGGAAAGCTAAAAAACCAGAATTCGGTAACGGGTCTAAAAATCAAATAATAAAATATCTTGCCCTTGAACAGTACGAAGACGTATTAGACACCATTGAACAAAATGAAGGAGAAAGCCCCAAAAATCTTCCATTAAAATACCTGTACAAACCGGAACTTAATAAAATCAACAGTACATTGGATATTAGCAAACCATTCACAAATAAAATCAAATACGGACAACCTACAAAAGCGGGATTTATTGATTTGGTAGACACTTACAATTATTTGCAAGGTTATGAAGTGAAAACACTGAAAACCTATAGCATTGGCAGCAAGTATTATAAAGTTGTTGAAACCAATGACAATCGGATTGTAGTTTGGCGTGATATAGTTTTAGGTGAAGATGATAGCAAAAACGTAATGGAGATTACCGAAAAGTACCCTGAAATAGATACTATTGAGGTCAACGTTGACTTCAACATTCTGGCAACTTTGAAAGACAAACAGCTTCAAATAGGCAAACGAGTTGTGGAAGTAAGAATTATTCATGTTGACGTTTTTAATCAATAAGCCCAATGGATTTAAAGCTATATAAATACATACGCCAACATTTCCTGAAGGACGAAATAGATTTGTTTGATTCAGTTACACAGGGGAAAATTGAAGCCTACGATGCTTCCATTGGCTTTGACGTGAAAGCACTTGATTCAGTAAAGCAATACCTGAAAGACTATAACCGATATTTGGAACCCCAAAAAGTAGAAAAGGTAACGCTGCGGTACTATCAGATAATGGCGTTGTACTTTACCGAAGTGTTTTTTAGAAACCGGAATAATAAAAATTTTGAGGACTTTACCGATAATGCATTGGCTTATTGGATGGCAACCGGTAGCGGTAAGACAATCATAATGCATATCAATATCTTTCAGTTCATTGAGCACAATAAAGGATTCAAAGACCTCGAATTGATAATGACAACTCCCGGTGTGAATCTGATTGAACAGCATGAAAGAGAAGTAACTCCATTAATTGAATATCTGAACAAGACCTATAAAAATAAAATCCGGTTAACCATTGACACCACCAGTGCATTGCTCAACAAAGCGGATGATTTCTTTAATTTTCCTGATGATAAAAGTCGGCAGCGTTTGATTTTGGTTGATGAAGCGCATATTGGCTTAGGTTCAAATCAGAAGGACGATGAAGGTGAATTTTTAAAGTTGAGAAGAAGATTGAATATCAAACATAGTTTTTTATTTGAGTATTCTGCTACCTTTCACAATCTGTCAAAAGGACTTGAAAATGAATACAGCAAGTCTATAGTTTACGATTACAACTACAATCTATTTTACCGCGATGGGTATGGAAAGGATTTCTATTTTCAGAAAATTGGTTCTGACTTACTGAAAGACAATTACAAGGATAATCTTGACTTAAACTTGCAAGTAATAGAAGAAAAATTGGATGTTTTCAGCAAGATTGATTATGCACTCGTAAAAGATTTATTTCGAGCAGAAACATTTCCTGATAGACCCTTGATAGCTTTTATGGGAAACACCGTAAATGACAAAACGAAGGAAGGAAAAGGTGAAGATGAACTTTCTGATATTTCTGAAATTGTAAAATACTTAGCCGAGCTGACTATACCGGAAAGATCAAAATTCAAGCATGTATTCAATAATAGTTACAACGGCAAACTAAAACTGACCAGAAATCCGCAAGCGGATGACGAAATACTTTTGTCGTATGGTTCTGGTGATTATTGGGGTATTATCAATGTCGGTAATGGGTTGAATTATATCAATAATTACAAGGACGAAAACGTTGAAAAGGTTACTACTACTTCCATTGTCATTTCAAATAACGAAAAATATCTTTTTGAAAATATCGACAAACTTCAGTCGCCTATCAATGTACTGATTGGTAGTAGAAAATTTGCCGAAGGTTGGAATTGCTTCCGTGTTTCGGTTATTGGATTGATCAATTTGGGTAAAACAAAGGGCAACAAAATCATTCAGATTTTTGGTCGTGGAGTACGATTAAAAGGATTGAAAAACGATGGGAAACGTAAACATATATTGCAGCATATTGATGATTATTTCAAGCTGAAAGATAATGATGCTGATAATCTGAAAAGACTTGAGACTTTGTGTGTTTTCAGTTTGCAAAAGAGTTATCTTGAGATATTTACCGAAGCTATTAGTGGCGAATTGGAGATTACCAAATCATTCGACATTTCTGTAAAGCCAAGTGTTATAAAGTTGAATGGCGGTTCTGTGACTTATGAGGCTTGCAGCAGCGAATTGAAAATCTTCAAACTTGCAAATACAAGCATTGATGTAAAAAGGGTATTTCTTAACCCTAAGGAACGAAAGATAGAGTATGAATATCTGTTCAATGGCAAGCTACGTTCAGCCGAAATTAATCGATTCTCTTTTAGTCTTGATTATAGAACCGATAGAACAAAAGAAGGAAAAGATATTAGAAATACTCTTATAAACAATAATAGAGATTATCTGGCATATATCAATACTCAGTCATTTCATAAATCAATTACTGAACAGTCCGATGAAGCTGATATTCAGCTTTATTGTAAGAGTACCGACAACTGCTTAACCAAACTTAATATGCTTGATGTATTAGAATATATTGATGAAATTCAATACAAAGAGGACATAAATGAATTTGATTTTGACTTCACCGAAAAAATCAATTCAAAGGTTGCAGAAGAGTTTGTAAAGAAAGTCCGAAACAAAATTAATTGGCATTTAAACAGTAGCATTTATCAATATGAAGAACCTTTGAAACAGTCAATTGGCGACAAAAGAGGTGATTTTATTGAAAAGTACACATTGGTTAAATCATTCAAGCTATCTAAGGAAAACGGAAAGCCAAAAACAGAAACGGAGCTTAACAAAGAAATTGAGGGATTTGAAAAGACAATCAAACAATTAGAAACAAATTTATCCCTTGAGAAAAAGGAAATTGGAAATCATATTTATGCTCCTTTACTGTTTGAAAATAAATATGCGTTAGAACCCGACTTGAAACTGACCCCAGACAAACTAAACGATGGAGAAAAGAAGTTTGTTAAGGATTTTGCTGAATACTTGGACAAAAACAGTCAGAAGTTCAACGGTTTTGATGTGTTCTTGATGCGTAATGTTGAATCGTTGAAATCCATAGGTATTTATCTAAATGACGACTCAGAAGTTTTCTACCCCGACTTCATAATGTGGCTTATTTCTAAAGACAAAGTGTATATCAACTTTGTAGACCCCAAAGGGCAAATGGGAACAAAGGACTTGAATACAGATGATTATAAAGAAAAAATAACCATTGCTGACAAAGTCAATAATCCTACTCTACCGTACATTGAGAAAGAATTAAAAAGGATTCACAAGAAAGAGTTTCTACTAAATTCATTTATTTTACTTCGTGATTCATCATTGCTTGGAAGTAGAATGCCAGCTGTTTGGAAAAAAGATAATATGATTGCCAAAAACATATTCCGACTGGATTGGCACAAGGAAAATGAGAAAGGGAATACTACATCAGAAACAGATTGGGTAGATGGAAAAACTTATTTGGATTGGATGATGGAGAAAACTCTGCTATAATCTTGTGCAATAAATTTAATGAAACGTTTTAAGTCTTGGAGCTTAAATTTGTATATTTTCTTGATTTAATGTAGCTTTGTTTCGGTTTTTAAAAGCTCAAACCACAATCCAACCTACTATGAATCAATCCCTATTTCCCGAAAACGAACTGTTTGGTTTTTAAAAACCATCCTTTATTCAGTCTCAAAAATTTATACGTTATAATAAAACGCTCCTTTAGTTGTCCCCTTTAATAAAAACGCCCGACTATCTAATTGATAATCAGGTGCTATTTGGTTTTAAATGTTTCTGAATCTAAATCCGAAATTGCTTCATTCACCACATCCCAGCAATAAACATCCGGTTTGAAATGAGTCATTACTGCGGTCAGGCATTTCTCCAATCGCTTGTACATTATAGTGCTGTCTACTAAATTTCCCTTTTCGTTCCGAAAGAACTATTCAGGAGTTTGTTTATGCCAAACCAGACAATGATCGCGTAAGAACATTTTGTTTTCACGTGCAAAACGGACAATTTTATCGGCATTCCCCCAATTGTAAGAACCATCTTTATTTATTAAAGCCTCCGGTTTCATATAGTTTTCGGGTGTCAAACTATTGAAATGTCTGACAAGCAGATTCTTTTCTTTTCCTGTTAAATGGTTCATCGAAACAGCAACGCCTATTCTAAAATAATCAGCATAGCAATCTTTTAAAATTTTAGGTTTCTCTGATGATGAAGCATAAAGCCCAATTAATGCACCGTTAAAACCGCCTGCCTTTTGTGTGCTGAGATTTCGAGCATCCACCTTCTTTGCTACAGTTTGCCAGTTTCCATCTGTATAAGCTACATAAAAGCTATAATTTGCTCCATCTCCTACTATTTTGAGCTGTAATGGAAAATTTTTAAAGTTTTCAGGAATTACTAATGAAGCAATTCGTTTTATTTCGCCATCCGATCGATCCAATATAATAGTCTCATGATTATTAACTAAGGTTTTCCCAAATACAAAATTGTGCTTTTCATTTTGGTAACAAACTAATCCTGCCAAATCCTGACCAGAATCGGGTTGAAAATTGAGTTCGGTTGTTATTTCAAAATTTGTATGTTGCTGACGGCGACCCAGAAAGGCCGGCTGACAAACTTCATAAATACTTTTGGGCAATGCTTGTAATACAAGTTCACCGTTTTTTAAATCGTACCATTCTGAGTGCGGAGTGCGTATCATAAGCCATTTCATATCTAATGTATTGCTTTCGAAGTCGTCCCGTTCAATCCGATTTCCTGTTAAGAGAGTCGGTTTATTTTCCAGTTTCTTCTTTTTTACAAGTATGGGCATTGCTTCGCCATGTGGTAAAATAACGGGAACATCATTTTTCCAGGTAACCGGAAGCAAAAACGTTTCGCGGCCGGTATTGTAATAATTACCTTCGTATGGACGACATCCTAAAAATACTGCCCAGGTGTTTCCATCCAAGTCATCAACAATATCGGCATGACCAACACTTGTAATTTTATTAGGACGGTTTTCGGGCATGTCGCGTTGAGTCAGAATTGGATTTTCGGTGTATGGAATATAGGGGCCAAAAACATTATCGCTCAATAAAGCTACTTGCGAGTGGTTGACCGAAGTTCCACCTTCGGCATCAATCAACAGATATTTGCCGTTTCGTTTATACAAATGCGGTCCTTCAATCCAAATTGGATTTTTAGATGGATCAACTCCGGCATCGAGTATCACTTTGCTGGTTCCGAATGTTTTATCAGTATTCACATCAAATTCATGAATCCAGATGGCACGATGTCCATCATACCGGGGTGTTCCTTCCGGAGCATCATTATTTACAATATAAGCTTTCCCATTATCGTCGAAAAAAAGTGAAGGATCAATTCCTCCCACTTTAGGTAATGGTATGGGGTCAGACCATCCTTTTTCCGGATCTTTGGTTTTAACTATAAAATTCCCGATGCCATCCACACAGGTTGTTATCAGGTAAAAAGTGTCGTTATATTTATTGTATTGAATGGCAGGAGCATAAATGCCTCCTGAAATGCGGATTCCATCTAATTTTAGCTGTGAAGGACGGTCAAGTACATGCCCGATTTGAGTCCAGTGTACCAAATCTTTACTCGTAAAAATGGGAATGCCCGGGAAAAAAGAAAAACTGGAATTGACTAAATAAAAGGTATCGCCTTTCCTGCAAATGCTCGGGTCAGGATAAAATCCTGCAAGAATGGGATTTTGATATTCCTTTTTAGGATTCCTTTTTTGCATAAAGAGACTGTCTTTCCCCACGTACTGGAAGTAACTGAAATGTGCAGTGGGTTGCCCATTGACACTAAAAAGAAATTCTGTAAACAGGGCGGAAACAATAACTGACAAATATTTAAAATTCATGAGTTGGATTTATTAAATTTTTTACAAAGGTACGTAATTCAGCATAAAAACATTTATCTGGAAGTATCAATATATACTGTATCAGAACCAAATAGTTTAAGTTCGTTACATAAACTTTTAAACCAGTTACACTCGCTTTAATTTCAAACGAAAAATGGTTCGTGAATTTATGAAAAAGATTGGATTGTTCATTTTTTTAGTAACTTTGTCCTTTGTTATTCCCTTTGATCTAGAAATGGTCATATACATGAAAACCCTCCGTTTTTATATTCTTGTTGCATGCTTCATTGCATCGACATCAAGTTTATTTGCCCAAATGGGTACTTTTTATTCTACAGATAAAGAACTATCCAATAGTTTAATAAATTGTATTTATCAGGACAGACGAAATTATATTTGGGTTGCCACTGAAGATGGGTTAAATAAATTTGATGGTGTTAAATTTACGATTTATAAAAGCGTAAAAGGTAACGATAAAACTCTTAAAAACAATTATGTAAGAACTCTGTTCGAAGATTCTCGTGGTAAATTCTGGGTTGGCTGCGTTAATGGTTTGAACTGGTATAATCGGGCAGAAGACTCATTTACAGAAGTTGAGCTTTATAACAAAAATCAGAAAATACAACCGCACATAACTTCCATTATTGAAAGTAAATCGCACGAAATATGGATAACAACATCAGGTCAGGGTATTATTCGAATAAAGAAAAATTCTACAACATATAAGGTTGATAATCAGTTGTCTTCAAAGTTGTGCAGTCGTTTTTTAATTTCTGTTTTTGAGGATAGCAAAGGAAATTTCTGGATTGCATCTGAAAATCAGGGGCTGAATATATATTCACCCGAAACGGGTAAATTGAAGATATTTAAGGCTCCTGAAAGTATCGGTAGTAATCAAATATCTTCGATATGTGAAGATAATAAAGGAAATATCTTTGTTGGAACTCTTACAGGTGGACTTTTCAAGCTAAATCCGGTTACTTTCAAGTTTGATGCGATTCGGTGCGAGAATACCTCCGGAATTTTACCAGTTAAGAGCTTGCTTTTTGACCGGCAAAACCGCTTGTTGGTAGGTACCGATGGACGTGGAATGAAAATCTATAACTCCAAGACAAATTCACTGGACGACTTTCAAATGCCTTCAATGCCTTTCGATTTGTCAAAAATGAAAATTCATGCCATTTTTCAGGATAAAACAGGCAATATCTGGACTGGCTTATTTCAAAAAGGCGTTTTTCTCTCTCCGAATAAACCAAATAAATTTAATTATTGGGGCTATAAGTCTTACAACCGGAATGTAATTGGGTCTAGTTGTGTGATGTCTTTGTTGGAAGATAAAAACAATATGCTCTGGGTTGGGACTGATAATGATGGAATTTACGGTGTTAACAAAAGCGGGCATTCAATACACTATCCGCATACAAACAGTGCAACTTCAGTATCTAATACAATCATGTCAATGATTGAGGATAATAACGGAACAATTTGGTTAGGTTCTTATCTCGACGGGTTGGCACGATTCGAAAATTCAACCGGGAAATGCACGTATTTTAATAATAAATCAGAAAGTAATAATACATCAAATAATAGGGTGATCTGTTTAGCCAAAGACAAAAAAAATCAACTTTGGGTTGGAACCAATGGTGCCGGTGCTTATGTGTTCGATGTTGCCAAACAAGCCTATACTGAACATTATTCACAGAGCGGAACTGGGAAATTCAAATTGCTCGGTGACTGGATTAACTCTGTTTTTTGCGATAAGGATGGCGTTATGTGGTTTGGAACCTACGATGGAATTTGTTTTTTTGATCCCAGTACCAACAAAACAGGAAGTTATACAATAAAAGATAAAGTCTTACCGGGTAATATCGTTTATGCAATTAATGAAGATCGCAAAGGTAATTTATTGATAGGAACCACTGAAGGTTTAGCCTGCTTCGATAAAAAAACTCAAAAATCGAAGCTATATACTATGAAGGATGGTTTGCCGAGTAATGTGATTTGTGGAATACTGGAAGATGAGAAAGGAAATATTTGGCTGAGCACGCATATGGGGATTTCTAAGTTAATTGTGACAGAAAATAAATTTGTAAATCATTATGCATTTGATGGTTTGCAAGGAAATGAATTCTCGATGGGAGCGGTTTTTAAATCTCGTGATGGTGAAATGAATTTTGGTGGAATAGGTGGTGTTACGTTTTTTTCCCCTTCAAAAATTAATGATCAACGTGCTCCGCTTCAGTTGTTTTTAACAGGTCTATACATTATGGATAAACCAGTTATTAAAGGCCAAAAATCGGGCGGTGACGAAATTATTAACAGTTTTATATCCGATGTTACTAAGATACACCTGAATTATAAAGATAATATGTTTAGTCTGGAATTTTCCACTTTCGATTTTGCAAGTTCAGGGCGTATTTACTATCGGTATAAATTGGACGATTTAAATTCAGAATGGATGAATACTGAGCAGGGTGAAAATCGTATAAACTTTACCAATATAAATTATGGGACTTACAAACTGAAAGTAATGGCTTGTATTCAGGATAACATGTCTCCAGAAAAAGAATTTTTGATTATTATTTCGCCTCCATGGTATTTAAGTTGGTGGGCAAAATTGCTCTATTTTTTCTTGTTTATGTTAATAGTTTGGGCTATCTCCAGATATGCATTAGAACGGATAAGAAACAAACAGGAAATGATGCGACGCGAGCATGCCGAACAAATAAATGAAGCTAAATTGCAGTTCTTCATCAATATCTCTCATGAAATCCGTACGCCAATGACATTGATAATCAGTCCGTTGGAAAAACTTATTTCGGAAAATACAAATAAAGATACTCAAAAAGTGTATCGAATGATGTATCGCAATGCACAACGCATTTTGCGGTTGATAAACCAATTAATGGATGTGCGGAAAATTGATAAAGGTTTGATGTTTCTGAAATTCAGAAAGACCGATATTGTCGGTTTTGTGGATGATCTGATGCAGACATTTGATTACCAGGCATCTAAACGTAATATAAGTTTCAGGTTCGAAAAAGAAGTACCAGAACTCAAAGCCTGGATAGACTTGAATAATTTTGATAAAGTACTGCTTAATATTCTCTCGAATGCATTCAAGTATACCCCGGATGGTGGTGAAATTGTTGTCAAACTTCAAACTGGGCAAGATGAATCGACAGAAGGTCCATTACAGCATTATTTTGAATTAATCATTTCTGATACCGGAATAGGAATCGAAGCAGATAAAATTGAGAAAATTTTTGAACGATTTTATCAGATTGATAACGACCAAACAAATTCAAACTTTGGTACCGGGATTGGATTACACTTATCACGATCATTGGTTGAACTGCTACACGGAACTTTGCACGCTCGTAATAGAATTGATGGCGTTGGAAGTGAATTTATCGTTCGATTGCCTTTGGGAAGCAATCATTTAACTCCATCCGAGATTGAACATGCAGAATCGTTGGTTCCATCTGCTTTTATTCCCAACAATACTTTTTGGGAAGAAAATATCAATGAGGAAGATGACTCAAAAAAAATAAAACCCAAAACGAAATATCGGATATTAGTAGTTGATGATGAGGAAGATATTCGGCATTATATCCGAAAGGAACTTTCACCAATTTACCGCATAAGTGAATGTAGCAATGGAAAAGAAGCATTGGATTACATCCTGAAAGAAAAACCGGACCTTGTGATAAGCGATGTGATGATGCCAGAGATGGATGGTTTTACACTTTGTAAGAAGTTGAAATCGAATATAAATATTAATCACATTCCTATCATCTTATTAACTGCCAAATCAACTGATGAAGAAAAAGCCGAAGGATTTGATATTGGAGCGGATGCTTACATCGTAAAGCCTTTTAATGTAGAATTATTAAGAAAATGTATTGCGAATATAATTGATAATCGAGAACGATTGGAAATGAAACCTTCTGACTCTGAAGAAAATCAGTTATTAATAAAACCGGTAGTATTGCGATCATTTGATCAGATTTTACTCGAGAAAATCATGAAGATTATCAATGAAAATATTGCCGATTCCGATTTAAATGTGGAAATGTTGGCAAGTGGAGTGGGAATGAGTCGTGTTCACATGCATCGCAAACTTAAAGAACTGACCAACCAGTCTGCTCGCGATTTGATTAAATCTATCAGGCTTAAACAGGCGGCTGATCTGTTACAAGGCCAAAAACTGACGATATCCGAAGTAGGGTATGCTTTGGGATTCTCCAACTTATCTCATTTTTCGAACACATTTAAGGAATTCTATGGCGTTTCACCTAAAGAATTTTCCAAAAAAACCCTACATATTTCAAAGGAACACGAATCCTAATATTATTCTTTTAAGGTTTAAGCGAAGGCAGAATTGGTATATATCAATTCTGTTTTTTTTTAGCCAAGAGTTTCATTTCGGTGATCAAAATTTTTTCTTAGTACCCAAAAGAGAAGTTTAAATTTAAATTTAATACAATAAGATCGTTGATATTTTAAAGCAATAATAAGAAGTATTATTAAATAGAGTTTGCGAAAAAGCCGTAAAGGTTGTAAAAACTGAAAAAATGTAACAGATAGGAAATAATATGTAATGTGGCGGTAAATAGAAACAATGTTGTAATAATATATTTGCATAAAATAAAACAATGTATAATTTAAAAGAATAAAATCACGTGAAGCTAAAACAAATAAAACTTTAAAATCAAATTCAAAGAGTATTAAACAATGAATTAAATAATGAATTAAAAATCTATGAAAGTCACAATTAAAAAGCAAATTATTTTTCTGTTCTTTATGCTGTTAATTCCAATATGGGCTGTCGCACAGGTAATGACAGTAAAAGGAACAGTAAAGGATGACAAAAGTGAAGCATTGGTAGGCGTGAGTATATTGGAAGTGGGTTCCACTAACAATGTTACGATAACGGATATTGATGGTAATTTTGTAATTAAAGTATCGAAAACAGCTAAGCTAAGTATTTCGTACATTGGTTACAACAAAACTATAGTAAACATTGAGGGTCGTCAGGTCATTAATGTAGTGCTTGAAGAACAACCTAAATCGTTGAATGAAGTGGTGGTGGTTGGTTATGGACAAATGAAAAGATCCGATTTAACAGGTTCTGTCGTTTCTGTTACCAGTGACGCCATTCAAAAATCAGTCTCCACATCAATTGATCAGGTTTTACAGGGTAGGGCTGCAGGTGTACAAGTAACTCAAAATTCAGGTATTCCCGGCGGTGGTACTTCTATCCATATTCGTGGTATAAATTCATTGAACTCTTCTAATGAACCTATTTTTGTTATAGATGGAGTGGTTATAGATGCATCTACCGGTTCAAGTTCTACAAATGTATTAGCATCCATTAATCCCTCTGACATCGTTTCCATGGACATCTTAAAGGATGCTTCTGCAACGGCAATCTATGGTTCCAGGGCTGCAAACGGCGTAATTATAGTAACTACAAAACGTGGGAAAGAAGGTGCTGCCCGGATTACATTAGATAGTTATATTGGTTTTCAGGAGATGCCTAAAAAACTTGAATTGCTTAACCTTCAAGAATACGCTATTCACAAAAATGAACGGTGTAAAATCATGGGGTACCCGCTTGATGATGCGTTTGTTCGTCCCGATCTTTTAGGTAAAGGCACTGACTGGCAAGACGAACTTTTTAATACCGCTCTAATGCAAAACCATAACCTTTCTATTTCGGGTGGATCAAACAATATGAATTATGCACTGGGATTGGGTTATCTGAATCAGAACGGTATTGCACTTGGTTCAGGTTTCGAAAGGTATAATTTACGTGGAAATATTGAAGGTCAGTTAAAAACATGGTTGAAAATAGGAGTGAATTTTTCATTTAGCAACTCAAGTCAGAATGTTACAGTTTCTGATAATGATTTGATTAATACGTCGCTTATGCAAACACCAAATGTTGCGGCACGAAATATAGATGGAACATTTGGAGGCCCTGATACCAATGAGTTTGTTCAATCAAACCCGGTTGGTTTAGCATTACTTAAGGAAAACCAAAATAAAAGCAATCAATTTCGTAACAATATATATGCTGAGGCTACAATTATCAAAGGTCTAACATTAAAGACAGAATACTCGAATGACTTTGGAATCAATGACAACTATCAGTTTACACCTTCCTATCAATTTGGGGCTATTCAAAATAATGTTATTGAATCGACACGTTCGAAATCTGATAGCAGATTCTGGTCATGGAGAAATATTTTAACCTATAACAATACAATTGCTGAGAAACATTCTGTTAATATAATGTTAGGTCAGGAGATGCAAGAATCCACGTGGGAATACCTGCAAGGTTATCGGAAAGGATTTATTACAAATAATGCTCATGATCTTGATGCCGGCGATGCAACTACTGCCAAAAATATTGGGAATAGTGGTGGTAATTCGCTTATGTCGTACTTCGGTCGTGCATTTTATTCATTTGAAGACCGCTACTTAGTTACTACAACTTTACGTCGTGACGGATCATCAAAGTTTGCCGAAGGAAATCGTTGGGGTTGGTTTCCTTCTGCTGCATTGGCCTGGAAAGTTTCTAATGAATCCTTTTTGAAAGATAATGATGTGATTAATAACTTCAAATTACGTTTTGGATGGGGAATGGTTGGTAATCAAAATGTAAGCAACTATGCTTATACTTCAACGATGTCAACTGTGGCAACAATCTGGGGGACAGGTTTACTCAGCGGTAATACTGCTAATCCTCAGTTACAATGGGAAACAACCAATTCTGAAAATATTGGTCTGGATATCAATCTCTTTCGTAACAGAATCGAACTGATTGCTGATTTATATCTCAAAGAAACCAATAATTTGTTACTTCAATTACCGTTACCGGCATATGTGGGAACTTCCGGACAAGGTTCAACAACTCCTCCATGGGTGAATATTGGTTCATTACAGAATAAAGGTATTGAACTTACTTTGAATACTGTTAATATTGACACAAGGAAATTTATCTGGAAAACAAATCTTGTCTTTTCTTTGAACAGAAATAAAGTTCTCTCTTTACAAACAGAATCAAGTGTACTCGATAAAACATTGTCCCGTGGTTCTGAAACAACCATTATTACCCGAACTGCAGTAGATCAGCCTATTGGACAATTTTTTGGTTATAAAGTTATCGGACGTTTCAACACAGCAACTGATTTCTATTACAAAGATGCGAATGGAGATCTAAAACAAACGCCAATACCTGAAGGACTTGCCATTAGTAAAAATGGTGTGTGGATTGGCGACTATATTTTCGAAGATGTCAACAAAGATGGAAAAATCACTGAAGCCGACCGTACCTATATTGGTAATCCTGAACCCAAATTCACTTACGGTATTGGAAATACTTTTACCTATCAAAACTTTGATTTGACAATTTATCTAAATGGTTCATACGGTAATGATGTTTACAACTGGATTCGGCGTTGGACAGATGATCCCCGTCAGAGTACAAACCTGAATATTAGAGCTACAACTTTTGCCCGTTTGGATTTAATCAATCCGAATGGTCCGGATGATTTTCGTAACACACAGATCGTAAGTGGAAATGCTCAGATGCCTCGTCTATCTCCTTCAGATGCCAATTCCAACTATCGTGTATCCGATCGTTTTGTAGAAGATGGTTCTTATTTGCGTGTTCAAAATATATCATTTGCATATAATTTACCAAAGAAATGGATAGACAAAGTAAAATTGGTGAACCTGAAATTATATGTAAATTTACAGAATGTCGCTACATTTACTAAGTATAAAGGTTATGACCCGGAACTTGGTTCAATTGGTCAGGATGCTTTGCTGAGCGGTATTGATAATGCCCGGTATCCTTCACCAAAAATTTATACATTTGGACTAAACTTTACATTCTAAACCATTAAAAAATAGTGATATGAAAACAATAAACAAAATAATGGTCTTATGTACCCTTGCAGCTTCTTTTACATTGTATAGTTGTGAAGACTTTTTGAATTATTCGCCTAACGATCGTGTAACGCTTGATAATTTCTTTACTTCACCGGCTGACTTGCAAACAGCAACTGCAGGATTGTATAATAAAGTGTGGTTTGATTTTAATGACAAATTCTATTATGGTTTGGGCGATGGACGTTCCAATAACTTGATGGCACCTTATTCGGATTATATTTATCCATTTACAACACTAACAGAAACTTCCCTTACCGGGCCATTGGTTTCAGCTTGGAAATCATTCTATAATGTAATAGGTCAATCGAACAATACAATTAATAACATTCGAAAGAATGCAAAAAATGTGACCGACGAACAAAAAAATGTTGCAATTGCGGAAGCACGTTTCATGCGAGGTACTGCATACTGGTATTTGGCTTCATTGTGGGGTAACGCCATAATCATTGAAGATAATACTACGCTGGTAAATAATCCGATTGTAAATACTAATCCCAGGTTAGATGTATTTGAGTTTGCTATCCGGGATTTGGAGTTTGCAGCCAAGCATTTACCCGAAACTGCATCTGCTTCGGGTCGTTTAACTAAATATAGTGCTTTTGGGATGCTATCGCGTTTATATCTTTCTCGCTCCGGACTAAGTGATGATCCAAATAGTAGTGTTCGTGATGCAAGCTATTTGTTATTAGCGAAAAAGGCAGCTGAAAAAGTTTGTAAAAACGCGAATCTTAAACTAATGGATAATTATGCCGACCTATTTATGGTAAAAAACAACAATAATTCAGAATCACTTTTTGCACTGCAATGGGTCCCAAATGGAGATTATGGTGTCACGAACACTCAACAAGCATTTTTTGCAATCTCATCGACAATAACAGGTGATGATGCAGCCTGGGGAGGTTGGACTTTTGCTTCTTACGAAATGATGAAATTTTACGACCCGAAAGATGATATTCGTCGTAAAGCTACATTCATGGCATTTGGAGATTCTTATCCCGAATTAAATTCTGCTAACGGGGGATATACACAACAAGAAGTTAATGAAAAATGCTATGTAAAAAAGGGAGTTGTTGGTACTTCAAAAGACAATGATGGAAAATCAGGTCGTATGAACTCGGCTCTAAATACATACATGCTTCGTGTATCAGAAGTATATCTCACTTATGCAGAAGCTATTCTTGGCAATGAAACTTCTACTGCGGATCCGGAAGCACTTTTGTACTTTAACAAAGTCAGGACTCGTGCTCATATGCCTGAACTTAATGCCATTACCTATAATGATATTTTTTACGAACGTCGTGTGGAGTTCGCTATGGAAGGACAATTCTGGTATGATTTAGTTCGTAGGGGATACTACAGACAACAGGAAGTGCTTAACTTTATTGATGGTCAGGAACGAACAAAGTTTTATAAATACAATAAAACTACACATTTGACCACCGTCGATACGTCTGATTCTCGACAGGTTGATGCTGCTTCAGCTTCTAGAATGTTATTACCTTATCCTGAATCGGAAGTGATTCAGAATAGTCTGTTAAAAGAAGCACCTGTTCCTTACAACTTCACTGAAGAAAAAATAACAGATTTATTTGAATAACATAAAAGTCAATAAAAATGAAAAAACATATAAATATCAAGAATTTAAGTGGGCTGCTTGTATTCTTTTTTCTTTTACAAACTGTAACATTCTTTTCTTCATGTAAGCCGGAAGTCATTGATTATAGTAGCATACCAGTGCAGGTAACAAGTGTACATTTAAGTGCTGTTAAATATCCCGATCGTCTGATAACTTATACACGATTAGGTAACTTAATACGAGTTGAAGGTTCTGGTTTTTTAGGGTTAACTAAAGTTTATATCAATGGTGTAAGTGTTTATATAAATCCAACTCTCATGTCCGACAACTCATTAATTATTAGAGTTCCGAGCGATGCTCCAACAACAGAAGCTGATTCTGTTGTAAGAAATAAAATCAGGTTCGTAAAAGGAAATGTAGATATGTTGGTTTATCCATTTGAAATTCGTGCAGCGGCACCAACCATAACCAATATTTCGCATACATTAGCTCAGGCAGGTGAAGAGATAACTATTACCGGAACAAATCTTTATGAAGTTTCCAAGGTCACATTTCCGGGTGCTGTAGCCGTTACAAGCGGAATTGTATCTGATGCAGATGGTAAGTTTTGTACTCTTATCGTACCAACAGGCATTACCGCTAGTGGTAGCTTGCTGGTTGAAGGATCAAGTGGTGCTGCTTATTCACCCCCTTATTTCAATTACAAAAAGGGAATCCTGAATAATTTTGATGATGTTAATACTTATAGTTGGGGTGGTGGATTTATTTCCGGTGATTTAACGACTATAATTCCGACTGTTGCAAATGTGCCAAAATCACAAGGTAAATATCGTTCACTTAATGGTACTGGTAGCACATTTGTTGCCGCTACTCCTAAACAATCCTATGGCTGGTGCAAATCTAATTATTTTGTCAATTATGTCGATTCATTCCCTTTAACAACATCTACCAGTAATATGGCTTTTCAATTTGATATATATGTTGCTGGAGATTGGAATTCAGGTAGTGTACATGTTGTAATTTTAGATGAATTTCCAACCGGTCAATTATATGAGTATGATTACGCACCCTGGATTGATAAAACATCAGGTAAAGCAGTTCGCTCTACTTTTAAAAATGATGGTTGGTTCACAGTAACTGTCCCTCTCAGTTCATTTGGAGCTTTAACCGGAGATAAAACATTTAAAGCGTTGATAGATAAAGAAGCTACAACGCAATATCATCAATACGGACTTTTCTTTAACAATACAGATTTGGAAGGAATACCTTCAATAGCAACAAATATTGTCATCTATTTTGATAATTTCCGTTTCGTTTCATTAGAAACTCCTACATATAATGAATATGGGAATTAGTAAACCTTTTTTCAACAAAATTTAAAATGCAATTATCATGAAAAATATATTTAAGAAGTCATTGTTCCCGATATTAACTTTAATGGCTTTAGCATTAAATTCCTGCTACGATGAGAAAATGGATTGGCATTCTGAACCGGGCAGAACACCTATCACTATGGCTGATATACCCCTGCCACTGCAAGAGCAAATTTTGCGTTATGACTCTTTGAAAAATTATGCAACATTCCAACTTGGTGTTGGAATTGACCTCACTTTGTATATGCAAAATGCAGATTATAAAAAAACAGTGGATCAGAATTTCGATGTTATAACGGTGGGTTATGATATGAAACATGCTGCTATGGTAAAAGGTAATGGGGGATTAGATTTTACGAAAGTTGATAAATTATTTACTACACTTCCAACTAATATGAGAGTATTTGGTCACACTTTGATATGGCATCAAAATCAAAATGTTAGTTACCTCAACGGACTTATCGGACCCGATGTGGTTGGACCGAATCTTGTCACAAACGGAGATTTGGAGACTGGCAACCTTAATAGTTGGACAGTACAAAATGCAGGAAAGGGGATAAGTATTACTCAGGAATCAACTCATCAGGGAGCATACGCAATAAAGCTTATGGCTAAAACAGGTTCGTCACTGGATTGGGATCTTCAAATGGGTTCCTCAAGTATTAATGTAATTGTTGGGCATAGTTATGAACTCTCATTCTGGATGAGATCCGAAGGTGCCGGAAATGGACGTATTTCATTCTCCGGTTTAAGTAATGGTTATCCTTATGTAAATGGTGCTAAATTGTTTTCCACTAGTAGTACATGGACAAAAGTCATTTATGGATCTTCCATTGTTCAACCAAATGCTACTACGTTGAAATTTAGTTTCGATTTAGGTACTGTTTCAGACATGATATATTATTTGGATGATATTAAATTGATAGATGTCACCACGGGAATTGTTACTGAAAAAACAGATGCAGAAAAGTCTACTATAATCGATGCCTCTATGAAAAATTGGATTTATGCAATGGTAGGTCATTATAAAAACAAAGTGAAAGCATGGGATGTAATTAACGAACCATTGGCTGACGATGGCACTTTGCGAACAAGAAAAAGCTCAGATGCCGGTGATCTTTTCTACTGGCAAGATTATTTGGGTAAAGATTATGCTGTTAAAGCTTTCAAATATGCCCGTGAATCAGGAAATGCAAATGATACCCTTTTCATTAACGATTATAATCTGGAAAGCAACGCCAATAAGCTGAATAAGCTGATTGAATATGTAAATTATATTGAAAGTAATGGAGCTCAAATTGATGGAATTGGTACTCAGATGCATATCAGTATCAACACCGATACGACAATGGTGGCCGATATGTTCAAGAAACTTGCAGCTACCGGTAAGCAAATTAAAATCTCAGAACTTGATGTGAAGTTAAATACTTCAGCTGGAACACCGGAACAACAAACAATCCAGGCAGAAATATATCGCAAGGTTACGGAACTGTATATTAAAAATATACCGATAGCGCAACGTTATGGCATCACCATTTGGAGTGTGACTGATGCAGACAGTTGGATTAAAGATGATTCTCCATGTTTGTGGAAAAAAGATTATTCAAGAAAAGTAGCTTATAAAGGTTTTGCGGACGGACTGGCAGGAAAAGATGTCGGAAAAGGATTTAGCGGAGAACTTAAGTAAAAAGCCTCTCTAAAGATGATATAAAAAAGAAAAACTTTCCCAAAGTTTAGAACTTTGGGAAAGTTGAAAATCATTTAAAATCCCTTTAAAGAACCCAAGAGGGTAGGGGTAAATTACTTAAGATGCAAAAATTTAAATGGATACCTTTTCTATGCGCTACTTTCGTTATTTCAGGTGTTTTTGCACAAAAAACACCTGAAATTGTAAAAGGAAAACAAGGAGATTTTCAGATGATTGTCAATGGCAAACCTTTTTTGATATTAGGTGGTGAGTTGGGTAATTCTGCTACATCTGATGTAAATGAAATGAAGGGTATATGGCAAAAATTGCAGAAAATGAATTTGAATACAGTACTTGCTCCGGTTTACTGGGAGTTGATGGAGCCTGTAGAAGGAAATTTTGATTTTACTTTAGTGGATGCAATGATTAATCAGGCTCGTGAAAGTAATCTGCATTTGGTGTTTCTGTGGTTTGGAACATGGAAAAACAGTATGTCGTGCTACACGCCCGAATGGATAAAAAAAGATTTTAAACGATTTCCACGCACGCTCGACAAAAGCGGAAACCCTTCCGAGATTGTATCGGCATTCAGCAAAAATATTTTGGCTTCCGACATTAAAGCCTTTAGTGCTCTAATGAAGCATATAAAATCGGTGGATGCCTCACTACAGACTGTGATTATGATTCAGGTGGAAAATGAAATTGGACAATTGCCGGAAGCAAGAGATTATTCGGTTGATGCCTGCAAAGCCTTTCAGACCGAAGTGCCATATAAATTGATGGATTATTTGACTAAAAATAAAGCCATTTTGTTACCACACATAAAAGACTTATGGGCTAAAAACGGATTTCTTCAAACCGGTAACTGGGAAACTGTTTTTGGAAAAAGTTTAAATACCGACGAATTGTTTACGGCATGGAATTATGTTGTCTTTGTTGATAAAGTGGCTGAGTCGGGTAAAGTGATATACAACCTACCGATGTATGTAAATTGTGCTTTGAACCGACCTAATGTAGATCCGGGCAAATATCCGAGTGGGGGACCTTTGCCTCATTTAATAAATATCTGGCAGGCTGCAGCTTCTCATATCGATATGTTGTCACCCGATGTATATCATGGCGATTTCCGTTACTGGTGTGTACAGTACGATAAATTGAATAATCCACTATTTATGCCTGAAATAAAGATGGAACCGGAAAATGCAGCACAGGTTTTTTACGTTCTCGGACGGCATAAAGCATTGGGATATTGTCCGTTTTCGATTGAATCAGCTTCTGAAAATGAAGCAACTCCATTAAAGAAAAGCTACCATGTGCTAGATAATTTATCTGAGATGATATTGGCTAATCGTCCAAAATCAGATGGAGTTTATCTCGATAAAGAGCACAAAGTTGATACTTTATTGATTGGAGATTATCAGGTAGTTATTGCTCATGTGTGCATTTTGCCATGGACCGACGGTGCTAAAGCCGATAAATGGACACCAGCAGGATGTATTATTATTGAAACTAATCCAGGCGAGTTCTGGATAGGAGGAACTAGTGTGATTTGTACATTCAAAAATATTAAAAATAAAGATTTGACAACCGGAATTCTATCGGCAGATATTGCTTCTAAAATTGAGAATGATTGGCATTTTATACGTTTGAACGGTGACCAAACTCATCAGGGACGCCATATAAGAATGGGTTCCGGAGAATGGCAAATTCAGCGAATCAAACTTTATAATTACAAATGAGATTCATTTGAAATGTTCTCTAATGAATGCTTTTGACAAATACGATTTAAAAAAATAAAATTTTCAGCATGAAATCAAACACACAAAAAGTTTCCTTAGGCGAGAAAATCGGTTACAGCTTAGGCGATGGATCGGCAAATCTGGTTTTCCAAATGATGATGACGTTCCAATTATTTTTCTATACCGATGTTTTTGGAATAAAAGCAACGGCGGCTGGAATGATTTTATTAGTAGCCAGGGTCTTTGATGCATTTGTCGATCCTATGGTTGGAATTCTTTCAGACCGTACCCATACACGTTGGGGAAAATATCGTCCCTGGATTTTATGGACAGCAATTCCTTTTGCCGTGTTTTTTGTTTTAGCCTTTACGACTCCTGATTTTGGAGAAAGAGCTAAAATTTTATATGCCGGAATAACCTATATATTATTGATGTCAATTTATTCATTCAATAACACTCCCTATTCATCGTTGGGAGGAGTAATGACCAGTGACATTAAAGAGCGCACCAGCATTTCGACTGTTCGTTTTATCACTGCAACCGTTGCAACATTCATTGTACAGGGCCTTACCTTACCATTAGTTGCTAAATTCGGACAGGGAGATGCACAAAAGGGTTGGTTATTAACTATTTCTCTTTTTGCGGTAATTGTAGTTGTTTTGTTTTTAATTACGTTTTTCACTACAAAAGAACGTATTACACCTCCGGTTAATCAAAAAACTTCCATAAAACAGGATTTTAAAGATATTGTAGGTAACGGTCCCTGGAAAGCAATGTTTGTGTTAACCTTGTTTTTATTTATCACATTGGCATTGTGGGGCAGCAGCATGTCATACTATTTTAATTATTTTGTTGACAAAGATGCCTTGTTGATATTTCTTAGGAATGTTGGTTTAGTCACTGACGCCGGTCAGACTTATGGATTATGGCATCATTTTCTTGATGCATTTGGTTTAATTGCAAGAGATAACAGTAATGTTTTTGCAGTGGGTTTCAGTTTGTTTAACATGGTTGGGCAGGTAATTACCCTTCTTGGGGTCATTTTATTATCGCGCTATCTTTCTAATATTTTCGGCAAGCGAAATGTTTTTATTATTTGTATGGCTCTTACTGCTGTTTTTACAGGATTATTCTTCTTTGTTTCTCCGAAGAGTATCGGTCTGATTTTTATTATTAATATTCTTAAGAGTATCGCTTATGCACCCACTATTCCACTGCTTTGGGCTATGATGGGCGATGTGGCCGATCATTCGGAATGGGTAAATAATCGCCGGGCAACGGGCTTTGTTTTTGCAGGAATTGTATTTGCCTTAAAAGCCGGACTCGGAGTGGGTGGAGCAATTTGTGGAGGTATTATCGATGCATTCGGGTTTATACCGAATCAAATCCAAAATGCATCCGCTATTGTAGGTATACGTTTGAGTGCAAGTGTTATACCGGCTGTTACTTTTTTAATTGGGGTTATCGCACTGTTCTTCTATCCGATTTCGAAGAAACTGAATGAACAAGTTCAGGCGGAATTGAGCGAAAGAAGGAGTAAAAACGACTGATTTCATTTATCAATGAAGAATTTAAGTTTTTGTGATTGAGTTATTTGGTAAAAACAATAATGAAATATTTAAAATGAAATCAAAATCAATTTATCTGATAAAGTTGGCTATTCCTTTATTTTTTTTGATATTTGTAGGATGTAAGTCGGCAGATAAAGTGAGCAAACTATCATTAAAAAATGCTTTAAAAGGGAAGTTTTTAATAGGTGTAGCTATCAATGAAAGGCAGGCATTGGGATTTGATACTGCTGCCATAAAGATTGTGAAACAACATTTTAATTCCGTAGTGGCTGAAAATTGCATGAAAAGTGAAGTGATTGAACCGCTTGAAGGAAAATTCGATTTTACAAAATCCGATCAATTTGTGAAATTCGGCAAACAAAACAAGATGTTTATCATCGGTCATACGCTGATTTGGCACTCACAAGCTCCGGCTTGGTTTTTCGTAGATCAAAATGGAAAAGATGTTTCGCGCGAAGTGTTGATTGAACGGATGCGGAAACATATTACTACTGTTGTCGGACGTTACAAAGGTCAGGTCAATGGTTGGGATGTTGTTAATGAAGCTCTTGAAGATGATGGTTCGTGGCGTCAGAGTAAGTTTTATCGAATTATCGGGGAAGATTATGTGAAACTGGCTTTTCAGTTTGCACACGAAGCCGATCCGAAAGCAGAGCTGTATTACAACGATTACTCAATGGCACATCAGGGCAGACGGGATACCGTGGTAAAAATGATAAAAAAACTCAGAGAACAAGGTATAAAAGTGGATGGTATTGGTATGCAGGGTCATTTAACCATGAGTTTTCCAACCATCGAAAGCGAAGAAAAAAGTATAATTGCTTTTGGAAATCTGGGAGTGAAAGTAATGATTACCGAAATGGATTTGACGGTAATCCCTTTCCCAAATCAGAATGGCGGAGCGGATGTTTCCATGAGTTATGAATATAAAAAAGAAATGAACCCCTATCCCGACAGTTTACCCGATTCGGTAGCAGAGGTATGGAATAACCGGATGGCCGATTTTTTCAGATTATTTCTCAAGCATCACGACAAAATAAGCCGTGTTACCATCTGGGGAGTATCTGATGCTCAAACCTGGCGGAATAACTGGCCTATACCTGGAAGAAAAGATTATCCATTGTTATTCGACCGGAATTATCAACCCAAACCGATTGTAGAGACGATTTGCAAAGAAGCTTCGTTAATTAAGAATTAAAAAGATAACAGAGCTAATCCCGATACCATCGGGATTAGCTGTAAATATCAACTTATTAAAATTAAAAAAAATGAAAATTCCAAGATATTTAGTCAAAGATATTTACACTGCCGATCCTTCGGCACATGTTTTTAACGGAAAAATTTATATTTACCCATCGCACGATATTGAATCGGGGATTCCTGAAAATGATAACGGTGACCATTTCGATATGCGGGATTATCATGTTTTTTCGATGGATGAAATTGATGGTGAAGTAACCGATCATGGAGTAGTTCTCGATGTGAAAAACATTCCATGGGCAGGGCGACAATTATGGGCTCCCGATGTTGCCTTTAAAAACTGTAAATACTATCTTTATTTTCCATTGAAAGATAAAAACGATATTTTCCGTATTGGAGTAGCCGTGAGCGATAAACCTGAAGGGCCATTTATTCCTCAAAGTGATCCGATAAAAGGAAGTTTCACCATTGACCCTGCCGTATTAGACAATAATGATGGCAATTTCTTTATTTATTTTGGTGGTTTATGGGGCGGTCAGTTACAACGTTACCGGAACAACAAAGCGATTGAAAATCCGGCTGAACCGGCAGATGCTGAACCTGCATTGTGTGCCCGGGTGGCAAAACTAAGCGACGATATGTTGGAATTCGCGGAAGAACCTCGCGATGTACTTATTCTCGACGAAAACGGTGAACCGTTGAAAGCCGGCGACCACGATCGCCGTTATTTCGAAGGTCCCTGGATGCACAAATACAACGATAAATACTATTTCTCTTATTCTACCGGGAATACACACCGGTTGTGTTATGCAATTGCTGACAACCCATACGGTCCGTTTACCTACCAAGGGGTGATTTTAACTCCGGTAGTTGGTTGGACAACCCATCACTCCATCGTTGAATTCAAAGGTAAATGGTATCTTTTCCATCATGACAGTGTCCCTTCCGGCGGAAAAACATGGTTACGCAGCATTAAAGTAGTGGAACTCGAATACAATGAAGATGGAACGATAAAAACAATTGACGGAGGAGGTAATTTAGAATAATAATTTTTCAGATTGATGTTAAAGATGAAAAATAGAAACGGTCGAAAGATAGTGTTATTTATCTTCATTTCACTATCGTTTTCTGCTTTTGCAACTGTCAGGTTACCAAAGCTGATTTCTGATGGAATGATACTTCAGCGCGATTGCAAGGTGAAAGTTTGGGGATGGGCCGATCCGAATGAAAAAATTACAATCGAAATTGCCGGAAAAAAGCTGGCATGCCAGGCCAATGAAAAAGGAGAGTGGGTTGCATTACTTTCTCCTCAAAAGGCCGGTGGTCCTTTTTCTATGGAAATAACAGGGACAAATTCAATCAAAATTAATAATATTCTTTTTGGCGATGTGTGGCTGTGTTCCGGTCAGTCAAACATGGAATTACCCATGTACCGGGTAAAACCGCTTTACGAGCAAGAGATGAAGCAGGCAAATAATAAGTTAATACGTTATTTTGATGTTCCACAGAAATATAATTTGAAATCCGCTGAAAATGATTATGTGTCAGGAAATTGGCAAGAGGTGAATCCCAAAACAATTCATAATTTTTCGGCGGTTGCTTATTTTTTTGGCAATGAATTATATCAAAAATTCAATGTTCCCATAGGGTTAATTAACGCCAGTTTGGGAGGTTCGCCTATTCAGGCTTGGATGAGTGCAGAAGCACTTGCTGATTTTCCGCATTATCTGAATGATGGAATTAAATATCGTGATGATAATTTGATTCGTGAGACAGAAGCTGCAGAAAATAAGAACGTAAATGAGTGGTATGCTGAAGCGAACAAAAAAGATGCAGGACAAAGTGCAGGTTGGAAACTTCCTTCGATTGACGATACAGACTGGTTAAAGATGAACGTTCCCGGTTATTGGAGCGAAACTCCTATTGGAAAAGTGAATGGTGTAGTTTGGTTTCGACGCGAATTCAATATCGCGAAAGAAAATGCCGGAAAATCAGCTTTTCTGAATTTGGGACGCATTGTGGACGCTGATTCAGTTTTTATTAATGGGAAGTTCGTGGGTAATATAACTTACCAATATCCGCCCCGTTGGTACAATATTCCTGAAAATGTGTTGATTGAAGGTAAAAATATTATCGTCGTTCGTATTGTAAATAATTCCGGGAAGGGTGGTTTTGTGCCCGACAAACCCTACGAACTCAAAGTAGCAAATACAGTGATTGATTTAAAAGGTGTCTGGAAAATGAAATTAGGTTGTATAATGCCTTCAACTCCCGGAACTACTTTTTTCCGTTGGAAACCGATGGGTTTGTATAATGCCATGATTGCACCATTACTCAATTATAACAAAAAGGGTGTTATCTGGTATCAGGGCGAATCCAATACAGGCAATCCGCAGGAGTATGCTACTCTTTTGCCTACAATGATAGCTAATTGGCGAAAGAACTTCAATCAAAAGAACTTACCGTTTATTTATGCACAGTTGCCTAATTTTATGGAGCCAAATCCAAATCCTGCTCCCAGTAGTTGGGCCGTGCTGAGGGAATCACAGCTAAAAACGCTGTCTGTTCCCAAAACCGGAATGGCTGTTGCTATTGATTTAGGTGAATGGAATGACGTTCATCCGTTGAATAAACTTGATGTGGGAAAGCGACTGGTTTTAGCTGCTCAATATGTTGCATACCATGATAAGAAAGTTGTGTATTCGGGTCCAGTTTATAAATCGATGAAAATTGTGGGGAGTAAAATTGAATTAACATTTGATCATATCGGTAGTGGTTTAATTGTCAAAAACGGACAACATCTTCATTATTTCTCCATTGCCGGTGCTGATAAAAAATTTGTGTGGGCGAAAGCAGAAATTAAAGGCAATAAAGTGATAGTTTGGAGCGATGAAGTTACCAATCCTGTTGCAGTTCGATATGCCTGGGCTGATAATCCCGAGAACGCCAATTTGTATAATCGGGAAAATTTACCTGCTTCTCCTTTCCGTACCGATTCGTGGTAAGCATTTATTCAATTTCTAAAATCAAATAGAGTTTCATTTAATCTGCTAAAATAGAAATAAAAACAGATGAAAACTGGTATAAAAAAAGTTGCTTTTGCAATCATTATTTCGTTAACTTTTACTTCTTTCAAACCTGTTGAACCGTATCTGAATACAAATCTGAGTTTCGAAGAGCGAACCAATGATTTAGTTTCCCGTCTCACTTTAGAGGAAAAGGTTCAATTGTTACGTTATGATTCTCCTGAAATAAAACGATTGGGTATACCCGCTTATAACTGGTGGAACGAATGTCTGCACGGTGTCGCCCGTTCGGGGCTGGCTACCGTTTTTCCTCAGGCTATCGGCATGGCCGCCATGTGGGATACCGATCAAATGTTTGCGAATGCCAATTCCATTTCGGATGAAGCCCGCGCCAAGCATCATGAGTATGTACGCCAGGGGAAACGGGGCATTTATGAAGGATTGACATTCTGGACTCCCAATATTAATATTTTCAGGGATCCACGTTGGGGCCGTGGCATGGAAACCTATGGTGAAGATCCCTTTCTGACTGCAGAATTGGCTATCCCTTTTGTTAAAGGATTGCAAGGCGATGATCCTAAATATCTTAAACTTGTAGCTACCGCCAAACACTTCGCAGTTCACAGTGGTCCCGAATCGACTCGGCACTCCTTTGATGTCTGGCCGAACGATTATGATATGGCTGAAACATATCTTCCTCATTTTAAGCGTACTGTTCAGGAGGCAAATGTTTATTCGGTGATGTGCGCTTATCAACGATTTAAAGGCGCACCCTGCTGTGGCAATAAATATCTGGAAGATTTGGTTCGTAATAAATGGGGATTTCAGGGTTATATTGTTTCCGATTGTTGGGCGATACGTGATTTTTTCGAAAAAAATGCCCATGCTGTGGTGGCAACTCCAGAAGAAGCCGCAGCTATGGCTGTAAAGGCCGGGACTGATTTGAATTGCGGAAATACCTATTATCCTTATCTGATTGGTGCCGTAAAACAGGGACTTATTACTGAGTCTGAAATAGATGTTTCAGTAAAACGGGTCATCTTGGCACGTATGAAATTAGGGCAATTCGATCCGGATTCGATGGTTAAATATTCGCAGATGCCTATTAATGTGGTTGATTGCGAAAACCACCGTTCGCTGGCGCTTCAATCGGCTCGGAAATCGATGGTGTTATTGAAAAATGAAAACAATATTCTTCCTTTTTCAAAACAAATCAAAAGGGTTGCCGTTATTGGTCCTAATGCCAATGATAACGAAGTTCTGTTAGGGAATTATAACGGTTATCCAGCCATTAACATAACCCCTTTCGAAGGAATTAAACAGAAATTGCCTGATGCAGAGGTTAATTATGCCCAGGGTTGTGAATTAGCCGAAAATTTTCCATTTTTATCGGCTGTGCCGGCTGATTTTCTTTTTACCGATAAGTCGGCTAAACAAAAAGGATTGAATGCGGAGTATTTCGATACTGTCGATTTGAAGGGTAAACCGCTGCATAAACGGATTGATCCGAATGTCGATTTTACCTGGCGTACCAAAGCACCTTTCGATGATTTAAAATATGAACGGTATTCGGTTCGTTGGAGAGGTATGTTTATCCCCAAAGAAACAGGCGAATATGTTTTGGGAGGCGAAGGTTTAAGCGGATTTAAACTTTTTGTCAATGGGAAACAGATTTTGGATTATAAAAATAATAAACATCATGCCCGCAAAATTTTCCAGCCGATGAATCTGATTGCCGGGAAAGCGTATGACATTAAAATTGAATACAGTCAGGAAGATAATGAATACTCCATTATCCGTTTTTTGTGGGAATCACCCAAAACAAATTTGAAAAACCAAGCTGTCGAATTGGCTAAAAAATCCGATTTAGTGGTACTTTGTATGGGATTGAGTCCGCTGTTGGAAGGTGAAGAAATGAAAGTAAATGTAACTGGTTTTTATGGAGGCGACCGGACGGATATTAAGTTGCCCGAAGTGCAGACCGATTTGATTAAAGAAATTAAAAAACTCGGAAAACCAACCATTTTGGTTTTATTGAATGGAAGCGCATTGGCTTTCAATTGGGAGAATGAAAATATACCGGCTATTTTGGAAGCGTGGTATCCGGGGCAAACCGGTGGACAAGCCATTGCCGATGTGATTTTTGGTGATTATAATCCTGGTGGACGGTTACCGCTGACTTTCTACAAGAGCATTGACCAGATTTCGGCTTTCGATAATTACGATATGAGTGGCAAAACCTATCGTTACTTTAAAGGAGAACCGCTCTATGAATTTGGTTACGGGTTAAGCTTTACAAACTTTGAATATACGGTGAAACAAATACCGGAAACAGTTAAAGCCGGAGAAAATATAGATGTTTCGGTTTACGTTAAAAATGTAGGCAAAATGGATGGAGATGAAGTCGTTCAACTGTATGTGACATTGCCTGATAGTAGATTACGGGTTCCAATCCGTTCACTTCAGGGTTTTAAACGCATTCATTTAGCAGCAGGAGAAACAAAATCTGTGAATTTTACTCTGAAACCCGCCCAGTTTGCCGGACGAAATGCGGATAATGTGGCTTTGGTTGAGCCGGGAGTTGTTCAGATTTCTGTCGGTAGAAAACAACCTGATGTTAAATGTATAGCATCCAGGCAAGTTGTGCAGCAAAATGTGATGATGACCGGAGATGCTTTTACAGTAAATGAGTAATTTTGCAAAATAAGCTGTTTGAAATTATGTATAAAAGGCTCATTGTTTGTATTTTTGTTTTGGGATTTATATTTAGTTCCCATGCCGAGGATGGTAGTCAACTTTGGTTGCGGTTTCATTCCGTTCATCCTCAAAAACAACTTTTTTCGGGAGTGACTGGTACTACTGCTACGACAGCAATGACAGAATTGCAACGTGACTGGATGGAGATGACAGGAAAACCACTGTACCAGACTAATAAAATTGAGAATAATTCATTGGTTATCGGAACTATTCGATCTGAAAATATCCGTTCGTTCAGATTGTCAAATGAGTTGAAACAACTGGGAGATGAGGGCTATATCATCAAAACCATTCAACAAAAGAATAATCACTTGACTGTAATTGCGTCTTTGACCGATAAAGGTCTGCTTTACGGTGTTTATAACTTGTTGCGTCTTATCCAGACGGATAGATCTATTGATAATCTGAATATCACAGAAAAACCATCTTATCATGTCAGGGTGCTTGATCACTGGGATAATCTGGATGGTTCGGTGGAGCGTGGTTATGCCGGACGTTCTATCTGGCGTTGGGATGAATTGCCCGGGAAAATATCGCTTCGTTACAAAGCTTATGCCCGCGCAAATGCTTCTATCGGCATTAATGGAACAGTGTTGAATAATGTGAATGCAGCACCGGAAATTCTGTCGGACATAAACCTGCAAAAAGTAAAAGTGATTGCCGGCGAATTGCGTCCCTATAACATCAAAGTTTATTTGGCCATCAATTTTTCATCACCGGCCAAATTAGGAGGTTTATCAACTTCCGATCCCATGAATGCACAAGTGCGTGATTGGTGGAAGGATAAAACCAACGAAATTTATCGTATGATTCCCGATTTCGGCGGTTTTTTGGTGAAAGCCAATTCTGAAGGTCTGCCGGGCCCGCAGGATTATGGACGGACGCATGCTGATGGTGCCAATATGTTGGCCGATGCACTTAAATCCCATGGTGGTATTGTGATGTGGCGGGCTTTCGTGTATGCACCAACCGGAGACGATCGTGCCAAGTTAGCTTCCGAAGAATTTGTTCCGTTGGATGGACAATTCCGTGATAATGTGATTATTCAGGTTAAAAACGGACCGATTGATTTTCAACCGCGGGAACCTTTCAGCCCTTTATTTGGTGGTTTGAAAAAAACGAAATTAATGCCGGAGTTTCAGATAACCCAGGAGTATTTAGGGCAGGGAAATCAGTTGGTTTTTTTATCACCAATGTGGAAAGAATGTTTGGATGCCGATACATATTGTAATGGAGCAGGGTCAACTATTGCAAAAATAACAGACGGAACTTTGTATGGAAATAAAATTTCAGCCATTGCGGGTGTCGCCAATATCGGAGAAGATCCAAACTGGTGCGGTCATCATTTTGCGCAGGCAAACTGGTATGCTTTCGGTCGTTTAGCGTGGAACAACAGCCTGACTTCGAAGCAGATTGCACAAGAATGGATAAAAATGACTTTCTGCTCATCTGATTCTTTTGTAGAACCTATCACTGATATGATGCTTCGTTCAAGGGAAGCTGCTGTAGATTACATGATGCCAATGGGACTTCACCATTTATTTGCCTGGGAACATCATTATGGACCTCAACCTTGGTGTTACATACAGGAAGCACGACCCGACTGGTTGCCATCTTATTATCACAAAGCTGATTCAGTTGGTTTGGGATTCGATAGATCAACAAGTGGAAGTAATGCAGTCTCACAATATTATTCTCCTTTACGTGAAGAATATAACGATCTATCAACTTGTCCCGAGAATCTTATTTTGTGGTTCCATCATGTTCCGTGGGATTACCGCATGAAAAATGGATTTAACATGTGGGATGAACTGTGTTATAAATATGATTCCGGATTAAAAGAAGTGCGTGATTTCCAGAAAATTTGGGATAAAGCAGAAAAATATGTTGATACTCAACGTTTCAAGGGAGTTCAGTCTAAACTTCGGATTCAGGCACACGATGCAGTTTGGTGGAAAGATGCCTGTCTGCTATATTTTCAAACTTTTTCAAAACGACCGATTCCCTACGATATTGAACGACCGGTTTATGAATTAGGAGATTTGATGAAGATAAAATTGAATATGAAAAGTCATAATTAACCGACAATTTTTCAAAAATTCTAACCTTTAGAAAGTTATAATAATCTTAAATGGAAATGTTTACTGCAATTGAAATGATCGAAGATAAAGAATTAATTGTAAACTGATCCGAAATAATACATATCCTGTAATGAAAAATAGTTTAACAAAAAATAGAAATAAAAATTATGCAAAAAGTTTTTGAAGTGAAAAATCCGGACTTTGAATTAAGTCCATTTACCGGAATGACAAAAAAGCATTATATCGAATGTGCTAAATATATTCTGGAAAGAGCCTTTAAACACGTTGATTCATTAGAAACACCTATATCTTTTCCTATCGTTCCCGGTAAAACATATCCAGAGGCAAATGCTCCCGAATGGCGTTATCGTGCCGCCGATTTTGAAGCCCTTGAAAGAACGTTCAATCTTGCCGGACCACTTATTCATAACGATCCGGAAGTAACTATAAACAACATAAAATTGCGTGACTATTATAGTTTGCATATATATAATGCATTTACGTCCGGCCATGCTAACTCAATACCTTTACCTGAAGATCTTCCAGACTCAACGTATCAGTTTACCTGTGAATTTGGTGGTTTGTTTAAAACCTTGCTTCTTATGCCGGATACTATTTGGTCGGGTTACACGCAAAAGCAAAAAGACGAGATGGTTGAATGCATTTCAAAATGGGGACACCACAGAACAACACAGAATAACTGGCGTATATTTAATGTTACAACCCTTTCCTTCCTTAAAAAACACGGTTATGAAATTGATGATGAATTATTAAAAAGTCATCTTTTATGGATTGCTTCTTATCATTCGGGCAATGGATGGTATCTGGAACAAACTTACAATTATTATACAATTAGTTTGTTTATTGTATATTTAACAATATGGAACAGAACCTTTGGTGATGAGTTTTACCCTGAAATCGCTGAAACCATTGAAAAATCCGCCCAAGAATTATATAAAACGTATGTTAATTTCTTCGGAAGGGATGGTTATGTAAATATGTGGGCCAGAAGTATCACATACAGAACCTGGATATCCGGAGGTTTCCCTGTTTCTTTTTTATTGAAAGGAGGATCACCATTGGATCCCGGAATGGACAGAAGGCTTTGTTCCGGTTCTTTACTCCAGTTTGTAACTCGTGAAGAATTTTTTGAAAATGATATACCTAGCCTTGGTTATTACAGACATACCGAATATATTTTACAAAACTATAGTTGTGCCGGTAGCCCTTTTATCATGTTTATCCCTTTTATTGCCTTGGCATTGCCCGATGATTCTCCTTTTTGGACAGCCAAAGAAGATGAAGGTTTTTGGAAAGAGCTTGGAAATAAAACAAATGTTGAAGTTTTGAATAATCCGGGAATAGTCCTTGCGAACCATGGGAAAACAGGAACTTCTGAAATAATACCCGGTAAAGTTTACTATCAGGATCCAAATTATTCCAAACTTGCATACAACACACATTTCCCATGGGAAGATCATAATCCGCAAGGTGGAACAGCCATGGAATACAGTTTCAGAAGCCTTGATCCAAGAGATGTACGTGGTGATGATATTAATTTTTATCTTACAGGTCATACTTTGCAAAATAGTTCTGAAAAGAACACTGTATATACCACTTCGGAGAGTATGCTCTATAATGGCGTTAGGAAGGATGTAATTTATAGGCAGGCTATTATGCGAAAACCACCTAATAATGGGGTAGGATATATTATTGACCTGGCTGAAATTATTATTCCCGGAGGTATAATCAGAGTTGACCGTTCGCGCATGGCATTTGAATATGAGCTAACATTAGGAAACTATGGTTTACCGCATATAAAAGGGGTAAAAGCAGAAGTTAAGCAATTTGAAGATGGCAATAAAAAGGTAATCACGGCATCCATACCGGGAAGAAAAGTGGCATTGATAACCTATAACGGATGGGATGAAGTGAGAAATTTAACTCATGAGGGACGAAATGCTGAAGCTGATGAAAGTACAGTTGTATATGCTCATAAAAAAAGAGTGAAAAAAAATCCTTCTATGGAATTGATGGTATCTGTTTTACTTCATAAAATGGATGATACAGAATGGAGCGAAGAAGAATTATCACCCATAAAAAGCTTTGAAATTATGGATATAACTCCTACATTTTCAGCTTTGGGTGCAACTATTATTCTTAACAATAACACAAAATATGAAGTAGATTTTATTGATATAGATGGATACCGATCTTGCTAGCTAATTAGTAAAAAATAAAACTGAAAAAGATTAGTTCAGGTTATTTAATTAAAAAGTCATAATTTCGACAGCTGTTGAAATCGTGATTTTTTATGTTAAAATAAATACGGTCTTAAACACTGGCAAAATGCAAGTCGTAAATTAATATAGAATCTAAATATTTGAATTTTTAGTAGTAAATGTAACTAAGGACTGATAATTTGAAAGAAAATGGTGATAAATGTAACCATTAAACAACTATATGAACGCATGAAGCAATTCTCTGAGTTTGAAATGATGTATATTTGTAATTGTTAAGTTTCCATTATCTGCATTTTTGATATTCTGTGTTTTGAGAATTTTGCTTAAGTAACTAAACCAATTAAAAGTAACTAAACCAATTGTGAAAAGAATAATATTGCTCGTTTGGGTTTTGATTATTTCCTTTCTAAGTCAAGCTCAACTTCAGCAATCGTTGAATTTTTACGCGGATAAATGTCAAAGTCTGAAAATAGGAGCAGCAGTCGGATCTAATTTTTATACAGCTTATGATAATGGAGATGTTTATAATCAGACGATAATAAATAATTTTAATATTTTAGTTGCCGAAAATGAGATGAAGTTTGATGCTATGGAGAAAACTCAGGGAGTTTTTACCTTTACAAACTCAGACAGGTTAGTGGCTTACGCTCAAAAGTACCACATGCAGGTGAGAGGGCATAACTTATGTTGGCATAGTCAACTACCAACCTGGATTACAGCCGGTTTGACAAATGGTATAGCAAACGGCACTTTTACCAGGGCAAGTTTACAAGCGATTTTAAAAAATCATATCAACACGATTGTTACCCGATACAAAGGGAAAGTGCAGCAATGGGATGTGGTAAACGAACCGTTTAATGATGGAACCGGAACGTTAAGAAACAGTATCTGGCAACAGGTAATTGGAAATGATTATATCGATTCGACTTTTGTGTGGGCGCATAGAGCCGATCCGGATACAAAATTGTACCTGAATGAGTATAGTGGCGAAATGTATGGTGACACAAAATCGGAAGTCCTATTTAATTATGTGAAATCAATGAAAGATCGCGGAATACCCATTACAGGCGTGGGGTTTCAATGCCATTTTACGGTTAATACAATCAACTTTACCAAATTGGATCAAAATATTAAACGATATGCCGCTGCCGGATTGGAAGTAATCGTTACAGAGCTGGATATACGGATTAAAAATACCGATTATAATTCAAATCCTGCAAAATGGCTGGCTTATCAGGCAAGCGATTATCAGAATATGATTAACATTTGTTTAAATAATTCCAATGCCAAAACCTTTGTTACCTGGGGATTTACCGATAAATATTCCTGGATTCCAAATTTTACAAATAATGCATACGGATATTCCCTGATTTTCGATAATTCATACACGATAAAACCGGCTTATACGAGTATATTGAATGTCCTAGCTACTGAAAGTGCCAGATTAAGTGCAGTTAATCCGGTTAAGGAGACTGCTGAGGTCAGATTATTTTTTACAAACGGTTTGGCTTTTATTAAAACTGATAATGCAATGACCCGATGCCAATTGTTTGATATGAAAGGGAACTGTTTGATTGTTTCGGAAGTCAAAAATAACAAGATAGAAATTCCCTTGAATAATGTTCAAAGTGGAATGTACATATTAAAAGTCCAATTGGAAAACGGACAAACGATTACCCGAAAATTTATACGTTAATTTAATTTCTAACTACATATTTTTTTAATTCAATTATTAATTTTAAAATTTTATTTATTATGAAAAAAATTACTCTTTTATTAGGCGTTTTGGGACTTAGTATGACTATGGCAGCCCAAACAGCAACAAAAATTACGTTCGAAGATGCCACAATTGGCACAACTGGGGGTACAACTGTAGGATGGGGAGGAACTGTCGACGTTATGGCAAATCCTGTTACAACAGGAAACGCATCCACAAAAGTACTGCATGCAAATAGTATTAATTACATGCCTATTTATTTTGGTAATGTTGCACTACCTGCAGGTGCTGAAACATTGTATTCTACTATAAGGTTTAAAATTTTGGTTGTTGGTGGAAGTGATGTAAATTATCCGACATTCAATATTTTTTCTTCTCCAGATGCTTGGGTATTCGGTAATACTCCTGCTCCTTATAAAATTGCAGCAATTGGCTCTGCTAATCTTTGGGGTACAGCAGAAATCGGAGTTTGGAAAACAGTAGAATTTGCACTTTCCAGTTCGTTACTTATACCAATTCCTGAAGGTCATTTGGTTTTAAATTTATCAAAAGGATCGAGTGCAACAGCAAATTGCGAATACCTGATTGATGATGTTGAACTGGTTCCATCAGTTGCCCCAGCACCGGTTATTACTTTGACAGATTTTGAATCAAATACAATCGGTGAAGTATTAAATATGAAACGCTATAATCTGACAGATGCAACTGCAACTGTTGAGGCAAATCCTACGGATGCCACTAACAAATCAGTGCATATTGTCACTTCGAATTATGACGCTCTTTTAAAATTAAATGTCACTTTACCTTCGGGTAAAGTTTTTTCCAATTACAATAAGTTGTCTTTTGATATTTACCTGAAAGCCGGATTTGACAATAATTATAAAAAAGTACAACTGTATGTGGAGTCTACGAAAATATATGAAGATGCCAGCTATCCTTCACAAGCACCTGATGCAACTTGGACAACTAAAGAATATGCAATTGACTTAACAAATTTTACAAGTTTGGCAAGTCTGAATGCATTTGTCTTAGACCTAGGTATTAGTACGAATAATGGAAATTATTACATTGATAATGTAAAATTAACCGAAGCCTCTACAGGTTTGAATCAACCGGATGCAAAACAATTGCCGGTTCGTTTTTTAGGGAATACTATTGAACTTGGTAAATTGGTTAATCAAGCTGAAGTGTTTGATGTTAACGGGCGTTTATTGATTTCGTCTAAAAACACTTCATCAATCAATGCTTCAACTCTTAATCAGGGTATTTATATTGTAAAAGCAAATGTTGATGGGCAAAATTATATATCTAAGGTTGTAAAATAGATTGTGTGTAGTTAGAAATTTAATATTAATAAGGTTGTCGGGGTCAGAATTTATTCTGACTCCGTTTTTTTAGTATGTCGGGCATGGTATTAAGCTGGCAGGATGTAAGTTCCTGCATGTGCCGAGTTGATAGGAAACATTAGCGATTGGCAAGTGTGTTGCAGGTGACTGCAAATCTGAAAGAAGCCCTTAGCAAATCTGAAGTTTAGACGAACAGAAATCTGATATAAGGCTCAAAGGGTAGGGCAACCGAGCTATGGATTGGGAACGCCCCAACATCAACCGTATCCCAATGAGTAAATCAGGCAGAACGCAGAGAAAGTTTAATATCTTATCCCGAGAGGTCTTGCATGATGCACCAATGAGTGCAGATAGAATAGTGATATTCGGTTATATTATGCAAGAAGTCAGCAGAGGAGATAGTATTCTGGGTAGGAACAACCTGAGAAGAAGGTCTGAATCTTTTAATTTAAGGAGCAGTCAGTTCAAAATTTAATTTATGGCGCAGCAGCAAGATATAACGTACCAATACGACCTGTTTAGTGTAACAGGCGAGGAAGTTAATCGCCCTTTTGCCACGAGTGAAGCTGTAAGCGGAGCTTTATCAACAAAGGCGTTGCAAGTAAAAGAAGCAAGCGAACAACCACGAGCCTTATCCCCTGATTTAATGGGAGCGATATTGTGTCACGACAATATCAAACAAGCCTACAAACAGGTAAAGCAGAACAAAGGCGTTGCAGGAATTGACCAAATGCCAGTTGGAGAATTTGCCTTATGGTACGCATCGAATGGAGAAAATCTATTGAGCAAACTATACAATGGCTCTTACCACCCACAGGGCGTAAAACAGGTTGAAATCCCCAAGCCAAACGGTGGCAAACGCAAACCGGGTATCCCTACGGTAACCGACCGAATAATCCAGCAAGCGATAACACAGGTATTAATCCCGATTTACGAACGAAAATTTTCCGACCACAGCTATGGCTTCCGCCCCAATCGGAGTGCTCATCAAGCACTAAAGAAAGGTAGTGAGTACGTAGAATCGGGAAGAAGTATCGTTATAGATTTGGACTTGAAAACGTTCTTTGACGTTGTAAATCATGACCGCTTAATGTATCGGCTATCAGAAACCATTGGCGATAAAACGCTACTGGGATTGATACGTAAATACCTTCAAAGCGGCATCATGGTTGACGGAGTTGTAAGTCAACGTACTGAAGGCACACCTCAAGGTAGCTGAAACTAATCGTCAATCGAGAGAAAAGTCAGGTTTGTGAAGTAAATCAAACCAAATTCTTAGGTTACACCATTCAAGTGGTACAAAGGTATATTTTTATTTTCAGATACTCAAAACATACTCTAAACATACTCTAAAAACACCCCGAAATAAGTCAAAACAAATCTATTCTTACCATTATTCTTACCAAAAATCAAAACCCCCGATAATATGTTATTTATTATCAGGGGTTTATTTGGTTTTAAATGTTGTCTCACCAAGATTCGAACTTGGTCAGGCAGAACCAAAAACTGCAGTGCTACCATTACACCATGAGACAATCGTAGGCTTTATTTCTAAAGCGGTGCAAAGATACGAATTTTTTCTTTTTGCCAAAATGTTTTTGGAAAATTATTCCGAAAATGACCGATTTTGGTTATTCTGCCGTCAGCAAAAAGTAATTCTTTTTTCCTTTTTGAACCAATAAATATTTGTTGTTCAGCAGTTTCGAGCTGTTAAGTATTTCGTCTTGATTTTCGAGCTTTTCTTTGTTGATACTCACACCGCCCGATTGTACCAATTTCCGCATTTCACCTTTCGAAGGAAAAACGGCAGCTGAATCGGTCAACAAATCAATCGCTTTTATGCCGGTTTCAAGTGCCAATTTTGGAATTGTGAACTGCGGAACGCCATCGAAAACAGCCAGCAGCGTTTCTTCATCCAGTTTTTTCAAGGATTCTGATGTTGAATTTCCAAAAAGTATATTCGATGCATCAACGGCTGCATGGTAATCTTCTTCGGAGTGAACCATCACGGTTACTTCTTGTGCCAATCGTTTTTGAAGAATGCGCAAATGTGGTGCTTGAGCATGTTCGGCAACCAAACCTGCAATTTCTTCTTTGCTGATTGCAGTAAAAATTTTTATGTATTTTTCAGCATCAGCATCGCTCACGTTGAGCCAAAACTGGTAGAATTTATAAGGCGAAGTGTACCGGCGGTCGAGCCACACGTTACCACTTTCGGTTTTTCCAAATTTGCCACCGTCGGCTTTGGTAATCAGCGGACAAACCAACGCAAAGGCTTCACCGCCTGTTTTGCGGCGAATCAGTTCCGTTCCGGTGGTGATATTTCCCCATTGGTCGGAACCGCCCATTTGCAGTTTGCAGTTTTTTGTTTGATATAAATGCAAAAAATCATAACCTTGAAGTAATTGGTACGAAAATTCGGTAAATGACATGCCGACGTTTGAATCGTTCGCCAACCGTTTTTTTACTGAATCTTTGGCCATCATGTAATTAACAGTGATGTGTTTGCCAATATCGCGAATAAAATCCAGAAAAGAATAATCTTTCATCCAATCGTAATTATTCACCAATTCGGCCGCATTAGGCGCATCGCTGGTGAAATCCAGAAATTTTTCCAACTGACTTTGAATGCAATTTTGATTATGGCGCAAAGCTTTTTCGTCCAACAAATTACGTTCAGCCGATTTGCCCGATGGATCGCCAATCATGCCGGTAGCACCACCCACCAAAGCGATGGGTTTGTGTCCGGCACGCTGAAAATGTTTCAGCATCATCACGCTCACCAAGTGACCGATATGGAGTGAATCGGCCGTCGGGTCAATTCCCACGTAAGCCGAAGTCATTTCTTTTTTCAATTGTTCTTCGGTGCCGGGCATCACGGTGTGAATCATGCCTCTCCACTGCAATTCTTCGATAAAATTCATGTAAATTTTGTTTTCGTTTGAGTGTGCAAAGATACTACTTTTTAGTTTTATGAACAATAACAAAACTTTTGAGCCGTTTTCACGTTGGCATATTAATTTATTTCACTACTTTCGCTTTTATTCCATTCAAAAAAATAAGGAAATGAATTTCAAGAATCTAATTTTTACAACTCTTTTGGCTGTTTCGCTGGCTTCATGCAGTCATAAAATCTGGACAATTACACACGCTTCATCGATAAAAATTCCGATTGACAGCACCACCGAAGTGCTTGCCGACAAAAGCTACGAAGCTTATTTACAGCCGATAAAACAAAAATTAGATGCACAGATGAATGAAGTTATCGGGCAAGCAGCCGAAACAATGAAAGGCCATGCGCCCGAAAGTTTGCTTTCAAATTTCAATGCAGATGTCTACCGTCAGGCTGCTTCGGATTTTTTGGGAGAAAAAGTGGATATTGCAATTGTGAATTTAGGCGGTTTGCGCACCGTAGTTCCGGCCGGAAACATTACGGTTGGAAAAATTTTTGAATTAATGCCTTTCGAAAATGAATTGGTGGTGTTGTGGCTCAAAGGCGATAAATTGAGTGATTTGTTGCAATTTTTTGCCAGTGTTGGCGGCGAAGGCGTTTCGGGTTTGCGCATGGAAATCAGCAATGGCAAAGCGGTAAATGTAACCGTTGACGGAAAAAAACTGGTTGCCGAAAAGCTTTACAGCATTGCCACCAACGATTATTTGGCGGGCGGAAATGATAAAATGGTGCAACTGGCTCAATATGAAAAACGGGTGAATACAGGTGTGAAAATCAGAACAATTTTGCTCGATTATATAAAAAACGAAACAAAAAAAGGGAATAAAATTCAGTCGAAATTAGATGGAAGAATAACCCCTAACCCCTAAAGGAGAACCAAGTTAATACATTCAATTTAAAACATCTATATGAAAACTCAAAACAAAAACATACAAAACAAAAGTAACTTAATTCCCCTTCAGGGGTTAGGGGTTCTTTTATTTTTATTTTTCTCAATTTCTGTTTTTTCCCAACAGAAAATTAAACTGGTAATTTTGCACACCAACGACACACACAGTCAGGTTGAACCAACCGAAAAATCGACTTTAAAAACAGCCAATATGGGCGGATATACCCGCCGAATGGGCGTGATAAACCAAATTCGTTCCACCGAAAAAAATGTGATTTTGGTGGATGCCGGTGATTATTCGCAAGGAACGCCATACTTTAATTTTTTCAACGGACGCGTGGAAGTTGACGCCATGAACCGCATGAAGTACGATGCCATAACGCTTGGAAATCACGAGTTTGATAATGGAATTGACACGTTGGCGGTGGTTTTGAAGAAAGCACAATTTCCAATTTTGAGTTCCAATTACAAGTTGGACAAAACATCACTTTCCGATTTGGTAAAACCGTATTTGATATTGGAACGAGGCGGTTTGCGAATCGGTATTTTGGCTCTGGATGTGAATCCTAAAAGTTTGATAATTGAAAATAATTACAAAGGATTGCTTTATGAAGATCCAACTGAAAAAGCAAACGAAATTTCAACCCTTTTAAAAAAGAAAGAAAAGTGCGATGTGATTATTTGTCTATCGCATCTTGGAGCCGATACCACCAAAGCCGAAGTAAACGACTTTGAAATTGCACACAAAACACGCTACATTGACGTAATTATTGGCGGACACTCGCACAGCATGATAACCAACACTACTGTGAAAGATGCAGCCGGAAAACCGATTGTGATTGCTCAAATGGCGAAAAGCGGTTTGTTTCTGGGAAGAGTGGAGTTGGAGTTGGAGAAAAAGTAATTAAACTCTTTTCTTTACCAAAAACACCGACCCAACCAACATGGGAATTATAAAGTTAACCATCCAAATGCACATTCCGGCTAAGGCGATATTCACTATCTGACCTGAAAATGCACCAATTGTCAGCACGGCAAACGAACTTCGAACAGCAACTTCGGAAAATGCCAGTGACGGTGTAAAAGTAACGAATAGATAATTGGTTGGAATGGCAATAATCGCCTGCCAACCGCTTAATTCAATTCCGAAAAAGCGCAACATTAGGAAAAATTGTACACAAAAAATTATGTAGCGAAACAACGAAACAAACAGGATTTGAACTAAATCTTTTAATCGGAAATCGGAAAGACAATCGGTAAATACTTTGATTTTTGCTGAAAACCGACTTCGTTTAAAACGCTGACTAAGTTGTGGAAGGAAAAAATAAAACAATCCGAAAATTAGCAAACAGCCAATTAATAAAACGATGTATTGAGTTGTGTTTGCTTCCACTTTCCCGACAGTGGAACCATAAAACAAAATAAATGCCGGAACGCCACATAACGTCATGATTATATTCTGAGTCAGACTATTCACCACGCACAAAGTTACACCGGCTTTTCTGTTCTCGGCATCCAGATACATTACCCGACCGATCAATTCTCCGACTCGATTTGGTGTAAAAAATCCGGTGGAAATGCCTGCCAATACAGCTTTTATAGAAGTTTTGAAATTAATTTTTTGAACATTGAAAGTCAATAATTGCCATTTAAAAGATTCCAGCAACCAATTCACTGGTAGTAAAACAAAAACTGCTGCCAACCACCAAAATTGCGAAACCGGCATTTTCCCCCATTGAGCAAAAAGTTCGTTGTATTGGTTGAAAGTGAGAAGTTTATAGGTGAGGAAAGAATATGAAAGAATGAGAATTAACAACCCACAAACACTAAAAGGGAGTTTTGAGTTGTGAAATTTAAAATTTATTTTGGTAATTGAAGATGAACTTGAGCGTACCATTCTTTAAGCCCTCTTCAGGAGTTTTTTTGGTTGGGTCTAAACGTAAATTTCTTCTGTGAAAAATAGCTAAACATCGTTGTAAAAATGGTGACAATCATTTTAGATGGAGTCGGGAAAAATCCCACAAGGTCCACTAAAATTTTCAATCCCAAATAGTTCAACAACAAATTCGCCAACACAACCAACAAATATCGAAAAAGTTGCACTCGACCACGCAAATCGGAACTGGTGAATGTCACATATTTTTGAAGTAAAAATCCCGATAGAAAAGTTACTGGAAAAGTTATAAAAAGCGCAGCAATGTGCGAACTAAGTGTTACAAAACCAAGATGTAACATTTGACGTTTCAATACGAAATTGTAAACCAAAAAGAACAAAACCCAATCGAAAACCATGTTGGCAAATCCCGAAACTCCGTATCGGAAAAACTGAATAGGCATGTATTTATGAAATGGCGGATAAAAGAAATCAATACATTTACAAATCCAATTTCCTATAATTTCAAAAACTTTTTTCATTATTGTTTTAAGTATTCTTCTTAAATAAATAAACTGACAATTAAAGTATTATAATCGAACAATTTTTGTTATTTTTGTCACCTATAAAATGCTGTTTTCGTGTTTGCTTTGCAAAGATACAATTTATGAGTTGACAATTGACAATTGACAATTGACAATTTGAAGCGGAACAAACATTTAACATTGATCGGAGAAAATTTTATTCATAAATTCAAATAATGACACGGGTAAGAGCAAAAAAATACCTCGGACAACATTTTCTGAAAGACATGGAAATTGCTCGTCGCATTGCTGAAAGTTTGCCAATTGAAGAGCGAACTGCTGTGCTCGAAATTGGTCCGGGAATGGGCGTTTTGACTCAGTTTTTGCTTCAAAATCCGTTGATAGATTTAACGGCTGTTGAAGTGGATGTTGAATCGGTAGAATATCTGCACCAGCATTTTCCACACCTAAAAGTCATTGAAGGGGATTTTTTGAAACTGGATTTAAAGACGATTTTTCCTGATAAATTTTTTGTAATCGGTAATTTTCCATACAATATTTCCAGTCAGATTTTCTTTAAAATGCTGGAGAACAAGGATTCTATTCCGTGTCTGGCCGGTATGATTCAAAAAGAAGTGGCTGAGCGAATTGCAGCTCCTTCCGGAAGTAAAACCTACGGAATTCTGAGTGTGTTGATGCAGGCATATTATAAAATTGAATATCTTTTCACTGTGCACGAATACGTTTTTGAACCGCCGCCAAAAGTAAAGTCGGCTGTGATTCGGTTTACCAGAAATGATGTTTCAAAGATTAATTGCAACGAACAACTCTTCAAATCGGTTGTAAAAACTGCATTTAATCAGCGTCGTAAAACCTTGCGCAATTCTCTGAAACCATTAGTGGAACATGGTCATCCAATGTATACCGATCCGCTTTTCGATTTGCGACCTGAACGACTCGATGTGGCAGCTTTTATCGACCTGACAAATCGGATTGAGGAAGCGTTGAAAGACTAATTTTCTAAGTTTTTTTCAAATCAATAATACTTATTTTTACAGTCACTTATTTTATATTGATAACTCACAATTGATATTTGTCATCTATCAAATAGCGCCTTGCCATGTTCTGGCAGCTTTTGTCTCAAACATTAAAACCGAATGAGATTTTAATGAATTTATGTGTAATTAATTATTGGAATTTATAAAAATCCTTCTTATTATGAAAACACAACCAAATTTTTCAATTGACAAATTTTTGTCGTTTCCTGTTATTTCTCTGCTCCTTTTTGCTTTTGCTGTTCGCACACTCGCTGTAAACGATTTTCCGCCGGTGAAAAGCAGCGAATCTGATAATTTTATCGAATACAAAGGAAAAATTGTCGACAAAAAAACCGGAAGTTCCTTGGCATATGCCGGTTTGACAGTCGTTGGTACGAATATTTCCTCCATTTCGAATTCGGAAGGTGATTTTTCGATTAAAATTTCGAAGGGAATCCCCAATCCTAAGATAAAAGTCAGCTTTATCGGGTACAAAAATAAATTGGTAACACTTACCGATTTAAAACCGGATAAACCTCGTATTGAATTGGAACCGTTGGCCGTTGAATTACCGGAATTAAACGTGATTTCGAAAGATGCTGAAGTACTTATTCGAGCAGTACTCGAAAAAAGAGGCGATAACTATTTCAATACTCAAACTCTAATGACAGCTTTTTATCGCGAAACAATCAAAAAAAGCAGAACTTATGTTTCACTTGCCGAAGCGGTGGTAGAAGTAAACAAACAGCCTTACACTTCCTTTAAACCGGATGCTGTAAAGCTTTATAAATCACGCAAAAAAACCGACTATAACAAACTGGATACGTTGGCATTCAAATTACAGGGTGGTCCTTTTAATTCATTGTATCTGGATATTATGAAAAATCCGGATTATATTTTTACGGATGATATGATTATGAATTATGAATTTACCTTTGATTATTCCACCCACGAAGATAACCGACTGATTTATGTACTTGATTTTAAACAAAATCCGAACAAAAAAGAACCGATGTATTATGGAAAATTATATATTGATGCCCAAAGTTTAGCCTTAAAAAGCGCGGTTTTTAGTTTGAATATTACCGATAAAGACGCTGCCGCCGAAATGTTTATCAAGAAAAAACCGTTTAATGCCCGCGTCTATCCTATTGACGCCAAATATCGGATTGATTACCTCGAAAAAGATGGAAAATGGTATTATGCTTATAGCCGTATTGAACTGGGAATGAAGATTATATGGAAGAAAAAACTATTCAATACCAATTATTATTCTACTGTCGAAATGGCAATAACCGATTGGGGAAAAGGTGCTGAAAACAAGGCATTTGATTATAAAGACCGGCTTAAACCTTCGGTCATCATCAGCGACGAAGTTTCCGGTTTTTCCGATCCAAAATTTTGGGGGGAATTCAATGTTATCGAACCCGAAAAATCAATTGATTCGGCGATTAAAAAGATTCAGAAACAATTAGAAAAAAAATAGCCCCTTTTTTATAAAGTAGGAATGCTCATTCCGGTGATTTTGCGGTACAAATCAAGCGCATAGATATCGGTCATACCGGAAATATAATCTAAAATCGACATGATTTTACCGTAAACAGTCGGACTGTTAGTTTCGTATTGTTCAGGAATCCGCATCAAAAGTTGTTGCGAATATGCTTTTTCGGGATTCAAAACGGCTGACACCAAATGGTCGAGCAGCGTTAGAATAATTTTGTAACCCGCCAATTCCACATCTAGAACTTCGGATGAGCGATAAATCTTTGCTATAGCCATCTTTTTGCAGTTCTGATACGCTTCGGCAGATTGTTGCGGCAATTTCTTGATTAACGAAGAAGTGCAAGTACCGTTCAAAATGGCTTCTTCGTTTTCGACAAAAAGTGATGAACATTCCTCAATCAGTTGCCCGATAACTGACGAACGCAAATATGCAATTTGCTCATTTACATCCGTTACCATAAACATGGTTTCTTGTCGGCGAACTTTTCGTTCAGCATTGAAAAATCCAAGAAACAGATTTTTTGTCTCGTCAGAAGTCAGGATTTTCAACTTGTGCGCATCTTCAATATCCATGATTTGATAGCAAATATCATCGGCAGCTTCCACCAGATAAACCAATGGATGACGTGCAAAATGATTTGGGTTTTCCTGCGAACGTGGAACTCCAAGCTCTAAAGCAATTTTTTCAAAATCGGCTTTTTCGGAATCAAAAAAACCAAACTTCTGTTTTTTCGGGTCGGAATAAATCGAAGCATAAGGATATTTTATTATTGCAGCCAATGTGCTGTAAGTTAAGACAAAACCGCCCGGACGACGACCGTGGAACTGATGGGTAAGTAATCGCAAAGCATTTGCGTTTCCTTCGAAACAAGTGCAATCTTTCCATTCTTCTGCCGTCATTTCGTTGCGTAAATGTTGCCTGTTACCTTCCGAAAAGAAAGTGGCAATGGCTTTTTCTCCCGAATGTCCGAAAGGTGGATTTCCCAGATCGTGTGCCAGACAAGCTGCCGAAACAATGGAACCGATTTCGTCCAGAAAAGGTGATTGTTTTTCTGACTTTGAATTCAATCGATGTGCCACGTTCACACCTAACGAACGTCCCACGCAAGCAACTTCAAGACTATGTGTCAGCCGATTGTGCACAAACACACTTCCCGGAAGAGGAAAAACCTGTGTTTTATTTTGTAACCTGCGGAATGGTGCAGAGAAAATCAATCGGTCGTAATCGCGCTGAAATTCACTGCGGTCATCGGCTCGTTTCTCGTAGTATTCTTCCAATCCGAAGCGTTTGGTAGATAAAAGTTGATTCCAGTTCATTTTATAAGTTCAAAGTTTATAAAGTTCGTAAAGGTCATAAAGTTTTAAATACCAAAGACTTTAAACTCAATGAACTTTATGAACTTGTAACTAATTAGGCATATGGTATTTCTTCAATTCACTTTTTAATTCTTTACTTTTTGCATCGGTTACTTTGTCCATCCAACGCCAGAATTTATCGCCGTGATTCATTTCTTTGGTGTGGCAAAGCTCATGAAGTATCACATAATCAATCAAATGAATCGGAAGTAACATCAAATAAAGTGATAGATTGATGTTTTTCTCGCGCGAGCAACTTCCCCAACGACTTTTACTGGACTGAATTTTGACATTCGAAAAGAAAAGGCCGTGCTTATCAGCCAATTGTTTAGTATGGTTTGGTAAAAGTCGCTTGGCTTCTTTGCGCAGAAAATAACTGATTCCGTTCCAAAAATACTGTTGAGTTTCGATTGTCAAACAATCTGTTCCAACAGGATATTCGATATTTAATGTGCTGTTTTTTAATGCAAAATAGATATTCTTTCGGTTTGTTGATTTGGCTTCCACCACAAAAGTGAGTGTTTGAAGTTTGGCATTTTCATCAATAATTATGTTCCGTTTCTGAAGACCTTTTTCCAGCTTTTCTTGTTTCTGAATCAGTTTAGCACGAATAGAATTGATAAATTTCAAAGCATCATTTTCAGTAGCTTTTGTTGGCAAAGTTACCCGCAGACCTGAACTTAAAATCCGCACACGAATATGTTTAGACCGCGCGTTGCGGACAAATTCAATAGTTCCTAAATCGGTATCTGAAAGCATTACTTAAAAAAAAATGAAATAAATATACTCTATAACAGCACAAAGGTACATTTTTTTTGAGCAAAAAATAGAGGTTTATTGCTTGAAACGAATAACTTTGCAAAAAAATTCGGAAAACACGAAAAAAATGATACATGCTAAAAATATACTCAAGAGTTTCGGCGATTTGGATGTACTTAAAGGAGTTGAGCTGAATGTAACCAAAGGTGAAATTGTTTCCATTGTCGGACCAAGTGGTGCCGGGAAAACCACTTTGTTACAGATTTTGGGAACGCTTGACAAACCAAATGCCGGTGAAGTGCTGGTTGATGGTATCGATTTTAGTAAATTGGGAGAAAAAGAACTGGCAGCTTTCCGAAACAAACACATTGGCTTTATATTTCAATTTCACCAATTATTACCTGAATTTACAGCGCTTGAAAACGTGATGATTCCGGCTTTAATAGCCGGAAAAGATAACAAAAAAACTACTCAAAAAGCCAAAGAAATACTTGCATATCTGCAACTCACCGATCGCATGGAACATAAACCCAATGAATTGTCGGGAGGTGAAAAACAACGGGTGGCCGTAGCTCGTGCTTTAATTAACGATCCCTCGTTGATACTTGCTGATGAACCATCAGGTAGTCTGGATACGAAGAATAGAGATGAATTACACAAATTGCTTTTTGATTTACGCGATAAATATGGGCTTACGATTGTGATTGTAACACACGATAAAGAATTGGCAGCACTTTCAGATAGGGTAATTGAAATGAGAGATGGAACTATAATTTCCAATTACTAAATTTTCAATTTTAAATGAAAAGAAATTGGATATTAAGTAATTGAGAATTGTGAAATCGATTTGTAGTCGTGCCGGGAATCGAACCCGGATCTAGTGTTTAGGAAACACTTGTTCTATCCATTGAACTACATGACCGCATTTGGTGGCGCAAAATTACATTAATTTACCGATATAAAAAATAATCAGATTTCATGAGCAAAAATAAATTCTTCGTCGTTTGGGAAGGTAAAGAACCGGGTATTTACCGTTCGTGGGAAGAATGCAAGCGACAGATTCACGGTTTCGAAAGTGCTATTTTCAAAGGTTTTGCCACTGAAGCAGAAGCCCGCGAAGCCATGGTCTCACCTTGCTGGGACTATATTGGTAAAAATGCAAAAATAAAGAAACCAACCACAGAAGAAATTTCTAAATATGGAACTCCTAATTTTGAAAGTTTATCGGTGGATGCAGCTTGCAGTGGCAATCCAGGCTTGATGGAATATCGGGGCGTATACAGCAAAACCGGTGAAGAATTGTTTCGCCAGGGACCTTTTAAAGACGGAACCAACAATGTCGGCGAATTTTTAGCTATGGTGCATGGGTTGGCTTTTCTTAAACAGAAAAACAGTCCGCTTCCCATTTATACCGATAGCAAAACTGCTTTGGCCTGGGTAAAAGCCGGAAAAACCCGCACCAAATTACAGAAAAATGAAGTAAACGTCATTCTATTCGATTTAGTGGCTCGTGCCGAAAATTGGCTGCAGGAAAATGAATACACAACCGAAATATTAAAATGGGAAACTACCGTTTGGGGTGAGATCCCAGCTGATTTTGGGAGAAAGTAGCTTGTTTTGCAAAATACAAATAAGTAAATAATTTAAAATTTTCTTACCTGATGTGCCAAAACATCTTTATGCAATAATATGCTTTCCTGATTTCATTTCTCTTTTTGAAAAACAATAAAGAATCTCTGTTTTTCCAAAACAAAACCACTCTTTTTAATCTTGTTTTAAATGAAAAATCAATATAGGAATATGCTAATTTTAAAAGCACTTGCTTTTCGTATTGTAAATTTTCATTTATAGCCATTGAAAACTTAATTATTCTATTGTAATTGACTTTTCTTCCGTTGATGATATCTTTGACATTTTTCTTAATTCCAATTGCTCCCAACGTATTATTGTCGTGTTGACGGTAGCTGACCAATGGTTCGTTTACGTAAGGAATTATTCCGTACTGAACAGCATGAAATGCCAGCCAATAATCAAATGGAATTTCATCGGGGAAAGGTAATGCGTATTTCAATAAGTCTCTGTTTATTAAAATTGTATGTCCTGATATTCCATTATATAAAACAAAATTTAAACAACTTGTACAAGTTGAAAGTCTTCTGAAATCAGAGAACTTTTTCCCTAAAGTAATTCCGTCAGATCCTATATATTCGTTGTCAGAGTAAGCCATGAAGTTTTCACCGATTACCCTCACAAGTTTTGATATCTTGTTTGGATACCAAATGTCGTCCTGATCGGCAATAGCTATAAATTTTTTGCTGGTTAATGTTAGTGCTTTTTCAAAGTTCCGTATAAAACCCAGATTTGAGCTATTCCTGAATATCTTAAAATTGCTATATTTTCCGGCATATTCCTGCAAAATTTTCCAGGTACCATCCGTTGAATTATCATCAACGCATATAATTTCGGAAATATTTGCATAGTCCTGATTTAGAATACTTTCTATCTGTTCATGTAAGAAAAGCTCTCCATTGTAAGTGCACAAAGCAATAGATACTTCCGACAGCTGGTTTTCTGTTTTATTCATTTAATTATTTTTTTTCTCCGATAAAGTCCGGTTTTCCCCGATTGATAGTCTAATATTCCGTGTATTATATATTTTATCTTCAATAATTTATCCTGATTATCATATATTATTGTTTTTCTGACTAATCTTTTCCATCTTTTTTGCAACCGACGAGCTTCCGATGGATATAATTTACTTACTATAAAAACATTTCGTGTAATATAATAGAATCGGATAGGGTTGTAATCATCAATATACTTCGTAAAACCTAAAACTTTTGTTTTGCGGGTACCATTGCCCACAAAATGTTCCAGAAAAACAGTATTTATCCGAACAATTTGTAAATTCATTTTACAAATTCTCAAACAAATTTCTTCATCTACCCAGTCTATAAACAAGTCTTCCAAAAATAGACCGACCTTCTGAATTTTTTCTATTGAGATTAAATTACCTGAAGTCATCGTATAATTAATTGGAGAGTACTTATTGTCGAAAATCGGTTTCGGTTTATTATTCCGGGAATCAAAATGAACAGGCGAAAATATTGCAACTTTTTCAAAATCAGGATATTCGTTTGAATTTTGGATAAAAAAAGGTAAATTTTTCTCAAAAAAACAGCTGTCCTGATCCAGAGTCAATATCCATTCAGCTCCCGATTCTATTGCAAGTTTACAGCCCTGATTCAGTGCAGTAGCAATTCCCCGGTTTCCCTTGTTGGCAACATATATTATTTTTGAATGATCAAATCCTGCTAAAAGAATCGAGTTATCAATATCGGAATTATCTATAACAATCAGCTGATTAATATTTTGGATATAGCTGTTTATATTATCTACATTTTCTAATGAAGGATAATACCAAATTATAATTCCATAAAGCTTGCTTTGTTCAATCATTTTAACTTATTCAGGACTTAAATTGCTGTTTTTGAATGCCAAAAGGCGTGAAAGTTATCCTGTTTCGGTTATTTTCTTCATACAGCCGTTTGTTTGGTTCATGGTTTGTATCGAAAGGAACGTGATAATAATGGAAAAGTGTAACCAAATGCTTTTTCGAAATCGGATAGACTTCAATCCGGCTTAAACGTCCTTCTAAATCAGTATCTTCTCCTGTTCCCGGGAATAAAAATCGCTCATCAAACCCATTTACTTTCATCAAATCAGCTTTCCAAAGAGAATAATTACAACCCAATAAATATCTACGTCTGTCTTTCAAAAACATCTTTCTTAGAAAGGGATTTCGAATCCGAAGTATATTTTCCATATAAGTTTTTTTCCCACCAAAAACTGTTTCAAAAAATAACGGAAATTCAATGGCAAATTCAAGATAACCTTCTTTTATTTTTTTGATTGTCAAAGTTTTAGAAATATTTTCCGTTAACATTATCCGTCGACCGCTTACAATCTGATTTTCAGCTCTGCTTTCAATATGCTCTTGTATAAATCTTCTGTGAGGTATGCAATCACCGTCAATAAAAATCAGATATTCACCTTCCGAAGCCACAACGGCTTTATTCAAGATTTTGTTTTTTTGCCAGCCATTATCTTCCTGCCAAACATGTTTAATTTGGAAAAAATAAGTTGATTTGATACGATTTATTTCTGCTGCAACCTCTGTTTTAGAACCATCGTCGGCAATTACAACTTCAAAATTACGATATGTTTGAAGTTCGAGAGCAGCGAATATAAATTTTAAGATTTCAATTTTATTATAAAAGGATATGATAAGACTAATTGGTTGGTACATATTGTTTTATAATCATATATTAGTATTTAATCAATCCATTTTTGCAAACGAAATTGTTTTCAAGTTTTTTTTTACGGCAAATTTCCATGTTATCTTTCTGTTCCACCCAGTTTTCTTGGTGTTGCAAGTGATATTGAATTGCAAGATTTCTAAGCGATTTGTGTTTATAACCGGCTGCATCGAATCGCCATGTCAAATCATAATCTTCACCAACGGCAGGTAATTGATAATCTTCGTCAAAACCGTTGATGGCATATATTGTTTTTTTAGAAAAAGACATGTTACTGCCGGTTAAATGATTCAATGTCCGCAATTTAGGGATAAAACCAACCAATCCGTCCGGCGAAATAAATATCCCTTCCTCAACATATCGGTTATGACCTTTTCCAAAAATTAATTTGCGAAGCAGATAATTCTGTAAAAATCTGACATTTAATCCTTTATCCAAAATTGAATTCGATAAATCCTGGTCAAGTTTAACGCGTTTTCCAGCTAAAATGTAATTTTCACCGGCATATCGAAGGTGCATTTCTATAAAACGGGGATGTAATACGCAATCTCCATCGATAAAAATCAACCAATCGGCCTTTGCTGTCTGTATAGCCCCGTTCAAAGCCTGATTTTTCCGCCAACCTTCATCTTTTTGAGTCATGTGTTGCCAGGGTTGTTCAAATTCATATTGGTTGATAAACTCCTTTACATCTGGTGTTTCACCATCTTCAGCGATGATAATTTCAAAATTTTTTTCTGTTTGCAAACGAAGCGAATCCAGCACAGCCTTCAGAAACCGAACGTTGTTGTAAATGGCAATGATAAGCGATGCCTTCATAATTTATCAGGTTGATTTATAGTTAAGTTTCTATGCTTTTTCCAACGCATATTTAAGATATTATTGATGCAGGTTTGTTCGTCAAATCCACGAATTAAAGCGTATTCGCGAGCCAGAAGTTTCAGACTCTCAGCATCGATATTCAATCTTTCGAAATTCCGACAGCCTTCTTCCAACTCAATTTTCCCAAAAGTCATCCTGTTTAAATCGATAATTTCAATGTCAATTTGTTCTTTATCTTTTTTAAATAAAATGTTGCCGGCCGAATAATCGCTATGACAAAAACCTTTTTCGTGCAGTTGGGCTGTAAAACGGGCAATTGCTTTCAAAATCTCATTTCGTTCAGGAAAATCTGGGTTTTCAATCAAATCAGTAAAGCGGAATTTACATTCCGATTGAAGGCTTGCGTAATAACTTTTTGAGAACAAAAATAAGCATTTTTGCTCATAATAACCTATCGGCGTTGGTGTTCCGATACCTGAAGCAATCAGTTTCATCGCATATTCGTAAGACCTGCGGGCTTTTGAAGCACGAAAATTCGAATAAACCAATCGATTGATAAAATTCGGTTTCCGAAATGATTTAACTACGATTTGATATTCCTTTTCTTTAAATATTTTGATTGAATTTCGTCGGGCATGAATTGTATTTCCTTCATTTTCAAAGGTTTCAGGGATATTATATACAAATTCGTCCAAAATATCAAAATCTGGATTTACAACAATTCGTTCGGGTCTTACTAACTGAGAGAAAAAATTGAACAATCGTGACCATGTCCGCCTATCATGTAATCGTCCTCCTAATTCTCTGTAAAAAAAAGCTTTATGACGCTTATTTAAAATACCGATTGCTTCTTTTTTTCGATTTTTGCTGGCTAAGCGTTTGGAATTACCATGAACGCGATAATACAAGCAAACACTTGGGATTCGAACGACATCGCCTCCTCTTTTGAGCAACGAAATCCAGAAATCCCAATCTTCTGGACCTTTAATTTCAGGACAAAATCCATCCGTTTTATCAAAATCCGATTTTCGGAAAATGCCGCTGATATACAACATGTTTTTTCGCGACAAAAGTTTTCTGTTGTATGGTTTCAGGTTCCATTTTCCTTGACGGTCGCCAAAGAATTCGCCCAATCCGTTTACCATTTTCACATTGGGATTTTGCTCCAGAATTTCAACGGCTTTTTCAATATAATCATCCGAAATCAAATCATCAGCATCGAGTGGGAGTATATATTTTCCGGTAGAATTGGCAATGCCCACATTACGGGCAACTGCAACTCCTTGATTTTTTTGTTCAATGGCTTTTATTTCAGGATGTTCCAACTTGATTTTGTCAATAATCTGTTGTGTGTTATCCGTAGAACCATCATTAACAATAATTATTTCTATAAGCGTATAAGTAGAAGCCAATGCTGAAGTCACGGTTTCTTCCAGAAATATTTCGGCGTTGTAGGCTGGAATAATAATGCTAACTATTTTATTTTCAACTTTAGACATTATATTTTATCGCGCTTTTCAGAGAGTTTTTTCCAGTAATATTTTAATGGATGTGTGTATTTCAGTTGTTTCCATGGACGGCTACTGTGTGGTAAATGCACTACGGGAAGCGATGTCATCAAATAATTTTTGTACCCCAGTTCCACCGATTTATGCGAAATAAACACATCGTACCAAGATTTTTCGGGATTCAGATTTTCGAAATCAAATGAAGATAAATATCTGTTTGTCAAAAGCGTACAGCAAAAACTGAGTCGCTTTTTGATCTCATTTATTCCCGAACTAAACTTTTGAGCGTACAAATATGGAAAATTTATGTTTCCATCTTCACTTGTTGTTACCGCCGCAATCATACCGGGTTTTTGCAAGCTATCAACTGAATCAACCATTTTCTGAATGGTATTTTTTTCAACAATTACATCCGATTCAACGATCAGCAAATGAGCATTTTCAGCAATCGCCTTTTTTTGAGCGACTTGCAAAATCAGCAAATAATTAGGTGAAGGATGTGAAGTGATATCTTTCAGGTTTACCAATGAAAATCCTTGTTTTTCAGACTCGGTTTTTAGTTTTTGAGTTGTTTCATCCGAACTGAAGTCATTGTAAATAGTATAACTAAAATTAGCATCTATTTCCGAACTCATAACGCCATCAATCGTTCGAAGCGTAGTTTCCAGCGAATCTTTTAAAGGCGTTATGATATGCAATTTGCTCATTTTCAATGTTATTTGAAAATTTTATTTAACACGGGAATAGTTCTCAAAGGGAAATCGCGTTTTACCAACAGTACCAAAAATGCCAGCATTAAAAGTGATTTCAACATAACATTCAAAGCCGTAATATGTGTGTGTATAAACAAACTAATGACATACAACAAAACAGTAACAGCAGTATAAAGTCCGATTGTTTTCATGTCATATTTAATAGGCATAAATTTTTGTCCGAAATAATATGAAACCACCATGATAACAAAGTAACAAACAAATGCAGCCCAGGCACAACCCATATAACTGTATATTGGAACTAAAATAACGTTCATTACTACGATTATTATTGTGCCAAGAATGGAAAACCATGCTCCAAACATAGTTTTATCGGTTAGTTTATACCAAAGCGAAAGATTGAAAAATACACCCTGAAATATAAACGAAAACAGTACAATAGGCACCACGTTTAATCCCGCCCAATAGTCTTGTCGAATGATATATTTAAACACATCTAAGTAAAGCACCATTCCAAGAAAGATGAGTAACGAAAAAAGAATGAAGAACTTCATAGCATCGGCATAAGCCGCCAGACTGCTTTTGTCTTTATGTTGAGCAAAAATAAAAGGTTCGTATGAATAGCGAAATGCTTGAGTGAACATTAACATTACCATTGCAATTTTCGAGGTCGCACCATAAATTCCAAGTTCTGCTGCACCTTCTTTTCCTGGCATTAAAAACGGAAAAAGAATTTTATCCAATGTTTGATTCATAATTCCTGCCACGCCTAAAACAAGTAATGGGAGCGAATATACTAACATTTTTTTGAGTAGAACCTTGTCAAATGCAAATTTTACTACAAATACATCGGGCAATAAAGCGATGGTAACCAATGCGGTAGAAAGAATATTGGCCACAAATACATAGCCAACGCCGTAATGCGGATTATAGAACCAATTTACCAATGCCGGTGCTTTTATTGCCAACCACGGACAAATCAACAAAAAGAAAAGATTGAAAAATATGTTGGTGAAAATCATAAACAATTTCAATCCGGCAAACTTAATCGGGCGGCTTTTGTACCGAAGATAAGCAAACGGAATGCAGCCAAAAGCGTCCATTGCCACCACCACACCAAGCATGGATATATATTCCGGGTGTTTTGTATAACCCATCGCTGTGCCAATTGGTTGGGAAAATACAACGCATGCAATGGCAAAAAGTATCGAAGTAAATCCAACAGCAATTAAAGTGGTACTATATACTTTGCCCGCTTCGTCTTTGTTTTTGTTGGCAAAACGGAAATAACCGGTTTCCATACCATAAGTTAAAATCACCAATAATAAAGCCGTCCATGCGTACAAATTCGTCACAATTCCATACTCGGCGGAACTTTCCAAAACATAAGTATAAAGTGGCACCAACATCCAGTTCAGGAATTTTCCTAAAATGCTGCTAACTCCATAAATGGCGGTCTCTCTCGCCAGTTTTTTCATTTGTTCTGCCATAAAGTTAATGTGCCAACGTGATAAATAATTTAGTATTTTTGTAAAGAACTCTCGGCCAACTCAATGGCTTTTTTAAGTTTTTCTTCCAATAAATTTTTTGTTGGGAGTTTTGTAATGTATTCAGCTACTTTTATATGTTCATCCATATCGAGCATCAAGTAATTGATTTGCTCCGGTGATTTTTCGGCACACAAAATCAGACCGATTGGTTTGTTCTCGCCTTCACGTTGTTCATTGTGTTCAAGCCAACGAAGATACAATTCCATTTGGCCTTTGTATGCAGCTTTGAATTTATCAAGTTTTAAATCGATTGCAATTAAACATCGTAAACCACGATGATAAAAAAGCAGATCGATATAAAAATCCTCATTATCAATGATTATTCTTTTCTGACGGGCAAGAAAAGCAAATTCAGTTCCCATTTCGGTTATAAAATGCTGCAAATTAGCCAAAATAGCCGATTCTAAATCTTTTTCGCTGTAAGAGTCATGTAATCCCAAAAAATCCAGAAAATACGGATCACGAAAAGTTAAATCCGGACTGATTTGTTTTTCATTTTTAAGCAGTTCCAAATCATTCAGAATGGTTTTTTCCGGTTTTTTACTTATTGCAGTCCGCTCAAAAAGCATACTGTTCATTCGTTCTTGCAGCGTGCGTACACTCCAGCGTTCGTGAATGCATAGTTGGGTGTAAAATTCACGTTTAATGGAATCTTTAATATAGATAAGAGAATAAATGTGAGACCAACTCAATTGTGCAGACAGTGTCTGCACAATTTGATTGTCGGTGTATAATTCATTGAATTTTATAAAGTTATGAAGATTTCTTTTAGAAAAACCGATTCCATACAACTTAACAAGTTGATTACTTAATTCTGAAACAATTGTTTTCCCATAATCAGCTCTACCATTTTTCAGAATATCTTCATTGATTTGTTTTCCAATATTCCAATACAAAAGTGTTAGTTCACTATTTACAGTTTGGGCAACACGTTGACGTGTACCGTCAATTAACGATACAATCGATTGTAATAAATCCGTATTTACAGGTTTTATGTTACTCATAATTAGTTCGTTTGAAAAAATTCAATACTTTTTCCATCCATTTCATTTCGGATGATGGTTCAAAATCTTCAGCCTTGAGATAACCGCCATCGAAAAGCAGTTTTATTGCTTCCTCTGCCTGTTCGGGGCGAACCTGAAGTTTTACACCTCCGTCCACATTGCCCAGATAAGCCCAGTTTATAAACTCATCTTTTCCGTAACATTCTATTTTAGCTGATTCCAAATATGATTTCGCGAGTTCATATTCTGCTGCATTGTTAAATGATCTAAGTGTAACAAAGTCGTTCATAGGGATATTATAATCTTTAAGCCCCTTTAGGGGTTTGGGGTCATCAAAATAGTGTTCCGGTTTCTCCTAACCGTATTTTACCTAAATGTTTGTATGCCAATTCTGTTGCTTCGCGTCCCCGAGGTGTGCGTTTCATAAATCCTTCTTTAATCAGGAAAGGTTCGTACACTTCTTCCAACGTTCCGGCATCTTCGCCTAAAGCTGTCGCAATGGTGGTTAAACCAACTGGTCCACCACTGAATTTATCGATAATGGTAGTCAGAATTTTATTGTCAATTTCGTCCAAACCGTATTTGTCAATGTTCAGAGCTTCAAGTGCATAACAGGCAATTTCCATATCAATGCTGCCATTGCCTTTGACTTGAGCAAAATCGCGTACACGGCGAAGTAAAGCATTGGCAATACGTGGCGTACCACGACTGCGACGACCAATTTCCAATGCTGCCTGATCGTCAATTTTCACATTGAGCAATCGTGCCGAACGTTTGATAATGCCGGTAATTACTTCAATATCATAATATTCAAAATGGCAATTAATCCCAAAGCGAGCACGCAACGGCGAAGTCAGCAATCCGCTACGGGTTGTTGCACCAATCAAGGTAAACGGATTCAAATCCAATTGAATGGAACGCGCACTCGGACCTTTATCTATCATGATATCAATGCGATAATCTTCCATGGCGGAATACAAATATTCTTCCACAATCGGACTCAGGCGGTGAATTTCGTCGATAAAAAGTACATCATTCGGTTCGAGACTGGTCAGTAAACCCGCCAGATCACCAGGTTTATCGAGCACCGGACCGGATGTAATTTTAAAACCCACGTTCAGTTCGTTGGCAATAATGCTGGAAAGCGTGGTTTTGCCCAGTCCGGGAGGTCCGTGCAGCAACACGTGATCCAGCGATTCGGTGCGCATACGAGCCGCCTGCACAAAGATTTTCAGATTCTCGATAATTTTATTTTGTCCGTTAAAATCCGAAAAAGTCAGTGGCCGTAACGCGTACTCGAACTCTTTTTCTCCTTTTTGGTTGTTTCGTATATCAAAATTTTCTTCCATATTATTTTTAGTTAAGAGTTACGAGTTACGAGATCAAATACAAAACTTGTAACTCGTAACTTCTTTTCTTGTAACTATTTTGTCAAACTCCTGAATACATCTTCCATGCTTCGTTCAATCGGTTTTATCATCAGGATTTTATTGTTTGTTTTTACGGCAAAATCAAAAACTGCTGATCGGGTATCGGATGTCGAAATTATCGTAAAATGCTTTTCATTCAGCCTGTTTACTGCCGAAACATCGTTGATTTTTTCAAGTTCTTTCTGTGAAATTTCATTGGAAAATTCAACTTCGAAATGGAAACTATTTTCGTCAAATGCTCTGATTTTCGATAAATCGGAATAATCTGCCACAATTTCACCCTTGTTTATCACAATCACCCGGTTGCATATTGCTTTGATTTCCTGCATAATATGCGTACTGAGCAACACCGTTTTATCTTTTCCTATTTCCCTAATCAGACTTCGGATTTCTTCTAATTGGTTGGGGTCAAGACCCGTTGTCGGTTCATCCAAAATCAGCACTTTTGGATTCGGTATTAAAGCTTGTGCCAATCCTACACGTTGCCGATATCCTTTTGACAGTTGCCCGATTTTTTTATGAAACTCAGGATGTAAACCCACTTTGTCAATCAATTCGTTTACACGCTGCTCTTTTTCTTTTCCCAATTTATATGTTTCTGCAACAAAAAGTAGATATTCTTTCACGTACATGTCGGCATATTGCGGATTTTGTTCCGGTAAATAACCAACTAAACTGCTTGTTTCCAGTTGATTTTCATTCACTTCCAATCCACAAATTCTGGCTGAACCGGTTGAATATGCCAACGCTCCGGCTAAAATCTTCATCGTTGTAGTTTTTCCGGCACCATTTGGTCCCAAGAAGCCAACCACTTCACCTTCACCAATTTCAAAATTGATGTTGTTGAGCACTGTTTGTTTGCCGTACTTTTTTGAAAGACTGGATATGCTGATTGACACCTTTTAATTTACAATTTTCAGATTCTCAATTTACAATTGCAAAAGTACTAAATCTGCATGGGAATGGAAAATAAATAGGATTTGTTGTTCTATTTTCTGAAAATTGCAACAATGACTGAAAGCAAAATATACCAACCAATTAGTAATGCAAACGCATTTAATTGGAAAATTGCCAGTATTATAGCACAGCCAAATAAAAATAGAAATTGAATTTGATTGTCTTTCCATGCCAGATTCTTGAATTTCAAGGAAAACATTGGAATTTCGGCAACCAATAAATAGCTGAATAACAACGTAAAGACAACCAAAATCCATAAATTTGTTACAAGAAAATCGGAAAATGAAAACGCCAATCCTGCCCAGAAAATAGCATTCGCCGGAGTTGGCAGACCAATAAACGATGAGGTTTGACGATCGTCGATATTGAATCTGGCTAATCGAAGTCCTGAAAAAACCGGAATCAGAAAGGCCAGATAGGGTAACAATTCGTTAATACCAGTTTCATTCAACAATGAAAACACGATAGCACCCGGAGCCATCCCAAAACTTATCACGTCAGCCAACGAATCCAATTCTTTACCCATTGGCGAATAAGCTTTCAACATTCTGGCAGCAAAACCATCCAGAAAATCGAAAACGGCTGCAATTAAAATGGCTATAAAAGCCCCTTGATAATTGCCATTGAAAGCCAGAAAAACCGCTATACAACCTGAAAATAGATTGAGACTGGTAATGAAGTTGGGAATATGTTTTTTCATGAGTACAAATTTTGCGAATTTAAATGAATTAAACGAATTTCAATCAATAACAATTAATAACGCCGAAAGCAAATATCTATGAATAACTTTTATTCTTTATTCTTTGAATCAATCCAAATCGTTACCGGACCGTTATTGATCAATGCTACTTTCATGTCGGCTGCAAAAGTTCCGGTTTGCACTTTTTTACCAAGTTTCAGACTCAGTTCTGAGCAAAAATGCTCGTACATTGGAACCGCAAATTCATGTTTTGCGGCTTTAATATACGATGGCCGGTTTCCTTTTTTTATCATGGCGTGAAGGGTAAACTGACTGACAACCAAAATTTCGCCATCAACATCCACCACCGAACGATTCATAACGCCATTTTCGTCATCAAAAATGCGCAAACCTACAACTTTACCGGCTAACCATTCGCTGTCCTCGGTTGTGTCAGCTTCTTCAATTCCCACCAACACTAACAAACCCATTGAAATGCTCGACTTGATTTGACTGTCAATTTCTACCGAAGCTTTGTTTACCCGTTGAATTAAAATGCGCATTCTGTGTTCAATAAATCTGTTTTCAAGCGACAAAATTACAAAAAAATGTTGATAGTCAATTTGGTTGATTTTTTTGATTGAAAGTTACTCTCAAAAAGTCCTATGAAAGGTGTTTTATGAAAACGTAAAATCTGAACAAACTATTCAAAAATCATATCAAAAATTCCTCATAAAAAATCAATTTTTCCCCTTCTCATTAAAAAAAAAACAGCAATTTTGTATTTGACAAAGAAGTTTAGTTCTAAAGTAATTAAATTTTAAATTTCTGAGCTAATTATTTGTAAATCAATTTGTATATTTGTATCATAAAAACAACTGAAAATGTCCATATTAAAATTTAAAGCATCAATAATCGGTTTTATTTTGCTGATACCGATGGTAGTTTTGGTCGGAAAACCCTATTCAATTTGGATGGCCGATTCCGAAATGAAACGTAATCCCGAAAGTTGGATGATTGATTTTTCCAAAAAGCTGAAATGGGATTATTGCAACGGCCTTGAACTTCAGGCCATTTATCAGGTTTGGAAAAAGACGGCAGATCCACGGTATTTTAATTATGTAAAAAGTTATGCTGATACAATTATCAATGAAAATGGTTCAATTACGGGTTATAAACAGGAAGATTACAGTCTTGATAAACTGAATTCCGGAAAGATTTTATTTGATCTTTATGCCAAATCGAAGGAAGAAAAGCTGAAAAAAGCAATGGATTTGCTTCGAAATCAGATTAAAAATCAACCTCGCACCAGCGATGGCGGTTTCTGGCACAAAAAGATTTATCCAAATCAAATGTGGTTGGACGGACTTTACATGGCTTCGCCTTTTTTAGCTGAATATGCCTATCGCTTTGGTGATAAAGAATTGTACGACGAAGTTGCCAATCAGATTCTGACTGTTGCAAAACATACATTCGACTCCAAAACCGGACTTTATTATCACGGTTGGGACGAAAGTCGTCAGCAACGCTGGTCGAATCCACAAACCGGACTTTCGCCCAATTTTTGGTCACGAAGCATGGGTTGGTACATGATGGCCATGGTGGATGTGCTTGATTTTCTACCGAAAAATCATCCTAAACGTCCTGAAATTATCAAAATTCTGACCAATTTAAGCCAATCGCTCTACAACTACCGTGATCCGAAAACCGGCATGTGGTTTCAGGTTACCGACAAAATGAACGAAACGGGAAATTACGTTGAATCGTCCGGCTCGGCGATGTTTATTTACACGTGGGTGAAAGGTGCTCAAAAGGGCTATTTGCCAAAAGAATTTCTCGAAAAAGGAAACAAAGCGTACGATCAGTTCGTGAAACAATTTATCAAAGAAAATCCCGATGGAACAATTTCAGTCACAGATGCTTGTTCCGTTGCCGGATTGGGTGGCGAACCACGTTACCGCGACGGAAGTTACCTGTATTATATTTCCGAACCAAAACGGGATAATGACCCGAAAGCCGTAGCTCCATTTATCATGGTTAGTGTTTTATTGAAAAAATAAAAATTCCAATGAAAAAATCAATTTTATTCTATTTCGCACTGATTAGCTTGGGAGCTTATTCCCAGCAACATTATGATATCGTTGTTGACCGCAATGGCACCGGAAACTTCCGAAACATTCAGCAAGCAATTGATTCTGTCAGAGCTTTTAATCCAGCAGGAACCGTTACCATTTTTATCAAAAAGGGTTTTTACAAGGAAAAGCTCGAAATTCCCACGCACGTTTGTAATGTCCGCTTGATAGGTGAAGACCGCGATAAAACCATTATTAACTACGACGATCACGCCAAAATCAATAAAATGGGTACGTTCAGAACCTATACGTTGAAAATTTGCGGAAATGATATCCGGCTCGAAAATCTGACGATCGAAAATTCGGCTGCACAGTTGGGACAGGCAGTTGCGTTGCATGTGGAAGGTGACCGGGCTGTTTTTGTGAATTGTCGCTTTCTTGGAAATCAGGATACAGTTTATACCGGAAAGCAAAATGCCCGTCAGTATTTTGAAAATTGTTATATCGAAGGCACCACCGATTTTATTTTCGGTCCGTCAACAGTTTGGTTTGAACAATGTACCATTTTTTGCAAACGAAATTCGTATATCACCGCTGCCAGTACACCCGAGAACATTAAATACGGTTATATTTTGAATAATTGCAAAATAATGCTTGCCGATAGTGTTACCGGCGAATATCTCGGCCGTCCGTGGCGGCCTTTTGCCATGACTTTGTACATGAATTGCCAACTTCCAAAAGGAATCCGTCCGGTTGGCTGGGACAATTGGAGAAATGCTGAAAATGAAAAAACGGCGCGTTATATGGAATTCAATAACACCGGCGAAGGCGCCAATACTTCTGGCAGAACCTGGTCGAAAGTGCTGACTAAAAAAGAAGCTGCCGAATTTACGGTAGAAAACGTATTGAAAGGTTATGATGGATGGAATCCAACAAAATAATTTACAATTTATTCATTTACAATTTACTATTTTAATGAAAACAAAGTGGTTAATTTTATTTTTACTTACATTCAGTTTTTCTCAGGCAAAAACCCGTATTTTCACAATTGGTGATTCAACCATGGCCGATTACGATACTATAAAATACAGTGGCGATAAGGAACAGCGCGGTTGGTGTCAAGTATTTCTAATGTTTTTGAATAACGAAGTGACATTGAAAAATGCGGCAAAAAACGGTCGCAGTTCCAAATCATTTTACAAAGAAGTTTGGGTGAAGTTGCGCAACGAACTGAAACCGGGCGATTATGTTTTCATCCAATTCGGACATAATGACGAAAAGCAAAACGGACTGGATACCGACGAAAACGATTCAACCGCGCGCGGCACCAATCCATGGAGCCAGTATCAGAAATACCTGAAATTGTATGTGAATGAAGTTCGCGAACGTGGAGCAATTCCCATTCTGTTCACGCCAGTGGTGCGACGGTATTTCAACGGCAATTCGCTGACTCAAAAAGCCCGGCACAATTTGTCGGAAATTGCCGGTGATTCAACGCTGGATTACGTTGCTTCGATGAAAAAAGTAGCAAAAGATTTAATAGTTCCACTCATTGACATGACTGCTTCCACCAAAAAACTGGTTGAAAGTTACGGTCCGGATAAATCAAAAGCCGAACTTTATATCAAAGCTGATGACACGCATTTGAAAAATGAAGGTGCGTATCAGTTTGCTAAACTGGCGGCTAATGAGCTGAAAGAAAAACATATCGTATTCAAATAAAAATCACAATCACTCAGTTAACCTTAGAAAAAATGGACAGACGTAAATTTATTTCAACTTCAGTTGTTGCTGCTGCAGGAGCTATTTTAAGTTCGGTTCCTGGAGTTGCCAAAGCAATGAGTACTACCGGCAATAAGGGACCAAAAAAGAGAATTGCCCTGATTGGAACCGGCTCCCGCGGCACTTCGATGTGGGGAATTGATGTTATCAAAGATTACAGCGATTACGTGGAATATGTGGGATTATGTGATATAAATTCCGGAAGAGTGGAGGCTGCAAAAAAATACATGGGCGCAACCTGCAAAACTTTTACCGATTTCGAAATCATGATGAAAGAGGTAAAGCCTGATATTCTGATTGTTACTGTGATGGATTCTCTGCACGACAAATATATTATTCGCGGAATGGAATTGGGTTGTGATGTAATTTCTGAAAAACCAATGACCACCGACGAAGTGAAATGCCAGGCAATCCTTGATGCACAGAAACGAACCGGTAAAAAACTGATTGTAACGTTTAATTACCGTTATTCTCCACACCGTGCCAAAATTTGGGAACTAATCCGGAAAGGTGAAATCGGGGAAATTACATCGGTTGATTTTCACTGGTATCTCGATACAAGTCACGGAGCTGATTATTTTCGTCGCTGGCACCGCAAACGCGAATTCAGCGGTTCGCTTTGGGTTCACAAAGCATCGCATCATTTCGATTTGCTGAACTGGTGGATTGATTCCGAACCCGAAGAAGTTTTTGCTTATGGCAAACTTGATTTTTATGGCAAAAATGGCAAACAACGTGCTGTAAACTGCCGCAGTTGCAACCATAAAGATTCCTGCGATTTTTATTGGGATGTCAATAAAGATGCATATTATAAAATGCTTTACACCGATAATGAGCAATATGACGGTTACCTGCGCGATGGTTGCGTTTTCAAAGAAGATATCAATATTTTTGATAAAATGGGTGCTTCCATTAAATACGCCAACGGTGTTCAGGTTTCGTATTCTTGCGTAACTTATGCACCGTATGAAGGTTACAGAATTGCTTTTAATGGCACAAAAGGAAAAATTGATGCTTGGATTGAGGAAAAAAATCCTGTGTACCAATCGGATTATGATGAAATAATGATTACCCATAATTTCGGTAAACGTGATTTTGTTCGGGTTTTAAAAAGCGAAGGCCACGGTGGCGGTGACAAACTGCTGCACGACCATATTTTTATAAACAACCACGAAGATCCGTTTCGCCAGTCAGCCGGAATTCGCGATGGTGCTTTTGCTATTCTGATTGGAATTGCCGCACGCAAAAGTTGTGATTCAGGGAAAGTGATTAAAATTGCTGATTTGACTGACCTTAAGCCTTTAGCAAAAAAAATATAACATCACAATTTATTTTGATTTTATGAATAAAAACAAGGCTTTATTGCTATTGATTTTTTCTATTATTTTCAATGGAGTCATAATCAAAGCGCAGAGTGTTTCGACGGTTTGGGTTTCGGATTTAGGAAACGGAACATACAAGAATCCCGTACTTTATGCCGATTATTCAGATCCGGATGTATGCCGCGCCGGGAATGATTATTACATGGTTGCTTCGTCATTTGCAAATATTCCAGGGTTACCGGTTCTGCACTCTAACGATTTAGTAAATTGGACGATTATCGGTCATGCCGTTTTGAAAATGATACCGGAAGAGCGTTTTAACACCATGCAACACGGCAACGGCGTTTGGGCACCAAGTATTCGGTATCACGACAATGAATTTTATATTTATTTTGGCGATCCTGATGCTGGAATTTATATGACCAAAACAAAAAATCCTGCCGGCGATTGGTCACCGTTGACAATGGTGAAAGCCGGCAAAGGCCTGATTGATGCGTGTCCGCTTTGGGACGAAGATGGAAAGGCGTATATCGTTCACGGTTTTGCAGGAAGTCGTGCCGGAATGAAAAGCGTGCTCGGCATTTTTGAGATGACGGCTGACGGAACAAAAGCATTGACCGAAAGCCGCCTTGTATTCGATGGACATCCGAATAACCCAACTGTGGAAGGACCAAAGTTTTATAAACGGAACGGTTTTTATTATATTTTTTGCCCTGCTGGTGGTGTAAAACCCGGTTGGCAACTGGCTCTACGTTCAAAAAAAGTTTATGGACCTTACGAAGAAAAACGGGTAATGGCGCAAGGTAAATCAGACATAAATGGTCCTCACCAAGGTGCATGGGTCGACACTCCCGCTGGAAAACAAGATTGGTTTTTTCACTTTCAGGATCTCTATACTTATGGACGCGTAGTACATTTGCAACCAATGAGTTGGATAAATGATTGGCCGGTTATTGGCATCGACAAAGATGGAAATGGTTGTGGAACTCCGGTTTCTATCTTTAAGAAGCCAAATATTGGGAAAACTTATCCTATTACAAGTCCTGCCGAAAGTGATGAGTTTGATGGACAGACACTCGGACTTCAATGGCAGTGGCAAGCCAATAGCAATCCGTTGTGGTATTTCTGTGCAGGCGATAAAGGATATTTACGGCTTTTTGCCTGGCAATTGTTGGGTGAAGCAAAAAACCTGTGGAATGCACCGAACCTGTTGCTGCAAAAATTTTCGGCTCCCGATTTCGTTGCTACAACTAAAATGACTTTTTCGCCATATAAAAAAGGTGAACGCGCCGGATTGGTGATTATGGGATTGGATTATGCCTCGTTGACCATTGAAAATGCTGAAAGCGGATTGACATTGAACCAGATTGAATGTGTGAATGCTGATAAAAGCACTCCTGAAAAAATAAATACTTCAATTTCGCTTTCGCAAAACACCGTTTTTCTTCGTGTAAAAGTCATTCAAAGCAAAGCGATAAACAAAGACGGAATCAACGAACCGAAAGCCAATTGTTCTTTTAGTTACAGCATTGATGGCAATCTGTTTATTCCGATTGGCGAAAAATTTATTGCGCGTGAAGGACTTTGGATTGGAGCCAAAGTCGGACTTTTCTGTACCCGTCCGAAACCGTTGAACGATTCAGGATATGTTGATGTGGATTGGTTCCGGATTACGGCGGTAAATGAATAGAAATTTTAAAAATCTAACTAAAACAGAGTAGTGCGTAGCAGAATCGAACTGCTATCTTCGGATTGAGGAACCGATCTCCTAACCATTAGAGGAACGCACCGTAATATTTTTTTGCATAAAATTAAAGTGAAAATTTATATCTTTTCTTTCAATAAATAAAGCCGTGAATGCCCTTTTAGAATAGATTAACTGACTACGAAAGCAAACAACGATTCAAGGTTTGTTGAAGTGGATTGGTTTAGATCAATCATCTATTTTGAGCAAAATAAAATCCGGCTGTTCCCACCAATGGAAAGCAGAAAATGCCACCCAACAGATAATAGATGGGAACTTGTCTGAAGACCAGCATGATTTGTTCTATCAGACCTGAATAGATTCCCAGATAGATGGAAATAGCCATTCCGATAGCAGCAAAAACCCATACAATCCAGCTGCGGTCGGCTTGTTCGGGGAGTTTTCGCATGACGCGCCGGGTAAATCCGTTATCCGCAATCTCTTTTTTGTTTTGGCTGAAAAAATCTTTCAGCAGTTTGTCAGTTGTTTGCATATCCTGCTTTTGTTAAGTAAACACTTAGTTTTTCTTTCCCTTTCAGAATGTAAGTTTTGGCCGTTCCGAGAGGACAATTCATAATTTTGGCAATTTCTTGGTGCGTTTTATCTTCCATATAAAACAATAAAACCGCTGTTTGTTCTTCTTTTCGCAACATTTTTAATGCTTTATAAATATCCATTTTTTCAGCCGAGAATTCATTGAGCGTATGATGTTGGTTGTCAATAACCTGTTCGTTAATGTCTTCGTAATGTTTTTGTGCCCTTACCGAGTCGTAATAAACATTGTAAGCAATTCGGTAAAGCCAGGTTGAAAAACCCGATAATCCTTTGAAGGCAGTTATGTTCAGGTAGGCTTTGATAAAGGTTTCCTGTGCCAGATCGTCGCTCAACGGACCATCGCTCACGGTCAGGTTCAGGAAGAACCGCCGTATGGGCGACTGGTATTTACAGGTCAGTTTATCGAATGCGCTTTTATCGCCAAGCAAAGCAACTTGTGTGACCCAGCGGATATCATCCGTGTTGCTCATCGTTATTTACCGTTGTATCCGTTTTTGGCTTATCAAGAAAATGAACCAACAAATAACCAATACCAACAAAGGCGGGAACGATACCAAAAATCAGACCATTTTCTTTATGCAAAACTATAAATGATATCAACAGTGCTAATCCTACTACCAACCAAAGAATTCCTTTCTTCAAATTTGATGCAGGATTTGCTTTTTTTGGTTCGTCAAAGAAATGTTCGGGAATAGTTTGCCCCATTTCCAGTGATTTAGTGTACAAATCATACCTGCGCTTCGATTCAGCGTTTTTAGCTCTTACATTGACAGTAATAATAACTGCAACAAAAAGAAATGGCAATAAACAAATTAAAACGATAGCTCCACTCCCCAAAGGCATTGCCTGATGATTTTCAGATTCAATGCGTTGTCTTTCAACTTCTTGTTCTCCTTTTTTAAGTTCAAGCAATTGATTGGGAGATAATTTTGATAGCATTATCGAGTCTTTCTTTTGGTCTTGAATCTCTTTGTTGTTTTTGACAACTTCCTGTTTCAGACTATCGATATTGATACCGGAATTTGCAGCTTGAACTCCTGTAAATAAGAGTGCTGCTAATAGAAATAATCCAATTCGTTTCATAATCGTAAAATTTTAGAGTGTAAAAATAATGTTTGTTTTCTAATTAGACGCAACGAACTGTCTTTTTAGATTTAAAACGGATAAAAAAATAACAATATTTAACGTTGTAATCAGGGTCTAAATAGTTTTCAGAATTAACAGATTAACTATTTTGATTAGTTAAGTGCTGGTTAATGTGCTTTTTTCATGGTAAACCCGATATGATATTGGGCTTTATTATTTCCATCATAAAAATATAGTTGAAAAGAAATGTTAACATAGCAACTTTAAATGAACTTATTGGTTTAAAAACTGTTTCTTGACCTGAGCTAAACAATATGAAATGAAAACCGAGAAATTCGATGTAACGGGTATGACTTGTGCTTCGTGTGTGGCACATGTCGAAAAAAGTGTGAGTAAGCTGGAAGGTGTGAAAACGGTCAATGTCAATTTACTGACTAATAGTATGACCGTTAGTTTTGATGAATTACACCTGAATGCATTAAACATTGAAAAATCGGTTGAAAATGCTGGTTATGAAGCTCATTTACATGAAATTGACTCTAAATCTAATCAACATTTGACTCCCAAAATTGATTATGTAAAACAAGAACAGGATGAAATGAAAATGCGATGGTGGATTTCATTCGTGTTTTTACTCCCATTACTTTACATTTCTATGGGCCACATGATCGGATTGCCTTATCCTCATGCTTTTCATTCTACTGAAAACGCTTTGTTATATGCATTCACACAATTTTTACTCACTCTACCAATTGCATTTGTCAATAAAAAATACTTTTTAAACGGCTTTAAATCCTTATTTAAAGCCGCTCCCAATATGGATTCGCTGATTGCCATTGGCTCATCGGCAGCTATTGTTTATGGTATCTTTGCCATTTATCGTATTGGTTATGCATTAGGTCATAACGATTTACAAACTGTGAATCAATTTTCGCAGGATTTGTATTTCGAATCCGGTGCAACTATACTAACCCTTATCACACTTGGCAAGTATCTCGAAGCAAAATCGAAAAGCCGAACATCAGAAGCCATAACCCGTTTAATGGATCTGGCTCCCAAAACGGCACTTGTTATTCGTGATAATCAGGAAATTGAAATTCCGATTGAAGAAGTCTTGGTAGGAGACAGTGTGGCAGTTAAACCCGGTCAGCGCGTTCCGGTGGATGGCATGGTTGAAAGTGGGAATTCTTCGGTGGATGAATCGGCTCTGACCGGTGAAAGTATGCCTGTTTTCAAACAAAATGGTGATACGGTGCTTTCAGCAAGTATGAATAAATCAGGCTATTTTACCATGCGTGCCATAAAAGTCGGAAATGATACTACACTCTCGCATATCATTCAATTGGTGGAAGAAGCTTCAGCTTCCAAAGCCCCGATTTCTAAGTTAGCTGATAAAATCAGCAGTGTATTTGTTCCCGTTGTGATTGGCATTGCTGTGCTTGCAACAGGCGTGTGGATGTTATTGGGTTATCCTTTTGATTTTGCTTTGTCTATTGGCATTGCCGTTTTGGTTATTTCATGCCCTTGTGCGTTAGGATTGGCTACTCCGGTGGCTATTATGGTTGGAACCGGTAAAGGAGCGGAACATGGTATTTTAATCAAATCAGCAGAATCGCTCGAAATGGCTCATAAAATTGATACTGTTGTGCTGGATAAAACCGGCACACTAACAGAAGGGAAACCACGTGTAACGGACATTTTCTCCAATAAAACCATTTCCGAAAATGGATTGCTACAATTGGCTGCTTCGCTTGAGAAACCTTCCGAACATTCGCTGGCAGAAGCTATTTTGATGGAAGCGGAAAAACAACAACTTAAGATTATACCGGTTGAGAATTTTTTGGCGATTCCAGGGCAGGGAATTGAGGCAAGTATAGAGAAAAAAACTTATTTGGCAGGGAATCTGAAATTGATGACCGACCGAAAGATAAATCTGCAAGAATTTGCTGCTTTATCCGATAAACTTGCCAAAGAGGGAAAAACACCTTTGTATGTTGCCAATGAGAAAGAAGTTGTGGGAATTATTGCTGTGGCTGATGTGTTAAAAACGACGAGTATTGAAGCGGTAAAACTTTTCAAAGCGATGGGAATGCAAGTAGTTATGCTCACCGGCGATCATGCCGGAACTGCAGCTGCCATTCAATCGCAACTTGGAATTTCGTCGGTTGTGGCTGAAGTTTTACCGCAAGATAAAGACAAAGAAATTGCAAAATTGCAGGCTGCCGGAAAATCCGTGGCAATGATTGGCGATGGAATTAATGATGCACCGGCTTTGATGCGTTCAAATCTGGGTATTGCAATCGGAGCAGGAACTGACATTGCCATTGAATCGGCCGATGTGGTGTTGATGCGCAGCGATTTGCTGGATGCTGTCACAACTCTGAGACTCAGCAAAGCAGTGATATTAAATATCAAACAAAATTTATTTTGGGCATTTTTTTATAATATTATCGGGATTCCGCTTGCTGCAGGAGCATTTTATGCTGTTTTGGGCTGGAAATTGAATCCTATGTTTGCTGCAGCTGCCATGAGTTTCAGCTCGGTGACGGTAGTATTGAATGCGTTAAGATTATTGAGATTTAAACCAACCGTTTCACAACTAAACAACTAAACAAATTACAATTATGTCAGAAAAAACATTGCAAATTAAAGGAATGAGCTGTGGCCACTGTTCAGCTCGTGTAGAAAAAGCACTGAACGCCATCGATGGCGTGGAAGCAAAAGTGGATTTAGAAGCTAATACAGCAAAACTTACATTATCAAAAGATGTCAGTGACGAAACGTTGAAAACTGCTGTTGATAATGTCGGCTATGAAGTGGTGGGAGTGAAATGAATTCCAACAATTTCTTTAAACAACGGCAGCTTCAATTCGTTTTGAAGCTGCCGTCGTTATTTGATTAATTATTACATTTTCTCTATCAAAAACCTTCCGGTATAGGATGCCTTGCAATCTCTTATTTCTTCAGGCGTTCCTTCAAAAACCAGATTTCCACCGTTATCACCGCCTTCGGGACCAATATCGATGATGTGGTCGGCACATTTTATGATTTCAATATTATGTTCGATAATAATGACCGTGTGACCTTTGGCAATCAGAGCATCAAAGGCTTTCAGCAACGTTTTTATATCGTGAAAATGAAGTCCGGTTGTCGGTTCGTCGAAAACAAAAATGGTTGGCTCCGGCTTTTCATTGGCAAGGAATGAAGCCAGTTTTACACGCTGGCTTTCACCACCCGAAAGTGTGCTGCTCGATTGTCCGAGTTTTACATAACCCACGCCAACATCCTGAAGCGGTTTCATACGTTTTACAATTTTCTTTTCAGTATTTCCCTGAAACTGAGAAAAGAACTCTATGGCCTGATTGACAGTCATTTCCAAAACATCGAAAATGTTGACACCTTTGTATTGAACATCCAGAATATCTTGTTTAAAGCGTTTTCCGTGGCAATGATCACATTCCAGTACCAGGTCGGCCATAAACTGCATTTCAACTGTTACGGTTCCTTCTCCCTGACATTCTTCGCATCGACCGCCTTCGGTGTTGAACGAAAAATGCGATGCCGAATAATTCATTTGTTTGGATAATTGCTGATCTGCAAAGAGTTTACGAATTTCGTCGTACGCTTTTATGTAGGTCACCGGATTGGATCGTGACGAACGTCCAATGGGATTTTGATCGACAAATTCAATATCTTTTGCCAAATGCATACTGCCTTTCAGCATTCCGAACTGACCGGTTCGGTCGGCAATACCGCCATAATGTTTTTTTAGGGCGGTGTAAAACACATTGCGAACCAAAGACGATTTCCCCGAACCGCTGACACCTGTAATAACTGTCATTATGTTCAACGGAAATTTTACATCAATGCCTTTTAGATTATTCTCACGAGCACCGATTACTTCGATGTAATTATTCCATTTCCGGCGTTGAATGGGAATATCGATTAGTTCCTTTCCTAACAGATATTTCAGCGTGAATGAATTTTCAATTTGGGAAGAAATTTCTTCATTATTCTCGTTAGTAAAATCGAGTATTCCCTGAAACACGACTTTACCGCCCAAACGACCGGCTTTAGGACCAATGTCGATAATATAATCGGCAGCACGCATAATTTCTTCGTCGTGTTCCACCACTACCACTGTATTTCCAAGGTCACGAAGCTGTTTTAATACTTTGATCAGCAAATGTGTATCGCGAGAATGCAAGCCAATACTTGGCTCGTCCAGAATATACAACGAACCGACTAAGCTGCTTCCAAGCGAAGTTGCCAGATTAATACGCTGGCTTTCACCTCCCGAAAGCGAATTTGACAAACGATTTAGCGTCAGATAGCCCAATCCTACGTCAAGTAAAAAGTGAATGCGGTTGTTGATTTCGATTAATAAGCGTTTTGCAATGGTGGCATCCTGTTCGTCCAGTTGAATATTTTCAAAGAAATCATTCAAGCTTTTTACAGACAAAAGTACAAGTTCCGATATAGATTTTCCATCGATGCGTATATAGGACGCTTCCTTTTTCAATCGGCTGCCATTACATGCCGGACAGGTAGTTTTGCCCCGATAACGAGCCAACATAACCCGATATTGAATTTTATACTGATTGGCTTCAAGATGTTTAAAAAAAGCATTCAGTCCTTCGAAATATTTATTTCCTGTCCAAATTAACTGACGTTGTTCATCGGTTAATTCGTAATAAGGTTTGTGAATGGGAAAATTGAATTTTGTTGCCGAGTGAATGAGTTGGTTTTTCCATTCACTCATCACTTCGCCTTTCCAGCAAACAACAGCATCTTCGTAAATCGAGAGTGTTTTGTTCGGTACAACCAGGTCTTCGTCAATGCCTATTACCCGTCCGAATCCTTCACAAGCAGGACATGCACCAATGGGACTATTGAAGCTAAAAGTATGAACAGTCGGAGTTTCGAATTGCATACCATCTGCTTCAAAATTCTTCGAGAAATAAAGTATTTGTGGTTCATTTTCTGTAATTATTTTCAAAATACAAACTCCGTTTCCCTCAAAAAAGGCAGTTTCGATGGAATCGGTCAATCGACTAATAGCGGTTTGTGTATGTTCCACTACCAATCGGTCAATGAGCAAATAAACATCTTTATTGTCGGCTCTGGTAATTTCTTTTAATAATTCAGGGATTGGAATTGTTTCGCCGTCCACCTCCAAGCGACTAAATCCCTGAAGTAACAAACTTTTCAATTGGTCACTGAGCGAACGTTCTTCACTTACAATAACAGGTGTCAATACCATCAATTTCGTTCCATCCGGAAAATTCATTGCAGCATCAACAACATCTTCTGCCTGATGTTTGGTTACTAATTCTCCTGAAATGGGCGAATAAGTTTTCCCAATTCGGGCATAAAGCAGTTTGATATACTCGTAAATTTCAGTGGAAGTTCCAACTGTAGAACGCGGATTGCGGGTATTTACTTTTTGTTCGATGGCTATGGCGGGCGGAATACCTTTGATAAAATCAACTTCGGGTTTACTCATTCGTCCCAAAAACTGACGCGCATAAGCCGAAAGACTTTCCACATACCGGCGCTGACCTTCGGCATACAAGGTATCGAAAGCTAAAGAAGATTTTCCGGAACCGGAAAGTCCGGTGATTACAACCAGTTTATTGCGTGGAATTTCAACGTCAATGTTTTTCAGGTTGTGAACCCGGGCACCTTTTATAATTATATTTCCTTGTTTGGACACTTTTCTCAAGAATTAAATAAAACAGACAACAGACAAAAGAGTTTAGTAAATTAACCTGCAAAGATACGATTTAAGAAACGAATACCGAATACAGGACATTGAATTATTACCAATAGAACTAATATGCAAAATTCATACATTTATTAGTCGAAAAAAGGGATTTAAATTGTATAAAAAACAAATAAATCGAGAAATATTGAATAAATATCAAATTATTTTAATCAAAAGCATTGTTATATGCAAGATTCGTTGTACTTTTGTGGAAAATATAAATAATTATGCATTTATGAAAAATAAACGAAACCGTTTACAGATTATCTCTGAAATTCTCAGGACAACAGTTGTAGGGAGCCAGGAAGAAATATTGAAAATTTTAAGTGAACGACAGTGCGAAGTAACGCAAGCCACCTTATCTCGCGATTTAAAATTGCTGAAAGTAGCTAAAACTCCATTGTCGAATGGTGCGTATAAGTATATTTTACCATCGTACAACAAACCTCTACTAAATTCCGGTTCACTCAACACCCTTATTGCACATGGTGCAGTTTTGAGTCTCGAATTTTCCGGACAATTGGCTGTAGTAAAAACAAAACCGGGTTATGCCAGTGCCATTGCATGGGATATTGATAACAAGGCTACTGATAATGTATTGGGAACAATAGCCGGCGACGATACTATTTTGGTTATTCCGCGCGAGGGTGTGACACGAGAAGATATTCTCGAGATGATGAATATAACATTTTCCGAAAAGGAATGATATGTTTTAAGGTATAAAAAAGATTGTAGTTTACTTAGTTAAAGAGTTGTTTTCAAATTTTAAAAGAACTCGTTAAATTGATTATGGACGAAAAGATAGCCGTTGATGAGATAACGGTACAAGTAGCTGATGAGCTTTATTTAAGTTATGTTGATACGATTTTGACAACAATTGCTGACGCGGCCAAAGTTCGAGGAACAGGTATTGCCAGACGCTCGCCCGAATATATCGAGCAAAAAATGAAAGAAGGAAAAGCCATTATAGCTTTAGCAGGAGAGGAATTTGCAGGATTTTGCTATATCGAAACTTGGGGAAATAAGAAATTTGTTGCCAATTCGGGATTAATCGTTGTAGATAAATACCGTGGTAACGGTTTAGCCAAACGCATCAAACGTAAAGCTTTTGAACTTTCTCGTCAGCGGTATCCCAACGCTAAAATTTTTGGTTTAACCACAGGCTTGGCTGTCATGAAAATTAACTCCGAATTGGGTTATAAACCGGTTACATTTTCCGAACTCACCGATGACGAAGCATTTTGGAAGGGCTGCCAAAGCTGCGTAAATTATGATATTTTGCAGCGCACCGATCGCAAACATTGTTTGTGTACCGGTATGTTATTTGATCCGGCAAAAGACCTCGAGAAATAATTATTTACAATTGAAAGACTTGGGACTATAGACCTTTGACTTAGACAAAAGAATATGAAAGAAAAAGTAGTTTTAGCATTTAGCGGAGGATTGGATACTTCCTTCTGTGCCAAATATTTATCCGAAGAAAAAGGGTATGAAGTACATACCGCTGTTGCCAATACAGGAGGATTCAGTACCGAAGAGTTGAAAGTGATTGAGGATAAGGCTTTTCGTTTGGGAGCAACATCGCACGTGGCACTGGATGTGACTCAGGAATATTACGAAAAGAGCATTAAATACATGGTTTTTGGTAATGTGTTGCGTAACGGAACGTATCCCATTTCGGTTAGTTCGGAAAGGATTTTTCAGGCTATTGCCATTATCAATTATGCCAAAGAAATTGGTGCTGGTTATGTAGCACACGGAAGTACCGGAGCCGGAAACGATCAGGTACGTTTTGACTTGACTTTCGAGATATTGGCACCGAATATAAAAATTCTGACGCCAACCCGGGACATGGTGTTGACCCGCGAATATGAAATCAATTATTTGAAAGAACACGGCTTTGAAGCTGATTTCAAAAAGATGGAATATTCTATCAATAAAGGTTTGTGGGGAACAAGTATTGGTGGAAAAGAAACACTAAAATCAGAACAAACATTACCCGAAGAAGCTTATCCAAGTCAGGTTGAGAAACAAGGTGAAGAAACCGTGACGATTGAATTTGAAAACGGTGAAATTTGTGCTGTTAATGGTCAGAAAAATGACAATAAAGTATTGTTGATTAATAGATTGGAAGAAATTGCCAATAAATATGGTATTGGTCGCGATATGCATATTGGCGATACCATTATCGGTATCAAAGGCCGTGTTGGTTTTGAAGCTGCTGCACCGTTGCTGATTATCAACGCGCATAAAATGCTTGAAAAACACACGCTCACCAAATGGCAACAATACTGGAAAGACCAACTCGGCAATTGGTACGGCATGTTCCTGCACGAAGCGCAGTACCTTGAACCGGTGATGCGTGATATTGAACAATTCCTTCAAAGCTCCCAACAAAATGTAACCGGAAAAGTGATTGTAAAACTTCGTCCTTACAGTTATACCTTAGTTGGTGTGGAAAGCACGTTCGACCTGATGAAAACTGATTTTGGAGAATATGGCGAGGTGAATCGCGCCTGGAGTGCCGACGATGTAAAAGGATTTACCAAAATTTTAGGCAATCAAATGAAAATTTACTACAACGTTCAGAAACGGAACGGGAAATAGAAAAACAATAAAACTAATCTTGCTGAAAGCTTCTGCCTATGACGGGTAGAGGTTTTTTTGTATTAGTTTCAGCTATAAAAAAGACCTGAATGAATACAAACGTTTCTATTCATTGCTCAAATACTTTTCTAAAAACAGAATACGCATCAAAGAAGTGGTTGATTTTAATAGGTCAATCAATTCTTCGTTAATATTGATTTCATCCAAAAATAAATAAAACGCTTCGAGTTGATTTATATCATCTTGGCTCGCAATCATTATGAGTTTGTCATTCCAATACCGATACATTTCAAAAAGGGTTATCGACCGACGATTTTCAAAAATAGATTCAAATGTAGGTACTGTTGTTTCAGATTCATTTGAAAAACATTTTTCAAGAACAACTATCAATTTTAGCATTGAACAGTCCGGAAACTCGGCGGTATATTCTTTTAACTGTTTTATGTATTCTGATGTTGAAAGCTGTTTGATAACTTCCAATCGCAGAAAGGCAATGAAGTGAGTTTTACCTATCAGTTTTTCTAATTCAGCTATCTTTTTGTCAGCTTTTTCGGGTTTCTTATCTATCTGAAGTATCGTTTCATCTATAATTTTGAGGAGTTTATCAGTTATAACAAAATTAGTATCAACACCTATAAATTCATTGTTGTAATTCACATCCAACTCCAAATCAAGTTCGTTTTGCCAGCTGTCAAAGTACTCATCCACTTTTTCACCAGAGGACAAGTGAACGTAAATTTCGTCCGAAATTTCGTTAAATTTTACAATCTCATCTTTCGTTAAATTTTCTATTCCTTTTGAGTTTAGTTCACCAAATTGATCTTTCAATTCCTGTAAAGTCATTTCGGCTAATTCTTCTTCCCACTCTTCATCTTCAAAACCAGCAACATTATCGATAAAAGTAAAATTACCTACACCGGCTGTTTTTTCAAGCTGTTTAAGGATTTGATTTACCTTTGTCGGAGTTTCGTATCCATTATTAATATATAAAGGATTTCCATCCTTAGCGCCAACCTCTATTTCAATCAACTCAATTCCATCAGTATCTTCCTCGAGCATATATTTTGTTACGGACGTAAACTCTTTACAGGGTTTAAACCCGTATTCCTCAGCAAATTGAATTCCTGCATACACAATATTATGTGCCAACTCGTACGAAATAGTTTCCGACGGCAATTTATCTTCAAATTTTTCAATGTAATCTTGATATTCGTCGGAAGGCATATTAAAATAATACAAACTATCTTTTACACCAAGGCAACCCAAATCCACTAAATAGATTGAAAAACTGATATTTCCGTTGGAATGAACGCGCGATAAAATTATACTTGCTAACTGTCCTTCCTTCCAATCTGAATTTATGCGGCATTCGTAAATTGGTAAATTGCGCGATTTCTGACGGATATAATTCTCCGGACTAAGAAGTTGAACATGTTTTTTAGGGTTGCTTTTTGCCATAAATTAAATTTTTTTGGCAAAGATAAGAAACAAAAATATTTTACATCACAACTTCGTACTACGTTTATCATAATCTTTTCCAAAAAAATTAAGAAACCAACATTTTCAATACATAACATCCATATCTTCAGGAAGTTTTGGCAATTGAAATAATAATCGTAATTTTGCGACTTATTCCACTAATTTATAAAATTTTACTTATGATGAATGCCCAGGATATCAAAAACGGAACGTGTATCCGCATGGATGGAAAGTTGTATTTTGTTATAGAATTTCTTCATGTAAAGCCCGGCAAAGGCAATACTTTTATGCGTACCACACTGAAAGATGTAGTGGATGGTCGCGTTATTGAACGACGTTTTAACATCGGCGAAAAATTAGAAGATGTACGCGTAGAACGCCGCCCTTATCAATTCGTTTATAAAGAAGGCGAAGATTTTATTTTTATGAATCAGGAAACCTACGACCAACATCCAATTAATCGGGATTTAATAAACGGTGCTGATTTTTTGCTTGAAGGAATGAGCGTGGAAGTTGTATCAGATGTTTCAACCGATACAGTGCTATATGCCGACATGCCTGTTAAAGTACAAATGAAAATAACTTATACTGAACCGGGTATGAAAGGCGATACAGCTACCAACACACTTAAGCCCGCAAGAGTTGAGTCAGGTGCCACAATACGTGTACCTTTGTTTATCACCGAAGGCGAAACTATTGAAATTGATACCCGCGATGGTTCTTATCTCGGTCGTGTAAAAGCATAATCATTTCAAACAATATTAATAAGAGGCTGTCTCAAAACTAGTTGAATCAGCCTCTTTTGTATAAAATAGAAGTTGAGTTTAAGAAGATTATTTTCAAATATTCAATTCTGAGAAGATCAATTTAGAGAAATATAAAGATTTTTGTCTAAAAACAAGAATAAAAAAACTGTCTCAAATTTTATTTTGAGACAGCCTCTAATTCTAAACATGAGTAACAAATAAAGGGGTATCTGAATGAAGTACCATTTTATATGCCAAACCCGGATTGAACAATCGTGCAAAAAGATTTCGTCGACGGGTATTGAATGCCAGCACATTTATCTGATTATTAATCATGAAATTATTAAGCAATTCAGGCGTATCAGTAGTTTTTAATAATGCATAATTTGTAACAAGTTGAGGGTAATGATTTGCAAAATATGATTTTATTCCGGCAAGCATTACTTCACTCCATGCCACATTTTTATCCGAAGCATGAATAAAATACATCTCAACTTTTTCAGATGCAAAGAGCGAAATGGCTCGGTCAATAGCAATTAAATCCTTTTGATCGAAATTTGTCAAAAATGCGACACGTTTTATATCATTAGGCGATTGCATGGTCATTAAAACCGGAACTGCAAATACGGGCGATACACAAGCTTCCATCACTTCGGCTGTTACACTGCCAATCAATTCATTATTCAGTTTTTTCCCGTGTGTTCCCATAACTACTAATGCCGGATTGTTTTTTTTACAATAGTCAAGAATCTGATCCTCAGGGACTCCTTCTTTTAACTCGAAACGGAATGGAATATTGGGCAATTCACCTTTGGCAATCCGGTCATGAGTCAGTTTGGTCATCACTTCAATTTCCGAATTAGCGGAACTAATAATTTTTCGTAATAAATCACTATCGCTAATGCTATAGGTGCTCATATCGTTGTTAGACGAGATAGTAAAAGCAGGACTAAAATACACATACAAAAACACTACTTCGGCTGCCAGAATATCGGCAAAATGAAAACCAAAATCAATTGCTTTCGTAACCTGATCAGAAAGATCAATCGGAATTAATACTTGTTGAGTTGCCGTACTTCCTGTAGCAGGTTCGTGTTCCCAAGCACTTTCCATTTCTTCAACAATTTTCAAAGCTCGAGGCAAATCACTTTCTTTAATGCGAACCCGAACTCCGACAGCCAACTCAGGATGCTCCAGATTCAGATTATGAATTACGGTTTCTATTCCATTTTCCTCTAAAACGGATTTTATCATTTGCGCCCTTTGAAAAGTGCGAATGGCCAGGGTTACTAATTTGTCTTCCATAATGATTTATATTTTATTGATTTTCAATTTAATATCGAATTTATCTTAAACGGAAATTGCTAATTTTTGAAGAGGTTGTAAAGATAACCGATTTTAACTTACATTTGAATTATTTTTGAAGAAATTTTGATGTAAATCTACAATTAATAAGTATCAGATTTAAATTGCAAATTGTTTTTTAAAATAATATTTTAATTAAAACACAAATTAACGCTGTTATGTTCACCTTTTTAGATTATTATTTTTCAACTCTAACCACATCTTTTCGAAATTGCAGAATATTAGGGTTTAATTAAGTGCACATTACTTATCTCAAAAAAATTAATTACTTTTGCACAAACGGAAATTCAGTTTCTGAAAAATATTCACTAAAAAAATATTTCATTGGAAATGGACTTATCATTTATAAGAGATAAAATCGACATTTTTCCAGCAATTATCTCGCTGACAATAACCATAGTGTTGTTGTGTTTTTCGGCGATAACTTCAGCTTCTGAAATTGCATTTTTTTCGCTTGATCCACAAACCATGAATGAACTGGAAGAAAGTGAGCGAAAAGGCGACCACAATATACTTCGATTACTTAAAAAACCTCGACGCTTGCTGGCAACCATATTGATTGGGAACAATTTTTTAAATGTAGCTGTAATTCTTTTATTGACTCATATTACGACAACAGTATTCAATTTCGATAGTGTTCCTGTTTTTGGATTCATTTTTCAAACGATTATTATTACTTTTGCCATTCTCCTTTTTACCGAGATAATGCCAAAAGTATATGCAACTCAATTTGCCAAAAAAACTGCTTATAAAACAGTTCCAATTTTAGTTGCATTAGAGAAATTATTTCGACCTTTTGTTAGTTTACTTGTAAATTCCACATCAGTTGTTAGTAATAGGCTTGTTAAGCATAGCCGCTCAAATATTTCGCTGGATGAATTATCTCATGCACTGGAACTTACGTCGAATAATAAAGATGAAGACACTGAAATTCTGGAAGGAATAATCAAATTCGGGAATATACAGGTAAATGAGATTATGACTTCTCGGGTAGATATTGTAGATGTGGATATAAAATTGAATTACAAGCAATTGCTTGATATAATCATCAAATCGGGATATTCACGCCTTCCGGTTTATGGAGTTACCCGCGACAATATAAAAGGCCTTCTTTACAGTAAAGATTTATTGGCTCATTTGGATAAACCTGTGAATTTTCGCTGGCAAAGCTTAATTCGTCCGGCATATTATGTACCTGAAACAAAGAAAATTGACGATTTACTGAATGAATTTCAGGAAAATAAGATACATTTAGCTTTAGTGGTGGATGAATATGGTGGAACTTCGGGATTGATCACATTGGAAGATATTCTGGAAGAAATTGTGGGCGATATCAGCGACGAATACGATGAAGAAGAACTGTTATTTACTAAAATAGATAATCACACGTTCATTTTTGAAGCCAAGATTTTGTTGAATGATTTTTTCAAAATTGCTGAAATTGAAGAAGATGACTTTTTAAAAGTGACCGAAGAAGTTGAAACTTTGGCGGGTCTTATTCTTGAATTAAAAGGTGATATTCCGGCTAAAAATGAGCGAATAGGTTACGGTCGTTATGTTTTCGAAGTAGTTTCAGCCGATAACCGGCGAATAAAAAAAGTAAAATTGTATATTAAAGATGATTTCAAAAAGTCGAATGAGTTATAATGAGGCGAATTAATAATTCCAAAACTGAAAATGAGATTTTTTCGAAGAGATAGCATGTTCTTGATCTGCAGTATAATACTGTCTTTAAGTTCTTGTGTCCAAACATCAATTCCCCGTCCATACGGATATTTCAGAGTTGACTTACCAAAACATGTATATCGAATGATTGACACATTGAATTTGCCTTATCGGTTCGATTTGCCGGAAAATGCAAAACTTATTCAACGCGATGCCAAAGATGATAAATTCTGGATGGATATATATTATCCTAAATTGAATGCAAGCATTTATTGCAGTTACAAACCGGTTAAAGGGAATTTAATTGATTTACTGGAAGATACGCGTAAAATTGTTTACAAACACAGCATTCGTGCCGATGGTATTGGAGAAAAAGTCTATAATCATCCCGAAAAAAATGTACATGGTATTTTGTACGATTTGAAAGGAAATACTGCTTCGTCCGTTCAATTTGTTTTGACCGACAGTTTACATCACTTTTTTCGTGGAGCGCTGTATTTCAATAATGTGCCCAATAAAGATTCGATTGCGCCTATGTCAAATTATATTCGGGAAGACGTAATTCGGATTATGGAAAGTTTTGAGTGGAAATAATGAAGCAAGAGTTGATAACATTTAATGACGCCTACTTGTTGGTTTGGGAAATGACCGAAAGTATTGACAAATTAAAAATGGAACTTCTACTTTCTGATATTGAATCTATTGAATTCAATAAATTAGTTTCAGAAAAACGTAAACTAGAATATCTGGGTGTGAGAGTTGCTTTTAAAGTCTTGTTCGGCAAGAAAGTCGTTATTCAATATGATGGGGATGGAAAGCCGTTTCTTACTGATAATAGTTTTCAGTTGAGTGTATCACACAGTAAAAACCTGATTGCCGTGATAGCACATTCCACTCGTCCGGTTGGAATCGATATTGAATGCTCAACTGATAAAATTCAAAAACTTTACAAACGATTTTTGAGCAAAACAGAACAAAAAGAACTTTCAGATGGCAAAAATATAAATCAATTATTATTGGCGTGGTCGGCGAAGGAAACTTTATTTAAAATCATTGGAAAAGAAGCTGTTGACTTCGCCAATCAATTAAGAATTTTTCCTTTTGACGTAAAATCGAACGGTGAAATCGTCGCTGAACATTATCCGACTAAAGAACTGTATCAATTAAACTATATTCAAAATTCAGTTTACACCTTAGTATTTTGTCTGGCATAAAAAAAATACAAATTTGATGAAAAACATTTATAAAACCATTCTTCAGAATAAAGAAGAAAACCGAAAAATGTTGGCAGTATTGCTTGATCCCGATCAATGTCGCGGAAGCATTTTAGCAAGTACAATTGCTGCATTGAAATCCCATGTGCCTGATTTTATTTTTGTGGGTGGTAGCCATGCTGTATCTTCTGTTGATTTATTCGTTGAACTTTTAAGAGAAGAAACCCAAGCCAGTATCGTATTATTTCCGGGAAATGCGTCTCAATTCAGCACAAAAGCAAATGCGCTTTTATATCTTTCACTTCTTTCGGGTCGAAATGCAGAATTTCTTATTGGTCAACATATTACTTCGTCAATCCCCATAAAAAAATCAGAAATCGAAGTCATCCCAACCGGATATTTGCTGATTGATGGCGGAAAACCAAGTTCGGTAGAATACATCAGCAATACACGTCCAATTCCGCGCGACAAAAAAGAAATCGCACTTTCAACTGCTGTCGCGGCTGAATTGTTGGGAATGCAAATGGTCTATCTTGAAGCAGGAAGTGGTGCTGCTGTTCCTGTTCCTGCGGAAGTTATTCATTATGTGAAATCCGGTTTAAGTATTCCGCTTGTAGTGGGTGGTGGAATTAAAACTATCGAACAATTAAAAATTGCTTTCGAAGCAGGTGCTGATTTAGTGGTAGTTGGAAATGTTTTTGAAACTGAACCAACTAAAATAGCTGATTTCGTTGAGTGTACCCGTTTGTTTGGAGAAGATTTGTGAAAATTTATTTTGCCGGATTAGTGGAAATACGATCAAAAAACGGATTTTTTGACGAACAACTAATCGGAATTCCGAAAATGGAACTGCAACCGGGCATCAAATCCAATTCTTGAGCCACACGTCCCACCGAAAACATCACGCGACTGTCAACGCGGTGATCTGCTGCTACTGAACAAGCAGAGCCAATAGCAATGCCGACATCAACCGAGTTTATTGAGCATGGCACTGAAGGATATTCATTTTTTTCGGCACAGGTCTCAAAACCGCAATATCCGCAATTCAGGTTATGAATTTTTTGTTTGGTTCCGATAAGAACTATGACTTCTGCTTGAAGAATATTGGCCGAATCGCGTAATACGAACTTCAAACCAGATTTCTCGCTGTACTCCAACATCGCTTCCGATAATTCTTTAATTGTATCGCCAATTATCAAAGCCACTTCAATAATATCAAATCCTTTGCCCTTCGGTGCAGTCCGCGCTGCAGTCATCATTTCGTTTGCTACCTGCAATAAGCGTTCGCTTCTTGTATCTCGTTCGTTGATTAACATAATTACATTTACAATTTATTCATCCGCCAAAAGTCGGACAAGTTTTACGATTTACAATTGTGACTTACAATTGAATTTAATTTTACATAAATTCTTCAATTTTTCCCAATATCAATTTATCGAGTAACTTGTTTGAAGCCACAATTTCTCGTCCAAACAAATAATCTTTACCACCTTTATAATCGGTCACTGTTCCTCCGGCTTCTTTTACAATCACCGCACCGGCAGCCACATCCCACGGTTTCAAATCGTATTCCCAAAAAGCATCAAAACGCCCGCAAGCCACATAAGCCATATCGGTAGCTGCTGAACCAAGTCGGCGAACTCCACGTGCATTTTTCATAGTCCATTCCAGAAATTCCATATAACTTCCCATTTTACTGAAATTATTATAGGGAAAACCGGTTGCCAGTAACGCTTCTTGTATATCACCACGCTCTGAAACCCGAATCGGTTCACCATTCAGGTAAGCTCCGCCATCTTTCCATGCATAAAAACACTCATCACGACCGACTTCATAAACAACTCCCGAAACAAGTTCATCGCCATCCAGCAAACCAATGCTGACAGCATAAAAAGGAATGCCCTGAATATAATTTGTTGTTCCATCCAACGGATCAATCACCCAGTTAAAGCGTTCGCCATGCTTTGAGCTTGTTCCTTCTTCGGCAATAAAACCCGATTCGGGCAACAACTTTTGCAATTGGTCAATAATTTGTTTCTCCGATTCTTTATCCACGTAACTCACCAAATCATGCAAACCTTTTGTCTCAATTTTTGAGTCGTCAAAATTTTTTCGTTCATCTGCCATGAATTTTCCGGCTAAACGTGCAATTTCGCAGGTTGCAAGTGTGAGTTGTTGGTATATTGAAGTCATTTTTTTACAATGTGTATTGTTGATAATATAATTGAGCCAAAAATTGAAATTAAACTATCAAAACTCTTCAATAAAATCTAAATAATTACTTCGATTTATGACTGAGAATTTAGCTCCGACGTAATTATCGGTAAAAGCCCTTGGTGCTTTGGGTAATTTATCGCCCCACTTGAATTCATAGGCCTGAATAGTCCCAGCCGACTCTTCTATTAGATCAATTTCTTGACCATCATACGTTCGCCAAAAGTAAAACGATTTGTCATTTGTTGTATATGCATTCAATTTTAATCGTTCACTTATCAGGTAATTTTCCCACAGTTGGCCAACATCATTTCGTTGAACAAGTGGATTATAATTACCGATGATGGCGTTTCGTATTCCAACGTCGTAAAAAAAGTACTTCCCTGCCTTCGATATTTCTTTTCGCAAATTACCTGAGTAAGCACCCAAGCGATAAATAACAAAAACTTTTGAAAGCAAATCCAAATACTTTTCCACTGTATTTCTGCTCAAACCCAATTGTTTGGCTAATTCATCATAAGACACTTCATTCCCAATTTGAAAGGCAACCAAACGAAGTAATTCACTCATTTTTTTTGAGTTTTTCAATCCGTCGATACTCAAAATATCTTTCAAAAGGTACGCATTTACAATATCACGCAAATAATCTTTTTTTTGATCGAAATCAGTTATATTAATCACTTCGGGATAAGAACCATAAATCAAACGGTCTTCAAGATGCTGTTTGGTTTCAAGCATGTTTTCCAACTGCGAAAGTTCAACCTGATTAAATGAAAATAGATGAAATTGAGTACTTCTGCCTACCAACGGTTCACCTGCTTTGTTTTGCAAATCGAATGAAGACGAACCACTTGCCAGCACTTTAATATCAGGAATTTCATCAACAATTAATTTTAGTTTTCGCCCTATTTCAGGGATATTCTGTGCCTCATCAATAGCCAACAAATCAATTCCATTCAAAAGTCGTTTGTAATTTGCAATTGATTGAGGTTCAAGTAAAGCCAACGAATCAAAATCTTCACCATTCAGCACGAGTACTTTTCCTTTATATTTTTCAAGAATCTGCCGCATTAGAAAGGTTTTACCCACTCTACGTGCTCCCAACAACAAAACAACTTTGTTGGCTATCAACCTATTCTGAATCTTTTCTTCTATCGAACGCTTTATCATTTGCTGAAATTATTTGTTGCAAAAATACTATAAATTTTAGACAACTGAATTATTTACTATAAATTTATTCATTCAATTGAATATATTTATAGTAAATAGTTCAATGGATTGAAGAATTTACTGTTTTATAATAAATATTTCAGTTAGAAGATAAAAAAAAGGAAAAACCCGAAATGAGATTTCCGATTTGTCCTTTATATGATTGACAAGAAAAAATCACTTTTTTAGTGAAGCAATTCCCTCTTTCAGCGAAGCAATCTTACTTTCCGCATCTGCTTGTTTTTTGCGTTCTGCTTCCACCACTTCAGGATTGGCATTTGTCACGAATTGTTCATTTCCAAGTTTCTTCATTACCGATACAATAAAGCCTTCGAAGTATTTTATTTCAGCTTCCATTTTGGCAATTTCTTCTTCCGCGTTAATCAAACTTTCCATAGGAATAGAAAATTCGGTAGTTCCAACAAGGAATGAAATGGAACCGGCTGCTTTGTCTATCACGTTTTCAATGGTTTCCAAGTTACCAAGTTTAAGAACTACTGCATCAAAATCAGCCTTGTGCTCACCGGCAACCTGCAAACTCAAGCTTTCTTTGTTTGGGATATTCTTTTGCAAACGAACGGTACGAATTCCTGCAATAATTTCTTTGGCATATTCAAACTCAGTAATCAGTTTTTCATCAGCAACAACAGCTTTTGGTTGCAACTGAATCATAATACTTTCACCATCTTTGCGTTCTTCCAATGCTTGCCAAAGTTCTTCGGTGATAAATGGCATAAACGGATGCAACACCTTCAACAACGAATCGAAGAATCCAAGCGTAGCTTCATAAGTTACGCGATCGATTGGTTGTTGGTAGGCTGGTTTTGCCATTTCCAGATACCATGCCGAAAATTCGTCCCAGAACAATTTGTAAACAGCCATCAACGCTTCCGACAAACGGTATTTTGAGAACAAATCATCAATTTCAATCAAAGTTTTGTTCAATTGCGCTTCGAACCATTTTACCGCCATGCGAGCCGATTCCGGTTGAGGAATTTTTCCCCCTCCTTGGGAGGGGGTTGGGGGGAGGTGCCATCCTTTTACCAAACGGAAAGCATTCCATATTTTATTGTTGAAATTCCGACCTTGCTCGCAAAGACTGTCATCATAAGGCAAATCATTCCCTGCAGGCGAAGTTAGCAACATACCCAAACGCACCGCATCAGCACCAAAATGCGCAATCAAATCCAACGGATCAGGCGAGTTACCAAGCGATTTCGACATTTTACGACCCAATTTATCACGTACAATTCCTGTAAAATAAACATTTTTGAAAGGTAGATCATTCCGGTATTCGTATCCGGCAATAATCATTCGCGCCACCCAAAAGAAAATAATTTCCGGTGCAGTTACTAAATCATTCGTTGGATAATAATATTTTATGTCATCATTTTCAGGATTGTTGATTCCATCAAAAACCGAAATTGGCCACAACCACGAAGAGAACCAGGTGTCCAACACATCTTCATCTTGACGAAGTTCATCAATTGATAATGGATAATTGACAGTTGACAATGCTTTTTCGTAAGCTTCTTCCTTGGAATTAGCCACTACAAAACCACCTTGCGGCAAGAAATAAGCCGGAATTCGGTGCCCCCACCAAAGTTGACGCGAAACACACCAGTCTTTCACGTTTTCCATCCAATGACGATACGTATTTTTAAATTTAGCAGGATACAATTGAATTTCATCACTCATAACGGCTTCCAAAGCCGGTTTCGCTAGGTTTTCCATTTTCACAAACCATTGCATCGAAAGCTTTGGTTCGATTACGGCATCAGTTCGTTCGGAATAGCCAATTTTATTGGTATAAGCCTCAACCTTATCAAGTAAGCCGGCTGCATCCAAGTCTTTTTCAATTTGCTTACGAACATCAAAACGATCCATTCCGGCATATTGCGCTCCGTTTTCGTTCAAAGTTCCGTTATCATTGAAAATGTCAATTGAAGTCAAATTGTACTTTTCGCCCAACATATAATCGTTCACATCGTGCGCCGGAGTTACTTTCAGGCAACCTGTTCCAAACTCTACATCCACATATTCATCCTCAATAACAGGAATTGCGCGATTGATAAGCGGAACAATTACTTTTTTACCTTTCAAATGTGCATTTTTCGGATCATTCGGATTGATGCACATAGCAGTATCACCCATTATGGTTTCGGGACGTGTTGTTGCCACCACTGCAAAACCATCTTCCCCTTCAATTTTATATTTTAAATAGAAGAGTTTTCCTTGCTGTTCTTTAAAAATTACTTCTTCATCGGACAAAGCCGTCAACGCTTCGGGATCCCAGTTTACCATGCGAACTCCGCGATATATCAAGCCTTTTTCGTACAAATCGATAAAAACTTTGATTACACTTTCCGAGCGTGGTTCGTCCATGGTGAAAGCAGTTCGATCCCAATCGCACGAAGCACCGAGTTTTTTCAATTGTTCCAAAATAATTCCACCGTGTTTGTGTGTCCAATCCCAAGCGTGACTGAGAAATTCCTCACGGGTCAAATCCGTTTTTTTAATTCCTTCGGCGGCAAGTTTCCCCACCACTTTAGCTTCGGTAGCAATGGAAGCGTGGTCGGTTCCCGGAACCCAACAAGCATTTTTGCCCTGCATACGTGCCCGACGCACCAACACATCCTGAATGGTATTGTTCAACATGTGACCCATGTGCAACACACCGGTTACGTTTGGCGGTGGAATGACAATGGTATAAGGCTCACGACCGTCTGGTTTTGAGCTAAAAAAATCATTATCTAGCCAATATTGATACCATTTCGATTCGATGTCGGTGGGATTGTACTTACTTGCGAGTTCCATTATTTATAATTTACAATTTAATTATTTACGATTTACAATTGAATTCTAAAGATATTTTATTGGTTTTCAATAATATATAATTTCAAAAAATCTTAAAAAAACAGAATACAAAGATACAAAAAAAAGGCGTTTAGCGAAAATAAACGATTGAAAAACAAAAGAAGATATTTCAAATCAAGTTTAAGAAGAAAACTAAAAATGAATTCTGTATGAAAATAATCTATTTCATTAATGTTTCCTGAAATATTCAAATACCTTATTTAAAATGCAAATAATCACAAAATACTTCAAAATGCATCCAATTAAAGTTTTTTTTGGGTTTGAATATTTTACTCAGTCGCAAATAATATGTAAATTTGCACGCAATATTTTTCATAGCGATATCCATTGTTTATGGTTCGTCGACTGAAAAAAATAACCGATAAAAAATTAAAACTATGTCATTTATTGCCGAAAGAGTTCAAATTGAAGGTCTTACGTTCGACGACGTATTGTTAGTTCCTGCCTATTCCGAAGTATTACCTCGCAATGTCATCCTTACCACCCGTTTTTCACGCCGAATTGAATTAAAAGTTCCGATTGTTTCTGCTGCCATGGACACGGTTACAGAAGCCAAAATGGCCATTGCCATTGCCCGCGAAGGTGGAATTGGTGTGATTCATAAGAATATGACTATTGCCGAACAAGCCAAGGAGGTAGAAATAGTAAAACGCGCCGAAAACGGCATGATTTCCAATCCGGTAACCATTCGCAAAGGTTCAACTGTTGGTAATGCGATGGCTCTCATGGCTGAATATAAAATTGGTGGAATTCCGGTTGTGGATGAAGGCGGTTATCTCGTGGGCATTGTGACCAATCGCGATTTACGTTTTCAACGCGAAATGGACAAACAAATTGATGAAGTGATGACGAAAGAAAATTTGATAACCACTTCACGTTCAACCAATTTGGAGACTGCTGCCGACATTTTACAACAATATAAAATTGAAAAACTTCCTGTTGTTGATAAAGATAATAAACTGGTTGGCTTGCTTACATACAAAGATATTACCAAAGCCAAAGACAAACCAATGGCTTGCAAAGATGCCCAAGGTCGGTTACGTGTTGCAGCTGGAGTTGGTGTGACGTCCGATGTTTTCGACCGGGTGGAAGCACTTGTAAATGCAGGAGTTGATGCCATTGTGATTGATACAGCTCACGGTCATTCAAAAGGTGTAATTGATACTTTGAAAGAGGCAAAAAAACGTTTTTCCGAAATTGATATTATTGTCGGAAACATTGCCACCGGTGAAGCTGCATTAGCCTTAGCAGAAGCGGGAGCAGATGCCGTGAAAGTAGGAATTGGTCCCGGTTCGATTTGTACAACCCGCGTGATTGCCGGTGTTGGAGTTCCGCAACTTTCTGCTATTTTTGAAGTTTCCGAAGCCTTGAAAGGGACAGATATTCCGGTAATTGCTGATGGCGGAATCCGTTATTCGGGTGACATAGTGAAAGCTTTGGCAGCCGGAGCAAATACCATTATGGCCGGATCGCTTTTTGCCGGAGTGGAAGAATCGCCCGGTGAAACGATTATTTTCAATGGCCGAAAATTCAAATCGTATCGCGGAATGGGTTCGTTGGAAGCCATGGAAAAAGGTTCGAAAGACCGTTATTTCCAGGACATGGAAGATGATATTAAAAAAATGGTGCCTGAAGGAATTTCGGCTCGTGTGGCTTTCAAAGGTTCATTGTACGAAGTTATTTACCAAATGATTGGCGGACTTCGTGCCGGAATGGGCTATTGCGGAGCGCACACAATCAGCGAGTTACACAAAGCTAAATTTACACGCATTACCAATGCAGGAGTCGCCGAAAGTCATCCGCATGATGTAACGATTACCAGCGAAGCGCCTAATTACAGCCGAGAGAACAACTAAATAACTTATAATTAACAATTAAAAAAGTATAATTATCGGTTAAATTCAATTTTATATCAGATTTTATATAATAACTTTGCGAAGCAATTTTCAACCTTTAAACACAACAAAAATTAAATAACACCGTTTAAATTTTAATCCGAACATCAATGTTAATTTTAATTAGAATCTATCAATCATCTAAATAATTTATGAAACGCTCAGTAAAAACTTTATTTGCTTTTTTAGCTTTATCGGTGTGCACTTTTGCTCAATCAACCGATCCGGTTCTTATGACTATAAACGGCAAACCCGTGTTAAGGTCTGAATTTGAATACATTTACAATAAAAACAACACGAACAATTCGTTGGACAAAAAAACGCTTGAAGAGTATGTTGATTTATTTATAAATTTCAAATTGAAAGTTGAAGAAGCCAAAACGCAGGGAATTGATACCACCAAATCGTTTATTACAGAATTATCGGGTTATCGTTCGCAGTTGACTAAGCCGTATTTGACTGATTCGAAGGTAGATGAAGCTGTACTTCACGAAGCTTACGACCGCTCAAAAGAAGATGTGGATGTTAGTCACATTTTGATTCGCATTCCACAAAATGCGACTCCTGCAGATACATTGAAAGCTTGGGACGAAATAAATACCATTTGGAAACGACTTCAAAAAGAAGATTTTGCTAAAGTGGCAAAAGAAGTTTCACAGGATCAATCGGCTGAGCAAAACGGTGGTCATATTGGTTGGATTTCGGCTTTTCGTATTGTATATCCTTTTGAAACAATGGCTTACAATACTGCTGTTGGTACAATCTCCAAACCGGTTCGTACCGCATTCGGTTATCATGTGGTGAAAGTTCATGCCCGTCGGAATTCGTTGGGTGAGGTGTTGGTTTCGCATATTATGCTTTTCACTTCGAAAGGTGAAGATGATAAAAACAAAAAATCGAAAGAAAGAATTGATTCAATTTACCAACGTATTCTGGCCGGTGACGACTTCGGAACGCTGGCAACTAAATATTCTGATGATAAAGGTTCTTCGGTTAAAAACGGTGAATTACCCTGGTTTGGAACCGGTCGCATGGTTCCTGAATTTGAAACAGCAGCTTTTGCTTTGAAAGATAAAGGAGATGTTTCGCAACCCGTTCAATCGCCTTATGGCTGGCATATTCTGAAATTGATTGATAAAAAAGGCCTGGCATCGTACGACGAAATAAAAGCGGATCTGGAACGCAAAATTAAACGTGACGAACGCGCAAATCGAGGTCAACAGGCATTTCTGGTAAAATCGCGTGCAGAAAACAATTTCCAGCTTAATACTGCCAACTTAAAGGAATTTTATAAAATTCTTGGAAATAATAAACTCAGCGATTCAATTTTTATAGCTGATGCTGCTAAGCTGGATAAACCACTCTTTAGTTTTGCCGGAAAAAATTATACACAGTCTGATTTTGCTAAATATTTGAAGAAAAATAATAATACCGAAAAAAGTATTTCTTCCGAAATAATTGATGAGAAACTGGATGCTTTTGTAGATGCCGAATTATTGGCTTACGAAGATGCTCAACTCGAAAAGAAATACGACGATTTCCGCTTTTTAATGCAGGAATATCATGATGGAATTTTATTGTTTGAAGTTAGCAACAGAGAAGTTTGGGACAAAGCATCGAAAGATACTGAAGGACTGGCAAAGTACTTTAACGCACACAAAGACGTTTACAAATGGGAAAAACCACATTACAAAGGACGTGTGATAATGTGCAAAGACAAAGAAACATTTGATGCGGCAAAACTGATTGTGAAGAAATCTGATATTGATTCCATTGACAAATACTTGCGTACCCGACTCAATGACAGCATTCAGCACGTGAAAATTGAAAAAGGCTTGTTTGTTCAGGGAGATAACAAGGTGGTTGATAACCAGATTTTCAAAACCAAAGATAAATTTATTCCAGCAGCCGATTATCCGTTTGCTTTTGTGGTTGGAAAAATGCTGAAAAACAAACCGGAAGATTACACTGATGTACGTGGTTTGGTTACTGCTGATTATCAGGAATTTTTGGAACAAGAATGGATTAAAGCACTTCGAGCAAAATATCCGGTGAAAGTTGATCAAGATGTTTTGAAAACGGTTAAGAAAAACTAATAACACATTGATGCAGAAATAAAAGACCTACCTTTGGCTTTTATTTCTGTGTCTTTTTTTTTATACTTTTGGGGATTACCGTATTTCACATGACAAAGTTTACATTCTTTCCGATTATTGCTGCTCTTATCTTGCTGAGTTCCTGTACTCATAAAGTACAGGATGTAAAGGGTAAACCACTGCTCGAAGTGGAAGGAAAGTTTTTGTATGCTGATGAAATTCAACAAGTTATCCCACCAAATGTAAACGACACCGATAGTACCGAAATAGCTGATAGTTATACTCGTAAATGGGTCACCGACGTGTTGATGTACGAAAATGCAAAAAGAAACATTACCAACCAAGCCGAAATTGACGAACTGGTCGAAAGTTACCGTAAATCGCTGACAATTCATCAATATCAGCAAAAAATGATTGAACAACGTCTTCCAAAAGAACCTTCGGAAGAAGACCTGAAAGCTTTTTACACCCAATACAGCGATCAGTTGGTTTTGAAAGAAAACATTGTTCAGGGTTTGCTCCTGATTGTTCCAAAAAATGCTCCGAAACTACCCAGTGTTCGCAGTTGGGTGCAGTCGGCAAATACCAAATCGCTCGAAAGTATTGAGAAATACAGCATTCAAAATGCCATCAGTTACGATTATTTTGGTGATAAATGGTTGGATTTTAACGAAGTACTGAAAAAGATACCATTAAAAATTGAAGATCCGGCTAAATTTCTTTCTTCCACTAAGTTTGTCGAAACTTCGGACAGTACACAACAATATTTTCTAAAGATTGAATCTTACAGAATTAACGGTCAGGTAGAACCGTACGAAATGGCAAAAAACAGGATTGCCATAATTTTGCTGAACAAACAAAAAGCGGAATTTATTTCTAAATTTGAAAATGAACTTTACAACGACGCTGTTAATAATGAAACAGTCACTTTTTTCAACAAAAAGAAATCAAAACATTAAAATCCAAACTGCATAAGTTATTCAAAGTCAATATAAAATATGAAAAAAATAATTATTTCACTTCTTTTTCTTTTAAGTATTGCACCTCTTAAAATGTGGGCGCAAAAGAATGTTATTGACGAAGTCATCTGGGTGATTGGCGATGAATCAATTCTTCGTTCGGAAGTGGAAGAACAGAAACTTCGGGCTCAATACGACGGTACACCTATTCAGGGCGATCCGTATTGTGTTATACCTGAGCAGATTGCCATACAAAAGCTTTTCCTGCATCAAGCAGTGCTTGATAGTGTGGTGGTAAGCGAATCTACGGTTATGAATCAGGTTGAAAATCGGCTGAATTATTTCATTGCTCAAATTGGTTCAAAAGAAAAAATGGAAGAATATTTCCATAAAAATACATCGGATTTGCGTGAAGAATTACGCGACATGATTCGTAATCAGCAAATTATAACACAAATGCAACAAAAACTGGTTGGTGATATAAAATCTACTCCGGGCGATGTTCGTCGTTTTTACAACGAACTTCCACCCGATAGTATTCCTACGGTTCCTGCTGAGGTTGAATTGCAAATTATTAATTTTGAACCAACGGTTCCAATTGAAGAAATTAATCGGATAAAAGACCGATTACGTGACTATACCGAACGTGTAAATAGTGGCACTACCGATTTTTCAGTCTTAGCGCGTCTTTATTCCGAAGATACCGAAAGCGCAAAACGCGGTGGTGAATTGGGTTTCATGGGTCGCGGACAGCTAGTTCCCGAATTCTCGCAGGTGGCATTTAATTTGACCGATCCGAAAAAAGTTTCGCGCATTGTTCAAACCGAATTTGGTTTTCATATTATTCAGTTAATTGAAAAACGTGGCGAACGGATAAATTGCCGCCATATTTTACTTAAGCCTCGGGTTTCGCTTGCAGAGAAAGAAAAAGGGATTCATAGTCTGGACTCGGTATCAAATCTGATTCGTAAGAATAAATTGACTTTTGAACAAGGTGTATTGAGTTTTTCTCAAGATAAAAACACAGCGATGAACGCAGGTTTGATGCTGAATGATAAGAATAACACTTCCAAATTTGAATACCAGGATTTGCCACCTGAAGTTGCCAAAGTAGTATACGAAATGAATGTGGGTGAAATATCTAAACCATTCAGTATGATTAATAAGGGAACAAACAAAGAAGTTGTTGCGGTAGTAAAATTAAAATCGAAAGTAGATAATCACAAAGCCAATTTGACGGATGATTATCAAATGCTTAAAACTTTTTATGAAGGTAAAAAGAAACAGGAATTTTTGAACAAATGGATTGTAAAAAAACAAAAGGAAACCTATATCAGCATTGATCCGGCCTGGCAAAATTGTACATTCCAATATCCGGGATGGATTAAGAAGTGACAGTTGACAATTGATGGTTGACAATTGATAGTTCAAACCGAAAAGCATAAACAAAATTATCAATTTAAAATTCATTGAACTCATTTTTAACTAAACGAATTATAAATCACAAGCACATCGTACTTTTCGGTATGCTGTGTTTGTTTATAGTTGTAATTCAAGCTCAAATACATCCAAAACAATTACGGAAAGAAGTGCTTCAAAGCATGAATCCAGTCAAACCTCAGGCTAAATCTGCAAAAACTAAAACTTTTGGGAAGAGAATTATTCCTTCTCCTGTACAAACTCAATTGGCTCCAACAATCAATCCGCTTAATAATAAAGGTGTTACATTAATTTACCTGGAAAACTGCGATGCATTATCCTTTGATAAAATAATGAATCCCGATTTACAGGTTTTGAAAGGAAATGTTCGTTTCCGACATGATAATGCCAGACTCTATTGCGACAGTGCCTATTTCTTCGAAAAAGCCAATTCGCTGAATGCGTATGGTCATGTGCGAATTGTTCAAGGCGACACACTTTTCATTTTTGGCGATTTGCTTTACTATGATGGAAATACTAAACTGGCACGTTTACGTCACAACGTAAGAATGGAAAATCGAAAAACCACACTTACTACTGACAGTTTGAATTACGACCGTATTTCAAACCGGGCTTATTATTATACAGGAGGTGAAATTAAGGATCAGATAAATGATTTAACTTCTATTTGGGGACAATATTCCACTTCCACCAACGAATCGTTATTCAAAACGAAAGTTCATCTTATTAACAAAAACTTCACATTAGATGCTGATTCTTTGAGATATAATACCAAAACCAATATCGCTAATTTAATCAGTCCGACGCACATTTTGTACAACAATGAGACTGATATTTACAGCAAACGGGGTTGGTATAATACTGAGACAGAAAAATCCATGCTCTTAGACCGTTCGAAAGTGAAACATAAAGATGGGAAAATCCTTGTGGGTGATACCATTTATTATGATAAAAAGTTGAAATACGGCGAAGGTTTTATGCATGTTGTGTTGAACGATACCGTCCAAAAATCAACTCTTTATGGCGATTATTGTTATTATAACGAAAATACAAAAAATGGTTTAGCAACGGATTCGGCTTTGCTGGTCGATTGGTCTGGAAAAGATTCAATGTTTGTTCATGCCGACACGCTTTTGACTTCGAAAGATTCTATTTATGACGTTGTGCGGGGATATTATCATGTTCGTTTTTATCGAAACGATGTGCAGGGACTTTGTGATTCGTTGGTTTATTCGGCTCGCGATTCGGCGATGAATATGCACGGAACCCCGATTTTATGGAATGAAAATAATCAACTTTCCGGCGACTTCATTAAAGCATATACGAAGAACAAAAAAGTTGAAAAAATTCATATTCAGCATGTTGCAGTGGTTGTTCAACATGAAGATTCAGTTTATTTCAATCAACTTTCGGGCAAAGAAATTATTGCATACGTCGATAGCGGGCAACTTAAAAAAGTAAACGTAAACGGTAATGCCGAAACCATTTATTATCCGCGGGACGACAAAGATTCAACGCTGATTGGCTTAAACAAAACACAAAGTAGTTTTGTGGTTATGTATCTGAAAAACAAAAAAGTACAGCGTGTTGTTTTAACATCGGTCACTAATGGAACAATGTATCCAATGAATAAACTTAATGACAAGGAATTGTATCTGAGTACCTATTTTTGGGTTGAAAATCAGCGTCCTAAAAATAAACAGGATTTATTTGTGGTTTATCCAAAAATAATTCGTCCCAAAGCAAGCGGTATAGAGAGTTTAAATTCAAATTCTGATTCACAATCTTCATTTAAAAATAATGAAAATCAGACAACTAATCCTTCATTGAATACTGCTCCAAAGCAAAACGCTCAACCTCAGAACCGAAAAGGAAATACTAATGCAAAATTAATGATTCATTAATGTAAAAGTTAAATTCAGACACAAGATTATTTTTGAGAAAGTTGACTATATTTGCATTACAATTTGAGAAAGTTGAAGAAAATAACTAAAAATAATGTTTTATCTTTAGCAGGAAAATATGAAAACTCTAATCTGGATAGGATTTTGTCAGAGTTTATTTGCTGCCATACTCATGTTTACAAAAAGAGAAAACTCGCTTCCCGATAAAATCTTATCGGGCTGGCTGATTCTTTTATCTTTTGATTTTCTGTCGTGCGGTTTGAACTATGAGATTTTCAACGGACCGCTCCTCACCAGTTCTTTCTTGCTTTTCAATCCTGCTTTGTATTTGTATATCAGCTCATTGACGCGACCTAAATTTAAACTTCGCTGGGTTCAGATACTTCATCTTCTGCCGTTTATTTTCTTTGATTCCTATGCATATTTGAATAAAGTGCCATTCTCTCTTGACACATTTTTTATACACGATCACAATTACATTTTTCGCTTGATTTTCTCAATTGCAACCATTGTTTCGTGGTTTGTTTACAATCCATTGAGTCTGGTTTTGGTTCACAAACATCGTATGCATTTACGTAATGAGTTGTCGAACATTGAGAAAAATGAAAACTTAGGCTGGGTACTGGCTGTAGCGATTTTTTACGTGGTATATTGCATTCTCACCATTTTGATTTCAAGTATTGTTTTCGTTGCACATTTAAATCCGCTAACACCTCATATTTATAATTATTCGACGCTTTTGGTTTTGATTTATATCATGAGTTTTTATGGTTTAAGACAGAAACTGGTTTCAAAACACCTCCTTATCGACGAACCTCTAACACCCTACAAAAATTCAAATTTAAGCGTAGAAACAAAAGAGAAAATAAAACAAAAAATCATTGCTTACTTTGAAAAAGAAAAAGCCTATCTCAATCCCGATTTAAGTATGAGTGTGCTTTCGGAATCGTTAAAGATTCAGAAATATCAGATTACTGAAGTGTTGAATACAGAAATTGGCAAGAGTTTTTTTCAGTTTGTCAATCATTTTCGCGTGGAAGCCGTAAAAGCAATGCTATCTGATCCGAAAAATAAATTTTCTATCGATGCTATTGGTTACGACTGTGGATTTGCAAGTAAATCAACCTTTTACACGGTTTTCAAAAACATGACCGGTGAAACTCCCGTTTCATACCGAAACAAAATTATTCAATAAATTTTCTTGTTTTTTTACTTACCAGTTTGACTTTCTAAAGTTGAACCGCTTGTTGTTATCCGGATTTCAAAAAGCGGACAAAAATAAAGATCGATTTGCATATTATTGTATTGTAAATGAATAATTTAAATAATACAACTATGCAATCTTTATTACATGTTTTACTTACCGGTGCTTCCGGAACTGTCGGGATAGAAGTGCTAAAGCAATTAGTTGAAATAGATGCTGTTGAGCTGACCGTTTTTGACAAAGAAACGTCCCATGCCATAAAATTATTTTCGCCCTATAAAAACCGCATGAATCTTATTTATGGGGATTTGTGTAATGAAGCTGATGTACAGAAAATTCCGGATAAAATCGATGTTACCATTCATTTAGCAGCTATTATTCCACCATTGGCAGATGAAATGCCTGACTTAACGTATCGTGTTAATGTTCTTGGAACAAAGAAAATCATTAACCAATTAGAAGTCAAATCTCCCAATGTTTTTTTGCTTTACAGTTCCTCCATTTCTGTTTATGGCGACCGGGTTTTGAATCCGAATATCACCGTAAATAATCCCTTAAACCCGAGCGAAGGCGATTTTTATGGTCGTACAAAAATTGAGGCAGAAGAACTTATTAAGAGCTGCAAACTTGATTGGTCGATATTTCGTTTGGCAGCAATAATGAAAAATCATAAAATCTCTAAACTCATGTTTCACATGCCTTTATCTACGAGTTTAGAAATTTGTACACCGAAAGATACCGCTAAAGCATTTGTTGAAGCAATTTACAAACGGAAAGTACTGTCGAAGCAAGTATTTAATCTTGGTGGCGGTGAAAAGTGTCGTATTTCGTATGAAAAATTTTTGGAAAAATCATTTCATCTTTTCGGTTTAGGAACATTAAATTTTCCGCCTTACACTTTTGCCCAACGAAATTTCCATTGCGGTATTTTAAAAGATGGAGATAAACTTGAAAATATACTTCATTTCAGAAATGATACCCTGGAAACTTACTTTGTTGATACAAAGCGCGCTATTCCATTTTTTACAAAACTTTTCAGCACCCTGTTTCGTGTTTTAATTAAAAAAATGCTGTCAAAACAATCCGAACCACTCAAAGCATTGAAAACCAATAACCAAAAGCTTCTGAAACATTTCTTTAATTTGAGTGAATTTCCCCTGAATATGAATTGAAATTTCATTGTTATGCAAACACACTTTAAATTTATTTTCACAATTGTTTTCATAGTATTTGTAACCATACTGAACGCTCAAATTTTAGATGTTCGTTTCACTAACATTCGAAACACTAAAGGACAGTTATGTTTGGCAATTTTTGCAGATGAAACAGGTTTTAAAGCCGAAAAACCTTGTTGGGAGATGAAATGCAGTAAAAAAGATATTGTGAATGGAGAGTTACATATTCAAATTCCAATTCAAGAAGGGAAATGGGGATTTTCGGTACTGGACGATGAAAACTACAATGGAAAAATGGATTATAATTTATTTGGAATTCCTCGCGAAGGGTTTGGATTTTCCAATTATTTTCACAGAGGGATTCTAAAACCTGCTTTTGACGATTTTAAATTTGACATTCAGAGAAACGAGACCAAAAAGCTATTCGTGAAAATGAAGTATTTCTGATAGAACGTTTAAAAACTTTATAAAGTCAAGACATGCTTTCTGTTATCGTATAGAAACATAGCCGTTAATGACACCTTTTTTAGAAAGAACAATTTGCCAGAGTTGTACATGTCGGGCACGGAAAGACCCCGCGCTGCTAAGCAGATAATACTTCCACATCCTGTAAAAACGTTCATCGTATTTTGATTTTATTTGATCCCAGTTTCTATCAAAGTTTTCGAACCAGGCCATAAGTGTTTTATCGTAATGCGCACCAAAGTTGTGCCAATCTTCCATGACAAATAAACCTTCTACAGCTCCACCGATTTGTTTTATTGAAGGGAGATGGGAATTCGGGAAAATGTATTTGTCGGACCAAGGTTCGTTAACGAGCACCGATATGTTATTACCAATTATATGAAGTAAAAATAAACCATTTTCTTTCAGCAATTTATGTACAGTGTTCATAAATGTTCTATAATTTTTATAAACCACATGTTCAAACATTCCAACAGAAACCACCCGATCGAAAAACATTTCTTTGCCAATCAATATTTCATTATTTAAATCTCTGTAATCTAATAATTTGATTTCAACATTTAATCCCTGACAATCGATAGTAGCGTAATCAACCTGTTCTTTCGAAACCGTAATCCCGACAACTTCCACACCATATTTTTCAGCGGCATATTTACAAAAACTACCCCAACCACAACCTATATCCAGAACTTTCATTCCAGGTTTCAAGTCTAGTTTCCGGCAAATTAATTCGAGTTTTGCTTCCTGCGCTTCATCCAGATTTTGTGCATTTCTCCAGTATCCACACGAATAAGCCATTCTTTTATCAAGCATATTCTGAAAAAGCTCATTACCAATGTCGTAGTGTTTTATTCCAACTTCAAAAGCTCTCGATTTTTCCCCGTTATTTATTAAAAATGCTCCCAGGTAATAAAAAAATAAATTTTTGCGGTTGACTTTTTCATCAAGCGAAGCGTAAAGTATTCGATAAATTAATTCATCCATTTTTTTTACGTCCCACCAGCCATCCATATACGATTCGCCAAATCCTAAAGTCCCATCCCGAATGACTCGTTTGTAAAAGTCAGGATGATGAATCTGAATATCTGCATCGCCCTGTCCATTTATCTCTACTCCTGCTGAACTAAGTATCGAGCTGATAAAATTTTCGAATTTCTGTTTCATATTTCCATTTAGAGTTTTAAGAATTATATTTTGTGGAAGTAACTTATGCCTTTCTAAACGAATAATGGGAAGATGTATCTTTATTATAAAATCAATTCCATTTCTTTGCAGCTCTAAAACAATTAAGAATATATTTTGTTTATTTTTTAACTAATATGACAATTTCTATTTTTAGATTTTAACTGATCTTTTGAAAAACATGAAAAGTATGACATTCTTTAATGTCTATTTTTTAATTAGTTAGTTTAGTTTTTCAACTTAAAACCACTTTTTCTTAAACCAAAAAGCTACATTCACTAATCCAATCATCACCGGAACTTCTACCAACGGACCAATTACGGCTGCAAAAGCTTCGCCGGAGTTAATACCAAAAACGGCTATGGCAACAGCTATGGCCAATTCAAAATTATTGCTGGCGGCAGTAAACGATAAGGTAGTAGCTTGTTCGTAAGTTGCACCTGCTTTCTTGCTCATAAAAAAAGAACCTACAAACATGATGACAAAATAGATTAGCAATGGAACTGCTATCAAGACCACAGCCATTGGGATTTTTACTATATATTCGCCTTTGAGTGAGAACATTACTATAATGGTAAATAGCAAAGCAATCAGTGTTAGCGGTGAGATTTTAGGAATAAACCGGGTGTGATACCATTCTTTGCTTTTCAACCGAATAAGAATAAATCGCGTTAAAAAACCAGCAATAAATGGAATTCCCAAATAAATGAATACACTTTCGGCAATTTGTCCGATGGTAATCTTAGAAACGGCTTCACTCGTCGGAATTCCAAACCAAGCCGGTGCTACAGCGATAAAGAACCAGGCATAAACCGAAAAGAAAAGTACCTGAAATATGCTATTGAAAGCTACCAATCCTGCGGCATATTGTGTGTCACCTTTTGCCAAATCGTTCCACACAATTACCATGGCAATGCAGCGCGCCAATCCAATCATGATAATTCCGTATACATACGGCAGATTGGAGTTGTTTTCACCCGGGAAAAACTTGAAAAGCAATATGGCCAATGCAAACATCAATACCGGTCCAATTATCCAGTTTTGAACCAGCGACAATCCAAGAATTTTGGTGTTTTTAAATACTTCGCCCAATTCTTCGTACTTCACTTTTGCCAATGGCGGATACATCATAACGATTAATCCAATGGCAATAGGCAGATTTGTTGTGCCAGACGACATACTATTCCAAAATACGGCAACTGAAGGAAACATCCAACCTGAAAACACGCCAATAAACATGGCCAGGAATATCCACAAAGTGAGATAACTGTCGAGAAATTTAAGACGTGTTTTCATAACTGCGGTTTAATTTGTTCAATGTAAAGTTTGTAGAAACCTTCTTTGATTTCATCGCGAACACGAATAAATTCGCTCCAGATAAATTCTTCAGTTCCTGTAGCATGACTTGGATCGTCAAACCCAATATGTATGCGGTGTTTTACTTTGCCAAAGAATGCAGGACATTCTTCGTTTGCACCACCGCAAACTGTGATTACATAATTCCATTCATCTTTCAGGTATTTATCTACTGAGTCGGAAGTATGGTGACTAATATCAATTCCGGATTCAGCCATAGCTTTTACTGCTTTTTCATTCAGTTTTCCACTGGCTTGAGTTCCTGCCGAGCAAACGGTTAGATTTTTGTCGAACGATTGTAAAAAGCCGTGTGCCATTTGGCTGCGGCAACTGTTTCCTGTACAAAGAATTAATACTTTCATAAAATGGTGATTTGAAAATTTGAAAATGAAAATAAGTTGAAAAATTAACCACAACAACTGCTGCCACTTTTTTGTAATCCTGCTAAACGAAAACCGTTTGATCCATATTCTATGGTTACATCTGCCAATTGCGAAATTAAATCATTGGCAACGAAAAATTCAATGTCTTGAATTGAAATTATGGTTTCTTCGTTTCCAACATGTGAGGCAATGTCCATTTGAATTGAAGGGCCACAGCATCCTGCAGTGCTGAAAATATGGATGCCTGCATCTGGTTTGTCGAATTCAGCTAAGAATTTCTTTAATTCAATAGCTGCCTGATCGGTAATGTTCATATTATTTTGTATTTAAACTGTTTACTTATTGAAAATTTTATCCGAAAGTGCTTTTACCTTGTCAATTCCCACAATTTCGGATGATTGAAGTGGAATGGCAAACAAGGGTTTTGACTCATATAATTCTTTTGCTTGTTGCAAATAATGTTGTTGCAGTTTCCAACGTTCCAACGAGAAATTGTCGGGACAATCTTCTTTATTTAAAATGTTATTTAAAAATACGCCTTGAGATTGAATGCCAACACGTTCCAAATCTTTCATTGCCCGGAAACTTTCGTGTAATGGTGTAAATTCGGGATAGGCTACCAACAAAAAGCTTGCTTCATCCGGGTTTTTCAATCGCAGAATCAATGCTTCAATTTTAGTGTTTTCGGGACTAATTTCAACCATTCCATTGCCTTTCATATCCATTTGCTTTTTGTATTCAAATGGTAACTCCAACAGTCGTAGCGTGTGTCCGGTTGGTGCTGTATCTAAAACAAAATAATCCCATTCCGGTTCGTTTAGCAAATTGGCAAACTGCTCAAATATGGCGATTTCTTCTGTACAAGGTGATTCTAACTCTTCTTCTAATTGAGCAATCAGGTCATCGTTATAGCCGTTTGCTTTGGCATCGTTGATTATTTTTTCTCGATATTCTTCAACCGCTTCTTTTTGGTCGATATTCACCGCCCAAAGATTCCCCGTTACATTTACCGGAATGTGGTTAACTTCTGTTTCCAACACCTGTCCTATATGCGCTGCCGGATCGGTAGTGAAGAGTAAGGTTTTTCCTTTTTCGGCTAATTTCATGGCAACAGCACAAGCCGTAACTGTTTTTCCCACGCCACCTTTGCCGGTTAAAATGGCAATGCGACTGTGATGTTTTTTTTCCAATAAATTGACAAGCACTTCGGGGGAAGTAAAATCATTGAAAAGTTTACTGTCAATGAATTTACTCTGTATCGTTGCCTTTTTTTGCTCGAAAGCAATTTCACCCAGTAAAGCAATATTTTCTATGCCTTTTACTTCCGACTGCTGCATAGGTACTTCGGATGTAGCATCGGGAAAATAAGCTTGCAATTCAATGATATATTTTTTTTGATTTTCGGCAATCTTACCAAAAATTCCTTCAATGGAGTTGTTGTTTGGATAAACGCCATTTATAATCAGATGAAAGTTGTGAATACCTGTTTTTTCCAGTTCTGTTCGAGCTCTTAGCGTTTCGTAGACAGACGTTTTTTCAGGTCGGCTCACCAAATAAACTTTTGTTTGGCTGGCATCTTGCATAACACTAACTGCATGAGCATATTTAGCACGTGCCCCTTCAATTTGTGAAACAGGTCCAATACAGGTTTGCCCGTTTCCCTCCGAGCTTTTTTTAATGTACTTGTCCCATTCGTTGGGTAAGGTCATAAGTCGAAGTGTATGCCCTGTTGGTGCGGTGTCGAACACAATGAGGTCGTAGGTTTCATCTCCCAAAAAGTCGGTGAATTTGTCGAAAGTGGCAATTTCAACGGTGCAACCACCGTTGAATTCCTCTTTTACCTGTGCAAGTTCCAGTTCACCAAGAATGGCCGAAAGCGGTTCAAGCATTCGGTCTTTGTAAGCATCGGTAATAGCGTCTGAATCCATTTGAGCAACAAAAAGATTTGATGAAACTTCTGTTGGTTCTACCGAAATTTTACGTTCAAAAATATCGCCTAAGTTTCCGGCAGGGTCGGTAGAAACTAATAAGGTTCGTTTGCCTTTGCGCGATTGATAAATCGCGGTGGTTGCAGCCATAGTGGTTTTGCCCACGCCGCCTTTACCCGAAAAGAAAATATAGTGTGTCATTGTTGTAATTTTTGTTGTATCGCTCTTGTTACTTTCGATACATTAATTTTTTTGTCAGCACTGGCTATCTCGCCATCTACCAATACAAAAGGAAAATTGATTTCGCCATTTTCCAATAACTCTGAGGCTTTTGGATTAGCAAACCATTGTTCGGACATAAATTCGATATGACTGAACGAAATGGCATTCTGAAATTTAATTGTCAACTGCCTTTCAATCATTTCAACCATTTGTGTCCAATTTGCTTTGCCGGAATCACAGGCAGCTTGTGGGATAGTGAAAAGTTCTACGATTATAACGTTTGGTTTCATCCTTTTAAAATTTAGCTGAATATGCCCAAAATTCTCTTGTCGGGTTTGATATTTTTCAACTCCGGCACAAGCTCTTTCAGCTCAACTATTGTTGGATAAGCACCGCTTTTAATAATTTTGTTATCGAGTAAAGTCAATGGTAATTTACCGGGACCATTGGCTTTAATAAAATCACGCACCACAGCATTTTGTACAAAAACAAGCGGAGCTTGATTAATAGCGTAACGTTTTGTTTCCACACCCGCTTTTTTCAGCAATTGAATGCTGTTTTGCAGTTCAATCAGTGCTTTGTCGGGTTCGGGACCACATACGCCGCTATCGCAGCACATGGATGGCTCAAATATTTCAAGTTTCATCGTTTGTGAGTTATTTAGGTAAAGTTACATTCCCTTTTATCTGCAATATTACCGTTGAATTCTTTGCATTTGAATTTACGGTAATTGTCTTACTGAAAGTTCCAGGTATTTTGGTATTGTAGTTTATTTTAACCACACCTGTTTTCCCGTGTAAGATTGGTTCTTTTGTCCAATCGGCAACTGTGCAACCACACGAAGGTTTTACATTACTAACTACCAAAGGTGTTTTCATTCCATTGGTGAATTTGAACTCAAAACTTCCGGGACTTCCAACGTCAATTGTACCATAATCATGAATCAATTCAGTAAAATTGATTGAATCATTTTGGTTTTTTTGTTGTTTTTGTGCCATTAAGGTCAAAGTAGCAAGGCAGAATAGAAATAAAATAGCAGCTGATTTTTTCATGATTTTATTTTTTAATTGTTTCGTTTATATGTAATTTACCGTTTTTGAGTTGAATTTTTGTATCGCCGTATTCGGCAGCCATCGGGCTGTGAGTAGCCATAACAATTGTAGTTCCTTGCTTTTGGTTTATCTCTTTTAAAATGCCCAGAATTTCTTCCGATAGACTTGGGTCAAGATTTCCTGTAGGTTCGTCGGCAAGCAATAAATCCGGGTTATTTGCCAATGCCCTGGCTATTGCCACACGTTGTTGCTGACCTGCCGAAAGTTCTTTGGGGTAATGGGTAGTACGGTCGGACAGGCCAACCCACTCCAATAGTTCTAATGCACGTTTTCGGTTTTTGTCCTTGTCGTTTTCTTTTACGTTTAAAGCAATAGAAATGTTTTCCAAAGCTGTAAGGTAAGGTACAAGGGCAAAGCTCTGCATCACGAAGCCCACATGATTACTTCGAAAAGTAGCCAATACTTCTTCGCTGTGAAGGTTTATTTCGTTGCCATTGTAAGTCATTTTTCCCGAAGTTGTGCGCAATAAACCACCCAAAATCAGGAGCAAAGTCGTTTTTCCAGAACCCGAAGCACCAGTTATGGTTACAAACGAACCTTTGGGAATATCGAGTGAGAGATTGTCAACTGCATTGATGGTTCCATCGTGGCGTTGATATGTTTTTGTAAGATTATTTATTTGTATCAGCATAATTGTAAATTGTAAATGAATAAATTGTCAATTATTCTTAGTCTTCCTGCATATTTGAAAATGGTTCGATTTTTCCCGCCATATACGCAGGAATAAGAGAGCCAAATACAGAAATTAAAATGGATAGCCCAATGGATAAAAGAAGTAATATATAAATTGGACTTACTTCTATTTTTATAAACTGTGGACCCAACCAAACAGCAGCCAAACTTCCAACAATGTATCCGGCTATTCCGCCCACTATTCCCATTATCAATGCTTTCATTACCAAAATATAATAAAGGTGGTGTTTGTGATAACCAATCATGCGAAGAATTCCAATTTCCTTGCGGCGTTCGTTCACGTTTGCCCACATATAATTTCCTATGGAAATGCCACCAACAATAAGGACAATAATTAGAAAAACCAGCGAAATTTTGTTCATCATACGGTTGGTTTCTATTTGAGTAGAAACTATCTGACCAATGGTGGTAATGCGCGTGTCTGGTAAAATATTTCGCATTTTGCTTAGTAAACCGTCCGAAATAGCACTGCAACAGCCCATTATCTCAATTGCACTAATTTGTTCGCCTGTTCCTAAAAGCTTTTGAACTGTATGTAAGTTGGCAAACACACGGTCATCATCCACAGTACCTGTTTCGGGTAGCAATTTTACAATGCTAAAACTTTTCTTTTCTATAGTAAGTGTGCCTTGTTCTTTTAATTTGAGTCGTTGAGCCACAGCAGAGCCTATAAAACAATCCGATTCGGCGAGGTCTTGAATTCCTTTTCGTTGCAACTTTGTGTCTAAGTATTTGGCGGGTGCTGCACCCGGTTTTGGCGCGCAACTTGCATTTACTTTGTTGCCTTGTATACCATTTTGCTGCCAAATTGGTTTGGATGCTATTTCACTTTTAGGCAAAATACCTGTCAGCACAATATTCTCGTTTCCAATCTTAACCCTACGGCTTAGTTTTGGTGACATATTATCCACACCGGGCAAAGTGGAAGTGACTATTTTTTCTACATAACTTTCGGGGAAAGTGGGTGCATCAATATCGGCAGAATAATAATTATCTACACTGGTTGCTTGTGGGAGAACCAGAATGTTTGCACCTAAATTGTCGAGGTTTACCGCCACCGCTTTTTCAGAAACCACAGAAATTGTGCGTATACCTACAATAACGCCAATACCTAAGGTAATAGCCAGTAATCCTGAAGTAAGCTGTGACTTACGATGCCACAGCTCTTTTATTGTTAAATCGATTAATCTCATTTTTTTGATATTAAGTTTTGTTCAATTGAAGATTTGAAAATGTGTTTATTTAGCGCATCCGGCAGGGCCGCAACCAGGTCCACATCCGCCTTTTACTACAGCAACAGCCGCCGCAGCTAATTTTGCTGCATCTGGAGTCGTTGTAGAAGTTCCTGCAACTTGTCCCTGAGCGTTAATTACTATAGTTATAGATGCTTTCGATAATTTATCAATACGAAGTTGGTTCATAAAACCCGTTTCTCTGCTATCATTCATATCCACTTCAACAAGCACTGCGTTGTTTTTCAATTTTGCTACAGCATCTTTACCAATAGTTAGCACTTCTGTTTTATCTGTCAACGATTTTTTAGTGAATACCACAATGGCAGGTTTTTTATTTTCTATAGCTGCATAAACTTGCTCCAGTTTGGGAGATGGAACAAGTGCCGCGACATTTGCGGAAGTTGCATCGGCAAGTGCATAACCACCTGTTGCCATACCTTTGCTCGAAAGAACAAGAATAAGTGGAACAGGAGCACCGGATAATCTCCATTCACTTACTAATGGTTCATTTACAGGTAAGTCTTTATTCATTTGTAGTACTACTGCATTTTTGTAAATATCATTTGCACCTTTGGCAACAGCCATTGCTTTATTAAGATCTGTCGCACTTGTTCCGGTTATAACTACAAACACCGCTTTACCGGCTGCTTTGGCTTGGTTAAGTTCTGCCTGTAAAGGAGAAGTTGCCTTAACGGTTTGTTTAACTTGTTTTTGTTGATTAGCACTGTTTTCTGCAGCAGCTTGTTTGTTGTTTTGACTTGGATTTGCACATGCACTAAATGTGGTACTTGTTGCGAAAAGCAACGTTAGTAACTGAATTTTCTTTGAAATTTTCATGATGTTTTTTTTTAAATAATTAGTTTAATTACAATGGATTTCATTTGTGCAGTCTAACTCAACTGCCTTTATTTGGGCGAAAAAAGAGTCGAAAAGCTCCAATTTCTCGGCAATGCAGGTTCCACACAAACAATAATTGATTTTCATTCCATCAATTTCACCATGAATCAATCCCATAGCACGTAATTCTTTCAAATGTTGTGAAACGGTGGTGCGACTCAGCGGCAATTTATCCGAAATGTCACCTGAAATGCAGGTTTTTGTTTCTGCCAGGTATTTCAAAATTGCCAATCGGGCAGGATGTGAAATAACTTTGGCGAATTCGGCTAACTCTTGTAGCTCTTTATCAAATACTTCCGGCTTTCTCATGTATATTATGTTTTATGTCGCAAACATACGACATACTTTCTGAAATAAAAAATAATTGGTATTAAATTTCTGTTATATTTTTGAAGTTCGCCATTACATGATCCAATTAAACAGAAAACCGACTAACATTATTCCTCCACCAACAATGCCAATAAATGTCAATATCAGCGGGAGTTTCAGTACTTTTCTCAAAATTATCATTTCGGGCAACGATAACGCTATAACCGACATCATAAAAGCCAAAGCGGTTCCGAGTGATGCTCCTTTTTCAATCAAGACCGAAACAATAGGAACTATACCGGCTGCATTGGAATACAAAGGAATACCAATCAACACCGACAACGGAACAGAATACCAGACTGATTTTCCCATGAACGAAGCCATAAATTCTTGTGGAACATACCCGTGAGCACCAGCACCCACCAAAATTCCCAATGCCACGTATAACCAAACTTTGCCTACAATTTCTTTCACTGCATCATATCCCATTGCAATTCGTTGCGGAAAAGTAATTTTATCATCTTCAGAATCACCTTCACCAAGTTTGGAAGTGTACACCCAATCTTCCACCCATTTTTCAAGTTTCAGTTTGCCGATGATCCAACCGGCTACAATGGCAATTGTCAGACCTGTGCCAATATAAATGGCAGCCACTTTCCATCCAAACATACCGTATAAAAGTATAACAGCAACTTCATTGATCATTGGTGCTGCTATCAGAAACGAAAATGTTACACCGAGTGGAACACCCGATTCAACAAATCCGAGAAACAGCGGAATAGCCGAACACGAACAAAATGGAGTTACAATTCCCAACAAGGAAGCCATAATATTACCTGTGAATGTTGATTTATCTTCCAACGCTTTTCTGGTTCGTTCAGCCGTGAAAAAACTGCGGAGAATTCCCACAAAGAAAATAATTAACACTAACAACATCAATACTTTCGGAAACTCGAAAATAAAGAATCTCAGTGCTTGGGTAAGATGAGCACCTTTGGTCATTCCCAAAACAGTGTCTACGAACCAATCTGTTACTGGTTGCAGGTTGACGTAAATTATATACCAGATAGGTAATAGTATTAATGCAATTTGAAAATTACGCAATTTGAAAATTTGAAAATTCATACATTTAATTTGAAAATGTGTCAATTTGAAAATAATTTCAGATTTTCAAAGATAAAATATCACAACATAGTAAATGCCAACTCCTATAAAAATAATAGAAACTATCCGTCGAAACCAAAGTTCAAAAGTTTTGATCTGATTATACAGTTTTCCTACATTTCCTACTGCATAAGCCAATAACCATGCAAAAACAATCACAGGTAACCCGGTTGCAACGGCAAAAATAACCGGAAGATACAAACCGCTTGCACTCGCCACTGTCATTGGAATGAGCATAACAAAGTACAATACGCCGCTGTACGGACAAAATGCAAGTGCGAAAACCATTCCCAACAAAAGTGTACTCCAATAGCTGCCTTTGCTATTTTCGCCAATTTTATCGGTCAAGCCCGAAAATCCGGGAAGTTTAATTTTAATCACATCAAGTATAAAAAGTCCTATCAGAATCAGTGCAGGACCTAACAATTTTTCACCCCAGCCCTGAAAAATCATGGAGATATGCATTTTGCTTGCACCAAAGAAAATAATTAGTGCCAGACCGGTATAACTAATGGCGCGACCGAGTGTATAAACTAAACCATTGATAAAAACCCGACGGCGATTTTCGATATTCCGACTTATAAAACCAATAGCCGAAATGTTTGTGGCCAAGGGGCAAGGACTGATAGCTGTCATCAGTCCTAGAATAATGGCTGTTACAAATGCGTATTGCGAATTTTCTAAAATACTTTGAAGAAATTGCATGGGATTAATTTGAAAATGTGCTAATGTGCCAATGTGTCTCGAGAGCTATCCGGAGTACCAATAATTAATATTAATTGGCACATTGGCATATTAAATTATTGGCAAATTAGAGAAGAGGATCGATTGTTCTCTTCAATTCAGCTTTAAGTTTTTCGGGATTATTCATTGCATACATAAAACCCTTGTCTGTAAGATCAACACGTTTTCCGCCGCTAATAACTAAAAGTGTCTGACCTGAAACATTACATTTTTTTGCTAAGATATCACTACTTTTTTCATCTAAATTTACAGACTTAAAGGTAATCAAGCCTTTTTTAGCTTGAACAGGATAAAGTGCTGCAATGGCTTTTTGCGATTCTGCTTCCACAGCCTGACATGTTACGCAACGACGTGTAAAATGGAAGTAGTAAACTTCAACTTTAGCCGATTTTGATACTGCTGTTTGTGCTTTTTTGTCTGCTGCGACACTACTTACTGTAAAAAACGATACTACTAAAAGTAATAATACTGATAATGAAATTAGCTTTTTCATAAAATATAAATTTTGTTTGTTAGTATTTGTTTTAGTTCGTCCATTGAAGGTACGCGTCCTTTAACCACTACCTTTCCATCAATAACTAATGCAGGTGTTGTCATGATATTGAATTTCATAATTTCAACTATGTCTTCTACTTTAGTAATTGTAGCATCGATATTGTTTTGAGCTACTACTTCGCGTGTGGCTTTTTCAAGTGACTTGCACTTCGGACAGCCTGTCCCTAATACTTGAATGTTCATGATTATTTTTTTATTTAATTACAGCAAGTTGTTTTTTCCCTCTTCAGAGCAAAAAATGTTTCGAAATAAGCTTGTGCTTTTTCCCAGTTTTCGAGGTTGATACAGTATTTTACTTTGGGAGCTTCTATTTCTCCCTGAATTAATCCTGCATCTTTTAATTCTTTCAGATGTTGCGATACTGTGGCTTTAGCAATCGGAAGTTCATTGTGAATTTCACCAAAATAACAACTATCCATCGAAGCCAAATAATTTAGTATAGTGATTCGTGCCGGATGACCCATGGCTTTGGCGAAACGGGCAAGTTGTTCGTTATCAATTGTGTAATCTTTACTTTTGCAGCTATTCATGGTGATATGTATTTGTTTGTTCGTAGTTCGCAAAAGTACGAACATTATTTAAATTGACAACTATTTTTCAATTATTATTTCAATTTTTTTTCAGAAGTAATAGAATACAGATATTTAAGTCAAATTTTAGATAAAATGAACTTCAAAATTTTTTGGTATTAAAATATTCAGTATATTTGCTAAATTATTTTCAAACGTAAATTCTAAAATCAAACGATATGAAATTCATTGTTTCAAGCACCGAACTATTGAGCCATCTGCAAGCAATCAGCCGGGTAATCAATAATAAAAATTCACTGCCAATCTTAGATAACTTTTTGTTGCAACTCGAAGGTAAAACGCTTACCATGACTGCATCCGACATTGAAACTACATTGATTACATCGATGGAAGTGGAGATACTAGAAGGAAGCGGAAAAGTAGCAGTTGCATCGCATTTGCTCCTTGATACGTTGCGCGAATTTTCAGAACAACCACTGACATTCACTATAAATGATTCTAACCTGGCACTGGTTATTACTTCAGCCAATGGTTCGTATAATTTTATTGGTCAAAATGGAGATGAATATCCACGAATGCCTCAATTACAGGATGATGCACGTGAACTTGCATTAACTGTATCAAGGCTTAATTCAGGAATTTCGAAAACATTATTCTGTACCGCTGACGATGAATTACGCCCTGTTATGAATGGTGTTTATTTTGACATTACTTCTGAAAATCTGACAATGGTTGCAACTGATGCTCATAAACTTGTACGTTATAAAACAACCCATATATCCGCTTCGGTGAAGGAAGATGAAACTGCAAATTTTATTTTGCCAAAGAAACCGGCTAACATGCTTAAAAACATTTTACCCAAAGAAAGCGGTGAAGTTGAAATCCGGTTCGATACTAAAAATGCGCATTTTAAGCTGGCAAATTATACTATGATTTGTCGTCAGGTTGAAGGTAGATTTCCGAATTATAACGGCGTAATTCCAAAAAATAATCCGTTCAAAATTATTATCGATAGGGTTTCGTTTATGAATGCTTTGAAACGGGTTTCTGTATTTTCCAATCAGGCAAGTAACCTTGTAAAGCTGGCTATTAACGAAAATCAGATTCATATTTCGGCACAAGATATAGATTTCTCTATCTCCGCAGAAGAAACTATCAGTTGTCAGTTCGAAGGCGATCCGATTAAAATTGGTTTCAAATCTTCATTTTTGATTGAGATTTTGGGAAATATCAATGCCACTGACGTAATAATGGAATTATCGGATGCATCGCGCGCCGGGTTGATTCTACCGTTTGAAAATGAAGCAAACGAAGAAATTCTGATGCTGTTAATGCCAATGTTGCTTAACGATTAAAATACATTCACAAGCCTACAGTCAAAGGTCAAATGTCTATGATATTTGACCTTTGATTTTCTTTTTCAACTGATATTTACCGAATGTCCTCAGACTTTTGTCTTTCGGCTTTAGATACTCAAAAAATGAAACTTCAACTAAAAAATCCCATTGTTTTTTTCGATCTTGAAACTACAGGTACAAATATTGTAACAGATAGAATTGTGGAAATTTCGTACCACAAAATTTCGCCAAACGGTGGAGAAGAAACAAAGACCATCCGGATAAATCCAGAAATGCCCATCCCAAAAGGTGCAACCGAAATTCATGGAATTACTGATGCTGACGTGGCTAATTGTCCTACATTTAAAGCCGTTGCCAAAGAGATTGTTCGCGATATTGAAGGCTGCGATTTGGCCGGTTATAATTCCAATCGGTTTGACATTCCATTATTGGCTGAAGAATTGCTTCGAGCCGAAGTAGATATCGACTTAATGAAGCGTAAATTTGTAGATGTGCAAGTGGTTTTTCATAAAATGGAACAGCGCACCTTGGCTGCTGCTTACAAATTTTATTGTGACAAAGATTTAGTTGGTGCGCATGGAGCTGAAGCAGATACATTGGCAACTTATGAAGTGCTACAAGCCCAATTGGAGCGGTATCCAGAACTCAAAAACGATATAGAATTTTTGTCGAAATACACCACACAAAACGACAATGTGGATTTTGCCGGACGAATGATTTATAACGAAAAAGGTGAAGAAGTAATCAATTTTGGTAAGTACAAAGGTCAGAAAGTGGTAGACGTGCTGAAAACGGACATGGGTTATTATGGTTGGATGATGAATAGCGATTTCCCGCTTCATACCAAAAAAGTATTGACAAATATCAAGTTGAGAGATTTTAATAAATAAATTTCGACCAAAAAAACCATAATCAGTAGATTCACTTTTTGAGTTTCTCTCTGATTGCACTTTCAAATTTATTGATTTACCGGATTTTTGGCACGGTCATTGTTGCAAAATCACGTTGTGCAAATGTCATTTCAAATTCTTATGAAAACGGTAAATATTTTTTCTGTTGTTTTGTTATTGTTAATGGTTTCCTCAATTTACAGTCAGGAAAATACAGGTGTTCCTCAACGAACTCCTGAACAAGAGGCAGTTAAGCAAACAGATAAATTTCAGCAAGAACTGAATCTGACCCCTGATCAAGCTAAACAAATTTACGATATTAATTTACGGTATGCACGCGAACGACAGATTTCGAATAAACGAAGCGAAGCAGTAGAACGAATGAAAAATAAAAACGGGGAGATTCAACAAATTCTAAGTTCCGAGCAAAACGATAGATTACAAACAAAACGGTACGAACGGACAATAATTGAATACCACAACGGAAACCGGAGTCAGCCAATTAATTCATCGAGGTTTCATTCCGCTTCTGATTTTCGTGCTAATCATACTGTTCGAGTTCCTTCGTCTGATATGAATTTCCGAAGAAGTTATAGGTCGACAGCTCCTTCGACTCAAAGTGGAACACCACCTCAGTCTGTTCGTCGCAGCACAAGCACGGAACCACAAAACCAACGCACAAGTATTTCATCACCAACTCGTTCTTCATTTACAACACCGACAAACACAACAAGAAGAATAGAAACTCCATCGCGTCCGACGAGAAAATAATTTATGTCAAACCCATATTTCAGCTTTAAGCAATTTACCGTATTTCACGATAAATGTGCCATGAAAGTGGGCATAGACGGAGTATTACTTGGTGCTTGGACGCCAATTGAAAACTCCAAACGAATATTGGATGTTGGAACCGGAACAGGTTTGATTGCATTGATGCTTGCTCAACGAACGAATGCAGATATTGTTGGGATTGATATTGATTATCAGGCAGTTTTCCAAGCAACAGAAAATATTAAAAACTCTCCTTGGCCCAATCGGATGAAAGTGATAGAAAGTTCTTTACAGGAATATTCTAAATCTAGATCTGACCGGTTCGATTTGATAGTTTCAAATCCGCCCTATTTTGTAAACTCGACTAAAACGCCTTACGAAAAACGTACAACGGCTCGTCATACCGATTTGCTAACACACGAGGAATTAATTGAAAATACAATGAAACTTCTTAATCCTGCAGGTCGGATTTGTATAATTCTTACTGTAAATGAAGGGTTGCAATGTATTGATTTTGCAGAAAGCAAGTGTTTGTTTTGCACAAAACAAGTTACTGTTTTTCCAAAATCAAGTGCGCATGCCAAACGATTATTGCTTGAATTCAGTTTGATAAAGTCAACCAGAATTGAAACCGAACTGGTTATTGAAACCGATGTAAGACATCAATATTCTCCCGAATTTACTTACCTGGCAAAAAATTATTATTTGAATTTGTAAAATAACTTGATTTAAGGGTTTGTTAGAAATTTTGTAAAAAGTCAGAAAGATTAACATCCCTTTCTAATTCCATTTTTTTACGAAGACGGTAACGACTCATCTCTACACTTCGAAATGACATATTCAGTAAAGGTGCCATGTCTTTCGAGCTTAAGTCCATCTTCAGATAAGCGCAAAGTTTTTTATCACTCATGGTGAGATTTGGAAAACGCTCACTAAGGCGAATTAAGTAGTTTTCGTACACCAAATCGAAGTTTTCGGCAAAACGTTTCCAGTTATTATCTTGCTCGATATTTTGTTTAATATTTTCTTGCATTTTCGAAAGTTTCTTCAGGATGATTTTCGATTCAGAATTCTCATTAATATCAACTGCAACGTTACTCAGGTGCTGATTAATATTCAATAAAATCTCATTTTTACGAATCAAATTCATTGTTGAACTTGCCAGTTCTTGTGATTTATGGCGTAAATGGTACTGTAATCGTTGATTTTTTAGCTCTGTAATTTCTTTTTTCTTCTCTTTTGCTTCTTCCTGATAGTGCTCTTCCTGTTCTTTAAGTTCCAGCTCCTTTTGAGCTTTCATTTCCCGTGCTCCTTTTTCTGATCGCAAACGGATAATTGAAAGCAGTTTAAATGTAAGTATCACAAATAATATCAGATAAACCACAAGTGCAATAGTGCTTTCATACCAGGGAGGAAGAATGGTAAATTGATAACTTGTCTCAACCGGTTCTGCTTCCAATAAACTTTTAGCTCTGACACGAAAAGTATACGTTCCTTTTTTAAGTTTTGTATATTCTTTGGTATTTACCGATGTAAATGCCGACCATTTAGAGTCGTAATTATCGAGAAGATAGCTATAAGTCACGGATCCTTCGTTTCTGAATTCAGGAGCAACATATTCAAAGCGAATGGAATTATGTTTGTTGTCAAACTTGGGAATAAGACCTTTATCTCGAGTCGGTTGGTAGCCGTTAACTACCGAATCTTTTTCGTTGGTAATGTAAACATTGCGTATCGATATCATAAACCGGTTTTTTTCTTTGTTCGCTTTAGAAAGATCCAACCACGAAAAACCATCTTCTGTACTGACAATTACGCTGGTAGCATTTATAAAATTAAAATGTTGAAAACCGCTGATAAGTTTAGTCTTGAGTGTACAAAACGAAAGTGTGTCCACCCTGTATTTTTTATCTTTTTGAATAAATGCAACGCTTACAAAGGTATTTGACGTACACCAAATGTCACCTTTTGTTGTTTCATTTAGAAGCAGATACCAAGAGGAAGATCCAAATAGTTTGTCAAGTTCAGCCGACTTTTCTATCCGTTTTGAAAGTTGATTATAGATATAAAATCCGTTTTGGGTCGAAAATGTTATTTGATTTTTTATCCGAAACAAGGAGTTATCCCGATTAGATGGGAACCCTTTTGTAGTTCCATAAGGTTCAATTTTTGAAATGCTGTCCAGATTTTCATTCAATGTGAGTCTCGAAACACCTTTTATCCAATGGTTGAACCAAATGCAACCCTCATTATCTTCTTCAAACATGCCTCCGGAATCACTAAATCCTTTAACAAAATTCGAAAACTGCCATTTCCCATTCATCTTTTTCAAAATAAAAAATCCCTGGTACGAACTACCTAAAATGCAATTTGGTTTATTTCGTAAAGCTCGAAATCCCCAGGTTCCGGGAATCCCCGGAATTTGATTAATCTGGTTGCCATTTACAATAAATGCGCCATGATCGCTTCCGCAAAAAATAGTATTGTCGATTAAAGTTAAACTCCATACCTGACCTTGCATGTGGGGCATTAGTTTTACTTCCACCTGGTTTGGTGAATTTTTAATAGGATAAGTTGTGGTATAAAGTCCCTGATTTGTACCCAAATATAAAATATTGTTTTTCATTAATGAACTGTATCCGGCACCAAATAATTGACTATTACCAAATAAATCGTAAATGGGAGAGTTAATATGCACATAATCAATGCCCTTGTCCAGCCCCAACCAAAGATTGTTCTGTCGGTCGAAGGCAACACTAAGTATCGTATTGTTCTGTAAACCCGAAAAAGTATTTGAAAAAATATTGGTATTATCATTTAAATCTTTTACGACCAAGCCATTTCTTACAGTTCCTAAAGCAAGTTTGGAGCCGCGCATAGTAGCGCAAAAAACCTGATTTTCGGACAAGAATCCATCAATATCTGTTTTAAAAGGCTCTACTTTTTCTCCGTTGAAAACAAATAATCCATAGAAATCGGTTACAAATAATATCTTCGTTTTTTGAAAAGGTAAAATGGCGCACACTTTTTTGTTCTTTAATATTTCAGCATTTGGGAACCTCATAAACAAATTTCCATTTAAAAACGATGGTCCATCGGGTGTACTTGAGATAATTAGTGAATTCTGGACTACCGATGAATAATCAATTTTGTTCTGAAATGAGAAACGATGCATTTTGCCTTCTTTATAACGAAATATCTCTTTATCTCCCTGAAAATAAATAGCATCTTCAATTTTATGAATATGCCATATCTCATTGAAGTTACGTTCTTTCGGGTCAACCTTATCAATGAGAGAATGATAAAGCAAAACGCCAGCTTCGTTTCGGGCATAATAACCAAACTCATTGAAAGCACCTGCATAAATGCAATCTGCAGGTTCATCATAATACAATGATCGCACATTGGTATAATTCCGTATTGGATAAACTGCCCATCGATTACCATCGAACTCCAACAAACCCTTATTATTGGCAAAATACATCCAGTCATTTTTATGCTGAATTATATCCCAGTTTTGAGTACCGGCCATTGAAACCTTTCGATTGTAGTTTCGAACGGAAGGATGTATTGCAAAAACAGTTGTTTGTAAAATGACTAAAAGATAAAATAGAAAGCAAGTGGATCGTTTCATGTTTTTAAATAACTAATCGTTTCTTACAGAATGTTAATTGTTTTGAATTTTTATGCTTGGGAGAACAATTTTACTCCAATTTTTTCGGTTGCAATCAATGTTGAAATATGTTATACAACATAAATAATTATAACAAGTTGAAAAACAGACTTTTAAATTTTTAAATGTAGGATAATTGTTGAAGTTAATACAATGCTCGGTTGTGTTTTTGTGAGGGGGAAAATGAGTGTTCCATATTCTCTTTTACCTACATTTGCATATCCAGTTTTGGATCAATGATTTTAAAAAATATAATTCAAAGAACACTTTAACGAAAACCGTACAATTATGATTAAAAAGAATTTGTTCCTTTTTATTTTGGTTACAGTTTTAATTGCATGTTCACAACAGAAAGATCCTATTGAGAAGAAAATTGATGATTTGTTGGCGAAAATGACCTTGCAGGAAAAAATTGGTCAAATGAATCAATTGACCGGAACGGGTTTATCTGATGATATGAAAAGTCAAATTAAGGCTGGGAGAGTTGGTTCTGTACTAAATGAAATTGATGTAAAAACAGTCAACGAATTACAACGCATAGCCATAGAAAATAGTCGTTTAGGAATTCCATTGATTTTTGGTCGTGATGTGATTCATGGATTTAAAACCATTTTTCCTATTCCGTTGGGGCAAGCTGCTACCTGGAATACTCAAATTATAGAAGACTGTGCCCGTATTTCAGCCATTGAAGCAACTGCAACCGGCATTCGTTGGAATTTTGGACCTATGATAGATGTTTCACGTGATCCACGTTGGGGTCGCATCGCCGAATCGTGCGGTGAAGATCCGTATCTTACTTCTGTAATGGGAGCTGCCATGATTAAAGGTTTTCAAGGTGAGAAATTATCCGACCCAACTTCGATGGCGGCTTGTGCGAAACATTTTGCAGGATATGGTGCTACCGAAGCCGGAAAAGATTATAATACAACTTATATACCGGAACTTCAATTACGCGATGTTTATCTTCCCTCGTTCAAGGCGGCTGTAGATGCTGGTGCTGCAAGTTTTATGTGTTCATTCAACGACATAAATGGTGTGCCTTCGTCGGGTAATGAATATTTAAATAGACAAATCTTACGGAAAGAATGGAAATTTGATGGCGTTTTGGTTAGCGATTGGGGTTCAATAGAACAAATGATAAATCATGGTGTGTGTTTGGATTTGAAAGATGCAGGCAAAAAAGCAATTACAGCTGGCGTGGATATGGATATGATGGGTTTTGCTTACATTGGGCATTTGGAAGAATTGGTAAAATCGGGAGCCGTTACTGAAAAATTAATTAACGAAGCAGTGCGAAACGTCCTTCGAATGAAATTCCGGTTAGGTCTTTTTGAAAATCCATATACCAAAGTAACTTTTGCCATGCCATTTTATACGGATGATGCACTCCAAAAAGCCAAACAAGCCGCTGTGGAAAGTGCTATTCTTTTAAAAAACGGCAATAGTACATTACCATTAACAGATAAGATAAAATCTGTAGCTGTCATCGGTCCATTATCTGATGCACCCGCCGATCAATTAGGTACTTGGTCTTTTGATGCAGAGCCTCAACATAGCGTAACACCCCTTGCAGCCATTCGAAACTATTATGGAAAACAGGTTAAAGTTATTGCAGAAAAAGGGTTGGCTTACAGTCGCGATACCAATCCGTTAGGAATTGCAAGAGCGGTTGCAGCAGCACGCAAAGCAGATGTAATTTTGTACTTCGCAGGTGAGGAAGCCATTCTTTCAGGAGAAGCACATTGTCGTGCTGATATAAGTTTACCCGGTGTGCAATCCGAATTGCTTTCGGCTTTGAAAAAAACCGGTAAACGGATTGTTTTGATTGTAATGGCGGGTCGTCCATTAACTATTGGAAAAGAATTAACGGAAGCCGATGCTGTTTTGTATGCATTTCAGGGAGGCACAATGGCCGGTCCGGCGTTGGCTGATTTAATTTTTGGCAAAGCAGTTCCTTCAGGTAAACTTCCGGTTACTTTCCCTCGTATGGTGGGTCAGGTACCTGTTTATTATGCCCATAAAATGACCGGTCGACCTGCCAAGAATATTGTAATGATTGACGATATTCCGGTTGGTGCACAACAAACTTCACTTGGCAATACAAGTTATCATTTGGATGCCGGTGATAGTCCATTATTTCCGTTTGGTTTTGGTTTGTCGTACACCACATTTAGTTATTCGGATGTAAAGGTTTCTAAAAATGAATTATCAGAAGGTGATTCGTTGAAAGTAGAATGTACTATAAAAAATACAGGGAAATTTGACGGTTCGGAAGTAGCCCAACTTTATATCCGCGATGTAGTTGCTTCTTTAGCTCCTCCTGTACGTGAATTGAAGGGATTTCAGAAAATATTTCTAAAATCAGGAGAAACCAAAAAAGTAAACTTCACGCTAAATAATGAACAATTGGCTTTTTGGGATGCTGACATGGTGAAGAGAGCTGAACCGGGTGAATTTCAGGTTTGGATTTCAACTGATAGCCAGAGTGGAAAACCGGTTTCTTTCAACTATAAATAATTATCTTTGTTGAGGAATTATAATTAAAAACTCATTCCTCAACGATTAATACAAATTCGATGAGAAAAATTACAACCTTTTTATTTCTTTTAATTGTTTTCTTAGAATTTAATCAATCCAAACATCTGAGCAGCAAATCGATGTGGCAAGTTTAGAAAACGGTGTCTATATTTTACAAGTTAGTTTAGAAAACGGAAACAGAAAATCATCTAAGTTCTTTATAAATAATTACTTTTAAATTCTCTATTAATAATTCACTTTTAAATTTTACACATTCTAAATTCAATTAGTAAATGCAACTTTGATGGTCAGATAGTATAGTTATTTTTTCAGAGCAAGAGAGGAAAATTCCTCCCTTTGCCCCGATGGAGAAAAATGACTATTATTGTCTCCCGCCTAAAG
>Ga0209538_1000002_pt1 | contig 173864 bp, 146 predicted proteins | sample BarGraNGADG00211_2_FD_184492 | JGI IMG/M metagenome (GOLD analysis project Ga0209538, IMG submission 184492) | Arctic peat soil microbial communities from Barrow, Alaska - Barrow Graham LP Ref core NGADG0004-211 (SPAdes) (version 2) | ecosystem: Environmental > Terrestrial > Soil > Wetlands >... | reverse complement strand
CTTCCATGGCCAGCTCCTGGCCGATGAGGAGGAGGTCCGCCGCGTCAATCCATTTGATTGGCAGCAGGCCTTCCCCGAAGTCTTCGCCGCTGGCGGTTTCGATGCCGTCATCGGCAACCCGCCGTATTTAAATATTGACGATACTTGGGGTAAAGGTGATTTAAAACTTAAGGCGATTAAGGCAATTTATAGTGAGGTTTATCGCGATAAGACTGACATCCTTTTTTACTTCTTAATGAAGGGGGTAAATCTCACAAAAGGGTATCTCGGATTCATCATTTCTCGGGCCTTCTTGGAAGCTTATAAGGCAGATAAATTAAGGGATTATCTAGCTAACAATTCAAGTGTCGTCCAATTAATCGATTTTCAAAACAAATACATTTTCGATGGGGTTGGAATAAGCACTTGTATATTATTGCTCACAAAATTAGATCATCCCAGCGATGGTCATGTCTTCAAATTGATTGACGAGAAAAATCAACTACTCGATTTGAAAGACGCGCTTATAAACGATAAGATTTTTGACCAGTATAAAATTAAACATGAGAAGCTGAAGAAAAGCTCTTGGGTATTCTCATCAGATTTGGTTCAAGAACTTTATAACAAGATAGATGAGCAAGGCATTCCTTTGGTCGATGTGTTAACCATTGGCCAAGGCATGCAAACGGGCGCAAACAACGTTTTTGGTGAGCGCACTTTGGAAGAGATAGAAAATTGGGGGTTGCATCAAGGTCAGTTTTTCAAGAGAGCGTCTAATTCTGATATTCAAAAATTTCTCATAAAAGACAGGCAAGAATACCTCCTCTACCCTCAAGCGTTCAATGAATTTAGAGAGATGCCAAAATCATTACAAGATTATTTACAGGCTAATTCAGTGAAGCTAAAGGCACGTGCGGCGTATATTCGAGGTAATTGTGAATGGTGGAGATACACATGGCCCTTAAATGAAAAATACTATGCTCAAAAACGCATCCTCTGTCCCTATCTATCGCCAACCAACCGTTTTGCAATTGATGTAAATAATGAATTTCTTAGCCTTACTGACACAACAGTCCTCTTTGACAATAATCAACCGGAAGACCTATATTATTTTCTCGGTTTGTTAAACTCCAAATTGTTGGATTTTAGATTTAAAGGAATCGGGAAGTTCAAGGGCTCAGGAATTTATGAATATTTCTGGAACAGCCTCGGCAGGTTGAATGTTAAAAGGATTAATTTTTCAGATAAAAAGGAACTCACCCTACACAACTTAATTGTAGACCTGTCAAAACAAGTGACTACCTTGCGTGTTACGAAAACAAAAACCCCGTTGGACCAAGAACAACTTCAAAGGAAGATAATTGCGACACAAAATTCCATTGATGCTTGTGTTTTTAAGTTGTACCAAATTAACGAAATTGACCTATCACAAGCAGCGTACAAAGCTTAATTAGAGAGAATATGAGGTTATGGCTCACCCATGAAAAAACTATTGAATAGAATCAGTCGTATTTTCACAACCCCAATTTTCTTCACGGGAGTTGTACTGGTTGATATTTGCTCAATTCTAATGGTGGGTTATAGATTTGTTGTCATCTTCAGTTCACAAAAATGGTCCGTATCGGCCATTGTGTGTTTTGTCACATTGGTTTTCCTTGTCATATTATTGCTTTCTTTGTTCTATAAATTATCGTCTTCACTTACAGATTCTTACGCTGTCCTTCAAAAAATGAGCTCAAATTCGGAGCGTATATTAGATATTGTGGAAAAGATTCGGGATTATTACGATCATCCCTTAAGTTTGGCAACTCTTCGGGATATTTATCTGACAAAGTTGTCAGTTTTTCTATATTACGTTGATGCAGAAAGAATAGATAGTTATTATCGAACCGAGTTTGGACTGGATGAACAGACATCAGAGGTTGAGGAATCCGTAAAGACTACAGAAGCAGGGATCAAGGGTTCAGCTGGCAATTTACTTTCTGCAAGTCATGTTTTAGGAAAGCAATCTAAATCCACAAAAGAAAGTAAAGTATTTCCTAAATCTATGGAGGAGAAAGTAATCGACTGGCAAAGCGCCTTTTTGAGAAAAGGAATAATTACAGTTGGCTTAGAATATACATTAACACAGATCGCCCAAGATTTTGGAATTGAAACACAAAACAAAGCGGACAAACTAGGCCCTAATGATATTACTATTACTGCTCGTGAAGAGAAGAATAGGTTACAGGCAATTAAAGGTTTAGTGCTAATCAATGCCCCTTTTATAATAATGGATGACATCAGTAGCATCGGAAAATACGAACTGATTTATAGACATCCGATTTCAGAGTTGAACCAAAATCCAGAAAATCAATTTGTGATTCGGATTAGCCTCCTGAAGGACCAGCTTTCTCGCCAGACTATTTTGTATTTCCAAAAATACATAAATTCGCCTATCGATTTTTATGTACTTGGAAACATAGTTACAGTGAAAAATTCAGTAGCTGATGAACCAAATATTATTGAGGTATTTCCGCTCGCAATATATACCTAAACGGTGAATTGTAAAGCTGATTTGGTGTCCATCTTTGCTCCACTCGATTAAAATTGTCTTCTCCGCTTTTCTTACAACTAACAAACCATTATCCCTTAGCAAACTTTGATAGACGCTCTTGAAGTCTACTGTCAATATCAGTAGTATCTTCTGCTAACTTTACATCTGCCAATAAAGCTCTCAAGGAACGATCAAGTTCTTCATCATTAGATTCCCTGTCCGGGTTATAGAGATAGACAATTACCTTATCAGCATGTTCAATATGAATGAGGTGGTCTTGATGCTGAGGCCTTGCTTTCTTTATGATGTTTAATATACAAGTTTTGAGCACGTCATATGAGAAATTTACAAAAAGACCTCCCAAGAATGGTCCAATAATTACCATCAGCAATTCCAGAGCTTGGGTAACAATTTGTCCAGTCTCTCCCCCGCCCATCCCGCCAATAATTGGAATATCAATGTATATTCCGGATGCATTATATTCATCGTTTAAGTCAACCAAGTAATCACGTCCAAAAATTGAGTTTTCCGTTCCGAATCGATTGCTATTTGAATCAAAGAGTTCGATTTCAACTCCAGGGTTACTACCTCTGCTAAAATTGTGTTTAAAATCATTAATTCTGAATTCGTCAAGTTGTCCCATTATGTAATCCTCCAAGAATTTATTTTCTATAATCTAATTGTTTGATTTGAATTATGTAACCTCAACATTGTATGTATTATCCTCAACTAACACATATTTAAACAGTGCAATTGATGTATCCATCAATATTTGGATCGAAAAAGTAGCACCAAAAAATATTAAGGTCTGCAATATTGACCTAATTACAGGGTGAGTAAAAATGGTCAACGTACTATGTTTTACAGATAAGCAGCATACCGCAATACATAACATTACAACTTGTTCGATTATTGAATTCCTCATTGCTTTAATTGGTGTATCAAAAGTAACGGCTGGAAAACTTTTTCTAAAATCGCTTATTTTTGAAAGGATTACGGTTATAGTCGCAATATTAATTGCTAAAAGCGCTGGCAGGATCAGGAGTAAGTTCTCATCTAGAAATGTTGCCAAATAGTCAGTTTTAAGCCACGTTGAGCCTAATTCCAATATGGTCGCAATCAATATGCATAAAAACAACGAAGATTTATTCTTTTTAAACCACATCAATTTTTCCGATTCTTTAAATACTTACGTATCTCAATCATAATATTCTTGAACAAAGCTGGCTTATCATCTGTTTCCAAATCAACTTCTTCAATAGTAAAGTTTAATGTCTTACTAGATAAATTTGTAAATCCTGAAACACCTTTCAACTTAATTTTTGTAGTACCTCCGCCTTCACTCGCGTAAGAAACCAATGAGTTTAAAAGTGGATCCTTGGGTAACTGCAAAGAAGTTCCTGAATCATTCTCTAATTGCACTTTTTGCTTAGTCGCATTGTATCGGTCTTTAACTTGCTTAAGAGGCCATTCTGAATCTTTTGAAATGGAAGACATGTTCGGTGAAACCATATCAAAAATCACCGCAATGATCTTTTCCTTATGGACCTCAACAAAGTCCCAAAAAGCATTGTATTCTAGCATTGGTTTAATGTGTACTTTAATATAAAACAATCCTAACATTCCATTAAGCCCCGTTTCCAACATGTTTTTTACAATGCTGGTGTTATTAAACGCTTCATAATTAGATTGTATTGCTATATATTGATGTTCAGGATCATTATCAAAGTAAATGAAAAACCTAGGCCAATCATCTGCAGTTACGCTATCAAAATCGGGTGTCCTTAATTCTGTAGGCCTATTAATCGCGAGACGCATAAGATAGACTTCTTTATTTTTATGTACAATTTCATGTTTGATGTCACCACGAGGCCAACTTAGTGTGATGCTATTTAATACTTTCGAGAAAATGTCATTCTTATCAGCAACTATATCTTCATGTCTCGCATAATCTTTATCAGGAGTTTGGTATATAAGTTTGGGAGCTGTCGGATCTACTTGGATTAGCAATTGATACCTATAGAAGTTAAATTTCAAACTTTTTGTCTTTTTAGCTTCTCCCATGTTCCCTCCAAAGTTAAGCTTTGCATATAGACTACTGAATTTTACTCGGTAAAGTAAATACAATCGAGCAGGACATGAAAGTTGAATCATATTTGTTTTAGGTTTTTTCAAAGCAACTGACTAATCCAATATGAGTCTTTTTGCTTCTCATCAACTTTCTACCCCACCGGATACAACCGCTCCCCTACCAAGGATAAGACCAGATTGCCAGCCCTATACCCTTCGGGCACGGGCACGCAAGCAGTCGTCGCAGAGGCTCCTCACAATGACCGATTAAAGCATTATCCGCATGCTCCAAAGCCAACCAAAAATGGCCCCGAGAGTATAATTAAAATCGAAAAGAGTACCCATGGAAAGTCAAATCGAAGCATACCAGCAAGAAAAACGAATACGGATCAAATGGTGGCAGCCGCTGGTGTGGTTTGCCCTGGGAGCCGGGTGTTTTTTCGTCTCACAGATCCTGCTCAGGATCCCACTGCTGACTCAGATGCAAAACTCCACGAGCGTCATCGCCTTCCTGACGGCAAATCAAAATTGGGTCTTGCCCGTCAGCATCCTGATTCTCCTTTCAGCCGGATTATTTGAAGAGGGATTCCGTTTTCTTTTTAAGCAATTCCTGCTGAGGCCAGACAAAAGCCCTTATAGTCAGCCTTTGGTGTTTGGGATAGGGCACGCCCTCTGCGAGGCTACCTACCTCCTGCTGCCGCTGATACCTGTCTATCCGCTTTCCGCGCTCTGGCCAGCCATCATCGAACGCTTAATGACTCTCTTTATTCACATCGGGCTGACCTTCATCGTCTGGAATGGTTTCCAGACGGGCAAAAAATGGCTGCATTTGGTTATCGCGATTTTAGTCCACGGCTTGGTCAATGCGGTGATTATCGTAAGCAGTCAGTTACAGATACCGGAGATTGTCCTGCCGTGGTTGATCGTGGCAACCATCAGCCTTTTTGTTTACAGCCTATATTCAAGAAAGTATTACCGTCAGGAGAGTCTTACATGAAGCTAAAACGCATCCTCATACCATTTTTATGTTTCTTCCTGCTCACCGGGGTTTCAGCTTGTGGGTCCGCGAAACTGGCGGAGGGATTTGTTGAAGACGACGTGCGCCGGGCAACTGAAAATACCATCACTCTTATCAACCAGCAAGATGCAGAAGGCATCCGCAAGAGCGCAACCACTCAACTGCAAGAGGCCTTGACCGATAAAGTGATGACCCAGATTTTTGCGGACATCCAATCGGCAGGAAAGTTCGAAAAAATTGAAGAAATGAGTGTTGCCGGCGTCAAAAGTCAGGATCGTACAGAGGATTTTGCAGTCGTGATTGCCAAGGCAAAATACGAGAGCAAATCCTTTATCTTTACCATTAGCTTCAACAAAGCCATGGAATTGATCGGTCTATATTACAAATAAACGCCTCTTCTAGGGTGGGGCGTAAAACTTAAGTTTCATTCGTAACGCAAGGCTTCGACCACATTCATGCGCGCTGCCTGACGTGAAGGCAACCCTGAAGAAAGCACACCGAACACCAGGCCGGTGACCAAGGCCGCCACAACCGTTCCCCACGGAAAAACATATTCCATCGGATAGCCCAAGGCCCGCATGGCTATGGAGCCGACATAACCGAGGTAGATTCCAGCCAAAGTCCCTAATACTGAACCAATCAAAGCCAGGATGATGCCCTCTTGCGTGATGGCTGTCTGCGACCTGGGGCAGAACGCTGAGCATCTCGCCTGAACTGGTGCGCTTGCGAGGGAATGCGTTCAAAAAATTCACCAGCGAGATTGGAGAGAAACTGAGAAGAAGGAGGCTGGCTGAAGTTGAGGCGGTCTCTGGGTTTTTGAAGGAGAACGGTCTGTTCAGAAGGTTCCACCTGAGAGGTCTTCAAAAGGTCGAAGTTGAGTGGGAGATTTTGAGTATGACACACAATATAAAGAAATTGGCGCCTATCTAGACTGCCATATTAATATTTTTTGTTTCTCCATTTCATCTAATGAAAAGAGGCTGACCCACTGAACTGCACCCCAAAAGTTGGATCAGCCTCTTATTTAATCAAATAAGCTTTGTTACTTTTGTGAAAAGGTGATTTCGATAGTCATTCCCCATTTCATGTCAGGATCAGGCTTGTCCACCTTAAGGTGAACAGTATAGATCACATCCCCGGCCTGCAGCTTGGGAACCAGGTCGATTCGATCTACAACACCAGTCAATTTGACGCCGGGTAATGCATCAACGGTGATGTTAGCAATATCCCCAATCTTAATGCCAACAACCTCGTATTCTGTCAGGTCGCTTGTTTCAACATACCACTCACCCGGATCAATGACAGCAACAGCCCATGTTTCGGGTCCAACCTGCTGGTTCACCGACACATTGATACCCGCCACGATTCCATCGAACGGAGCTTTCAACTCGTAATTGTCCAGCGCATTTTGTGCGGTAGATGCCTGGGCAAGGGCATTATCCAGCCGTACCTGGGCAAGAGTCAATTTGTCCTTGTCCGGACCATCCAGGGAATTATTAAACGTCCGATTCGCTTCAGCGGCGGCCACCACGGCGGAGTCCAGATTTGCTTTAGGAATGTCCCGCCGATTAGTTTGAATGAGCAATAGGCGAACTGCATCGTCATAATTGGTTTGGAAAGTCTTGAGCTTATTCTCTGCAGTAGTACGGTCAGGATTGTCAACGGGTTTGTCTTTCAGCTTATCAAAATCCTGCTGGGAAGTATCAAGGTCAACTTTGCGGTTGTCGACCACTTTTTGCGCATTATCAATGCTGGTTTGGATGCTTTTTAGGTCCAGGCGGTCCCAAATAAGTTGAGCATCGATCTTTGCCTTTTGAGCGTTAATGTATGCCAGTTGGGCTTGCGCTTTGCCGAGATCTACCGTCCTGAGAAGTAAATCCATGGCTTGTTGCGCGGAGGTCAGTTCAAGTTTTGCACCAGTCACAGCGGCTTCCGCTTGCTGGTTGTCACCCAACTTCACCAGTGCCTGACCTTCTGTCACCTGATCTCCCTGTTTGATGAGGATTTCGGATACTTTTCCGCGGGCTAAAAATGAGAGATAGAGGTTGTCGCGCGGGACGTAATGACCTTCAACCACAATGGAATTCGCTGCTGCAACGGAGGTTGGTTCGGTCGCGGTTGAATTGTTGTTCTTACAACCGACTAACATGAAGATGAAAACTGTACAAAAAATCAGGAAGAACGTTATTTTTTTCATTTTGTACTCCTCTATCAATTTTCTATTCGTAAGCAAGCACTTCGCGGATGGTGAGACGCGCTGCGTTGCGGGCAGGAAGGAAGCTCGCCACTGCAGAAAGAACCAGTACCACCAAAAACCAGATGGCATACCCAGCGAAGGTGAATAACACAGAGATTGGCGAGTCAAAGATCGCCAGGCTAACAATATCCGAGAGCAGGTAAGTGAACGGGATGGAGAGGATCGCCCCCAGCACCCACGAGATGCCTCCTATCACCATGCCTTCAATAATCACAGAGGTCATGATCACCCGATCTACCGCGCCAATGGATCTCATCACCCCAATTTCGCGGGTCCGCTCCAGTACATTCATCCCCATAGTTCCGGTCAACCCCATGCTGCCCACCAGGGCAGTGAGCAACGCCATGATCAATAGGAAATTGATGAGGATATCAAGGCTTTCTGATGCGCTCCTTAATGAAGAATCGCCCGTGCGGACTTGGCTGACATGGTACCCCTGGGCGCGGAAAAATGTATCCACAATTGTCCCAACTTTCTGCTGGTATGGTTTATCGTGTTTATCCAGCAGTATGCGGTAGGTAAAGGTCCGGTTATTCATGTACGTGATGCGCGAGACATATTCATACGTTCCGTAGGCGATCGTCCCTTCCTGCGGCACAAACTTAAAGACCCCCACAAGTATCCAATCTTCTTTTTTGCCGTTGATCTTCACACGGATAGTATCCCCGGGTTTGATATTTGGAAACTTGGCATAGATACCCTCGCTCACCGCAAGGGCTTTTTCATCTCCAGGCTGGATCCAGCGACCAGTAATAATCATAGGAGAAACCATCTTACTGCTGCCCGGTGGCGCCAGGATTGTCATATTGTCTGCAAGAGTATCGTCCGGGTAGAGCATTTCGGCACTGGCATACGCCCAGCCCTCAACTGAAACCACACCGGGGATCTGTTCTGCCTTGCTGATGATCTCGTTAAGGCGGTAGGGTCGGTCGAAATCTAGCGTCACGTCTGCCAGGAAGTATTGCCCAATGTTGTTGATGTAATCATGGAGCGTAATGCGCACGTTAAACACAGCGATGAAGATTGCCCCCGACATGGTCAAGGTGAACAAAGTCAACACCAGGCGCCCTTTTTGCCTGAAGGTGTTTCTCATCGAGATCAAGAGTAGACGGGGAATTTGAATGCCGAGATTTTTTAATAATCCTGCCAACGTGCACCGGGGTTTTTCGAGAATCGTCTCGCTTTTAACCAGATGGGCCGGGAGCTTTGTCTCTTCCCGCAAACGGTCTTCACTGAGTGCCCGCACCACGGTGATGCGGGAACCGGATAAAACGGGGATCAGACCTGCCAGCAAGGGTACCAACACTCCGACTGCAATCTGGATGACCAGGGCGAGCGGGACGATACGATACCCAAGGAGCGTAAAATTGATATTTTGGGCAATGAAAGCGGATAGGGCATAAGCTCCCTGTCCACCCAGCGGGATGGCGATAGCCAAAGCGATGGCGCAAAATGCCAGTATCAATACAAAATACATCTGCAAGATCTGGTTTCTGCGCGCTCCGACCAGCTTCATTATGCCGATGTAACGCATATGTTGGTTCATCAGTGCTGCCAAGGTATTGGCGATCAGAGAACTGCTCAGGAATAGGATCAGGATCCCCAGCGCCAGCAGGATACCGAGTATGGCTTTGACAGTCGAAGCCATGGGGTGCTCATTGGTCTTGCCGAATTGTGATCGAAATACGTTGACGCCGTTTTTCTCAACCTTATCCCGAACCTCGGCTGTCATCGAACGCAAATGGTCCACATCATTCGGGTTCTCTGAAAGGGTTACAAACAAACGGTTGAAATTCTGGGGTTGACCGAGATAGGAAAGTGTATCGGTGGTTACATAAGCAAACGGATTCGCAAGAAAATCGCCAGCCGCAGTGGAGGGGTCCTGCACGAGACCAACCACCGGCAGCGTTTTGATGGAGCCATTCTCAAGTTCGATCTCGAGCGTTTGACCGACCGAGACCTTCATACCCTCAAGCACTTTTCTTTCAAGAATCACCTGCTTGGTCTTTGGCGTATTGGTCCCTGAATCTGTTTTCAGCAGGTTGATCTTCATTTTTGAGTAATTTTCAACGGCGATGACATTGATGGTGACCCAATTATCCGTCCCCTGCACCCGGGCACGAGCGGTGAAGACCATGCGTCCTTCCGCTTCTTTGACCCCGCGCATATTCTGGATATTGCTGACCACGGTATTGTCAAATGGGTTGGTGCGCAGATCAATGTTCATGGGGTTATTGGCTGCATAACTGACGCTCATGTCATTGGAAATGATCACATACCCACCGACAATCACCCCAATGGAAAATACGCCGACGGCGATGGATACCACGACAAGGACAGTTCTTGAAAAACTGTTCACCAGGTCGTGCATTACTTTTCGCCAGCGCGGACGCATCATTTTCGGGTTAAATCCTTCATAATTCTCATTGAATCTCTCTTCCCGAACGGTTTTCCGCCAGGCGCAGGCGGACGATCCTGGCGAGGGCTTCTCCGGTCAATGGAGATTCCTTTATCAATTCAACAAACGTACGGCGGTTGATAGCCCACAGTTCGACAGGTGTACTTTCAGAGGCGCGAACGCTTGCAATGGTTTGCCCGCCGCTAAGCAACTCGACCTCGCCAAAAAACTGGTTCGGACCAAGACGGGTGATGGTGGTTGTTTTTCCGCTATCGCTGACCAGGTTGATCTCCACCTCTCCGCTGACGATCATGAAGAAGTGTTCAATATCCTGTCCCAATTTGAGGATGGTGGCTCCGGGTGGGTAGCTGAAATTTTCCAATTGGCGGGAGATATCCAGCAATTGGTGGTGCGACAGATGTACAAAGCAGTTGGCAACGGTTTCGTTGATGATTTCACCATCGGAGATAATGACGGTGCGCGAGGTCCGCTCGGTCAAAGATGGATCATGCGTGACCATGATGATGGTCTTGCCGTTTTTCACCAGGTTGTCAAATAGGTCGATGATGACCTCTGCTGAATGCGAATCAAGGTTGCCGGTGGGTTCATCTGCAGCGATGACGGGTGGGTCGGTTGCCAGCGCCCTGGCAATGGCGGCGCTCTGCTGCTGTCCCGTCGAGACTGCAGCCGGCAGTTTATGTGCCTGTTTTTCCAGTCCGACCATTTTTAACAGTTCCAACGCCCGCTTGGGACGCTCATCAAAATCATACTTCCTCACAAAATCCATGGGCAGCATGATGTTTTCCTGCAGAGTCAGCATCGGCAGCAGTTGGAAAAACTGGAAGACAATCCCGAGGTTGTTGCCGCGCCAGAGTGAGCGTTTGCTCTCGTTCATATCGTGGACGTTCATGCCGTTGACGATCACCAGCCCTCCTGTTGGATGATCAATACCTGTCACCATGTTGAGCAGGGTGGATTTACCGCTGCCGGATTTGCCGACCACAGCCACAAATTCACCCTGAGATACAGTGAGATCTATCCCTTTTAATACTCTAAAGACTCCGGCAGTGTTCTTGAAGGTCTTTTCAACCTTCTGCAGCTGGATCATCGGAGGTTGGAAGGTCAAGATCTGGCTCACGGTTTTGTTCCGGGTGGAAGCATGGCTGCACTTGACACGATCTCGCCATCCTGAAGGATGAGCGTGCGCGTGAAACGGGGGGAGAGACCCTTGTCGTGGGTGACCATGATGATGGTCTTGCCATGCTCCTGCAGCTGTTCAAACACCCCAAAGATATGGTCGGAGGTGACAGAATCAAGGCTGCCGGTGGGCTCATCCGCTACCAGGATGGGTGGGTCATTGGCCAGTGCGCGGGCGATCGCCACGCGCTGCTGCTGGCCGCCGGAAATGAACTTGGGCAGTTTATGGGCGTGCTCCTCCAACTCAACCAGTCGCAGCAACTCAAAGGCACGGTCACGGTTTTCCTTCTTGCGGTATAGACCGCAAAGATCCATCGGCAGGGTGATGTTCTCGATGAGGGTCAACATGGGAAGCAATTGGAAGGATTGATAGACCACCCCCAGCGTCTGCCCACGCCATAAAGCCAGCCTATCTTCGCTGAGCTCATGCACCGAGGTGATTGTGCCATTGTTGTTCACAAGCACCTCACCGGAGGTGATGTGGTCGATGCCGGTAATCATGTTCAGCAGGGTTGATTTTCCAGCGCCGGATTTACCGATGATGCCGAGGAACTCATTGGGGTAAACATCCACGGTAATTCCCCGCAGGGCGTAAAAGTCCTCTTCCGCAGTATTAAATGCCCTGGTCACTCCGCGCAACTTAATCAGCGGGAGGGGAGAATGGGCAGTGCTCTCTTGTGTGGTAAACAGGAGGCTATTACTCGAGGACATAATTTCTTCTTTACAACTCTAATTTTCTTCTTAACAATCATAATCCCCTTCAGGCAAGTGTCCATGTGAGGGAATACCTAAATTAGTAATCCTCCATAGGGTAACGGGATTATCAAGAAGATATGCGGGTAGCCGGATAAATTTATAGTAAGACCTGGATTCCACGTCGAATAAATTTTGCCAACATTTTCACCCCAGAGGGATGATGGTTGTGGCGGAGCTCACTTAATGTTAGCCCAAATCAGCAAGAAAAACAAAGCCCGATCAAAACTGGCAGCTTCTTTTTTGGTTCAAGTCGGGAGCGCTTTGCTTTTTCGTCTCACAGATCCTGCTCAGGATCCAGCTGCTCACCCAAATGCAAAACTCCACGAGCGTCATCGCCTTCCTGACGGCAAACCAGAACTGGGTGCTGCCCGTCAGCATCCTGATCGTCCTTTCGGCGGGAGTGTTCGAAGAGGGATTCCGCTTTCTTTTCAAAAATTTCCTGCAAAGGCCAGACAAAAGCCCTTACAGTCAGCCTTTGGTTTTTTGTGTCGGGCACGCCCTCTGTGAGGCTGCCTAGCTGCTGCTATGGAACTGGCTGGGTTGTATTACAAGTAACCTAACCATTCGGTTGCAGCCTAAAGCTAAAGTCTCATTCGTAACGCAAGGCTTCGACCACATTCATGCGGGCTGCCTGACGTGAAGGCAAACCAGAAGAAAGCAAACCGAAGACCAGGCCGGTGACCAAGGCTGCCGCAACGGTTCCCAGCGGAAACACATATTCCATCGGATAGCCCAAGGCCCGCATGGCCATGGAGCCGACATAACCGAGATAAACTCCAGCTGCTATCCCCAAGATCGAACCGATCAAGGCCAGGATGATACCCTCATGCGTAATAGTAGATCTGACTTGCGCGCGGGTTGCCCCTACCGCCCTGAGCATGCCAATTTCGCGTGTGCGTTCAATCACCGCCACCGCCATGGAATTCAGCATGGCCAATAGCGAAGGAAATGCCAGGAAGACAAGCATTAGGAACAAGCCAGCGGTGGCCGCTTTAAGCAGGCTGATGTTTTCATTGATGTAATCTGCCCCAACCAAAAGCCTGAATTGGGGATAGGCGACCATCAAGCTTTTGATTTGCGTCTCGGCTTCTGCTTTTTTAGTCGGGTCGGTGAGCCCAATTTGCAGCAGAACGTCTTCGTTTTTGTTGAAGTCCTGTTCAATGGACTGCATGGATACATAAATGGTCGCTATCTTGGCGTTTAGAAAATCCGAGGCCAGCCCAACAATACGGTATTCCTGGGGACCCGTGGGTGTCGGTAAAATCATGCTTTCACCGACCTTCTTGTTGATGGACGATGCCAACAGCGGATTGATTATCGCGGATCTGGAATCACCCAGGGCAGCATAAGCCGCGGCTTCATCACCCTTGGTAAAACCGAGGCCGCTAACCTGCTGGAAATCCACAGGATCAATGCCGAGGACAGAGACTGTGCTTCCATTAATGGTCACCGGGGCAAAACGTAAGCTGCTGACCGATTTGACGGAGGGTATAGCCCGAATGCTCTCTGCAAACTGCGGGGAAGCGCCAATATCCGTACCCCAGAGAGCTATAGAGGCCGGCATAAGGATCAGATCAGAACCCAGGCTCTTGCGGAGCACATTGGTAAAGCCAATCGTGGCGCTTTGGATGACAGAAACTGCCGCGACCAGGATGGCAAAGCCGATCATGGTGGCACTGGCAGTGGTGGCAGTGCGGGAAGGTTGCCGCACAAGATTGTTGCGCGCCAGGTCTGCGCTTGCGGATTTTGGGAACAGGCGCGAGGCAACCCAACCCAGCGCCGTCGCCAGGGGGTAAATCAGCATGGGTGTAGCCAGTACCAAGCCGGTCACCAGCAAGACTGCACCAGCCCCAAGCCAGGTGGTACTTTGAGTGAGCAAGGCGGCCACCGCAAGTACGAGCATCCCCAAGCCTATCCAGAAACCAGGTTTAAGTAAACCGGTAATACTTACCTTGCCGAGAGACGGCCGCAGGGCATCCATGGGAGTGATGCGCATGGCACTACGGGCGGGCAGTAAACCGGCCAACAAAGTGACACCCAATCCCAAAGCCAGACTTAATCCAGCCAGGCTCGGCGAAAAACCGGGGGGAGCAATATGGATGTTTACGTATTGGGAGAACAAACCCTGCATCCCCTTCACCAGGACGCCTCCCAGAATCCAACCCACCAGGATGCCGGCCAGACTGCCGAGCAAGCCTTGCATGAGACCTTCCCAAAGGATCATCTGGCTAATGGTGCTTTTTTCTGCGCCGATGGCGCGCAACATGCCAATATCGCGTTTGCGCTCGGCCAAAATAGTGCGGAAAGTATTGAAAATAATGAATCCACCCATCAGAAGCGCCAGCACACCCAGAAAGCTCATGATGGCTGTGCCTAATTGTAGATTGGCCAATACACCTTCACCGGAACCGAGGCCACCAATTTTGAAGGATTCACCCAAGACTGACTGAACTTTATCCATGACTGCTGCTCGCTCACCTTCGGGAATGGCGATAAAGTTAGCTTCCAGCAGATTGACTTTTCCTGGAACTTGGAAATCGGACTGCATCTGGGCCAAGGGCAGATGAAATTCTTCGTTGCCCAAGGTAATGCGATCGCTAATAATGCCGACAATTTTGTATTGCTGCAAGCCCGAGGGCGTTGTAAGTGGAAATTGGTCACCAAGTTTATAGCCAGTCGCTTCAGAGAAGTGCTGCGAGAGCACAACCGCACGGGTGTCATCGGTCGTCAAAAAGCGACCTTCCTTGGGTTGGTAGGCGTGCAAGGCACTATCCAGGGCAGGGTCCACCCCCACCAGGTTGACCGAAGTAAGGGTGTCCGGGGTGTTTGGGTCGTGGTCAGCCATATCTGCTGGTAAGGCCATGGACCTGACAAGGACAGGACTAACCGTGGAGAGCTCTGGAACGGATTTGAGTTTGTCAAGCGCACTAACATCGAAAACGTCCCCATTGATATGGCTGATCTCCAGATCCACCTTACCGCTGGCAGCCATGGCATTTGCCCGAAAGGCTGACAACATGGCTGGCATGATGGCGTTCAGTCCGTAAACGACCATCACGCCAAAGAAGATGGCCAGGGTGGTCAAAAAAGTGCGGGTCTTATGGCCCCAAAGATAGCGCCAGGCTAAAGCAATTGAAGTTTGCATAAGACTCTACCTTTCGTATTGGTCCGGCTGCTCACTGAGCAATTCAGGGTCACTTTCTCGCGTGGCCTGGTCATCCACAACCTTGCCATCTTTGAGGGAGATAATGCGGTCGGCATAGGCCGCCAGGCGCGAGTCGTGGGTAACTATTACCACGGTGCGCTGCCAATCTTGCGCGATTTGTTTGAGCAAGAGTGCAATCTCCTCAGAGGCGTGGGTATCCAGGTTGCCTGTGGGTTCGTCAGCAAGCACAAGGGTGGGCTCGGCCACGAGCGCCCTGGCAATGGCTACGCGTTGCTGCTGGCCACCAGAAAGCTGGTCGGGGCGGTTGAGGGTACGATCGCCCAGTTCAAAGCGTTCCAGCCAGGTTTTCGCGGCAGATTCTGCTGTAGATTTGTTAATTCCATCCAACCGAAGAGGCAATGCCGCGTTTTCTACGGCAGAGAGCACCGGGATGAGGTTGAAGAACTGGAAAACAAAACCAATTTCGCGGCGGCGGATACGGGTGAGGTCATCATCCCGCATTTTGGAAATGGGTTGATCATTAATCCACACCTCTCCGCTCGTTGGCCGATCCAGACCGCCCAACATGTGCAGGAGCGTGGACTTGCCGCAGCCACTAGGCCCCATGATAGCCACAAATTCACCGGGCTCAATGCGAATGGAAACATTGTCCAGGGCTTTGGTCTCGACGCCCCCGGTGGAATAAGTCTTGGTTAGGTTTTCAGTGCGAATAATGCTCATCATTCCTCATTTCAGTTCGTGGCGGCTTCCTTTTCCTGAAAGGTCGGCTTTGCGAGCGGGTTTCAACTAATGGAGAGTTTATTTGCCTTGCATTCGTTTAATCCGAAGTTAATTCTACCCCTGGAAGGAAGAATTTTTCGAACAATTCTTCGTTGGCGTTGCGCAAGCGGTAGAGGTTGGAATAAATCCCATCCTTGCCAAGTAGTTGCTGATGAGTGCCTTCTTCCACGATGCGCCCCTGGTCGAGAACCAAGATGCGGTCGGCATTCTCGATGGTGCTTAGCCGATGCGCGATAATCAGCGTGGTTCGACCCTGCGCAATTTTTCGGATTGAAGCCTGCACTATCTGCTCAGTGGCGTTATCCAAAGAGCTGGTAGCCTCATCGAAGACCATGATCTTGGGTTTCTTGAGGAAGAGCCTGGCCAGGCTCACCCGTTGGCGTTGACCCCCGGAGAGGCGTACGCCACGTTCCCCAACCTCCGAAAGATAGCCCTTTGGCAAGGAGGTAATGAAGTCGTGTAGGCCGGCCATGCGGGCAGCTTCATAGACTTCATCATCGCTTGCGTCCAGCCGGCCATAGCGGATATTATCCAAAATCGTGCCAAAGAATAGATAGGTATCTTGCTGCACAAAGCCGATCTGTTCCCGCAGTGAATCAAGGGTAACATCGCGCAGGTCTTGCCCATCCACACGAATGCTTCCACTGGTGACGTCATAAAAGCGGGGAACCAGCGCGCTAAAGGTGGATTTGCCAACCCCGGAGGGTCCCACCAGGGCGACCAATTCACCGGGACGGATGGTTAGGTTGAGGTCCTCCAGCACGGGAGTTTGGGAGTCTCCATAATGGAAACTGACATTCTCAAACTGAATTTCGCCACGTTCAATTACAAAAGGCTTTGCGCCAGGAAGGTCCTTGATGGCCGGCTCAGTCTCCATGACCCCGACAAAGCGCTTGAACCCTGTGATACCTTCCTGGTACTGGTCTATGGTCCAGCTCATGACCCGGATGGGTTGAACCATGAAATCCAGGTAAAGGATGTAGGTAATCAGGTCTGCCAGGGGCAGCGTGCCAGCCAGTATTTGGCGGCCGCCAAAGAAGAGAAGCACATAAAGCAAAACACTGGTGGTTGATTCCAATCCAGCCCAAATTAAGCCTTCATTATGATAAATATCCTTGCGGTTTTGCAGATATTGGTTATTTACCTGATCGAATTTGCGTTTCTCGAGAGGATAGTTATTGAAAGCCTGTACTACCTTGACACCTGCCAGGCTATCCTCTATTTGGGCATCAATTTCGGACATACGTTTTTTGTTGGTGGCAAAAACCCTGGCCAGCGCCTTGTTGGCCAGCCAGGCCAGACCCAGAATGAACGGCATAAAAGCGAACACCGTGAGGGTCAAGCGCAAGTTGATGGTTGCCAGAATGATGAAGCTGCCAATAAAACGCAATCCCTGTACAAGGATGTTCTCAGGCAAGTGATGCGCCAGTTCACCAACCGCGTAAAGATCGTTGGTAATGTGCGACATCAAATTACCCACCCGTTCCTGATCAAAGAAAGTGAAGGATTGGTGTTGCAGCTTATCAAAGATTTGCTCGCGCATATCGCGCTGCATTTTCGCGCCCAGGATATGTCCGGGAACATCCTGTGTATATTCTATAAAGGTGGTCAAGGCCCGCAACAAAAATAGCGCGATGACCATGATAGTAAGTTCGCGCCGGGGGTCTGGCACCTTGCCAGCCAAGATGACGTTGGTTACCTGGCGCACAAGCAAAGGCGCAACCAGGCTGAGGCCTGCCGCGACCGTGGCTGCCAACAGAACCAAAATGAGTTCCCGGCGGTAAGGTTTGTAGAAGCGTATAAATTTCGTAATTGTTTTGTCCATATTCCCAATCGATGAATTAAACCTGCAAAGCAGGAGAAAAAATACTCCCTCAACAGGCTCTTCGAATAGGACGGAACTTTAAGGAATGCCTTAGCGAAGGACCTGGCTGGAACAGAAAGCGGTCTTGATAGTAGATTTTAGCATTTTAGACCTCCGCAAAGTAGTATTTGCAGCATTTAATTAAACTTTCGGGGCAATGTCAGGTTTTAACTGTTTGTATATCTTCCTGGACGCTTGCAAAGTTAAAAATTGAGAGGAGTGGTTAGCCCACTCCTCTGTAATCAGTCGTCAATCCATCAGGTCTTGTCTGTGCCGGTCTACTTTTTCACTTTGGCGAGCATGTCCTCGAGAACCTGCTGAGCGGAGATTTTCGGGTCCGGATTCATGAACTGCAGCACATCCCTGAGAGGCATATCGGGCAGCATGATTTCCATGAAAATATCGATGGGCTCGCGTTCGCTATCAGGTTTTGCTTCTTTGGGAGGCTGGGCTGCCATGGCTCTTGCCATTAAGGCTTCAAAGAGCGGCTTTCCCTTGGGGTCTGCCTGCCATTCGCGCAGGGTCGATTCGGCGTGCAGCAAAGAGGGAAGCTTCTTGTTCTCGGTGACTGTCACCTCAACCCTGGCACGAATATCGGCACTGGAAGCACCAATCAGGAGCTCAAACTTGCCGTCGTCCACCACCCAATCTTTATGAACCGGATGGTAATAGGCAAAAGCACGCCGGCTCAGTTTGATTTCCGCGGTTTTGGTTTCACCGGGTTTAAGGCTGAGCTTGGCAAAACCTTTCAGCTCCTTGACCGGGCGAACCATCGTGCTCTGCAGTGGACGAACGTAGAGCTGTACCGCTTCCTTGCCTGCCATTTTGCCCGTGTTGGTGACGTCGATACTGACAGTGAGGATGTCATCCGCCTTGATTGACTGCTTGCTTAATCTGGGTTGACCGTAAGCAAAACTGGTGTAGCTGAGCCCGTGACCGAAGGGGAATTGCACCACCATTTTTTTGGCATCATAGTAGCGATAGCCGATGAAAAGGTTCTCGCCGTAGCACACCACACCGCCTTCGCCAGGCCAGTTGAGGTAAGCTGGGGTATCTTCCAGCTTAATCGGGTAAGTTTCAGCCAGCTTTCCACTGGGGCTGAGGCGTCCAAACAAAATATCTGCCAGTGGTGAGGCACCTCCCTGGCCGAACATCCCTGCTTGCAGGATGGCTGGTACTGAATCAATCCATTCGCTCATGACCATCGGAGCACCGCTATTGATGACCACCACGGTCTTGGGCTGCGCTTTGGCAACGGCTTTGATCAGGGCGATCTGATGCTGGGTCAAGTTGAGGTCCGGCCGGTCATAGCCTTCGGATTCATCCCATTGGGGTAGAGCCAACATCAGCAAGGCTGCATCGGCTGCTTTGGCAGCTTTAACTGCTTCCTTTATAAGGGCAGGCTTCTCTTCGCGATCTTCGGGATAGCCCTGCACCTGGGTGAAGGCGACTTGTGGGGCAACTTCTTCAAAGGCATCCATGGGGATATCGATTTCACTGGCTCTTACATTGGAACTGCCGCCTCCTTCAAAGAAAGGTTTGAGGGCAGTGCGGCCAATGACCGCGATCGATTTGACCCCTTTGAAGGGTAGAATGCCGGCATTCTTCAGCAATACAATGCCTTCGCTTGCAATCTCGCGTGCCAGGGCGTGATGTTCGATCTGGTTGTAGGATTTGTTCTTGCGCTTCTCTTTGGATTTGAAGGCGACGCGCAGGATGCGCCGAACCGTTTCATCCAATACAGCCTCTTGCAAGGTGCCGTTCTCGACCGCGGCAATAATCTCGCGCATGCGGGCAGGTTGGCTACCGGGCATTTCGAGGTCCAAACCGGCCTTGAGGGCAGCCACACGGTCGTGCACGGCACCCCAGTCCGAAACCACAAACCCTTCAAACCCCCATTCGTTCTTGAGGATTTCAGTTAGCAATTTGTGATTTTCAGAAGCAAAAGCACCGTTGACACGGTTATAAGAGCACATCACCGTCCATGGCTGAGCTTCTTTGACAGCAATTTCAAAGGCTGTTAAATAAATTTCGCGCAGGGTGCGTTCATCAATCTGGGCATCCACAAACATACGATGGAACTCCTGGTTGTTGGCCGCGTAATGCTTGATGGAAGCACCGGTGCCTTTGCGCTGCAAGCCATTAATCCATGAAGCCGCCAGCTTGCCCGCAAGGAACGGGTCTTCAGAGAAATACTCAAAGTTCCGGCCGCAGAGGGGCGAGCGCTTCATGCAGGCTCCCGGACCGAGCAAAACATCGATACCGAAGGCATTACATTCTTCTGCCAGGGCTTCGCCTTCCCTCTCAATCAGATCCAGATTCCAGGTTGAAGCTGCACACGTGGCCGTGGGAAAAGCAGTAGCAGGCAGGTTTTTGCCTTCAGAAGAGTGCGGATTTGGCATGCGGCGTACGCCATGCGGGCCGTCAGTGCAGATCACCTCCGGTACTCCCAGCCGTTCGATGGGCGTGGTAGACCAAAAACCGGCACCAATGGAGAGGGCAGCCTTTTCTTCAAGGGTCATTTCTTTAATAATTTGTTCGATGGATAGCTTCATATTCTTTCCTTTACCTATTAATGAGCATAAGATTCATAAATTGTCTGAACACGCAAGAGTTCGTTCAGAACTTCCGCGCTGATATCCTGATTGAGATGTGTTGTCACACGGACAGAGGTATTGGCCGGCAGGTCAAAATAGTTGTCGCTGAAGACGCAATCCAAGCCCTCGAAATTTAGTTCAACTTGGAGTGCCAAGCTTTCGGCCGAGATAGTGACGTGCACTTCGTCCCCTTCAACCTCAACTTTGGAGGTAATTTTGGGGTCAGCCAGGGCGAGGTGCTTAACCGGCGCGAAGAAAGCAGTTTTCCGATCAATCAATTGATCGGCTTGCCAGAATTCAGCAATGAAAACTGTCTTACGCAGCAGGTCGCCGCTTATTAACGCGCCGCAGTCATACTCAAAAACCTTGGCAACTGCCTGCGGTCCTGCATCAAAGGGGGTTTCTGAACTGTACAGTGCCTCCCCAGTCAAACTTTCAACTCTTACCTTCACCACTCCAACCACTGACTGAAGGGTATCGTTGGTAATGAAAACCTTCTGCAACAAGCCTTCATCTTCAATCGAGAGTAGCACGGGCTCGTAAAAATGGCGGGCGGCGTAGTGTAGCGCCTTCCAGCGCCCAAAATAGTCGATGCTTGACCAGGATGCCACCGGCCAACAGTCATTCAACTGCCAATAGAGCGTGCCAGCCACTCGGTTGCTGTGGCGCCGCCAGTGTTCAACCCCATAGCGGATGCCATTCGCTTGCAAGACCATACTCAGATAATCCAATGCCTCAAAATCCTTCGGCAGGCGGTATTGGTCCAGCATCTGGCTGACAATCAGCTCATTACCGCGCTGATTCTTTTGATGCCTTTCCATGATATAGGAGGTCATGTTCAGGTCCGCCTGGTCGGCAAAACTGTGCACCGTGCGCATGGGCGGCAGAGATTGAAAGCCGAATTCACTCATGAAGCGCGGGAATTGCTGGCGGTATGCTTTGAAAGGCTGACGGCCGTGCCAAACCTGCCAGTAATGTGCGTCGCCGCGTTCCTGCCCGTTGGGGTTTTGGAAGGGGGTACCTGATGAGGGCGAACTTGGCCAATAAGGCCTGTCGGGGTCCTCTTTCTGACACCATTCTTTGAGTTGATGGTGGAAGAAGCGGTCATAAGCTTCTTCCAGATTGCCAAACTTGGCCTTATCCCACTGCCAATCCACCCAACCTTCCTCCATCTCATTGTTTCCGCACCACAAAGCCAGGCTGGTGCGATGGCGCAAGCGCCGGGTGTTTTGAACAACTTCCTCATGCACGTTCTCAAGGAAGGTAGGTACTCCAAGCGGATACATGCTGCAGGAGAAAATGTACTCCTGCCAGACTAAGATGCCATACTGATCACAGAGGTCGTAAAAGTCTTCGGATTCATAGAAGCCCCCACCCCAAACCCTGAGCATGTTTTGGTGAACCAGAACGGTATCACCCAACAATTTCTCGAGTTTCTGCCGGGTGATACGGGTTGGGAAGGAATCGGCTGGAATCCAGTTCGAGCCCTTGGCAAAAATGGTGACCCCATTAACGGCGAACTTGAAACTTTCGCCCCACTCATCAGGTTGCTGAATAAGGTCTATGCGACGCAAACCTAACTTGTACTCGTGTTGGTCAAGGAGGGTTTCCTCTTTTTCAAGGCTCACTTTGACATTGTAGAGAGGTTGGGCGCCGTAACCGTTTGGCCACCAAAGCTGCGGGTGGTCTACCTCAACCTCCAGGAGTGCAGAGGTACCTTCGAGCTGCGCTTCGGCATTTATTACCTGACTGCCGTCAGGCGAGGTGATTTCAAGGTGAACCACACAATTAGCGACGGGTTGGGTCGCCACAACCTGGGCTGAGATGCTTACTTTTCCTTCGGCATGTTTCTGCCGTAAATGCACATCTTCAAGCTTGATTTCTGACCAAGCTTCCAAGCGGATGTCTTTCCAGATGCCGATGGGCGGCAACTGGGGGCCCCAATCCCAGCCGAATTGGCAGGGCGCTTTACGCAGATGCGGGCCACCTTCCAGCGCCTGGCTGACCCCAACCATGGGTTCTTGCGCCTGACGCTCGGCGCAATAGCGCACTGGTGAAGCAAATTTTATCGAGAGTGTATTCTCACCCTCTTTTAACAATGCCTTGAGCCCGAAGCGGTACTGGCGGAACATGTTCTCGGTTTTGCCGAGTGCTTCACCATTCAAGTTGAGCTCTGCAAGTGTATCCAAGCCATCACAAACCAGTTCAATGTGGCTCTGGCTCAGGAGGTCGGCTTGCGGCGTAAAGCGGCGTTGATACTCCCAGTCCGCTTCAGCCACCCACTGCACCCTGGCCTCGTTATCCCCGTCAAATGGATCTGGAATATAACCCAGCGTCAACAAGTCGGTATGGACACCTCCGGGAACGCTTGCAGGCAACCACTCTTGTGTGCCTGCCTGTCTGAATTGCCATGCGCCAGCCAAATCTTGAAAAATCATCGTGCCTCCTGGAATTGCCAGAATGGTTTTAAAACACCGTAATCGACAACCACAACATTTAGGGCTTCCAAAGTCAGGTGAGTCTCGAGTGAGGTCCAGTAATCATGATCCCGCTGCCGGATGCCAAGGCTAGCCGGGTCGATTGTCATTAATTCTTCATCGACTATACCTGGGTGAATTGCCCACTCGTTCAAGCCCGGTTTTAGCTCGCGCGCCAGTTCCGCAAAACGGCTTGGCTGCCCAGCAGGTTCAATGATATAGCTATCCAGCAGGTCGTAGTCGTTGCAGGGCAGGCCCATTGCTTGCACATTGCGGATGTTTTCTGCCCCAAAGGTACGCAAGGGCAGCTTAAACTCACTCGCAAGCCCAAGCAGCATATCGAAAACACCGGGCTTCTTGTTCAAGCGGATGGAATGCCAGTCGAGGTGATCCGGCTGCAAACCTAATTCATAAACCAACTGGATTTGCCGACGAAATTCGCGCTCAAGCTGTGGCAAAAAATCTGGTCTATTGAGGTTGTGAAACGCGTTAAATTCCCAAAAGTGTCCTTGTGCGTTGACCAGAGCTGGAATCTGGTCAATGGGTAAGCATGGTCCCCAGGTATAGAAAGGTGAGTCGCAAACCGCCGTCAGATGCACCGCAAAATGGACAGCAGGGTGCTGCCGCAGGTATTCAGCCGCTTCGTTTGCCCAGGGGGTGCACACCATCAGGCTGGTCGAGCGGATAATACCTGCCTCAAGCACATCGATGATGCTCCGATTGATGGCATGGCACATGCCAAAATCATCGGCATTCAGAATAAGCAGCCGCTGATTATCGGGGTAGCCTAAGAGGCGGTTGGTCATTCCTGGTTGCATGCTCACCAATATCAGACGTGATAGTCGACAGTGGAAAGGTCCCAGGGTTCATAAATCTTGGGAACATCGTTAATTAGTCGCTTGGTATAGGCTTCTTTCGGGTGCAGAATGACTTCATCCGCGTTGCCACACTCGACGATTTTGCCGTGCTCCATGATGTAGACCTCATCCGAGATGTAATAAGCCAAACCAATATCGTGGGTGATGAAGATCAGGGTCATGTTGATTTCATCGCGCAATTTCAGAAGCATTTCCAGAATGGTAGCGCGGCTGCAGGCATCGATCATCGAGGTCGGTTCATCCGCGAGCAGGATTTGGGGCTTCAGTAAAAAGACGCGCGCAATCATCAAGCGTTGCATCTGACCACCAGAAAGCTCAAATGGGTACTTGTTGGTCAGCTCAGCAAACTTGAGATTGACAAAACGGCAGGCTTCCTCCATCATGGCCAACTTTTCTTCTTTAGGCAGCTTAGCTCCCCCACAGAGTCGGATGCAATCCAACAGAACGTCGTCGATTTTGGTAAAAATGTTGTACGACGAGTAGGGGTCCTGAAAGATGGCTTGAATCGATTTCCAGTATTCTTTGCGCTTCCTGGAAGTGCTAATATCCAAAAGCTTCCCACGGAAGTGGATTTGGCCTGAGGTCACACTGGTCAAACCCAGCAGCATTTTGGCAAGGGTGGTTTTGCCACTGCCAGATTCACCCACAATCGAGACCACCTGCCCAGCATTGAAGCTGAAATTGATATTATCGACGGCCACCGTGCGGGATTTACCAAAGGCATAGATCTTGGTGAGATTGGTTCCACTTAAACAGGCTTCACAGGTTTCTTCAGCCATTGCTATAAGCCTTTCTTAACACATCTTCTCCGAAGATACAGCGGTAAGAGCGGTCGCCTTCTGCAGAACGCATTGAGATTTCGTGCATTTTGCATTCAGGCACGACATACTTACAGCGTTCGGCAAATTGACAACCCTGAGGTGGATTCTTGAGATTGGGGGGGACACCTGGGATGGAGGAAAGCTTGGCATTGCGTATTCCGGCCTCAGGCACGATGATCGAACCCATCAGGCCCTTGGCATAGGGGTGCAGGGGGTCGAATACCGTTTGATGGGCGGTACCTTTTTCAACAATTTGCCCGGCATACATCACCATGATGTCGTCGGTGACGTTATAGAGCAATGGCAGTTCGTGCGTGATGAATATCATGGCTTTTACAAGGCCGCGATCCATCAAGTCCAGCAGCATCTTGATTACCATTTTCTGGCTGGAAACATCCAGGGCAGAGGAGGGTTCATCCGCGATTAATATTTTCGGGGAAAGGAAAACCGAAATCGCGATAACTGTGCGTTGTTTCATACCACCGGAGAGCTCAACCGGATAGTGATCCAAGACAGACTTCGGCAGCCCCAGCATTTCAAAACGGCTCTCAGCAAGCTGGCGTATTTCCTTTTTGTCTGTACCAGGTTCATGCGCTAGAACCACATCCTCAATAAAATTAATGATTTTCCTGGTCGGGTTAAGCGCGTTCATGGCAGATTGTGGAATGTAGGCAATTTCCTGACCCAGCACAGACTGCCTTACCACGTCAGGCTCAAGACTGGAGATATTTTTGCCGTCAATCACAATATCCCCGCTAACATAGTGCAATGGGGCGAAGTAATAACCCATCAGGCTTAAAGCCAAGGTCGACTTGCCACAGCCCGATTCGCCCGCGATTCCCAGCGACTTGCCCTCTTCCACCTCCAGAGAGACATTGTTGACTGCGTAGACGTCTTCGTTGTAGCGCGTGATGTACTTGGTTTTAAGGTTATCTACCTTTAAGATGGTTTTTCCCATGCAACACCTATTCCCTTAATGCCGGATTGAAGATTTGATCAAGGCTGGTATTGATCAGGTTCATCGAGAAGGTAATCAAGGCAATGACTACGATTATTGGGAAATAAGCCCACCATTTACCCAGAATGTGGGCCTGATAGACCATTGCCCAGTTCATCATTAATCCCAACGTAGGCACAAGGGTGGTTTTTGGACCTAAACCCAAAATTGAGAGGCTGGCCTCCGCGAGAATCGCGGTTGAGATTTGCAGAATAAACGCCATGACCACATACGAGGCGATATAGGGCAGGATGTCCCGCAAAATGATCGAGGCGGTGGAGTGACCAGATAATTTGGACAAGTTGACATGGTCGCGGTTGCGCAGTGAAATCACCTGGGCACGTACCGCTTTGGTTGTCCAAACCCAAGACGTTAAGCCAATCACAATGGCTATGGTAGTCGGTCCGCGTTCGCTCTGACTGATGCTGTAGGAAACCAGAATCAGAATGATCAGGCTGGGGATTACGACCAGAAGGTTCGTGAAGAACATGATCACGTCATCCAGCCAACCGCCGACATAGCCCGAAATTAAACCCAGCACCAGCCCAATTGCGGTCGCAATCGAGCCTGCAATCAGGCCAATCTGCAGCGAGACCGCGGTGGCTTTTACCAGTTCGGTCAGTACATCCCTGCCAAAGTTGTCTGTTCCAAGGAGTAGAACCCTGACGCTTGAAACCTCACCAATATTCACATAATCCAAAGGTAAAACCTGTCCGGTCTTTTCCAGCACTCCGTTGGTTTCCCTGGCAAGAATGAGACCTTCGGAATCAAGCAAACTGATTAGTTTGTCATTTAGGCGGCGGTAGTATTGCAGCTTGGCAAAGATCATACCTTTTACGTTCAGTTTGGGGTCGTACTTTTCCTTCCAAAGCGCGAGTAAAGAAACTGTGTCCTCAAGGTCGATCTGCTCCTCGGGTACGCCGATCGCAAGCAAGTATGTCTTCATTTCAGTACGATCTTCAAGCGATAATTTGGAAGCCAAACGCTTGGCTTGAGCATCTGCAAGAATCAGACTATACGTTGGGGCACCGTTGATGCTATCCAGGTTGCTAACGTAAACTCCGGGCGGGAAGAAAGTGCCTCTGCCAATTATCTGAAGCGGCGGATTGGGCACAAACAGCGGATACAAGAAAATCATCAAAAGCAAGAAAACCAGAATGCCGAAGCCCAACCGGAATTTGCCATCTTTGAAAACGTTTTTTATTGTGTTTCTCACCTGCGCGCCTCCTTATTCAGCCTGGGTCGCACGGATGCGGGGATCAACAAAACCGTAGAAAACTTCTACGAGGAAGTTCACAATCAGAACCATAATTGTAATAATCAAAGTGACCGCGGAAACAAGGGGGTAATCCTGCCCCTTGATGGCAGAAAGAATGGTTGTACCCAGCCCGGGATAGCTGAAAATAGTTTCAGCGACAATCGAGCCTCCCACCATTGTGCCAACTGAGAGTGCCAAACCAGTTAACTGGGGTAGCATGGCATTTCTAAATACATACCTGACGATCTGGTTGTCCTTAATTCCCATGAACCGGGAATATTTAACGTAATCGGCATTTAATTCGTAAATTGCCATTGAGCGCATACCTATGGCTTGGCCGCCAATTGTAATCAAGACAATCGACAGGAACGGCAGAACATAATGATGCAAAACCGAAGCAATGAAACCCCAACTGAGAGTGGGTATCATGTCAAAACCATAACCCCCAGAAGTTGGAAACCACCTCAGCTTGACAGCAAACACAACCATCAGGATCACTGCCATGCCGAAAGCGGGGAAATTACTAATTAATATGCTCAGAGGCAGTAAGGCTTTGTCAAAGGGGCCTTTGCGGTAGGCCGCCACTGCACCTAGAGTGTTACCCAGAATCCAACCGACAATGATGGCTGGCAATTGCAGCGCTATCGTCCAGGTAACCGCTGAGCGAATGATATCAATGACTGGGCGCGGATACTGGGTGAATGAAACCCCCAATTCCCCTTTGAAGACATTGCGGATGTAAATGAAAAATTGTTCGTAGAGCGGTTTATTGATGCCGAATTGTTCGGCGTAATTATCATAAATTTCCTTGACCCCTGTCGATGTTGACATACCCTGGGCGATTCTGGAAACAATTCCGGCCACTGGGTTGCCAGGCATCAGACGTGGAAGCATGAAATTCAGCACAAAGGCGAATATTACAGTAATCAACAACCATAATAATTTTTTTCTAAAGTACTTCCAATAGCCTTTCAAGACCGGCTCCTTTCCCCTCCACTCAAAAGACGAGCCATGTTCTGCGATCGCAGAACATGGCTCTGAATTACTGATTTGTTATGGGTTAACCAGGGTTAAGTTATAGAGGCCTGCAATACTATACCCATCAGTTAGATCCAATGGAGGTACTGGGGGCTTGGTGCCATCACCTTCGTGCGGGAAGCTCGTCCATACACTTTCATTGACGGTGTGGAAGGACTGCGGGCGATACATCAGGGTGAAGGAAGGAATGTCCGTCAGATAAATCTTGACCAATTCAGTGTAATCGGCCTTGATCTTGACCGGGTCGGAGATGGTTGGAATCTCGTCGATCAGTTTGTCAGCAGCGGCGTTCTTATATCCACCCCAGTTGCCATTCCAGTTGTTGGTGGTTTGGCCATAGACACCATTCATAAAATGGTTGACACGACTCCAGGGTTGGGTGGGGCCAGCGCCATCAGAATACATCATGAAGATGTCATAGCCTGCCTGTAGCGGCCAGTTGGTCACAACAGTTTGGTAGACACCCCATTCGGGGAAGTTGGTAGTGATGTTGATGCCAATTTTGGCACCAGCCGCCGCCACAACTTCCATGGCCGCCTGCCAGTCAGACCAGCCATTGGGGCACAAGGCCTGGAAGCTGAGTTCTTTGCCGTTGAATTCACGGTTGCCATCGCCATTGGTGTCCTTGATACCAGCCTCATCCAGCAGCTTATTAGCGCCTTCGATGTCATTGCCGGCCCATTGCAGGTCTTTGACGGCTGCTTGATCATACATAGCCTGCTCGCCTGAGGTTGGGTTCATCAACGAGCGAGGAACCTGGGTGAAGGTAGCAGATTGATTGGTCATTGCATTGGCGATGATGGTGTCATAATCGACTGCCATGGCAATCGCTTTGCGGACGGCAACTTGATCCAGGCCGGGTACAGACAGGTTAAAGAAAGCGGTCGGGAGGCTTGCGCCGATACCATAAGGTGCCTCGGGTAAGTAGGTCGAGATCGGCAGTTTATCCTTCAGCCAAAGGTCCTGGACGTTGGAGTTGAACTGCTGCGAAACATCAACTTCACCAGCCTGAAGGGCGGTAGTGCCAGCGGCATTGTCCTTGTAGATGATGTGGGCAAGATACTTGGGAATGGGCAGTTTTCCCCACATGGAGGCATCCTGTCCCCAATACTTTTCGTTGCGAATGTAAACGACCTTGCTGTCATCAGCGAAGAATTTGCCGTAAGGTCCAGAGAAAGCCACATCTTCGCCGGGATCTGTAAGGAATTTTGCAGTATCGGTGCCAATGCGGGCTTCGAGGGTCTTAGTCCATGCTTCCTGGAGGACATATTGGGTGCTCAGATAAGCCTTAACCTGCATCGGGTTGACAGGCTTGCCATCAGCGCCAAGTTTTGCTTTTACGACCACGGTGGCGGGGTCAACGGCTTCGATGGTCTCGATGAAAACCTTGTTGGCTGCGCCAGCGCCGGTGTTGTACTTGATGTGCGAAGCCCAGGTATAGGCCACATCAGCGGCCGTCACAGGAGTGCCATCGTTCCATTTGGCGGCTGGGTTCAATTTGACGGTAATCTCGGTTCCAGCAGCGTTCCAGACATAGTCGCCTTGCGCGAGCAAAGGATAAACCTTACCATCAAGCATGTTGTAGAGATACAGGGTTTCGAACATGACGACGCGGGCGTTATCCTGGGCAGCAATCGCCATGGCGTTGTTGTTGCTGGATGAATAGGGGTTCCAACCAACAACCGGGCCCCACTGTTGACCATTGAAGTACAGGGTTTCCTTGCGGGGAAGAACAGTGTCGCCAGCTTTAATCTCTACCACGGGGGCTGTAGTCGGAGCTACAGTAGGCTCTACAACAGGGGCCTTGGTAGGTTCAACGACGGGTGCTTTGGTAGGCTCGACGACGGGGGCCTTGGTAGGCTCGACGACTGGAGGGGTAGTTGGGGCGGCTGTCGGTTGGACACAAGCCCCAAGGATCATGCTGAGCACGATCACGATGGAAACAACAATCATTGTACGTTTCATTACTTACTCTCCTTTTGTGAATATTGTAAAAAATGGACTCAAGACTGCACAAGACGTGTTAATTCGCAAATTTTCGATCTCCTCCTTCATCATTGTTTAGACGATCTCCTCATCCGTTTATGGTTTGGTAATGGTTCACCCGAGCTGTGGAATTGCGAACCACTAACTCGGTCGGCAAGGTAATGCAATGGTGTTCTTTGGAGCCACTTTCAATGGCTTCAATCAATAAATTAGCCGCAGCCTCTCCCATACCCTGGATTGGCTGTCTGACCGTGGTCAGCGGTGGCGTAAGAGTACTGGAGGCGGGGATGTCATCAAAGCCAACTAATCCGAGATCAGCAGGAACGCGCAACCCAACTTCATTTAGGTAGCGCATTGCCCCCATTGCCGTCACATCGCTGGCAGCAAAAACGGCATCAGGGTGGAAAGGCAACAGTGTCTGCATGCCGAGGTAGCCACCCACTTCCGTAAAATTGCCTTCCGTAATTAGATTCGCGTCCACAGTCATACCCGCGCCTAATAACGCGCTTTTATAGCCGTCCAAGCGATCCAAACCAGCCATCTGGTTCAGCGGTCCGGTAATGGTAGCTATGCGGGTATAACCTTGTTCGATCAGGTACTCAGTGGCCCGGCGAACACCTTGTTTGTTATCAACATCGATAACGTTTGCAATTAAGTTGGGCTGGCGGCCGATGATAACAAAAGGAAGATCGCTGTTGGTCAGGGTGGTCTGGATGGGGTCACCCAGCAAGGTAGAAGCTACAATCACGCCATCAACCAGGTGATTTTGAATCACCCGCCCCACCAGCCGTTTTTCAAATTCCGCGTCTGAAAGCGAAAGCATGACCGAGTAATCCTGCTTATTGCACGCATTGGACACGCCTTGCAGAAGGATGGGAAAATAAGGGTCAGTAAACAAAGATGGCACTCCAGCGGGAATGATTACCCCCAAAACGTTGGTATGCCCAGAGGCCAAACCCCGTGCGGCTAAATTGGGATAGAAGTTATAGTCTTCGATTATTTCAAGGACATGCTCCCGCGTAGCCGAGCTAACTCTGCGATCACGATTTACCACTCTTGAAACTGTGGATCTGGAAAACCCGCTGATTTTTGCTATATCCTCTAAAGTGAGGGGCATAAGGGAATCCTTTTTTTGGGAACGCTTCCATGTGGGAGCGCTCTCATAAATAGATTATATGACCCCCTCTGGTTTTGTCAATAGCATTAACCCCGATTATTAAAACATTAACAATTTTATTAATAGCGGACGGGTAACTTGCCGATATCCTGGAAATCGGGTGAAAATAAATTGATTAGAAATACTCAGCGGCTTGATTAACGTTTAACAAGGTCATTTTACCCTCAGTGACAAATGCAGAATTAACAGGGGAAAACCACTTCCTGCGGTATGTCAGTCAGGGTCGACTGCGCGGTCGAGCATCAGACACTGCCAGGAGGAAGGGCATCCGCAACATCCAAGCTTTCAGCCTTATGACGCAGAAAGCTTGCCTTTCGGGCAACAAGTAACAAGAACACCAACATGCTGATGCCCATCCCAATGGCCACTTGATAGACCAATTCAGGGCTTCGGTCGTAGAGGAAACCCGCCAGGACTGGCGCCAGGATGAACGCCAGTGATTTGGAGGTTTCCGCGATCCCAAAACCCAAACCTACCTGGGTTTTATGCAGCAGTGGCCTCACCAGGGATGACGTAATAGCATTGATGACGCGGAAGCCGCCCCACATGAAGTAGGCAAGACCGAAAATAAGTTCAGTTCTACCCTTCAGCAGCAGCACTGAAAATGCGATGACGGCCGTCTGGCCTATCAAGTAAATTGGCCAGGCAAGCAATTTCCCCAACAGCAAGTTGAATAGAATGCCACCAGCACTCATGAGCATGCCAAAAATTCCCAAAGTCTGCAAACTGACTCCGCGATAATTGTGCAAAAAGTTGGAGGTTAGCGGGTGGGGCAGGTAAGTCGTAAAGGATATGGCGAAGATCAGCAGGCAAGCAAGCACAAAGCTGCGATTCCTAAATAGGGCTCTGGCGGCTGGCTTGCCTTCAGATGTGTGCACTGGCAGGTCTTTGACTTTCAGGATCATCATTGTGGAAATCGCAAATATCACCGTAGCAATGAAGTAAAGTGGCCTGAGGCCCACGCGTTCAGCCATGAATCCACCAAGGATCGGTCCAAAAAGATAACCAGCCATGTATGAGGCGGAAATAAAGGTATAAGCCTGGTTGTCAGACCATGATCCTTTGCTGTCGGAAATGTAACTATTCAACGGGGTCAACACAGATCCGGTTATGCTTTAGAGCAGCATGCCCAGTATGAATACCGTCAGATTGCGGCCAAGTGCCATCAGCAGAGCAGCCAGACAGCCAATTGCCCAACTTAAGATCACGAGTGTCTTGCGGCTAACGCGGTCACTGATGAGACCGGCCGGAATATGCATAAAACCCATCACCACCATACTGAGGCTGATGATGAACCCTATTTGGATGGGGTCCACTCCCAATTCCTGAAGAAAGATGGGTTGGAAAATCATAAAGAGCCCCTCACCAAAGGACCAGACCACCAAAGAAAGCGCAATCAAATTGAGATCGCGCCGTTCACCAGCAAAAAAAACGCTTCATTCCCAAAAGGATTCCAGGGGCAAGACGCGCCTGGCCAAATCCGTGAGGCTGCGCAAACCATCCTGGGTAACGACAACATTATCCTCAATGCGCACGCCAAAGCGGCCGGGCAGGTAAATGCCGGGTTCGATGGTGAAAGTCATGCCCTCTTCCAGTAAGATCGGGTTTCCTGTGAAGATATAAGGCGCTTCGTGAATTTCCATTCCCAAACCGTGCCCGGTGCGGTGCGTAAAGTACTCTCCGTACCCGCCAGCTTCAATCATAGTGCGGGCAAAACGGTCCACCTCCCCTGCCGGCATGCCGGGTTTGCCGTTTTCACGTGCGTTGCGGTTGGCCTCGTAAACCAGGTCCGCGACGGCGCGCATCTCTTCGCTGGCTTCCCCGCAAGAGAAGGTACGGGTAATGTCGGAGGCATAGCCTTCAAAGACCGCGCCATAATCAATAGAAAATCACCCTCTTTGAGAACGCGCTTCCCTGGCGTGGAATGCGGATTAGCCGCGTTTTCGCCGAGTGCAACGATAGCACCAAATCCTTCACCCTGTGAGCCTGCCCGCGAGAGTTGAATGGTCAGTTCCCCCGCGATTTGCTGCTCCGTCCAACCAGGGCGGATGATTCGTAAGGTGGCAAGGAGCGCGTTTTGGGCGATGATGGCGGCCTGGCGCATTTTAGCCAGTTCATTATCATCTTTATGGAGGCGCAGGGCGGCTAAAGTGGGACCGGAGTGCACAATTACTGCTTGCGGCAGGGCTTGCTGGAGGTAACTTTCTTCCAGAATGCGCATGCGGGTGGGTTCAACCCCAATCCGCAGCGTTCGGCCAGCAAATGTAGAAAAGCCATCAGTAAATGCTTGATTCCACTCTGCCGGGTTATCTCCATAGGTTTGAGCGCGGACAGGGAAGCTGAGAGCCTCCAATTTGCCTTTTTCCAGCGCAGGTAGGACAATCGAAACCTCACCATCCACGTCAAAGAGAACAATAACCGGGCGCTCCATCAAGTGAAAGTCCAATCCGGTCAGATAAGCCAAACTTGAACCAGGGTTGAGAGCAACCGCGTCAAGTCCGTTTGCGTGCATGATTTGGGTAAGTTTTTTTAGTCTGGTTTCCATGGCTAATCTCCTCATCCGAAAATTATAAATCAAGCCTTCTCAACTTGGAGAGAATCTGGAAATGATAGCTATGGGAAAAAGAATTTTATTTCGGGAGAACCACAAAACTGATGTCTTCTGTCATTTTTTGATGTGTTTGCGAAACCAGATTACTTCCCGAAGCATCACCGCCAGCACTAACAGCAGCATCAAACCAGCTAAAACAACCAGCAGATTGGTATCGATAATGGGTGGCACCAATTCAGCGTCTTCAGCACTCAATGGCGTAGGCGTGATGCTTGTGGTTGCCAGAGCCGTAGCAGTCTGTTGACTGGCGTTAAGGAAGGCCTCGTTGGAACGTAATGTGGTCATCACCACCAGTGCAACAACCACGAATATCAGGATAATCAGTGCGGACCAAGTGCCGGCCCAAGGGTCAGCAACTTTATTTTTGAGATCGTCTTTAAGACTCGTACTCACTTAACGCTCTCCAAAGTGCGGGAGGTGATTTCCCCCGGATCGCCTTTTTCCTGCAGATCATCCAGAGTGGCCTTGCGCAAAATTGGCCCCAGCCGGTTAATGATGCTTTCTTCGGGCATGGGCAGCGATAATTCGCCGATGCGCGTCCAGGGCACTTCAGTGGTGAGATCAGCCCAGGACTCAAGAGCGGAAGGCCTGGCAGGAAGTACACCCAAAGCTTTTGTGTATTCACCCATGAACCCGGGTTCAGAAACCGCAAGGATCAGAGCCTGGATCTTGGAGAGCTTTGCTGGATTCGAGGTGGTAATTGCCCAAAAGCGCCCCTGGGCCAGGGTCTGGCCGGGCAAAGAGACGCGCAAGGTAACCGCGCTGGTTTTTTCCTGGTTGTTCTTCAGCAATTGGCTGAGTTTAATAAAGCCAATGTCGGTATTGCCGTTCAGCAAGGCATCCAGTATCTGGGCTTCGGTTTGAGCCTGAACTGAAATGGTGCTGATATGGCGATCCAGATAGGCTTGATGCAGAAAGATCATGGTGCGGGAAAGTGGCTCCTGATCCAGAACGGGATGTTTAAGGGAGTCCTGAACGTTCCCACCCTCAGCGATGTACATATTCATCAGGAAAATGCCCCGTGGGTCATCGGCCGCAAAAGCCACCTTGCCGAGGCTGGTACGAATGCCCGACCAGCCACCATTATTGTTTATGCTCGAGACGCCGGTCATGCCGAAGACAAAGGGGTCCAGGCCGATGGGAGCACCATAAGCTTGGCCTTCAAAGTTGCTCATAGCGCGCGCAGCTTCAAACCAATCTTTCTCATCGCGCAAGAAGCCCTCCATAGGCAGGGGGCTTAGGTAACCTTTTGAAGCCGCCAGCGCCAGGTCGTCTTGATCCAGAATCACTAGGTCTGGCAGGGCATCCGGGGCAGCAGCTTTTGCAGCCGCCAGCGAGTCAAGCAAACCCCCGCTGCCTTTGGAGGCTTTTGGGCGGGTTTGCAGTTGCAGGCCGTTTACTTTGGCAAAGGCTTCCAGTTTGTCAAGTAAAAGTTTTGCCGCAGGAGAATCGGACTTGGGGTCCATTTCAGGTGGAAACCAAACCGTAAGGATGGAGGCAGATTCCGGTGTGGTGCTGGCTTGTGTTTTTTCGAGTGTAGAAGCAGGCGTGGTTGGTGTGCTTAACAGGCTTGGATTGAGCGTGGGCAACTGGGTGAGCTGAACTTCCCAAGGTAAATTGAGTCCAGTTTCCTGCAAAATCGCGCAAGCGGAAAGCAGAAAAACCAGAATCACCCCCACAAGGAGGGTGAGGCCGGTGCTATATTTTTTGGGTTGAAATTTTACAGGCAAATCCGCTGCACCTCAGGCTTCAATTGTAAACCTAAAGCTTAACCTCTTTGCTGACGAGGCCGACGGTCAGTTTGATGCAGGCATCCAGATCGTTTTTATCCACCATTTCCGAGGGAGAGTGCACGTAACGGCAAGCTACGGAGATGCAGCCAGCCGGCACACCAGCCCGGGTCATTTGGATGGCGCGGCCATCCGTTCCACCAGCATCCAGCACTTCCATCTGGTAAGGGATACCCTGGGATTTGGCCTCATTGATCATCCAATCCACCACACGAGTATCCGCGATGAACGAACTGTCGCGAACTTTGATGCAGGCGCCTTTGCCTAAGGCCATGGGGCGTTTGTAGGCCCTGGGTGTGTCGCCGGTGAGGGTCACGTCGATGGCAAAGCCTACTTCCGGGTCTACCCCGTAGGCAGCAGTGGTGGCACCACGAATACCCACTTCTTCCTGGGTACTAAATACAAACCAGACCTCATTGGGACCGCGTTTGGAAGCCGGCAGTTTGGCCAATGCCCGCATGGCCCTGATGGCGATTACCGCGGCAATGCGATCGTCCATGGATTTAGCAATGACGCGCTTGCCAAGGTCGACCATCGGGCGGTCAAAACCGCAAACATCCCCAATTTTCACAGGACTATCGGCGGCGGAAGTGGCACCGGTATCGATAAAGAGGTTCTCGAGCTTGGGCATGATGCCAGGCTCAAGCCTTTCAGCCCCGATGACACCTTGGGCGCCATTCATAAAGAGCACCCTTCCGCCCAGGCAGGTGAGCGGATTAATGCCCCCCACAGGAACAAAGCGGGCAAACCCGTTTTCGTCCACATGGATGACCATCAGACCAATCTCATCGATATGCGCGGAGATCATGATGCGCTTGCCGTTCTCTTTTTTGCTGCCCATGCGGCAAAGTAAATTGCCGAGTGCATCTGTACGGATTTCACCCGCAATGCCCTTGACCATTTCCTTAATTTTTTCCCGGATGATGTGCTCCTGTCCGGAAGGGCCAGGAGTCTCAACCAAAGTTTGGATGAGGCTCATCAGTTCAACGTCATTTAAGGTTTTTTCGTTTTTCATCAGTTCTCCTACGAGTTAAGAATGGAAGGGTCAAGGCGTGAGAGCGCCGTATGGATGAGTTTGAATGTATTGACAACATCTTGCTTTCGCACCAGCCCAGCCGCGGAGTGCAGATAACGCTGAGGCACAGATACTGATACGCTGGGCACACCAGCGCGGGTTTTGTGAATGGCACCGGCATCCGTTCCACCTGTACCGGGCTGCCGGTATTGCCAGGGAATACCTGCGGCGTCTGCGCTTTCACTGAGCCAGTTAACCAGGCGGCGATCGCCTATGGTAGCGCCATCCATCAGGTAGATGGCTGGGCCAGCCCCAAGATGTGTATTGTAGTGCGTGTTTTCCTCGTCACCTTCAAAGAAAGGCAGGTCGTTGGCAGGGGTTGAATCCAGGGCAATGCCAATCTGCGGGTCAAAGCTGAAGGCGGCTACTTTAGCGCCACGCAATCCGAGTTCTTCCTGAACGGTAAAAGCCAGGAAAAGGTCAACATTGGCAGGGGCGTGCTTGAGCAATTGGATGAGGTTGAAAACACCCAGACGGTCATCCAGTGCTTTTGAGCGGATGCTCGGGCCAAGCACTGCCAGTTTGGTGGCAAAGGTAGCACGGTCGCCGATGGCAACCTTGGCGCCAGGGCCGAGATCAATGCGCAACTGTTCCACCGGGATGGCGACTTTACGCTCTTCTGGCGTGGTCATGTGAATAGCTTTGGCACCGATAACACCAGGCACAAGGTTGCGGCCGACCAATACCGGCTTACCGACAAGTTGTCGGGGGTCAATACCGCCGATTACACGGAATTCATAGGTGCCATCTTCGCTCTCTTTGACGATCATCATGCCAACTTCGTCCATGTGGCTGGAGAACATCACGCGCAAACGATTGGGCGCGGTATCCCTCTTGGTAACTAGTACATTGCCGAGGGCATCGGTTTTTACTTCGTCTGCAAGGCTTTGGACCTCTTCAAGGACAATCTGACGCACTTTTTGCTCGTCACCTGAAACCGATACGGCATTGCAGAGCCGGGTTAGCAGGTCCATTTCGTTTTTGCCAAGGCTGAAATTGATGGGTTTGACTTTATTTTGCGTTGCCATGACTACTCCCAAATCACTTCGTTCATAAAATTCTCAGGCAGCGAGTCGATAAACTCAGCCATCAAGCGGCCAGCACGGCGGATATCCTTGATGGAAACTAATTCCACCGGCGTATGCATGTAGCGTAAAGGTAAACCAATTTCCACGGTTGGGATGCCGCTTTCAGCAGTTTGGATACTGTAGGCATCGGTGCCTCCCGGTCCAGGGGCAGCCTCGAGGCTGAAAGGAATATCCAGGTCTTCGGCGAGCTTGCTAAGTTTTTTCACCAGGAAGGGATGGTCCTGTGGTCCGGTTGTGATGGTGATGCCTTTGCCGATTTCGCAACTGCGATAGCCATTGCCGCCAGGCCCCTTGGAGAAGGTGACATCAATGACGATGGCCAAATCCGGCCGCACAGCCACCGGATCAGTGATGCTGCCAGTTCCGAACACTTCTTCCTGGGCAGTCGCATCGCCGTAAACATCCCAAAGGTGCTTGCGGTGGGAAAGGATATCCAGGCAGACAGTGAGGGCGGCCACAGAACTACGGTTATCGAGTGTGTGACCGCAGATGGTTTCACCAGCCAACTCCATCGGTTCTTGTGCAAAATTAACAAAATCGCCTACGCGCACCAGCCTTTCAACCTCTTTCGGTTCAAGGCCGGTATCAATGAAGAGATGATTCAGGCCTAGAACGCCGGTTGGGGCATCCGTGGGCAACAGATGCGCAGGTGGCATGACCACCATGCCAGGAATATCTTGTGCTTTATCCGAACCCTGGGCAGTGCCATGCACGTTGACCATTTGGCCAGGTAGGATTCGCGGGTCCACACCACCTACCTGGGTAAAGTGCATAAAGCCTTCCTCGATGGTGGTGACCATGAGACCAATGGCATCCATGTGAGCCGCGATGAGCACTTTGGGGCGTGGAGCCGCCCCTGTACCATGCTGGACGGCAATAAAGCTGCCACCGTTGGTGGTGATCCGTTCGTCACTGATCGGTTTCCAGGCTTTTTCCAGAATTTCGCGCACAGGGGCTTCGTTGCCCGATAAGCCGGCAGCAGACAGTAATTCTTTAATATGCGGAACTAGTTCGACAGTCAATTTGGCTCCTCTTAAGGGTTAGGGGGTTACAGCCGTCGCCGGGACGGTTGGAGGGATTTCTGTAATAGGTATGGCGGTGTCAACAGGCGGTTGGACCGTTGGGGGTTCCAGCGTGAGGGTGGGTGTGTCTGTGGGCGTGAGAGTTACTGTTGGGGTGGCCGTGGGTGTGTCTGTGGGCGTGAGAGTTACTGTTGGGGTGGCCGTGGGTGTATCGGTGGGCTGCTCGGTGGGAGTAGGGGTGATCGTCGGTGTGCGCGTGAGATAAGGCGTGAGGGTAATGGTGGGGGTAAGCGTGATTGTGGCGGTCTGTGTTGGGGTGGCGCTCGGGGTCGGACGCACATAACCGCGCCCAAGCCGGAGAATGAAAATTCCAAGGATGTAACAAAGCAGCGTGACAATAAGCAGCAACAAAAATAGCTGCCTGGTGCGTTGTTTTCCTGAAATGTTTTTTAACACCAATATCCTCCGAAATTCTCGGTAAATGCCGGGTTTAATCATACCATCAGGGGAATTTTACAAGTTTAATTTGCGCTATAATTAGCAAGTACTTAAGAAACAAGGAGGTTTACATGGGTAGTAGAGATAAAGCACAAAAAGAAGAACGCAAGAAGCCAAAGTTGTCAATCAAAGAAAAACGTGTCGTAAGAGAAGAGAAGAAAAAGGCTTCAACAGGTATCACATCCACCAAAGCTGAATAAACCGGCTCTATACAAGTAAATAAGAAAAACCAGTCAAGTGTTAAAATTTGATTGGTTTTTTGATTCATTTTGACTTAACAGAGGAGGCTCTCATGTCAAAAGTTTGCCCTAAGTGTGGAATGTTAAATGCAGAAGATCGTGTTGTCTGTACTAATTGTGGCACTGTACTACCTGTCGTTGCTCAAGGCACATCGCAGGGACAGACCGTTCCAGCCCCAACCCAGGCCTACACAGCCCCAAATCAACCAATTCCAGTTCCAGCTCCCGTGCCTCTATATGCACCCGCGCAGAAATTGCCCAAGAAGCGCTACGGCGTCTTACGGACGATCTCCGGGATTCTGAATGTGCTGGCCTGGGTCAGTCTGGCCTTCAGTATCCTGGGCGGCTTATTGGGTGGCATATTTGGGATGAGTTCCATGTTTCGCAATAATGCCGGTGGGGGTGTAGGTGGCGGACTGCTTGGCATCCTGGGAGGCGCAATTCTTGGAGTGATCTGGTTCATATTGTTCAAATACTCAGCCGAGTTGATCCATCTGGCCATTGACCTCGAAGAAAACACCCGCCGCACCGCCGATCTGCTCGACAAGATGCAGAAATAGTTGGAAGTAATCGACATCAAGACAGGAGAGTAGATTCTCCTGCCTTGATGCTCATTGTGGCTGCTATTTATCGCTCACTGGCTCGCCAAATATCTTGACATTCCCGAGGGGTGCAAGTAGAATCACTGTTCTTGAACGCGGGCCTGTAGCGCAGTTGGGAGCGCGCTTCAATCGCACTGAAGAGGCCGGGGGTTCGAATCCCCCCAGGTCCATTCAGGTAAGCTTAACAACATTATTTAAGAAAGGGCCCATAGCGCAGTTGGGAGCGCGTCTCAATGGCATTGAGAAGGCCGGGGGTTCGAATCCCCCTGGGTCCACTAAAAGAGCATTCTTTGGAATGCTCTTTTGTTATCCAAGAATGGCAGCCGAGGATCTTTTCAAATCAATCATTTTCAAAATCGCAGAGGAAAGAGCTACGGTTGTTCCAGTTAGGGTCTTCCCTCCATTTGATTGAGAGTTGGCACCTCCTTAACTGAACGTATATATTTTAAAGCAGGGTAAAATCAACCAAGATTATTTGCGTAATTCAGAAACTTGCTTCTGAAGTCAATATCAAAATCAACCTAACTGAGAAGATGCTCCCCAGGTTAACTGACCGGCGAGTAATTCTGCAAATTAGCACAAATCTGGAGGCTGACCTGAAAAAAATATCATTCACTGAAACCGCTTTGCGGGATGCACACCAAAGCCTTTTTGCGACCCGTATGCGCTTTGAAGACATGCAACCCGCTCTGGAATTGATGGACCAGGCCGGCTATGGCGCACTGGAATGCTGGGGTGGAGCCACTTTTGATGTTTGTCTCAAGTTCCTCAATGAAGACCCTTGGGAACGGTTGGATAAGATCCGTAAAGCTGTTAAAAACACAAAACTGCAAATGCTGCTGCGTGGGCAAAACTTGTTGGGCTACAACAACTACCCGGACGACATTGTTGAGATGTTCGTGGCCAAATCCATTGAACACGGCATCGATATCCTCAGGGTATTCGACGCTCTCAACGACGTGCGCAACCTGGAAACATCCATCAAAGCCATCAAAAAGTATGGCGGCCATGCTCAAGGCGCCATCTGCTATACCACAGGTCCGATCTACGATATTGCCTACTTCGTGAACCTGGCTAAGACCATGGAGTCCATGGGGGTGGACTCGCTGGCTATCAAGGATATGGCCGGCATTCTGACCCCCAAGAATGCTTTTGACCTGGTTGCGGAAATCAAGCGCGAATGTACACTGCCCCTGGCAGTACACACACACTCAACCAGTGGCACTGCCACCATGTCGCTCCTTAAAGCCGTCGAAGCTGGTTGCGACAGTATTGATACTGCCATCTCACCACTTTCTAGCGGTACCAGCCAGGCCCCAACGGAAACCATGTACACGGTCCTGACCGAGTACGGTTACGACACCGGTTTGAACCTGACTGTGTTGAACGCTTTGGCCGAGCACTTTAAAAAGACCAAAGCCATATTCCAGGCTAACAAGTTGCTCAATCCCAAGGTTTATGAAGTAGACCCACAAATCCTGGAAACCCAGATCCCTGGGGGCATGTATTCCAATTTACTGGAACAACTACGCCTGTCGGGTATGGAAGGCCGCATTGGCGAGGTACTGCTGGAGGTTAAGAAAGTGCGCTCCGAGGTAGGCTACCCTCCATTGGTAACTCCCATGTCGCAAATTGTGGCCGCCCAGGCGGTCGCCAATATCATCTCTGGTGAGCGCTACCTGGTGATTCCCAACGAAATGCGCGATTATCTGAAAGGCCTGTACGGCCAGGCTCCAGGCAAAATTTCGGAAAAATTACTTGCTGACGTGCTGAGGGATGAAGAGGTGCTGACCGTGCGGCCGGCTAATTTGCTCAAGCCGCGCTATGAGGAAGCCCGCAAGGAAATTGGGACACTTGCCCATAAACCAGAAGATGTGCTTAGCTATGCTCTCTTTCCAGATTCAACGCGCAAATTTCTGCAAAGCAGGGAAATTCCTGAAGATGTAGCTGCCGTTTAATCCAGAAACATCAGTTAATTGTTGTTGTCCTTAACGAATTTGAAAAAGACACCCTTTGATAGGGTGTCTTTGTGTCTCTTTCGCGTGAACGTATAAATTACGCTTGAAAAATTCTAGTTCTTCTTTTTAGTGTCCTGCCGCCGGTAGGACGATATTTAGGTGTCTCAGCCAGCAGTGTCGAGCACAGTCTGCTCGATCAAAACTGTATACCCTGGCAGCACAATTTGGTTCTCCTGCAGCACCCTGGCTGTCTTTGCCTTATCAGTGGTATAGATCTCAAGGCGGGCCGGAGCCATCAGGATGCTAGTGGTAATCTCGGTTCCCAGTTCAGCCAATTTGGCTTTAATCATCTCGCGGTATTCACGCATGGCTTTGCGGGAGACCTCAGTCGGTACCACCTGGATAACTTTGAGCAATTCAGGGTCGGAGACAAATGGTTTGAGGTCTTCGATGGAGCCATTGGTGAGATAGACATCCACCTGGACGGCATCACCGCTCTTTACCAACATGCCAGTGTATTTGTCAGGCAGTTTTTCGTCAAGCGTCTTTTCAAGTTCGTAAGCCTCTTTTTGCAAGAGGTTCACCTGGGCCTGAGCGGTCGCAGCAATCTGAATTTTTGTGAGTGAAGCGCCATCTAGTTGGGCAGAGCTGCCCGGTTGGGCAGGGGTGGCTGTGCAAGCGCCAAGAACAAAGGCGGTCAGCAACGAGGCGACCAGGACAAAATATCTTTTTCGCATCTTCCCATCCTTCTTGTTGAGAACGTGACTAATTTACTCACAATTCTAACAACTAAAACTGTCATTTCATGCAGAATGCATGCTTAGAGGCTTGCTTGTCTAAGCTATGGCAATATTTGCAAAAATTACAGGTTTAAGATTCCAGTTACAATGGCGTTGGACTTGAATCTCTTATTTCAATCCAGCGAGGCAGCATGAAAACTTGGAAATTTTCTTGGCGATTACTGGTCTTCACCATTTTGATGCCCATTATCCTTTCCGCCTGTACCGCCAATCCGGTTGACTTAAGTACTGCCTTCACTGAGATCGGCCTGGATGAGGCGCTTATCAAGGTCCCAAATTTGAAAGTGGAGGTCTATCCATACGGTGCCTCTAAACCGGATGAGGGTCGGAATTTTACTCCCATAGGTATGAGCCTGGAGGATGTGATGTCCAAGCGGGCAGCCGAGCGTGAGAACCCAATCACCCGGAAAGACTATGCTTTGGAGGGTAAAGCGCTGAGCTATTCCTATGGTGGTCTTCCTGGAAGTGGAAAAGTAAACGTTCAGTTGGATGGCAAAACTATCTTCAAAGCCCCTTTCGGTGATGACTCCCCGGTTGATCCGGTTGGCGGGCTTTGGGTTCTGGATGGAAAGTGGATTCTTGAGCTCATCCACATCAAAACCCGCAACGAAAACAATACGATATTTACAGAAACCCGTGGGGATATCATCGTTGATGGTAAATCCATGAATGATGTCTTTGGATTCAACGAGAGTTTCGACTTCCAATTACTGGCTGAAAAGGCTTTCTATTTTTACAAAAAAGACGGCAAGATTGGCTTCTACTATGATGGTCAACACGTTCAAACAGGCTTCAGTGAAATTCCGCATTATGCCTGCTGCAGTGGAGCCGCCCAGAATCCATTTCATTACCAAAACATGGTTAGCTTCTTTGTTGAGAAAGGCGCAGAAAAGTTCTATGTGGAAATTGGCCTATACCCAGATAATTAGGTGGGTTTAATCAAAAGCGTACCAGCCGCTCATATATTAATTGGGCGTAATAAGCCGACTTAGTTTAGCTGGTAGGCTCCATATAACCAAATTCCCAAATGTGCCCATCCAGATCCTCTACGTCTCGAAAGTACATGCCTTCATCTCCGGCGATTTCAGCTACAGGCATTAGCTTGCCACCACAATCGAGCGCTTTCTTGACAAAATTATCCACTTCTTCTTTGCTCTCAATCGCCAGGCCAAGCAGTACCTCGCTGGAATTGTGGGCATCGACAATCTGTTTTGTTGCAATGAACTTTTTGAAAAAATCTTGTTTAAGAAGCATCACGAAGATTGAATCGGACCAGACCATACAAGAGGCGTTGCTATCGGAATAAACTGGATTGTGTGTAAAACCGACAGCTTTATAGAACTCGGTTGATTTGACCAGGTCTTCTACCGGAAAGTTTACAAAAATCATTTTTTGCATGGGAATCCTTTCTGTGGTTAATTATTATGATTAATTTGATATTAATTCGTAGAATAAGGATTAGCGAATCGGTGTAGATGGTTTCTCCAAATAAATACTCGTCCAAGAGGCAGGATTAGAAAATATGATGCTATAATACGCCCACAAACACGATAGCAGACCGTCAGCCATCCGTCAGAGAGCAGCCGCCAAGTGCAAGGTTGCCAGCGCCAACGGAGCGCAACAGGCTCTACTCAACTGCTTCTCCTTTAGGAGCGTGGCCGCGGTGATGCCCTTTAGCTGCGGACGGATGGAACCGTTAGAGTCCCCACGAGCGCTCAGGCTGTTGCCTGGGAAGCAGGGTGGTACCGCGAGATCCTCTCGTCCCTGTATGGCAGGGATTTTTTATTTAAAAGGAGCAAGCATGTTTGACCCAACCGCAATACCCATGTACAAACCGGAAGAAATCGAACCCAAGTGGCAGGCCCGCTGGGAGCAGGACAAGCTATACCAACCCTGGAGAGATCCAGATAAGACCAAGTTCTATGCCCTAACCATGCTGCCTTACACCTCCGGCGATCTGCACATCGGGCACTGGTATGCCATGGCTCCCTCGGATGCACGCGCGCGCTTCAAGCGCATGCAGGGTTATAACGTCTTCTTCCCAATCGGTTTCGATGCTTTTGGTCTGCCGGCAGAAAATGCAGCCATCAAGAATAAAACCCACCCCAAGACCTGGACCTACAATAATGTTGAACGCATGCGCGAACAGCTCAAAACTATGGGTAATTCCTTCGACTGGCGCAGCGAGATTGTCACTGCTGACCCAAAGTATTATCGCTGGACCCAGTGGTGGTTCGAGCAATTCTACAAGCACAACCTGGCTTACCAGAAGTATGCCCCCGTTGATTTCTGCCCTTCCTGCAACACCACCCTTGCCCGCGAGCAAGTAAAAGGGGAAGATCGGCTTTGCGACCGCTGCGGTACCCCGGTAATTAAAAAGAACTTGAACCAGTGGTTTTTCAGGGCATCCGACTATTCAGAGGAGCTCTTGCGCTTCGATGGTATTGATTGGCCAGAGTTCATCCGCACACTGCAGACCAAATGGATTGGTAAGAGTGAAGGGGCCTCAGTGGTCTTTCTCACCGAAGCGGGTGATGCACTGGAAGTTTTCACCACCCGACCTGACACGCTTTGGGGCGCGACTTTCATGGTGCTTTCACCCGAGCATCCGCTGGTTGCCAAGCTGACCACGGAAGCCCAGGCAGAGATGTTGCAAGCCTATCGCGAGCAGGCCGCGCGCCAATCTGACATTCAGCGCGAGGCTCTTGACCGCGAGAAGACGGGTGTTTTCACCGGTTCTTACGCAATCAATCCGGCCTCTGGCCAGCATATTCCGATCTGGATTGCCGATTATGTGCTCATGACTTACGGCACCGGCGCCATCATGGCTGTGCCCGCGCATGATCAGCGCGACTTTGATTTTGCCCGCAAGTTTGACCTGCCTATTACGGTTGTCATCCAACCCGAAGGCACAGAAGTTGTTGACGTTGCCACCATGAACGAGGCCGTTGAAGCCCACGGCGTGATGGTCAACTCTGGCCCGCTGACAGGAACTCCGGGTGACCTTAGTTTTGGAAAAGGTGTTGAGTTTGCGGAAGGTAAGGGCTTTGGTCACCGCTCGGTGAATTATCGTTTTCACGACTGGCTGATTAGCCGTCAGCGCTATTGGGGAGCGCCTATTCCAGTAGTTTACTGTTCCCATTGTGGAACCGTGCTGGTTCCAGAAGAACAACTGCCTGTAGTGCTGCCGGATGACATCGAGTGGACGAAAAAAGGCGATAATCCGCTGGTCACCCACCCCACCTGGAAGCACACCACCTGCCCGCAATGCGGCGGTCCAGCCGAACGGGAGACTGATACCATGGATACCTTCATGTGCTCCAGTTGGTATCATCTGCGCTACCTCAGCCCGGACTACGATGCCTATCCCTTCGACCCGGAACAGGCTAATTTTTGGCTGCCAGTGGATACCTACACCGGCGGCAGCGAGCATGCCACCATGCATCTCATTTACACCCGCTTCTTCCACAAAGCTGCCCGTGACTGCGGCATCGTGAAGGGTGACGAACCCATGCTGCAACTGCGCAATCAGGGGATGGTGCTGGGTGAGGACGGCGAAAAAATGAGCAAGAGCCGTGGCAACGTGGTCAACCCAGATGCCCTGGTGCAAAAATATGGGGCGGATACCGTTAGGGCGTATTTGATCTTCTTCTCGCGTTGGGATCAAGGCGGCCCCTGGTCTTATACTGGCATCGAAGGCAATGCCCGCTGGCTGCGCAGGGTCTGGTCCATGTTCCTTGAGCCAGAAGCGACGCATGCAGATGCCAATGTGCTGAAAGGGCTGCGCCGAAAGACCCATCAAACGCTGCGCTCTTTAAGTTTTGACTATGAGAATTTTGAGTTCAACACCATCATCTCGGGTTTGATGGAGTTGCTTAACATGATGGCACGAGCCAAGACTGCCGGGGCTTTCGGCACCCCTGAATGGAATGAGTGTGTGGATATCTACCTGCGCATGCTGGCGCCAGTCTGCCCTCACATTACCGAAGAGCTGTGGGAGCGTTTGGGCAAGGCTTATTCCGTGCACACGCAGGCCTGGCCCCAGGTGGATGAAGAAGCTGCCAAAGATGAAGAAATCACCCTGATCGTGCAGGTGAACGGTAAACTGCGCGACCGAATTCTGCTAGCGCCTGGTTTTACGGACGCGGAAGCCCAGGAGAAGGCGCTGGCCAGCCTGGCTGTGCAGGATGCTATTGCAACGAAAACCGTGCGGAAGGTGATCGTGGTACCCGGGCGATTGGTGAATATAGTCGTGTAGGGTTTGTAGATGGATTAGACAGAGCGGCTGGTTTCAGCCGCTTCTATTTAATCAAGACATGATCAACCTGATTGTCGTGTATGTTTTCTGAGTCAGCGTGTCCCTTGTTTTATTTGGATCAGACAGTGCTTCTAATATCGTCACCTGTTCCTGCTCCCAATTCTTCCTCTTGACATCTATATCTCAACGTGTTATATTTCTGCGTGTTATATCAAGAGGAGGAATAATGAAATGGGCGAGAATATGAGTGTTGAAAAGGCACGAAAAAGGTACATCCCGATGAGCGAGACGATGTTTTATATTCTGCTTTCATTGAAACAGGAACGGCACGGCTATGCCATCATGCAGCATGTGAAGGAGTTGACCAAAGGGCGCATCCGCCTGGGTGCAGGCACAGTCTATTCAAGCCTGGGAAAACTCGAAGGTGATGGGCTGATTAAGAGCATTCGGGAAGAGGATAGGCGAAACATATACCTGATCACACCTCTGGGTAAACAAATACTGCATGAAGAAACGGAACGGATCGCGGAGCTTTGTTTCAACTATAAGGAGGCATTATGAGTGACCAAAAAACTGTACTATTCCCGGCATTCCGGTACATTCTGCCTTCTGACTATGAAAACTGGCTGGAGCAGATGGCAGCTGAAGGCTGGCAGATCGATCATATTGGGCAATGGAGTTCCATTGTCATGAGTTTTAGGCTGTGCGAACCCAAAAAATACCGCTTCGTTTACGATCCGCAGGTCTCACCACGCAAGGAGTACATTCCGACCTACGAGGAATTTGGATGGGAATATCTTGGGCGGATGGCGAGCGCGCATATCTGGCGCATGGAGTATGAAGGCGAGCGTCCGCAGGCTTTCAGTGACCAGGAGGGGTTGGTGGAGCGCAATCGACGGAATTTGACTGCGGTGTCCATCTCTTTCTTTATTTTTCTGGCTACGGTTCTGTCGATTGGTGTGTGGCTGGGTTTTGCTGTGGATTCATTATCGGCAGGAGACAGGATTCAACTGGTCATCGCGGGGGTTTTCTTCGGGGTGATTTTACTGGCACTTGGTTATTTCATGATGCAAATGCGGAAAAAACTACAGAAGTAGGTGATAGCTCGCAAGTGATTGCTGGTAGTTGACAAGTATACCGAATGCCCGTCAACTTATTCACGGGGTGCAGGTAGGCACAGGCACCTTGCTATATATGCCGTTGGCAGTCGCATAGGTGTTCTGAGGGTTTAATTGGTGATTACTTCGTTCTCTTGCAACAACAAAGTCTCACTAATTCCACCGCTAACGTGGAAACCCAGGACTGTGCGGTACATAGGCCTCTTCCCCCAAGAGGAGGTTTAGAAGAGAAGAGTCTTGATCGGCTTGCCTGATTCACAGGCATATATCCTCGTTGAGAGTAGGCAGCGAAGCTGGGGACAGGTGCCTTACTTAACTCTTCTGTAGTAATTGAATAAGAGTCTGGGAAAGATCGACAAAACAAGCAAATAAATCCTTCTCCAAACATAACCAAAAATAAATCTCCCGCTGAACTTGCCGGCCGTGAGCCGAAAAAGGTGATTGTGGTACCTGGAAAATTAGTGAATGTTGTGGTGTAAATAAAAACCTAGATAATCTTGCCGCCAGAGTTCATCAATTCCTGCCGGGCTATTTCGTAGCCTTGCGGACTGATGGCTTTGGTGGCTTTATTGATAACACCGACTTTGAAACCCAAACTTAGTGCGTCCATGGCTGAGTAAAAGACGCAATAATCCGCGGCCAGGCCACAGATGTGCACTTCCTCGATGCCAAGGCCTTTTAAGTAACCTTCCAAACCAATGGCCTTTTTGTGCCCGTTATCAAAAAACACGCTGTAGCTGTCAATTTGCGGGTCCATACCCTTGCGAAAGATTGTGGCGATTCGGTCCTGGTCCAGGGCAGCGCTTAACTGAGCCCCCAAACTGCCTTGCACGCAGTGATTTGGCCAAAGCATCTGCGGTAATCCAGCCAATTCTGCCATTTCGTACACCTTTTTACCAGGATGCTGGGAAGCAAAACTGGCGTGATCTGCGGGGTGCCAATCCTGGGTGACCACAAGTAGATCATACTGTTTTTGCAGTTTGTTGATGGTTGGGATGATTTCGTCACCACCAGCAACTGCCAGGGAACCACCAGGAAGAAAATCGTTTTGGATGTCTACAATGAGCAGCGCTGTTTTCATGCCCAAATTATACCGGAAGCAAATCCGACTGACTTTTCAAGTGAATACAATCTCAAAACAAGGTGCGGCATTAGGTAGTATTGAAAGCCAGGACCAACCGAAAAGCGGAAAAAAGGCACCTTGAAAATTAACGGTATACTTTTTTTGGCAATGTAAGTTAAAAGTTTCAGTACTACCCAGACACTAACAATAATCCGACGCGAGTCTTGGCTCTCGTAAAGGAGGTGGCATGAAAACAGTCGTTGCCGGAGCATTGGGGGAATGCGTTCACGTAGCAGGAGTAAGCAGATTTTTACAATTAGCTGAACTATCGGGATGGCGGACCATCTTTCTGGGCCCTGCTGTCTCTCCCGAACGCTTGATCCAGGTAGCCAAAGATGAAAAAGCAGACCTGGTCGGGGTCTCCTATCGACTGACCCCTGAAAATGGGGAACGTTTGTTGGCAGAGTTCGCTGAGCAAGCAGATGAATTGCACCAGAATGGTGTACGGTTCGTATTCGGCGGCACACCGCCGGTAGCGGAAAAAGCGCGCCAGCTCAAAGGTTTTTTTGATGGCGTTTATGATGGCAGCGAAGAACCTGAAGTTCTGATGGCTTACCTTCGCGGTGGACCTGCCCCGCTGGAGGAGACAAAAATCTACCCGCAAACCTTAATCGAGCGCATCCAGCAAAAAGCGCCTTTCCCTGTATTACGGCATCATTTCGGTTTACCGACCATGGAAAAGACCGTTCAGGGTATTCAAAAAATTGCTGAAGCCAAAGCTCTTGATGTCATTTCCCTGGGAATTGACCAGGATGCACAGGAGAATTTTTACCGTCCTGAGCGCCAAAACCCGCGCACAACTGGTGCTGGCGGCGTGCCAGTGCGCAGCGCGGAGGACTACAAAGCCCTGTTTGCCGCCTCCAGACGTGGTAACTTCCCCCTCTTGCGCACGTATTCGGGCACGGATGACTTCATCCACTTGGCTGAGATATACGTTGAAACCATCAACATCGCCTGGTGCGCCATACCGCTTTTCTGGTTCAACCTGATGGATGGCCGAGGCCCGCTAACAGTGCAGGAATCGATCGTGGAACATCAGAAAGTGATGCGCTGGTATGGACAGAGGAATATTCCGGTTGAGTTGAACGAACCCCATCACTGGGGCATGCGGGATGCCTCGGATGTTGTTTTTGTGACCTCGGCTTTTCTTTCTGCCTGGAACGCGAAAGCCATGGGCGTGAAAGACTACATTGCCCAAATGATGTTCAATAGTCCGGCTGCTTTAGGCGGTAACATGGATCTGGCCAGGATGTTAGCTGTCCTTGAACTGGTAAAACCCCTGGAGGACGAAAACTTCCGTGTACTCAGACAAACGAGAACTGGTTTGCTCTCGTACCCTTTGGAATCTAATGCTGCCCGCGCGCATTTGGCTTCAAGTATCTACCTACAAATGACCTTGAAACCGCAGATCATCCACATCGTTGGACACACGGAAGCCGACCACGTTGCAACTGGTGAGGATGTTATAGAGGCGTCACTGATGGCAAAAAGGGCGATCAAAAACGCTTTGAACGATAATCTGGATATCAGTAGAGATCCGGCTATCCAAAATCGGGTAAAGGACTTGATTGCCGATGTGCAGCTGAGCTTGCAGGCTATCCGCAATTTAGCTGGCAAAGGCATTCAGGATGCGCTGACCGATCCAGCCACTTTGGCCAGAGCCGTTGAAGTGGGCATCTTGGATGCTCCGCAGTTGAAGAACAATCCTTTCGCACCGGGGCTCAGCCGTACGGCCATTCTAAACGGCTCGTCCATCGAAATCGATGAGAGCGGCAACCCAGTCCGGGAAAGCATGCGGCTGGCCAAATATTTGGAGAGGTGAGCATGAGCGAAGACATCAAAATTACAGTAATTGGGGCCGGCAATGGGGGGAAAGCCATGGCGGCGCACATGGCGCTGCTTGGTAAACAAGTGACCCTCTGCAACCGCACTTATTCGCACGTGGCGGTTATCGCGGAACGCGGCGGTATTGACCTTGATTACTCGGGCGGTATTTCGGGTTTTGGCAAACTTGCCAAAGTGACGGATAGTATTGAAGAAGGGCTTAATGCGAGTAAGTTGATTATGGTGGTTGTGCCTTCTACCGGCCACAGGGATGTAGCTGTGGCGGCAGCGCCTTACCTGAAGGACGACCACATCGTGGTTTTGCATCCGGGACGCACCGGAGGCGCGCTGGAGTTTAACGCAACGCTTAAGGCAGAGGGGTGCAAGACCAACCCTCTTATTTCCGAAGCGGAAACTTTCATTTTTGCCAGCCGCTCAGAGGGTCCAAGCGAAGCCCGGCTTTTCCGCATCAAGGAATCGGTGCCGATTGCGGCATTACCGGCCAACCGCACTCAGGAAGTGTTGGATGCCATCCATACGGTTTATCCGCAATATATCCACGGCGGAAATGTGCTCAATACAGGACTGAATAATATGGGCGCGATCTTTCATCCAGCCCTGGCAATGCTGAATACCGGCTGGATTGAGGCTACGCATGGCGACTTTGAGTTTTATGTTGACGGGGTAACACCCTCGGTCGCCAAAGTGCTTGAAGTGCTCGACCGCGAACGGGTGACGGTGGCCTCCGCCCTAGGGTTGCGGGCTCGGACCGGGCTGGAGTGGCTTGAACTGGCTTATAACGCCAAGGGAGACAACCTCTACGAAGCCATGCACAATCAAAGCGGTTATTACGGCATCAAAGCCCCACCAACCATGAACCACCGCTACCTGACCGAGGAGATACCAATGAGCTTAGTGCCAATTGCTTCGCTGGGCGAACGCTATGGGGTTTCTGTACGTGGGATTGACAGTATTATCCGCCTGGGCTGCCTGATGCACAACACGGATTATTGGCGCAAAGGCCGTACGGTTGAAAAGCTGGGGATCAGCGATATGAGTATCGAGGAGTTGACTCGGTTTGTCGAGACCGGTGAGAGGGACTGAGAAATTGCCATCCACCAAAGCCCCTGATGCACAGGTGCTTTGGTGTCCACTCAAGAAAGCAAAAGCAAATACTTAAGCAAGCGAGGTGAATATGCGTTTTGAAGATATGAACTGGATGATGCTGGCCGATTATTTGAAAAATGACAACCGGGTAATGGTGGTGTTGGGCATGACCGAACAACACAGCCACCTCTCATTATTGACTGACAGCCTGATACCCGGGAAATTGGCAGACGCGGCCAACCAACAGACAGGCGTGGTTGTTGCCCCCACTCTCCATTTTGGCATTTCACCCAATTTTATGGCTTACCCGGGAACGTTGAGCCTGAAAATACTAACTTATCTGAAGGTGATCGATGAGTTATCACGTGATCTCTACGCGCACGGCTTCCGGCGAATTCTTTATTTGAACGGCCACGGAGGCAATGCCCCTGCCCGCATGCAACTTTCGGAGCTGGCTAACGAGTTGCCAGACCTGCAGATGCTCTGGTATCAGTGGTGGACAAGTTCTACGGTGGTCGAATTTTCCAAAGCCCATAACCTGCCAAACCAGCACGCCAATTGGGAGGAGAACTTCCCCTTCACCCGCGTGGCCGGGGATGCACCTTCCGGGGAGAAGCCAGTTGTGCCTCATGGAGAACGTATTTACAACTCCGAAGAGATGAGAGCGCTTGCGGAGGATGGCTCTTTCGGTGGCGCCTGGCAGGTTAGTGACGAGTTGATGCAGGAGATGTTCAATCTCTGCCTGGGCGATGTAGTGAGGCTGTTAGAGTTTAGCTGAATGTTATTTAATGAACATTTACTCGCCTTCCTGTTCATTAAATTAAATTGGTGAACAAGTGGGTTCAGCAAATCATCTGATTTACATACTTACTCAAATTTTTTAGCCTAAAGGTGATTGGTTGGCTTTAACCTAAATGTGTCTTTTGCCGGTGATTGAACTAACCTGAACGCGGATGACTTCCACACGGGAAGTGGATTGGGGGTCAAAGTCCCAGTCTTTCTCACCCGTCTGGTGCTGCATGATGCAGCGTAAGCCCTGTTGCTTGATATCAAAATTATCCACAATATCAGCCTGGCCAAAGGCAATCACACTTTCGTACTTTTGGGAATAATTGCAGGCCTGCGGTCCGCTGATTAAGCTGCCGGCATTGTCGGCTTCAAAACATACAGACGGGTTCGCTCGCAGGATATCCAGTTTTTGACCTTCTTTGGCGCAATGCATATACAGGCTTAGTTGATTGCGCTTGTATTCGTAGCCAAAATTCAAAGGAACAACATAAGGCTGGTTGTCCTTACCCACCATGGCCAAATGGCAAATCTTGCTGTGGTCAAGAACACTCAAGATATCTTCCATGCTTTCAATGTTGCGGTCAAGACGTTGCATCTTACAGCTCCATTTGTTAATTTCAGATCAATGGATAAATTCTATCTGGAATAGACTGTGTCAGAGCATTAATCCATCTGATTTTCCACTGTATCTGTTGTGGACTTAATATTGTCTGCCTTGGCTACTAATTTTTCGGCCACTTTCTGGACCTGCTTACTGGGGCGTTGAAAAGTATGCCAGAAGTGTTTGATGGCCAATTGGGGTAGAAAGAAATAGAAGCGCGGTGCGGCATAGCGCATCACCAGGCGAATCTGCTGCCGCCTTAGCGGCGTATAGCAGTGCACAGGGCAGCGGACGCAGGTTGGCTTTTCGGGTAGAAAGATGCAACGCTCAAGGCGCCCAAGGGCATAATCTCTCAGTGAGGCGCACTCCTCACACAAGCCATTTACGGTTCCATGTTTTTTGCGGCAGTAGAGACCGATCAATGCGGATAGTGTGGCGGACTCCTCTTTTATCGTGGATGCAATTTTTTCGGACTCGGTTTTTGTCATCGCCCTATTCTACTTGGAAATAAACAAAAACACAGGGCTTTCACTCAGTGTTTTAGGCGGAATAATCCGTTGTCAGACCAGTCTGGCTTCCAGCGTGATTTCAACCGCTTTGAGCGCCACCGAAACTGGGCAGTTGATTTTTGCGTCTTCAGCAATCTGCTGGAAACGCTGAGGGTCAATTTCTGCTACTTCCGCGCTGCAATCAAGATGGATCTCGCTGATCTTGGGACCGTTATCCCTGGCCATTTTGACGGTAGCCACGGTTTCAATTTTTATGGGGCTGAAACCAGCCTTTGCCAGGGCACCGGAAAGCGCCATGGAATAACAGCCGGCATGGGCAGCACCCAATAAGACCTCAGGGTTGGTGCCCGTACCTTCTTCAAAGCGTGAAAGGAAGGTATAAGGTCCTTCAAATCCGGGAAAGCACATTACACCTTTGCCACCCTTCAGATCACCCTCCCAAACAGCATTTGCTTTTCTTAAGAGCATAACAATCCTCCTTGTATATTTCAGATAATACTATCGTATCGAGTGTACGCCAAAGATTCAAACTCTTGTAAAGCTTGTGAACAAAAAACTGCAGTTACAATAATTAAAAACAGGGAGGCCATTTAGCCTCCCTGGATTAACTCATACACTTCAACGATGGATTAAATCCAGCCGCGGAGCTCCATGGCTTTGACCACTTTGGCGATGGCAACCATGTAAGCTGCATCGCGCATGACCACTTTCTTATCAAGTGACATGCCCAAGACAGAGTTAAAAGCCTGGGTCATCGTATTATCCAATTTAGTCAGAACTTCGTCTTTGGTCCAGTAGAAGTTCTGATCGTTCTGAACACCTTCAAAGTATGAACAGGTAACACCGCCCGAGTTGCAGAGAAAGTCGGGGATTAGGAAGATTCCGCGCTCATTGATGACCACATCAGCCTCAGGGGTGGTGGGGCCATTGGCGCCTTCAGCAATAATCTTGACACCGGAATCAATCAGTTTCACGGTTTCGCCATTAATCTGGCCTTCCAGGGCAGCCGGAATCAAGACGTCCACCTTCTTGGAGATCCAGGCGCCGCCATCTTCGATGACATAACCAGCGGCTTTGGCTTTTCCCTTGTCGACGGCACCGTACTGGTCAGTAATACTCTTGAGGAAGTGGGGGTCAATCCCATCCTTTTTAGTAAAGGTGTAGGAAGTCTTGTCGTTGCGATCCCAGCAAGAAACACAGATTACCTTGCCGCCCAATTGCTCAATAAAGCCAATAGCAGCGTATTGAGCAACATTACCAAAGCCTTGAATGGCGGCCGTTGTCGTCTTGGGGTCGATGGCGAGGTGCTTCATGGCTTCACGCACGCAGTAGATCGCTCCATAACCTGTGGCTTCGGTGCGGCCTTGTGAGCCGCCGCCGCCAAGAGGTTTGCCTGTGATAACACCGGGGGTATATTGCCCCACTATGCTGGAATATTCATCCATCATCCAACCCATCATCTGGGGTGTAGTGCCTACATCAGGAGCGGGAACGTCCTGACGGGGGCCAACATTACGGACAAGAATACGGATATAGGCACGGACCAGGCGTTCTTTTTCGCTATTGGAGAGCGTGGCGGGGTCGACTATGATGCCACCCTTAGCGCCGCCCAATGGAATATCCGCAACAGCACATTTCCAGGTCATCCACATCGACAGGGCACGAACGGTGTCAATGGTTTCAGCTGGGTGAAAGCGGATGCCACCTTTATTGGGACCGCGGGCATCATTGTGCTGCACACGGAACCCCTGGAAAACTCTCATTTTACCGTCATCCATACGGATAGGGATGCGGATGATGAACTCCCGGGCTGGCCAGCGAAGGATTTCACGGACCTGTTCGTCAAGACCTAGCTGATCGGCAACATGATCAAACTGGGCTTGAGCCATCTCAAAAGCGTTCGTCGTACCTGACATTTATTTCTCTCCTTTAGCGTTTTGTCATGGCCAAGGCCATGGCGAATTATGATTTTTCCGAGGAGCATACAATCCGAAGAGCACAACTCCTCATTGCTATAACTGAATCTTATCCTGAATAAAATTAGCGTCAAGCCAATTCAACATAATCGGTGCCGTGTTTGTTCCCTTTTTCACTATAACCATTCTGAAATTAGAGTCCGTTGAGAAATCTAGAATAACAGGAACCGGCTTTATAATTAAGATGATGACTGTCGAGCAAACCTCACGAAAAATCATTATTGCGCCAGATGGCCCTTACCTGGTTGAAGGGGGTATTCGCTTGTATGTCTTCTCACAGGAAATGTCCCCACAGGGCGAGCCGCTCAACTGGGTTTACGAAGGGGAGATCACCCCGGATAAACATCCCTATGTGCTTTGCCGATGCGGGAAATCCAAGACCTTTCCTTTTTGCGATAGCACCCACTTAACCTTTAATTTTAATGGCAAGGAAACTGCCATTACCCAAAGACAGCTTGAGCCGGACCTGGTCTTGCATGCCAATGACGGCCTGACCATCCGTAAATTCAATCGGCTGTGCATGTCTTCCGGTTTTTGCATTCGAATTTCTGCGGGCATCGAGGACTTTAGCGAGTATTCGGACAACCCGGAAGACCACAAGATTGCCATCAAGATGGTGGAAGATTGCCCTTCTGGTTCCCTTACCTATAGCCTGCAATCAGATGGCGATGATATGGAAAAAGATTATCCCATGCAGATTGCCCTGACCCGCGAAGGCGTTGAGAATGAACTGGTGAATGGCCCCTACTGGGTGATGGGATATGTGCCCATCGAACGCTCGGATAAGGTTCCGTTATTACGGCGCAACCGGGTTACCTTGTGCGCTTGCGGTCAATCCCGGTACAAACCCCTATGTGATGGTACGCATCGTCTGATCGCGGAAGATGAAATAGCCAGAAGAAAGCGAAAGAATTACTTCTAATATCCAAAATCATCCAGCTAACTGGATTAAGCATCGTTATTCTGTGAGCGCCTGGCGAGAGTACTCGGAAGGTCCGGCCACAACCACGTGATAACCATCCGGGTCGTGCAACCAAATTTCCATCTATTTGGCCACGGGGTTCACTTAGGTGCCCAAGTCCACTGGGGCTTTTAGGCGCTAGGCCGTTTCCATAGGTTGGGCTTGAATTTTCATTCTGCTTCCTTTTGGTTGAGTTTCAGCTTGCAAGCAGACTTTGGAATCCCTGAGCTGTCGTCTGGGGCGGGTAGCAAGTTCCGGAAACACAAAGGCTAATGGAAGGCAACTCTCCTTCTAAACGCGCCATAAAAATCAAACCCGGTAAGTACTTCTGGCGGAGGAGGTCCAGGCTTTGCTGCAAGGAATCGTCATTAAGATCGCCTGCAACTGTCAGCTCGATGGCCGGGGTTAGCAGTTCCTGCATCAGCTGTAAAGCCCCTCCAAAACCAACAGGGTAATCCGCAGGCCCATCCCCCAGGCTGAGCAACCATGACTGCGCCAGGGTCTGCCACTCAGGCTGATCCAGAACCTTACCCAAGCGGTAGAGTAACTGGTGGGCCATAACATTCCCTGAGGGGATAACATTGTCCATCACCTCCTTACGGCGGGCTATCAACTGCTCTGCATCTGAAGCAGTTTGGAAGAAGCCAGGCACGTTTGGGTCGCCGAAAAGCGCCAAAATCGAAAAGGCTAGATTTTCAGCAAGACTCAAATAATGGTCCTCCAGGGTGCTTTGGTGGAGTGCCAGGAAGCCCAAACTTAGGGAGGCATAATCTTCCAAAAATCCACCTATAGGGTTGGACTCTGCCCCTGGAAGGGTGCGGATCACCCTCAGGTTGCCTTGCTCATCCCTGGCAAGCAGATTTTCCTCAAGGAAGACAGCACAGGATTTTGCAGCCTGCAAGTATTGATTATTCTTGAGAATGAAGGCTGCCTCAGCCAAGGCTTTCAAGGCAAAGCCATTCCACTCAGCGATTATTTTTTCGTCCCGATGAGGGGCTACGCGGGTTGCACGAGTGGTATAGAGTTTTTGAAGCGCTGATTGCCAATTTTGAGCATTGGAGGTTTCAGTAACCCGGTGCAGGATATTCCAGGCCTGACCTGATTCATTGAAATTACCGCTCGGGCTGGCCCCAAAAGCTTTACTGAACTCGGCTGCTTCTTCTTCCCCCAAGGTTTGTTTTATTTCGTCAAAGGTCCAGGTGTAAAACTTGCCTTCCTGGCCCTCACTATCAGCATCCAGCGCGCTATAAAAGCCCCCTTGAGGTGAACGTAATTCCTTCAACATAAAATCAAGCGTACGCTCTGCAGTTTGCTGATACTCGATCTCGCCCAAGGTCTGCCAGGCGTGCAGGTAAGTGCTGGCCAAAAGAGCATTATCGTAAAGCATTTTCTCAAAATGCGGAACCAACCAATTGCGGTCGGTGCTGTAACGATGGAAGCCCCCGCCAACCTGGTCGTTAATTCCGCCTCTGACCATTTTCTTAAGGGTTAATGCGATTGCCTGCTTATAAAAATCAGCGATACTCGAACCTTTCCGCAGGATGGATTGCTGCAGCATAAAATCGAGGGCACATGCCTGCGGGAATTTGGGGGCGTTATCAAAACCACCTTCAGACTGGTCAACTTGTTTTTGCAGATTAAAACGCGCGCGCCTGAGGACTTCCTCGAAGTTGTTTTCGGGATTTGTCTCAGTATCTTCACGAGCATTCAAGGAGGCCTTTATTTGCCTGCCTACGTCCAGTGCAGCGGTGCGTTGCTCCTGCCAGGCCTGGGCAACTGATGCCAGGATTTCGCTGAAAGCCGGCATTTGGCCGCGGCGTTTGGATGGGAAGTAAGTGCCACCAAAGAAAGGCTCGCCAGTGGGGGTTAGAAAAAGGGTCATTGGCCAACCGCCACTTCCGGTGAGGCGCTGCAAGGCTTCCATATACAACGCATCCAAATCCGGGCGTTCTTCGCGGTCAACTTTGATATTGATAAAGTGGCGGTTCATCACGGCCGCAATGTCTGGGTCCTCAAAGCTTTCATGCGCCATCACATGGCACCAGTGGCAGGCAGAATAGCCGATGCTGAGCAGAATAGCTTTATTCTGTGCCTTGGCTTCAGCAAGCGCTTCTGGCCCCCAGGGGTACCAATCTACTGGATTATGGGCATGCTGGCGCAGGTAAGGGCTGGATGATTTGACCAGTCGATTGGAGTGTTCAGGGGTTTGCATTTTCGACTGCCTTTCTTAGGCTGGTGCGCAGATTGCTCAAAACCTGCTCAGCGGCTTCGCTGCCATACCTGGCGTTGACCGCTTTATAAAGGTAACCTGGTACAGCACCAGCGTGGGTTGGGACGTGCGCAACCGCCAAGGCATGGGAGCAGGCGCGGGCGGCGCAGGTGGCAACTTCAGAATTAGCTTCACGGGCAGCTGCCAGGCAGGGGAAGGCAAATTTGCGGGCATCCCACATACGCTGCTCCCCCCGTACCCAGCGCCAACCTGCTTCGATAGCGGCACGCGGCCGGTTATCAGCTGGCTGGGCTTCCTCAAAAATCTTCAGAGCCTGTTCGGCCTCGGTCAATGCCCAAACCGCCAAAGCTTTATGGTCCAAGGCAGCCATCAAAGCCCGCAATTCAGGGTCTTGTGCCAAGCGCAGCAGGTCGCTCTTGGTGCCAGCCAACTTACTCTGTTTCTCGAGAAGAAAGGTCGAGTAAGAGAATTTCCTGGCCGTCCGCTTCAGCAATTTTTGTAAAACCCGCGTTCAAATAAAGCTCGCGCTTGCCGTGATATTGGCGTTCTGGCACAGGGTTTGGCGCGGAAGGCAGTCCCATTAAAGCCGTGAACCCTTCCGCCCTGGAGCCTTCGATGGCGGCCTGCAGCAGTCGGGAGGCAATGCCCTGCTGGCGATAATCCGGGTGCACCATAAAGCAAGCCATTACGGCCGTGCGACCTTCAGGCAGATAGGCTTGAATTAATTCTGTGAGCCGGGGTAGTTTTGCCTGGTCGTTGACATGGCACCAACCCACAATGCGCTCCCCATCCAAAGCCAGGTAACCGCGTGTGTAGGCTCTGGCAACATTGATCAGCGCCATATCCCGGGCTTTTTCTCCGCGGATTTTCATCCAATTCTCGCCTGGACCCTTGAGGTGGTAATACTGGCAATAGCAACCGCGCCAATGCTCGGCATGCTGGAAGTCCATATGCTCAAAGAATTCCACAAAGTCGAGTGCGTCTCTGGGTTCCAAACTGCGGATCTGTATGCTCATGCGGCCTCCGATTCAAACAGGGATAAGTCAATTATAAGGACGCTCAGGCTAAGTGCAAATAAGCCTGAATAATTAGCATGGTTTTTGGGGAGCAAGTTGGGCCTTTAAGAAAAACAGCCAAACGAAATCGTCCGGCTGCTGAAGATGAAAAGGTAAAGCTTACTATCAGCTGTTTTTCTTTAGGAAACCTTCGATGCGCTGTAGAGCTTCCTCGATTTTTTCATACGAAGTGGCGTAGGAGGCCCGCGCAAAGCCAGCACCCGCAGCTCCAAAGGCAGAACCTGGCACCATGGCCACTCTGGCTTCTTTTAGCAGGCGGTCGCAAAACTCATCATCACTTAAACCGCAGCTGGACACCTTGGGAAAGGCATAAAAGGCACCTTTGGGCTCGAAGGTTTCCAGCCCAATACGGTTGAAGCCTTTAACAATGAGCTGACGCCGGCGGTTATATTCCGCAAGCATTTGTTGGACGTAAGGTTCCCCCACGCGCAGGGCTTCGAGCGCGGCATACTGACTGACCGTTGGCGCGGACATGACTGTGTATTGGTGAATCCGTACAAGCCCTTTCAGAATGGATGGAGGTGCGGCCACATAGCCAATTCGCCATCCAGTCATAGCATACGATTTTGAAAAGCCCCCCAGTAAGACAGAGCGCTCACGCATACCAGGCAGGGAAGGGAAGCAGACATGCTCCACACCGTAAACCAGGCGGTCATAAATCTCATCGGAAACAACCAATAAATCGTGCTTTTCAGCGATCGCAGCAATCCTCAGCAGTGTTTCTCTACTGGCAACCGCACCGGTGGGATTGCTCGGATAACCAATAAAAATCGCTTTGGTACGATTAGTGATAGCGCGCTCGATGAGGTCGGGGTCCGGTTCAAAATTATCTTTCATAAAGGTAGGGATTTCAACTGGTACACCCCCAGCCAATTCCACTTCGGCCTGATAAGAGACAAAACAAGGATTGGGGATGATTACTTCATCACCCGGGTTAAGGATGGCGGTAAAAATCAGGTATAAAGCCTCAGAAACGCCAACCGACATCAAGATTTCAGTGGCCGGGTCGTATTTTACACTGTAAAGTTTGTAAATCTGATCCGCGACAGCTTCGCGAAGCTGGAAGAGGCCCTGATTGGATGTGTAATGAGTTTCTCCTGCCAAGAGTGAATTAATGCCCGCCTGAATGATAGGCTCTGGTGTGGCAAAATCAGGTTCGCCAATACCCAGGGAAATGACATCCTTCATCGTGGCGACAATATCAAAAAACTTACGGATCCCCGAAGGTTTGAGCTGGGTAATTTTCTCAGCAAGAAATTCTTTCATAGTTCTCCTTTTTCTGCTGACAGGTTAAGAATTCAGCCAGGAATTATCGCCGATGTTGAATTTTCCACTGACACCATTGATCACCACATCATGGCCAAGCAGTGACCCTACCAGGTGGGCGTCGGTCACATGCGCACCGGGACTGACAATGGAATCCCGGATGATGCTACCCTGCACAACAACACCTGCTCCGATGGACGCGTAAGGACCAATAACAGAAGCACTCACCCTGGCCTCGGGATGAATGAAAACTGGTGGAATGATGACGATATCAGACGGAAGAGCACCACCGTCTGAGTTGGAGCGGCCGTGTTCGAGCATGTACCGGTTGGTATCCAACAAAGCCTCTGAGGTCCCAGCGTCCAGCCAAACTTTCACGGTTTCGGTGCGCATGAAAGCAATGTGTTCAAGGTAAAGGTTGATTGCATCCGCCAGGAAGTATTCGCCCTTCAACTGGATATTGCGTTTAATCTGTTCTTCAATGGCTGTGAGTAAAATTTCTGATTTCTGAAAGTAGTAGCAGCCAACCACAACCAGATTATTGTTGAGGTCGGAGGGTTTTTCAATCAGGCGGGTAACTTTGCCTTTGGAATCAACCTCGGCCACACCAAAGCGACGGGGGTCAGGTACAGCTTTCACCCAGGCCACCGCATCAGCTTTTTCGTTTTCAAGGCAGGCAAAGGAATTCTCAATGAGGGTGTCAGAGAAAACCATCAGGATGGGGCCGTGCAAGAATTCCCGGACATTCCAAAGCGCGTCTGATTGCCCTTTCATCTCCGGCTGGAAGACGTAATGCACGGCTTGCTTGGGATAGTTTTTGGCCATGTGGGCTTTGATTAGCGTTTCCTGATGCGGAGAGAGGATAAAGACAAATTCCACCGATTCCCGGTTGGGTACAGTATCAAACATGCTCAACATGTGGTCAAGGACGGTCGCGCCGGCTAATGAAATCAGGGGCTTTGGGCGGCTCCAGGTAAGTGGCCGCAAACGGCTGCCCAGTCCAGCCATGGGTATCACAATGCGTAAGCGTTCCGTCATCTTTTCCTCACAAATTTTCGGATTGTTGAAGTGCGCCAATTATAATGCGTGGGCTCTCATATAGAGGCTTAGGGTTCAAAAATACCCAATTGGGAGAAATTGAGGGAACTTAATCCTACGCCGGTAGTACTGAACCCCAAACCGAAGCCGCCGCCGTTGCTGGTCTTTGTGTTGATTTCGTATTGGAACTGGCCATTGGCAAAAATATCCACGCGGTCAGCAATTGCCCAAATGCCAATCAGGTTGTTGGTTGGGGGCAGAGGGGCCAATTTACGCACGCCACTCCAATCATGCAGCAGCTTGGCACCACTTTCCTGAAGATTCCTCAAACGCATTTGGCCCTGGCAGTTGAAATCAAGCACATATGTGCCCAAATTGCTACCTTTCCAGAAAGAAAGGCTGTAATAATCATCTGGCGCACAGGTGGAGAGTTCAACATTGAGCTGCAAAAAAAACTGCGGGGGCAAAATGAGTTTGCTGTTGGCTTCAAAATTGAGTTTCTGATTGTTTGCCGCGATACTCAAAACGCCGTCCTCAAGCGCCATGCGGCCACCAGTGGGGGCTGATAGATACCACTGGTCGTTTCCGAAGGGATCTTCAATCAGGGCTTTGCCCGATGCGGGAGGGGCCACCTCCACATTTATTGAGTTTTGGGGGGAAGCACCCTTCGGCGTAGGTGTATATTCGGGTGTAGGGGTACGCGGAAACCAATCCCGGGTTGCAGTAGGTGACTCGACGGGCAGTGTGAGGGTTGGGAAGCTTATGGGGGACGTGGCTTGTTGGCAGGCTGTCAGAAGCAGGCACACAAGCACAAAACAGAAACGGCGAACAAACATGCTTAATATATTACTTGATATCTGAGAAGCTGAGCCTGGAAGCATGCCCAATAAGGTAAAATCTGCGGATTGACTGGGCTGGTATAATGCCGGCATGCTAAAAAGAGCCTTTTTTGCGCTCGTTTTGACCGCCCTTTTGGCAGCTTGTGCTCCAAAGCCTACCTCGCTGCCTTTGCCAACAGTTACCTCTCTTCTGCCAAGCCCAACAGCTACCAGCAGCCCCAGCCCATCGCCAACGGCCACCACAACTCCAACACTTACCGCCAGTGACACTCCCTCGGCCCCAGCCACCGAAACGCCAACGCCCTTCTATTACCAGGTAAAGCGGGAAGATGACATGTTTGGCATCGCCTTGAGCTTTGGTATTCCACTGGAAGCGCTGAAAACTGCCAACCCTTCCGTCAACCCTAATGCTATCGGTGAAAACACCACCCTGGTGATACCGGTGACGGCTACCCCAGGCGCCAGCTCAACCCCCTTGCCGCCAACAGAGGTTTCTGCCAGTCAAACACCCATGCCCACGCCCACACCTAACTCAGCGTACCCGGTATATGCTTATATGGATGCGCTGGGTGGATTGCGGGTTTTTGTGCATTACACGAGCAAAAGTGGTCAGCCAGTTGAAAACCCATCCGCATTGGTGACCGTACTCGACAAGAATGGGAGTGCCCGGCTGGAGACCGTGGCCGTATTGCCTTTAAATATTCTCGAACCAGGCAGTGAACTGCCATTGGTGGCGAATTTTCCAGGGCCCATCCCAACCAGTTTTATCCTTTCTGCTCAGCCAGATTTTGAACTGCCAGTGCCCGAGGCCGACGCCCGTTATCTGAAAACGGTGATTATCAACCAGAAGGTCACCTTCGCAGAGGATAAAAAGTCGGCGGAGGTTGAGGCAAAGTTGAATTTTGAAGGCGGTGAGGTGGTTAGCGCGATGGCAGTAGTGGTTGCTTTTGGGAATGGTGGCCAACCGGTCGGATACAGGAAGATCGAGATTGAAAACCCAAAAAATATAGATAACGTGCTGAAGGTCACCGTCTACAGCCTTGGGCCAGAGATTGAAACGGTTAATATCTATGTTGAAGCAAAACCCACCTGGAATTGAGCGAAGCATGAAATCGGAACTATTCCCCGAAATTGGCAAAAAGACTTATGTGATGGGCATTGTTAACCTAACGCAGGATAGCTTCTCCGGGGACGGTTTGCTTCGAAAGGGAAACCCTTTGAATGCAGCCCTGCATCAGATAGAAAGCTTTCTGCAAGCGGGGGTGGATGTGCTGGATTTAGGCGCGGAATCGACCCGCCCTGGGGCTGCCCAAATAAATGCGGAAGAGGAACTTGCGCAACTTTTGCCTGCTCTTTCCGCACTGCGAAAGGAGGGCCTGCCTGTACCAATCAGTATAGACACCTATAAAGCCAGTGTTGCTGAAGCCTGCCTGAATGAAGGCGCGCTGATAATCAATGATGTTTGGGGCTTCAAAAAAGACCCCGCCATGGCCGCCACAGTTGCCCGTTACAAGGCTACCGCCGTATTGATGCACAATGTGGTCAGGAAGGTCGAAACTGAAAAGACCGACCTAGGCGGGCGGTATGTCAAGGTGCAATTCAATGATATCGTCAAGACGGTCAAGAAAGGGCTGAGTGAAAGTATCGCCCTGGCCAAGGCCGCTGGAATCCCTGACGAACGCATTTTCATTGACCCCGGGATTGGCTTTGGAAAAACCACCGAACACAACCTTGAACTGCTGAAGAGGCAGGAAGAATTGTTGAGCCTTGGCTATCCGCTCCTGTTGGGAGTTTCTCGTAAATCATTCATCGGCTACACGCTCGACCTGCCGCCTGAAGATCGCCTGGAGGGCAGCCTGGCAGCCAATGCTTACGGCATCCTGAATGGAGCTTCGATGGTACGGGTGCATGATGTGGGGGCTACCGTGCGGCTGGTCCGTATGTTGGACGCTATTCGGAACGCGTAAAGCTTGTCCGGTCGCTTACACTCTGGGCTTAAGCTTCCAAACCGTTGGCTTCATCGATGAGGAGTTTGGCCATAGCCACCAGCCTGGTCCGTTCAGCATCCTCTGTATTGTTGCTTCGCCAATAGAAATCCAAAAGTTCCGCGGGGGTCATCAGGCTGGTTTCCTGACCTTCGCTTAAGCGTGCCCGAATGGGGTTGTCAGTGTGCTTAGCCAGGGTGAACTGAAAAGCGCCTTTCATGCGGCGGCGCAATTCAGCCTCATCGATTTGGGTCTCAACTGCTTTCGGGTAGAAGACTGAAAGCCGCACAATGGCATCTGCAGCATCTTTTTCAGAGGGTAAAGCCCGCACTAGTTTGTCAAGGACGGGATCATCGATTTCAAGAAATACTTTGAGGTCGATGAAACGGCGTGTTGGAAGTTGCTGGAACTTGTAGGTCGTCTGATCTTTTTTCAAATCTACAAGCACAAAACCCTTGTCTTCGGTGATTTCGCCAAAATCCACACGTTCAATGGAGCCGGAGTAGACCACCGGGGGATAGGCATGTAGATTGAGATCCTGGAATTTGTGGATGTGGCCCAGGGCGACATAGTCAAAACAGGGGTTGCGCACCAGGCTGGGCGGAAGAATCAAATCTTTCCCAACAGTGATCAGGCGTTCCTGACCATATTGAGCGCCTTCAATACTGGCATGGGCTGCCAGGATTACCGGCAGGGCAGGGTCCATCCGGGAGAAATAATCCTCGAAGATATCTTGCAAGCCGATGGTAACCAGCGCGTCGCGCTTATTTTGATCGCCAGCGTCACTATCCGTTGGCTGGGTATCAACGCTTTGATTGATCAGGTTTTCGGCGGTTTTTCCTCGGGTAATCCAGGGGACAGCAATGACGTAAAGGGGCAGGCCGCCCAGCTCTTCAGGTGTAAAGAGGCGCGTGTTGCTGGCAACGTGGATATGGGGAATTTCGAGCGTTTCCATTTCCTGCAGGGCATGGGCGCGCAGAGCTGAAGGGGCAATATCGTGGTTACCGGTGAGTAGGAGTGTTTCGATGCCCGCTTTGGAAAGTTTGACCACGCGTTTATCCCATTCACGCTGGAAAGTAGGCGCAGGGGAACGGTCGCGGTAAGCATCACCAGCAAAGAGGACCAGGTCAACCTTTTGGGTGATGGCGGTCTCGATGATGCTATCCAGGGAATTGAGGAAGTCCACTACGCGGGAGGGCAATCCGGTTTTTGGGTCATGTTGGCCGTAGTTGGCCATGTCAATGTGTGCATCGGCAAAGTGCAGGATTTTTAGCATGGGGTAATTATATTGTCTTCTGCAACGATTTTGGGATGGAATGAGGCGACAGGATTGGAAAAATCCAGATTGCCTAGCAAAAGAGGCTCACAAAGACCGATAAATATTGAGTGCATTATCAGAAATCCATTCAAGCAGGGCTGGAATCTAGCCTTTTCAAGCGTTAATTGATAGTATTTAGGTGCAAGAAAGCCTACAATGCGAGTACCTAAACGAAGGAGACAAATATGTTTGATACAAGGAAAATAGGCGCTCGCATCGCCGAGCTGCGAAAAGCAAAAGACATGACTCAAATGGAACTTGCCGACCTGATGCTGGTGAGCTTCCAGGCGGTCAGCAACTGGGAACGCGGCAATACCATGCCGGATATCGCCAAATTAGGCGATTTGGCCCGCATCCTGGGGATTTCCATAGAAGAATTGCTCGGCTCGGAAGAACAATCCAGAATCGTCAACAAAGTCGTCAACAAAGATCCGGAAATTAAACTGGAAGAGGTTGTTGAGGTCGCACCGATGCTCAAGCCCTCCCAACTGGAAGAGGCTGTAGAGAACAATCAGGAAGAGAATGTGAGTATGGGGGTGCTTGTGTCGCTGGCGCCTTTTCTGAGCAGCGCCCGTTTGGCTAAAGAGATGGAAAAAGCCAGAATTGAAGACATCTCCGAGATTGTCCCATTGGCCCCTTTTCTGGATGAGGGCTATTTGGGGGCTTTCATTGACAAACAAGATTCCAGCAAGAAGAGCCTGAAAGCACTTAGCGCGCTGGCACCCTTTCTCGACAGCAAGCACCTGGGAGCCTACGCCCGGGAAGCCATGAACGGAGAAGATTTCGAGCGCTTGACCAGCCTGGCACCGTTTTTGGATGAGCAAGATTTGGATGAGGTGGCTATGAAAATTTTTGATTCCGGTAAGCATGCAGGTAAGTTGGCCGGCCTGGCACCCTTCCTGAGTTCAAAAACCATTGGTGCCCTGGCGGCTCGGATTGACCCGGAAGAACAGAAGAAATATCTGTTGGCCCTGGCGCCGTTTATGGACTCAAAAGCCCTCACCGAAATCGCAAAGGTTCAGATGCAAAAAGGCAATTTGAAACTTCTGCGCGCGCTGCTGCCCTTTGTAGACGAAGACGAACTAATTTAGCAGGCATAAGCACCAAGAATCCTCCTGCATTTGCGTTTTCACCCCAGTCAGCAACGCGAAACTGTAGATAAACCAATTTAGCCTAAAGAAAAAGCTCCCTCAATTAATTGGGAGCTTTTGTTATGGTTTAGCTTCAAGGGCTTGCAAGGCCTCCTGGGCAGGTTTCCAACCCGGGTGCCAATCAAGGGCTTTTTGATAGAAGAAGGCAGCTGAACTGTTATCCCCCAAGGCTTGGATGCACTTGCCCCGCCAATACCAGGACTCTTCAAGGCCTGAGGAAGAAGAGTTGGCAATGGTGTTTTGGGCCAGATTGACGCAATCCTGAAAGCGCTGCGTAGCAAAGTAAGACTCGTATGGCCCAAACTGGTACCACATCACCCTGAATGGACGTTTATAAGCCGGCAGTTGGGCATAGGCTGCAAAAGCGTCGTCAAAAGCCAGTGCGGCCTGGTCGGGTTCCTGGTTAAGAAGAGCTGCTACACCCACCCCAAACTTGGCAAAGAATCTGTCCTCGGCATGGAGGTCGGTGTATTCGGCCTGGGCCTTCTCACGCATCAGTGCCAGGGTAAAGCTGGCATTTTCGGCTGCATCCCATTGTGGGCCGATAATTTTCTGAATGGCAGCTTCCTGTTCGGCGGGATAAACCAGCAAATAGGCATAAGTGAAATGCATCCACAAACGTTCAAGGTCGGCTTCCTTGAAATCGGTGTGTCCCAGGTAGGTATCAGGCACATGAATTGTGCCGGCGGCCTGATCGTAACCCGTGACCAGCCCGAAGTGCCCCATCCATTCATTGGTGTTGGCGGTGTAGAAACCGCGTTCCAACATCACTGGGAAACCCTGGCTTACCAGGCGCCGAAACAAGTCATAACTGCCACCAAAGCGAACGATTGCCTTTAATTCCGTCTGCTCCAGTACGTAATCACGCATTTCTTCCAGGCCAACGTTGCGGTCATCAGGTAGTTGATGTATGAGGCTGGCAATCTGGTTCTGGTCAGTCTGAACCCCGTAAAATCTGAGGTAAATTCCGAGCGTGGTTGGACCGCAGTTATTTAAGCCTTGCTTGTCGGGCTCAATACCGGGTATCTGATAGTTTACAGGCACAGGCAGCAGGGTAGGCAATACCATTTCGGTTGGTGATGGTAGCGGCGTTGCCTCGTTGGTTGTCTGGAGAGCAGTTGGAATTGGGGTAACTGTGGTTAAAGGGGAATCCGTGGAGGTAGGAGAAATCGATTGGGCAGATACCTGGGTGCCCGATTGGGCAGGCAGGAAGACTTGTTCTTGCGGGCGACGGAAAAAGTAAAAAACTTTAGCCCGAGCCTGGTTGAAATGGTAGTTCAAACGTTCAGGCATACCCGGGGTTTGGTAGAGGGCAAATACACTCAACGTCAAGGCGCCCAACAGAGCAAAGTAGAACCAGGGGAGACGCCAAAAAGCAAACTTCCTGGGTTTCTTCGTTGCCATCTGGGGGAGATGTGCTCTGGCCATCTAGTTTTCTTCCCGGTTTAGGGTTCTTCGCCTAGGGCTTTAAGACCATCGGTGGCTACCCACCAATCCGGGTGGTAAATCAAAGCCTGGCGATAATAGAAAATTGCTTTTTCACGGTCGCCTATAGCCGCGCTGGCCCGTGCTGCCCAAACCCAGCTTTCCTCCAGGAAGTTGACTCCCTTATCCAGGGTCATCAAAGCCAGGTTAAGGGTATCGGTGTAGCGGCCCATATAGTAGTAGGCGAAGAAGGGTCCGGTTTGATACCAAAGAATACGATACGGCCGATCTGCGGGTTCGAGCTTGTCATAAATGGCAAAAGCATTATCAAAAGACTGAGCTGCGGTGGCAAAATCCTTCATTTGCACAAGGATGCTGCCCCGGCTGTACCAGGCAAAGAACTGCTGCCGCGGATCTTCAATACTATTGATGCGCCGGGTGATCTGGTCCAGGGCGTAAGATTCATTATAGATTACATCTTCCTGGGGCCCGAGGATACCCTCGACTTCTTGCAGGCGGTCAGCTGGGAACACAACCAGGTAGATATTGTCGAACTGGGTCCAATAGTCCATCACCTGGTCATAAGGGAAGGAGATTTCCCCATAATAGGTATCGGCGATACTCATGGTTCCCTGGTTATCGTCGTAGGCATAAACCAGCCCGTAATGACCCATCCAACCTTCAGGGGCGTCCATACCACGCTCAATGAGGACGGGGATGCCTGCTGCAATGAATTTCTTGACAACATCCAAGCGGCCACCATAGCGCACAAAACCCATCAAATCGGTTTGAGTTTGGACGTAATCCAACATTTCGTAAGGCATAACATTGCGATCTTCGCGACGGGGTTTGAGAATCTTCTCCGTGTCTTTTTGGGTGCGGGGATTGTCCCAGAAAGTGAGGTACATGGCCAAGTTCGCAGGCCCACAGTTATTAAAAGTCTGCTTTTGGATAACGATACCATGCACGCTGGCCTTATTGGGGATCAGCGTCGGCGTGATGGTAGGCATTGGGGTTAGCGTGGGGGGCGCTGGGGTAGCCGAAATAATGGGCGTGGAAGTGGGCGTCGGGGTATAAGTGGCCGTTGGAGCCATGGCAGTTTGAGTCTGGGCAACTCCGGCAACTACTGGGTCGTTTTGCCCTTTGGGCACAAAGGTCTTACTGCCGGGTGGGTAGAAAAAGTTGCGAATCTTGGCCGAATAAGTGGCAACGTAGAAGTAGGCGTGGTCCTGAACAAAGGGAATGTAACGGTAACTGGTGACCGAAATAAGCACCAGGGAAAAAAGTACCCCAAGGTAGATCCACGGCTTCTGCCACATTGTTCTAACGGTGATCTTCCTGCGGAAGTCACTCGAAGTTACTATTCGTTCCATCGCAAACGGCATTATAACCTAATCCACCATTCTGATTTTTGGGGCAGGTTCAGAGCCAAAAGCGCTCCATCAGGGAAGCGCTTTGTAAAAGTGACTTGATTTTCTGCAGGCTTGCCTTTACGTGCCAAAGGGTCTTTGCCTGACAGGTAAGAAAAATGTGGGCGTTTTCCGGCATGGACTCCAGTTGGAGTCCAGTATTATGACTTGTAAGAAGCCTTGGCTTTTGAGAGTACGGTCTTAAACTTCCATCCGCCATCTTTAGCAATGGTCTTGACGGCTTTCGGGATGGCACCGAGGTCCAGTTCAAACTCATAGACCTTGCCCTCAGGGCCGTATTGGGTGCTCTTCACTTTGCGGAAGAGGGTCATTCCGGATTGAAAGGAGCTTTCGGAGGATCCCCCAAAGGAGAACCCTGAGCTCTTTTCCTTTGACATCTCCCACATATACACGGTGCCTTCGGCTTCATCTGCAAACACTGAGGCTTCGTAAGTGAGCTCTTTTTTGCCTGTACTCCAACCCGCTTGCACGTACTTTTCTGAAACGGATAGATCTGACTGACCGCCACTCTGGTGTAAGATTTTAAGTCGGTTCCATTCGGCACTAATTTCCGCTAACAATTGCTGCTTTGTGATCATCGTTTTCTCCTTTGATACTTTGACCTTCTAATTATAAAGCGATCCACCCGCTGGGCAATGGGCCCTGGTTTGAGCCTTGACAAGGAATATTCTTAATGTAGTCGACTTAGTGAAGTAGTGCCCGTTTTGGGTTGAGTTTCATCAAATTTCAGAGTATACTGCCTGAGTGTTTCTTCACAATGGGCAACAAGAAACCTTGACAGGGCGATAAGAAACCTATCCCGAGAAGTCCCTTCCTGTTCTGATAGAAGTGCACTAAGGAGGCAAGATGGTACAAAGTAACAAATCATTGGAGGAGTTAAAACGGATTCGCGAGGAAGCCCGGGTATCCTTAAAAAGTAAGGAACCTGAAGGAAGAATTGAAATCGTGGTTGGAATGGGAACCGTCGGGATCGCAGCTGGCGCACGAGATACCTTGCGAGCAATTCTGGATTTCATTGAAGAGAAAAAGCTTGAAGGGATTACCGTACGTCAAACTGGAAACCTGGGTATAGATTCCTACGAGCCCGTTGTCGTGGTGAATATCCCAGGTCAAGACAAAGTTACTTATGGTAAGGTGTCACCAGATATCGCGCGATTTATTATGGATCAGCATATCAGACACGGTCAGATTGTTGCCAATTATGTTGTAAAGGGTTAACTTGATCCCCCATGAATAGAGGTGATTTATGCCGGTGAACTGCAGCGAAGTTCAGGACACAATAATCCTGGTCAACCAAATAATCGATGAGATAGGCAGTACACGTGCTGACCTTATCCCTATACTCCAGCGAATCTCTAATGAATGTGGTCATATCTCCAATTCAGCAATAAATGAAATTGCTCGGAGGACAAATATACAACCAAGTCAAATATTTGCAGTAGCCACCTTCTACCGCATGTTGATGACCAAGCCTCATGGTCGACATATCGTACAGTTTTGTGAGAGTGCCCCTTGTCACGTGGCCGGAGGCAGGGAGTTATTTCAGGCGCTTAAAGACGTTCTGCAAATTGAACCCGATCAGACAAGTCCCGATAACCGCTGGACGTTCTTAACAACCAGTTGCCTGGGGGTCTGTGGAATTGGACCAGTAGTCCTGGTCGACACAGACACATACGGAAATGTCACTCCAGATCAATTAACCAGCATACTTAGTCAATACGAATAGGAGATCCCTTGACCACAGTTCGCTCTCTTGTTCTCATTTCCAATGACCCAGAATCCAAATCCCGAGGCTCAGAAGCGATCTTTGATGCTTTCGTTCATCACCTGCAAAGATTTGGATTAGAGGAAGAAGTCTCCGTATCATTCGCAACCGATATTGGTCAAAGTTTTGTTTCACCATTGGTCATCATTTACCCGGAAGCGGTCATCTATGGACCCATCTCGCCAGCCGACGTGCCCCATTTAGTGGAAGAACATCTCTACAAAGGACGCATTGTCGAAGAAAAACGAGCCCCCGCCAAAGCACTTTCAGGCCGTATTGCCTGGCTGGCAGCCCGTAAAGGCACCCTGCCCGCCGAAAATCGCATTGTGCTCAAAAACGTTGGGCTGATTGACCCCGACAGCATTGAGCAATACCTCGGTGCCGAAGGCTACGCTGGTCTGGCTAACGCGCTAAGCATGTCTCCATCTGATGTCATCGCCATTATTAAAGAGTCTGGATTGCGAGGTCGCGGAGGCGCAGGATTCCCTACAGGTTTGAAGTGGGGATTCGTGAAGCAAGCGGTAGGTGACAAAAAATACGTCATCTGCAACGCCGATGAAAGCGAACCTGGAACCTTCAAAGACAGAATGGTGCTGGAGGGCGACCCCCATGCCATCATTGAAGCCATGCTGATCGCGGGCTATGCGGTTGGCGCCGACGAAGGCTACGTCTATATCCGTGGTGAGTACCAGTTGGCCATCGAACGCATCGAAACTGCCATCCAACAAGCCAAGACCTTGGGTTTCTTAGGTGACCAGATTTTGAAATCCGACTTTAACTTCAAACTGCATGTTCACACCGGCGCGGGTGCCTATATCTGCGGTGAAGAAACTGCCTTGATTGAATCAATCGAAGGTAAGCGCGGCGAACCGCGCTCGCGACCCCCCTATCCGACTACAGAAGGCTTGTGGGGTAAACCCAGCTTGATCAATAACGTAGAGACCCTGGCAAATGTGCCGGCCATCCTGCGCAATGGCGCGCAGTGGTTCAAAGGTTTCGGCACCCCCTCAAGTCCTGGCACCAAGGTGTATACCATGTTAGGCAACGTGAATGTCACAGGTCTGATTGAAGTGCCAATGGGTATTACGCTTCGGGAAATAATTACCATCTATGCCAAAGGCATGAAGAGAGCTGGTTTCAAGTTCGCGCAAACCGGCGGCTCAAGCGGCTCTATTATTCCTGCGATCTTGCAGGACGCCCCAATGGATTTTGATTCTTACAAAAAAGCCGGTCTCTCGCTTGGGTCTGGTGCGTTGCTTATTTGCGATGAGGACAACTGCATCGTCGATATCGTGAAAGTACTTACCAATTTCTTCTGCGTTGAGTCTTGTGGCAAGTGCACCCCCTGCCGAATCGGCACTAAAAGGATGTATGACCTCCTCATGGGAATCACCAAAGGCGCCGGTAAATTGGAGGACCTCGAGGAATTAAATTCGCTCAGCATTGGCCTTTTTGACCTTTCCAACTGCGGATTAGGACAATCCGCAGGGACACCTGTTCGCGATATGATAGCGTACTTCAAAACTGAGGTGGAAGCCCACATCAGACTAGGTGTTTGCCCTGCCGGAATTTGTCCAATGCACGCTTAAAAAATAAATAAAGTGAAGTTATCAATCAAAATTGAGTAAGGAGAGTTGTATGACCGAGAACCCAGTAGTAATCGATGATTTGAGCCCAGCTGAGGTCGCAGCAAAAACAGTAAATATTGGAATTAAGAAAGCTAACCTGGACTTCTGGACGATGTTCTTTCTGGCACTTTTCGGTGGTGCCTACATCGCGATAGGAGCTATCCTGGCAACCACTGTCGCGACAAACGGTGCTGAATTTCCCTTTGGAGTGAACTCGCTGCTCAAAGGTCTAATTTTTACTGTCGGACTCATTCTGGTCCTAGTTGCAGGCGCTGAACTTTTCACTGGCAATAGTCTGATCCTCATGGCCGTGCTCGCCAAGAAGGTCACAGTAGCTAAGATGCTGCGCAATTGGGGCGTTGTCTATTTTGGCAACCTGATTGGCTCGCTCATCATTGCGTTAGTGATGTTGATGTCAAAACAGTATCTTTTTGCTGGGGGTGCTCTCGGGAAGACTGTTCTAACCATCGCCAACACAAAGGCTGGGCTTGGTTTCTGGTCCGCGATCGGTCTGGGGATTATGTGCAACTTACTGGTCTGTCTCGCGGTTTGGATGTCCTTCTCCGCCCGGACCACAGCAGGAAAAATCCTTGCAATCATTCCGCCTATCACTGCTTTCGTGGCAGCAGGATTTGAACACAGCATTGCCAATATGTACTTCATTCCCATCGGGCTTTTTATCAAATGGACTAATCCCGAGTTTGTCACCAAGGCTGGGGAGTTTGGCAACCTGACCGTAGGTAACTTCCTTGTCCACAATTTGCTGCCAGTCACAATTGGAAACTTGATTGGTGGGGCATTGTTCGTAGGCGCGATGTATTGGTTTATCTATCTGCGCAATCAAAAATAGAGCCAGATTATTACCCTTACTCAAGATGATCCTTCTGGATCTAATACTTGGAAGGAAGGCGAATGACTAAACTAACTATCAATGGTGTCGATGTTCAATCAGATCCGAGCAGGACGATTCTTCAGGCTGCGGAGGACGTAGGGATTACCATCCCAACTCTCTGTCGTCACAAAGACCTTTCACCCACAGGCGCGTGCAGAATGTGTCTGGTTAACGTCAAGGGCGCCAAAGGACTAATCACTGCCTGCATGACTCCAGTCACTGAAGGCATGGAAGTGCAGACTGAAAATGAGGTACTAACAGGTGCCCGTCAAACCGTGCTGAAGTTGCTTCTGAGTGCTTATTACGACAGTGGTTATACTCACAACGAATCTGAAAACGAGCTCTTTAAATGGGCGCGTCATTATGGTCTCGATCCCTTGAGCCTAATGGCCTCAGAACCTCGTTATCAGGTTGATTCAGACCCCAATCCTTTTGTCTTTGTTGATCTAAACAAGTGCATCCTATGCACACGCTGTGTCAGAGCTTGCGCAGAAATTCAAGGCCGCTTCGTTTGGGAAACTGCTGAGCGCGGTTTCGAAACGCACATTTCCGCTGGTATAGATCAGGACATGATCACAGCTCGCTGTGAATCCTGTGGTGCATGTGTGGCCTACTGCCCCACCGGAGCGCTTACTTACAAACCTTCGGTGGAAATCCCTGCCCCAGACAAGAAAATGCTCACCACTTGTTCTTATTGTGGTGTGGGTTGCCAGTTTGACCTCAACGTGATCAATGACACGGTCGTGCGAGTTACCTCCAACCCATTGGCACCTGCCAATGGCATGCATATGTGTGTCAAAGGACGCTTTGGCTATTCCTATATCCATCATCCTGATCGGTTGACCAAGCCGATGGTACGGGAATATCTCCTGGAGGGCAGCCCTAAACCTAAAGGGGACAATTTGGGTCCATGGGTTGCCACCGACTGGGATACCGCGCTTGACCTTGCTGCCCGTAAGTTGGCATTTGCACGCGACACCTACGGTCCTGATAGTGTGGGCGTGTTGTCTTCAGCAAAGTGCACCAACGAAGAAAATTACTTAATGAACAAGTTCGCCCGACAGGTCATCGGCACAAACAATATTGACCATTGCGCGCGCCTGTGCCACGCCAGCACGGTGGTAGGTCTTGCTGCAGCCCTCGGTTCCGGTGCTATGACCAACTCGATGCAAGACGTGTACGAAAACGCAAATTCCATCTTCGTGATCGGTTCAAACACTACCGAGCAGCATCCTGTCTTTGGAGCAAAGATGCGTCAGGCTGTCTTGCAACGCGGTGTCAAACTAGTGGTGGCTGACCCGCGCAAGATCGACCTGTGCGAGTTCGCTATGCTGCACCTGCAACACAAACCGGGCACCGACATTGCCCTGGTCAATGGTTTGATGCACATCATCTTTGAAAAAGGTTACGAAAACAAACAGTTCATTCAGGAACGCACAGAGAACCTTGATGCCTTCATGGAGAATCTTAAGTCCTACCCACCCGACAAAGTCTCCCAAATCACGGGTGTGCCCATGGAGCAGCTTTACGAAGCCGTAGAAATCATTGTCAAGAACGCGCCAATGGCTGTTTTTTGGGCCATGGGTATTACCCAACACACGGTTGGGGTGCACAATGTGTTCGCTTTAGCGGATTTGCAGATGGTACTGGGCAATTTCGGCATCCCAGGTGGCGGTGTCAACCCCTTACGCGGTCAGAACAACGTCCAGGGTGCCTGTGATATGGGCTGTCTGGTAAATGTCTATCCCGGTTATCAAGCAGTCGCCAATGAAGTTGCCCAACAAAAATTCGAGGCAGCTTGGGGCACGACGCTTTCCAATAAAGCTGGAAAAACGGTAACTGAGGTGATTCCCGACATACTTGAAGGTACAACCAAAGCTCTCTACATCCTTGGCGAAAACCCAATCATGACCGACCCCGATACTAACCACATCCGCCATTGCTTGGAAGAACTGGATTTCTTTGTACTTCAGGAGATTTTCCCGAGCGAGACTTCAGTCTACGCCGATATACTGCTGCCAGGTGTCACTTTCGCCGAAAAAACCGGCACCTTCACCAGCACCGAACGCCGGGTGCAGATGGTGCATCAGGCCATCACCCCACGAGGCGAATCAAGGTTCGATTGGGCAATCACTGCTGATCTCGCTCAACGTGTGATTGGACTTGGAGGAAGAGCCATCAACCCTGCTCCATACTCAGGATGGCAATATGCCAGTTCGGCGGAGATTATGGCAGAAGTTGCCACTCTGACACCGAGTTACGGCGGCATCTCCCATCAGCGGCTGGACACAGGTGAGACGCTTTGCTGGCCTTGCCCCAACCTGGAACATCCCGGCACTCCAATTCTCCACATCGGCAAATTCACGCGCGGTCTGGGAAACCTGATCCCGGCAGTGCATCTGGATCCCTCTGAAATGCCTGACAGCGAGTATCCTATCTTACTCACAACTGGCCGGGTGATCTACCACTGGCACAGCGGTGAGATGACCAGACGCGTGAAGGAATTGATGGAAATTTACGGCGAAGCGCTTTTGGAGATCTCAGCAGCTGATGCAAGGAAACTTGGTTTCTCTGACACACCTGGCAAAGTGAAACTCACCTCAAGACGGGGCAGTATTATTACCCAGGCCTGGGTTACTGATCGGGTTCCTGAGGGTCTGATTTTCGGCAACTTCCACTTCCCTGATACCAATGTCAACTACCTGACTAAAGCCGCCCTCGATCCAATAGCTAAAATTCCCGAATATAAAGTGACCGCGGTGAAAATGGAAGCAATTCCCTGACCCGGATTTGGTATTTACCAAAAGCTCTTTCGTTAATTGAAAGAGCTTTTTTGTTGCCCTGCCAAGAAGGCTTCAGCAATTACTTTGTCTTCTGGAGTGTTGATATTGAAAAAAGCCATTCCACTTGGATCTAGTCTCTGACAGGTGCTTTCGTCAATCTCATCCACCCTTACTGCGGGAAACCATCCGATTAGCCGTCTCTGATCCTGATTGATTGACTCCAGAACAGCTTGCCTACAAGTATTGGTGCGGTACAAGGCGTGAAGCGGTTCGTAGTATTGCTGGCCAGATTTAGGAATTGCCACATCCGACCCAGTTGATTTAAGCCTTTGCAACCCCTCCAGAATTATCGCGGGGTTGGCAAAGACCATGTCACAGGCGATCACAGCGACATACTCTGTTTCTGCATAATAGAGAGCAGAATATAGCCCCCCTAACGAACTTTTGCCTGGGAGAACGTCGCTGAATAAATGTAATCCCGAAAATGAATACTTTTCTGCCTCATTAGTGACGATAAAGATAGAGTCTGTAAGCGGTGCCAGGCGGTTGATGATATGAGAAATCATGGGTAAACCGCAACAACAGGCTACACCTTTATCGACGCCCATGCGAGATGACTTTCCTCCAGCGAGGATGGCAATCGTCAATTCGTCAGAATACCTTAATCCTTGTCTATCCATTTTCTGCCAATTACGATCGATTATAGCGCCTTGTCAGTTGGATAAGACAGATAATGTTTTCGATTGGTAATGTTTTTTAGTAAGGAAGACGTCCGAAGAAGAGTCCAAGGGTGTTTTTATTCAGATTTAATTTTCAGGCTTCTCAAAAACATTATTGACATAATCTTTGGAGGCACTGTTGGCAAAAAGTTGCTAAACTATTGAAACACAAAACGCTTTTTTGTTGACGACAATTCTCCAAAGAGAGCTTACCCTTGCGAGTAAGCTCTCTGTTCCATTACTTAGGTTTACGACTCTTTGAAGGTGCCTTCAACCACGTCGCCCTCATCCGGTTTGCCGGCTTCGGACCCACCGGGTTGGGTGTAATCCGCTCCCGGTTGGGCACCGGGTTGTGGACCGGCTTCTTGCCCCTGTTGGTAAGCAGCTTGACCAATTTCCTGCATTACCTGCGACAGTGATTGGCTGGCTGAGTTGATGGCGCCAGCGTCGTTGCCGGCAAGCGAGTCTCGGACAGCTTTGATTTTAGCTTCAGCATCCGCTTTCTTGGCGGGGTCAACTTTTTCGCCCAGTTCTTTGAGCGTCTTCTCGCTTTGGTAGGCCAGGTTGTCGGCTGTATTGCGGGCTTCGATGACCTGTTTGCGCTGTTCATCTTCAGATTTGTGTGATTCAGCTTCTTTAACCATCCGCTCAACATCGTTCTTGTTCAGGTTGGTCGAGGCGGTAATAGTTACCCGCTGCTCTTTGCCGGAGGCTTTATCCTTGGCAGCCACGCTGATGATGCCGTTGGCATCAATATCAAAGGTCACTTCCACCTGCGGGATGCCGCGGGGTGCCATCGGGATGCCATCCAGTCGGAATTTGCCGAGGGTCATGTTGTCAGAAGCCATCGGGCGCTCGCCCTGGAGCACGTGAATATCCACGGAGGTCTGGCTGTCTTCCGCGGTTGAGAAAACTTCGCTCTTCTTGACCGGGATTGTGGTGTTGCGTTCGATCAGTTTGGTCATCACGCCGCCGAGGGTTTCAATACCCAGGGAAAGCGGGGTTACGTCCAGAAGGAGGACATCTTTCACTTCGCCGGAGAGTACACCGCCTTGAATGGCTGCGCCAATGGAAACGACCTCATCGGGGTTGACACCCTTGTTGGGTTCTTTGCCGCCGGTCAGGCTGCGGACGAGATCCTGCACCATGGGCATGCGGGTGGAACCACCCACCAGTACGACTTCGTTGATCTTATCGATTGCAAGGCCGCCATCCTTAAGAACAGCTTGGAAAGGGATTCTACAGCGGTTGAGCAATCCTTCGGTCATTTGTTCAAATTTCGCGCGGCTGAGCTTGAGCAGCAAGTGTTTGGGGCCTGAGGCGTCCGCCGTGATATAAGGCAGGTTGATTTCAGTTTCCATGACGGAACTGAGTTCAATTTTGGCTTTTTCAGCGGCTTCGCGTAAGCGTTGGAGGGCCTGGCGGTCGTTGCGCAGGTCGATGCCATTATCTTTCTTGAATTCATCGGCTGCCCAATGGACAACCACTTCGTCCCAGTCATCGCCGCCCAGATGGGTATCGCCATTGGTCGATTTGACTTCAACGACGCCGCCGCCAACTTCCAGCAAGGAGACGTCAAAGGTACCGCCACCCAGGTCAAAGACCAGGATGATTTCGTTGTCTTTCTTGTCGAGGCCGTACGCCAGGGCTGAGGCAGTGGGTTCGTTGATGATACGCATTACTTCAAGACCGGCAATCTTGCCAGCATCCTTGGTAGCCTGGCGCTGGCTGTCGTTGAAGTAAGCCGGGACCGTAATAACCGCCTGGGTAACTTTCTCTCCCAGGTAAGCCTCGGCATCGGTTTTTAGTTTGGAAAGGATCATCGCAGAAATTTCCTGCGGGGTGTAGGCCTGGCCGGTTACCGGAATCTGAATGCGCACGTCGCCGCCCGGTCCAGAGACAACTTTGTAAGAGACCATCTTGCGCTCGGTTTCCACCTGGTCGTAACGGCGGCCCATAAAGCGTTTGACGGAATAGACTGTATTTTCAGGGTTGATGACTGCCTGGCGTTTAGCTGGAACGCCAACGAGGCGTTCGCCGTTTTTGTTGAAGGCTACAACCGAAGGAAGCAAACGGGAGCCTTCAGAAGTAGGAATAACAGTCGCAGAGCCAGCTTCCATTACGGAGACGACACTGTTGGTTGTTCCAAGGTCAATACCAATAATTTTAGACATAATATTTCTCCATTTTTGTGGTTTCGTATGGTTGAAGGATACCCGGAGATTCATAGAGGAGTATTAATAATTTTCTCGGCGATTTGATGATGGAATTTTGAATTGTTGGAGACTAATTGCTTGTTCCGATTTATCTTGTGGCGGGGTGGCGGGGGGATCAGTGAAAGTATCTTGTCTTATTCTTTTGCCCGCTCTTGCGGGAGGGACCGTGCAACGGGGGTGAGGGGTGTTCTTTTGGGTAAAGCTTGCAATAATTAAGAGCCCCTCACCAGTCACTACGTGACAGATTCCCCCCACTGGGAAGCCCAATAAAGGACAGTTACCAGTCCGCCGGCCAGAGCATTTCCTGATCTGGAAAAACCTTCTCCAATGGATGGCCTCACAGGCGGAGCATTGTATAATTAACTAAAGAAAGGCAAGGTGAAAATGAGCAAAGGAAGCAGCTATTTTAAGGGGCTTTTCTGGGGTAGTTTAATCGCAAGCGCCATCGTCCTTTTATACACGCCGTATAAAGGTGAAGATCTTAAAGCTCGCGCCAAGGACTACCTTGATAACGTCAAAACCGAAGTAAAAGAAGCCGGCGAAGAAAAAAGGCATGAAATGGAAGAAGAACTGGCCTTCCTGCGCTCCGGTAAAGCCTAACCTGACCTCCAAGCAAATTTACAAAGGCGGACGGCATCAATGCCGTCCGTAACCGTTTAATCAGCTGCAATCAATTACAGCCGGTTTAGGGGTAGTTGGCGGTGGTTGGTGTAGGCGTTACGGTGACCGTGATGGTGAGCGTGCCGGTGGGGGTCATGGTGGGCAAAGGTGTCGGTGTAAAGAACGGTGTTGAAGTGGGTATCGGGGTGGCAACCACTTCGAGCGGCTTGGGTGTGGAGAGCAGGTCGGCCACGCTTGTCGGCCGTAAGGCAGGAATACCAGCAATATCATTGGCGTAGATTTCTCCAGCCTGGCAGACCGGTTCGAGGAAGCGCACCACGTTTTCCCAGATGAGCGGCAGCTTGTTAACTACGGTTTTCTGCATTGCCGAAGCCAGGCAGCCAGAACCGGCGTTGTAATTCAGCAGGGTAAGTTTCCACAAATCCTCATAGCTGGTCAATTCACCAGCTTCACGTCCGGTGGTGTTTTTGTAGATTTGCTGCACCTGCTCGCAGTTGGCCAGCAAGCCGCGCGCAAAAATGCTGATGCTGAAGTTGGCCTGGCTGAGGTCAACACCTACCGGGCAATCCAAGCAGGAAGCGTTCACTTTTTGCACCAGCGCGCCGCGCAGCATTTGTTGCTGCTCCTTGTCCAGGTTGCCAAATCCGCGTTGGCAAGTCTCGTTACTGAGCACGAGAGGACAGAATTGGGTGAAGAAAGGGGGGTTCCAAAGAAGTACGGCATCCGCGCCAGTTTCGTTGAGGTGACCCAGGCCGGCTTCATAAGCTTTTTGGTAGATTCCAGGCCAGAATTGGCTCTCACGGCTGAAGATGTTCTTCAGCATTTGGGCTGGGACGCCGCGTTCTTTGACTACCCGGATGATTTCGGCGTCAAATTGGTTTTGCCATGATTGCATGAGGCTTCTGGCTACTTCAACACCGCAGACGGTGGCAGCCCCGTTCGCCTCAAGGCCACCATAGGGGCATGTGGAGGCATCCACCAGACCCTGCCGGATAAGCGAGCCCGCCAGGAGGAAATAATCATTGCTGGAAACAAGATCGGCTTCCAGGTCGGGTGTGCGTAGCCAGGCAGGTGGCCCGCTGACCGGCTCAAAAGCTTGCCAGACCTGGGCACAAGTGGAGGATTGGCTCCCTTTCCATTGCGAGCTGAGCACATCCACGTAGTAAGTAGGCTCGTCGGGGGAGGTTTGCTCCGGGTTGCCAAAATCACCCCAGGGAATCACGCGCACCTGGGCTTCGTATTGAGCGGTGCTATCTCCAAAACTGGAATCGCCCCAGAAGGTGAGTTTGTTACCGGCCATGCCCGTTGGGCCTAAGGGCACGTCGCAGACGGAACCAGGGCAGGTAAAAGGAGACCCGTTTAGGGTGCCGGCCAATTGAATTATTTGCTCGTTTGGCAGAGGCTCCACCCCTTCCAGGCGCAAGTAAGGTAAAGATGTGCATTTGTTTTCACCTGGGGGGGAATTGCAGCCAACCACAGATATGAAGACCTCCGGTATTGGCAGATTAACTTTGACTTCTTTAATAGAGGGTGTTACGTTCTGCAGGTGCAGGTAGAGGCCACCACACTGCTCAGCTGAGTTTATCTGGTCGTTAAAAACACAAGGTTTGGTAGCTGCCCATTGAGCGGCCACTGAAGCATTGCAGAAGTAACCCACTTCCTCCTGGGTGGGCCAGGACTCATGCTCGGTATAAACCTGGCAAACTACCTGTGAGTTTTTCCAGCTCATCAACCACCACTCGTACACAGTGTAATTAACGCTGATGGTCGTAAAGCGCTCAGGGGCCTGGGAGGGCAGGGGAATGGAACTAACCGGGCTGGTATTCAGGAATCCCAAGAGCAAACCGCAGATCACTAGTGATCTGAGGATGGCTTGCGTTGAGTTCTTGATAATTATCATTTCTCTTTTTCTCACGCCTTAAGGATAAGGCGAGCCATAAACAACGGTCGAATAAGGCGGCGTGCTGGTAGGTGCTCCTGGAATGGCTGTGTTAACGGGCGGCAACGCCGTTGACTGGGCAGTTTGGATGAGTGCCATTGCTTGCGTGGCCTGGGCTTCGTAAGTGAGCACAATTTCGCTCAGGGAGGAGGCTTCATTCACAAATGCCAGGGCAGTTTTGAACAGGTCGCCAGAAGCTGGTTGGAGTGGCAGGAGCACCTGGGACTTCGTTTGTGCATCCAGCACCCAGGGCACGAGGGCATCCCATCCGAGCAGGGCGTAATTGATGCGCGAAGAGTCACCAAGACGGAGCATAAAAGGAATTTTGCTCACCATATCCGTAAGGGTGAAATCTGTTTCCATTTTTGGTTCAAAGGTGGTGTAGTAATTCGGTAATTTGGAAAGACGGCCATCCTTAACCAGTTTCTGGAGCAACAAACCCAGCACTTCCTGCTGCCTGCGCGTTCGGTCCACTTCATCATCACCGGAAAGGTAAGACACATAGCAGAGCAAGCGCTGGCCGTTCAAGGCATGAATTCCCGAAGGTATACCTCCGCAAGCATCCTTGATGGGGAAGAGAACGCTCACATCCAACCCACCCAGGTAATCGATCAGGTTTTGGAATTCAGTGGGGTGGGAGAGGATGAAGCGATTTGGGCGGATGCCAAAGTTGTAAGCCAGGGTTTTGGAAACCAACTCCATGCCCCCGAGTGCCAGGCTGGTGCTGAGGCGGCGCATGCCAACATCGGGTAAATAAACAAAGAGGTTGGGTGGTACTGAAATCATGGCCGCTTTGGCCAGGCGTTCGTTCACCAGGAGGATGTGCATCGCCATGATGCGCCCGGTGTATGGGGCTTCTTTGTCGGTGCCCATCAACAGCCAAGCCTGCACGTCTTTCCCTAATTCCAACCGGCTAGCCTGGGCTGGTATGGGAGTAATCTCCGCGCTGAAGGGTGCCTCAAAGGTGTACCAGGGTTCAGGGGTCGGGGTTGGAGCCTCCACAGGCGCGGGCGTATCGGATGGCGGCATCATGTTCAGGCCAAGGTTCTCGGTCAGCACTGGTTTAGGGTCTGCTTGCCGCCGACTGCATCCAGCAAAGCTCAGGAGTGCGAAGCCTACAAACACTGCGGCAATAAAAAGGGGCACGCTAAATCGCCTTAATTCTGTTTTTAATGTGCCCGTATCTTTTTTCATATTTTGCCAATGCAAAACAGCGGTTGCTACAGATAGTCCGCTATGATCAGGATTATAGCATTCACATTGCCAGTGACAATGCCTGTTTTCTAGTACTTTATGATGATTTTTGGATGATTCAGGCCTTGTTTAGCGATTACAACATCAGCAGCATGGCAATAATGAGGAGAGCAGCCACTACCCCAGAGGCAATCCAGATCCAACGCACCAGGTTTTTCTCAACCTGGCCTTGATGAAAAAGAAAGAGTCCGGATACCAGGTTCAGCAGCCAAATGCCAAAAGCCAGGGCTGGCATAATAAAAAGTTGGTAAGACGGAACGCTCTCCAGGGTCACCCAGGTGACCGTTGGGTAAATGGTGGAAAACACAAAAGCCAATGCGAGCGAAAGCAGGCATAGGCCCAAGCCCACCAGGATGCTAGTGCGATGCGCTTTTTGTGCCCAGACCGTGGCCCAAAGCTGGCCAAGTGACTCATCAACGCCGGGAAGGTTTTGTGTGGCCCCCATCTGCTGAAAGCGGGCCACCTGGGCGGCAAATTCGGTCGGGTTCTTTGGGGAAATGGCAAAAACTTTTTCATTACCAGAGACCAACACCGCGTTGCGTGGTTCGGTCAGACCGTACTCAACTTTTCCCAGCCCCTGCACCTGGTGGTAACCAAGCACCAAACCGGGCAAGTGAAGTGCAGGCAGGGGTAATGAGTTGTTGAAATCGGCCACTGGTTTGGCCCAGGCAAGGTTTTGGTTGGGGATGAAGATCTTGCGGAAGCCCCAGGTAAGTTCGAGACCGTCCCTGGAAAGGGAGTAGCGCATGGTCTTTAGCTGGTAGAGTTTGTAGCTGTCGAAAACAAGCAGAACAAGAGCAAAGGCGGCCATGCCGATCAGAATGACCGGATTCACCAAGCCCAAAGGCAGCAGCCAAATACCCCCAACCAGCAGAATGATTGAAAGCCCTATCAGGATAACCAGAAAGAGTGTAACCTTTTGTTGGTCCGGACGATATTGCATGCCTCAATTATAGCGGTGGTTGATGGATGGAAAGAATGAATGCGGTTGAGTTTGAATTGCAGTGTCTTTGGGTTTCCGCTGAGAGACCGAGAATCGTAGATTTACTTTGGTCTTGCCAAGGCTGCCAGTGGAAGGGTTGGGTATTATGAGTTTGATGTGGACTTGCTTTGTACTTCCCCTGGAGTGGATGGGGAACCGCACTCGCAGTGCGGCCTGTACTCGCAGCATGTAGTGCTATAGTGTAAGCACCATAGAGTAAGAATCTTGGCCAAGCTGAACTCATCTAGCAGATCCTTTGCAACAAAGGCTCAAGATGACAATAAAAGAGCATTGATTAAAAACCAGATTGCTTCGTAAAACGACTCGCATTGACAAAATTTATGTTATTGCGAGCAAAGAGTAGCAATCTGGGTTTGAACTTATCTTCGTAGGTCACAAAGGCCCCTCACCCCCACTTCGCGGTCCCAGCCCATTCACCTTCGGGCGCGGGCACGCAAGCAGTCCCCGAAAGGAGGGCAGACAATCAGGGTCTTGCTGATAGCAGGTGTAAGGCGATAACGAACAATGCTTAGTCTTGTCATTCTGAGTGCAACGACTGGGAACCGTACTCGCGGTGAGACCTGTACTCGGAGCACGTAGGGTTATAGTGTAAGCACCATAGAGTAAGAATCTTCGCTATGCTGAATTCAACTAGCAGATCCTTCGCAAAAAATGCTCAGGATGACAAGAAAATCTAAGTACAAAGAGATAAACAACCATTTATCTGGAAAGGAAATAATAAAGGCTGACCAAAAAAAGTCAGCCTCCTTGTTCGGCATTACAACCTAAGCGTAAGTCATCCCTTTTTTCAAGGCTTCGACATTTGTCGTCATCAAGCGTTTATGACGCTCGGCGGTGTGGGCTGCCAGGGCACGTTCAATTGCGCCTTCGGGCAAGAGTGGCAAGGCCTTGAGCAAAGCACCCAGCATGACCATATTGCTGACGCGTTCACTGCCCAGTTCCTGGGCAATGCTATTGGCCGGCACCATGATGATGCGGATATCCTTGCGGGTGGGCACGCGGTTGACCATGGATTCGTTCACAATCAGGGTGCCGCCGGTGGCCATCATGGGTTCATATTTATCAAGCGAAGGCAGGTTCATGGCCAAAACGGCTTGGGGGTACAAAACGGTCGGGGAGCCAATTTCGTCATCGGAAATGACCACCGTACAGTTGGCAGTGCCGCCGCGCATTTCAGGACCATACGAAGGAATCCAAGTAACCTGTTTGCCTTCATCCATGGCCGCGTAAGCCAGCAATTGGCCGGCATAGAGGGTGCCTTGGCCGCCAAAACCAGAAATAATGATCTCGGTCTGCATCAGTTACCTCCTGCGGCGTTGATGGCCGGATTGACTTTGAAATCTCCAACAGGATAGAAGGGCAGCATGTGGTCAGCCAGCCATTTGCGGGAGTCAGCTACATTTAAGCCCCAGTTGGTCGGGCAGATGGAAAGCAATTCCACCATGGTGAAACCAAGGCCCTGGCGCTGAGCTTCGAAAGCAGTGCGAATGGCTTTTTTTGCCTGGCGGATGCTGCGGGCATCATGAAGGCTGCGGCGGGCGATATAAGCCGCGCCATCGAGGGTAGACAGCATTTCGGCCACTTTGATCGGGTAGCCCTGGCGTTCCACATCGCGCCCTTTGGGGGAGGAAGTGGTGACCTGGCCAGGCAGAGTGGTGGGGGCCATCTGGCCACCGGTCATGCCGTAGTTGGTGTTGTTGATAAAAATGGTAGTGATCAGTTCGCCTCGTGCAGCGGCAGCTACAATCTCCCCCATACCAATGGAGGCCAGGTCGCCATCGCCTTGATAGGTAAAAACGGTCTTGGTGGGTAAGGTGCGCTTGATGCCGGTGGCCATGGCAGGGGCGCGGCCGTGCGCCGCTTCCACGAAATCGAATTTGAAGTAGTTGTAAGCAAAAACAGCACAACCAACCGGCGCGACGCCGATGGTGTTGTGCAATTCGCCCATTTCTTCCAAAACTTCGGCCACCAGGCGGTGAGCCACCCCATGCGTACAGCCGGGGCAGTAGTGGGTGGTGCAGTCTTCAAAGCCGGCCGGGCGCTGATAGATAAGTTTGACGTCTGAATCGGTCATATTAAACTCCAATTCCGATTTTCTGTTCGAGAATCGCCAGCCAACGGTCGCGTGGGTCGCCCTCCAAAATAAGCGGACCCTTGACGAGGGCATTAATGGCATCTAGGATCTCGTCCGGGTAGGGTAGCACCCCGCCCATACGGCCATAAAACTCAACTGATTTGCGCCCTTTGACAATGCCGAGGATATCATCCAGCATCATGCCGTTGTTGGCCTCGGTCACCAGGAAAGCTTTTGCCTGTGGGACCAGTTTCTCGACGGCTTGTACGGGGAAGGGCTTTAGCGTGATTGGACGGAGCAGGCCGACTTTGATGCCCTTTTCGCGGGCGGCACGCACTGCTGAAAGGGCAATGCGACCCGCGGTGCCGTAACCAACCACCACGTATTCCGCGTCTTCAAGATAGTACTCGCGGAAGCGCACTTCATCGCGGCGGATAGCCTGCCATTTGAGCTCGTTGCGCAGGTTGAAGCGCTCCTGAGCGGGCGGGTCGATGTGAATGGAGGAAAGGACTACCTTGGGCCTGCCGGGAATGGCTTTGACTGCCCAATCGGGCACTTCCTCGCGCAGGGGGACAAATGGCGGCAGCTCGGCAGGTTCCATCATTTGGCCGAGTGACCCATCCATCATGATGGCGACGATGGTGCGATATTTCTCCGCGAGGTCAAAAGCCAGCGCGGTCAAATCCACCGCTTCCTGGACGGAAGCTGGCGCCAGGACGAGTAGGTAATACTCCCCGTGCCCTCCGCCATGAACCATCTGGTTGTAGTCTCCCTGGGAGGGGGCGATGTTGCCGAGGCCAGGACCACCGCGAACGACGTTGACAACCACTGCTGGCAGTTCTGTGCCGGCGATGTAAGAAATGCCTTCCAGCATCAGGCTGAAACCCGGGCTGGATGAAGAAGTCATGGTGCGGTGCCCAGTGCAAGCGGCGCCGTAGACCATGTTGATGGCACCCAGTTCGGACTCAGCCTGCACAAATGCGCGGCCAAGATCCGGCATACGGGCGGAAAGATGTTCCAGCAATTCAGTTTGGGGGGTGATGGGATAACCAAAATACGAAACCAAACCCACACGAAGGGCAGTCTCAGCGACGGCGATATTGCCTTTAATCAGCTCTTTGGTCATAATTTCTCCTCCTTCTTGGCTGGACGCTCCCCACGATAGACCGTAATGGCAGCATCGGGACAGACCACAGCACAAATGCCACAGCCTGTGCATTGTTCCGGATGTAGCATAAATGCAGGATGATAACCTTTAGGGCTAAGACGGCTCATATCGAGCGCAAGCACCTGGCTCGGACAATCAGTGACGCAAGTTTCACAAGCCTTGCAGTACATTTCGTTGATTTCTACCCAACCTCTGGCGGGCATGGATTGCCTCCTCTGATTTCTGCCATAAACAGGTGAGAAAGGCAGAATATTGATTAATTTAGTATACCTTAATTGATTTTTGAGCCTTCTTTTCAGACAACAACCCAGTTATTAACAAAGCGATGTACTAAAGGAGTGTAAAATCTGAAACTTAGTGATGATTGCGGACAGGATAATCCGGGTTATTGTGGATAGACCTGACTCAGCAAGGAAACCATCAACTCTTTGAGGCTGCGGCTGATTTCACACGGATTTAGTGTTGGGGATAGATCGTAGGCTGAAACCGCTGTTCCAAAATCAACACGGGGCTGGATTTTCCAGTTTGCGCCGCTCCTTTTCCGCAGCGACAGTGCAAATTGCAACACAATGGCAAACTGTTGCTTGCGGCGCTGCTGTTTAAAAAGTTTTATTGCCCAGTGGTTCCAAGCTTGCGGATGGACCATCTGGCTGATGAGTATGGGCTGGAGAATGGTTTCGGGAACCTTGCTGAGGAATATGCCGACCGAATCGTTCCAATCCAGGATGGATTGCTTTGCACCCGGGATGAGAGCCGGGTCCGGTTCGAGCCGACCCTTGGGAAAAATAACCACGACCTTGCCATCTTTAAGGTATTCAATGACATGCCTGATGGCCGCAGCGCGGTTTGGAATACCCTGCGGGTCAACAAAAATGAGATGCTTTTTGAAATGAGGCAGGTTTTCAAGGGTTGGGTGCGACCCAGCCAGGAAATAAACATCCGGTCGGGTGATGCCGGCCAGGGCGACAAAACTGTCAATCCACCCGGGATGGTTGGTAACAACCAGCACTGGACCTGCAACTGGTAATTTTGTTTCATTGTGGATGGTCAACCCCGAGGCGAGCCGGTCAACCGCCAGGCGGGCCATGCTGGCTACGTCGGTGCGAGCCAGGTGGGCATCAAGCTGCGTTAGGAATTCGGCCAGGTGGAAGAGGGGCTTCTTAAACAAAGACCTCATCAAGCGATATTGCAGGCTTCCCGGCTTGAACCTGAAGGAGGTCAGTAAGTCTTCCTCGACCAGTTGCAGGTAATTATCTGGAGGCCTCTCAGCTGATTTAGAGGTTAATGTGCTATCTTTTTGCGTTTCAATCATGATTTGTCAACCTCCTAAATTTTAACCCAACATGAGTTTGTTTTTATTAACAGCCGTTGCTTAGGCTGGTATTGATATTGCAACTTAGATTCCGATAGAAATTAATTGAAAGGAAAGTGTAGTGCGATGAAAAACTCAATTTCTTCTTTGAAGGACAATACTACTACTCGTAAAAAGCGGTCCTTCCTGCACCTGGTTATTCCAACGTTCATTCTTGCGGTCGTAGCACTGTTTCTCTTTACTCAGGACAACCAGGCTGCCAGTCCCAAACAGATAAGCCTGCCCCCACTTGATGATGCTGTTGTCAATGTTTTGCTGAATGAAAACATGCCTGCCGCCGTAGCAGAAAGAAAATTGGACACTTGGAAAATATTTGATGTCAACTTCAGCGAAGGCCGCTATGAAGCTTTGATTTGGATGGCAGAACTGGACCCAGCCACAGGCGAGACTCTTCCAGCGGAACCGCACTTGATCCTGGCAAAATATGACCTAAGCACGGCTGTATGGTCGCTAAAATTTAGCATTGAAGATGATTTTGGAGTGGCAATTCACAGTTCGGCGTTCAAGGATATTGAGATCGCCCAGCAATATCCAGAGGTGGAACCCAAGATACCCAAAGCCATTCAGACATTTGGCGGATACTATCTACCCTGGAAAGCTGGAGACACCAAAAGGCTCACCTGGTCGATCTCGCATTCATCCTGTGCCAATAACTACTGCCGCTATGCTTTTGACTTAGCGGACGGAACGCACTTCCCCGTTTTGGCCGCCAAGGGCGCTTATGTCTTTCATTTCCAGGACAGTTGCTGGAATGACGACCATACCTGCACAAACAGCATTACCCTGCAGGACCGCAGCACGACCCCCTGGACCTATCAAATCTACCTGCACCTGGAGCGCAACAGTATTCCAGCCGAAATCAGGAAGGTCGGAACATATGTGGCGCGGGGCGTTCACATTGCCAATGCAGATAATACTGGCTACAGCACCGGCTCGCATTTGCACTTTATGGTGACCAGCGGGCTCACAGCTAACCCCTGCAAGTGGTATTGCTGGGGACCGTCGGTGGATATTACCTTCAAAGACGTAAAGATCAATTGGGATGCAACCACACAAGGCGGAAGGCCGCGCATGTACAGCGAGAGGAATTACAGTGGCACTTGGGAGTACCAACTTAATGATAAGTTCACCAGCGGAAACACACCCGAGACCAAGATGTTCTACTACATTCTCTCGCCCATCTTCAAGAGTGATGTTGTAGCCCCCGATGTTGGACAACCATATCCTTAATCCACACCCAGCTCCGTCTATAATTGACCCTGCATGAACAGGGTCAATTTTTTAGCATGAATGAATTGCTGCACACACCGCTGAGTGAAAGGGAGCTTGAGATTCTCAGGCTCGTTGCCCGGGGCAAATCCAATAAGGAGATTGCCTCTGAGCTATTTATCAGCGTCAATACGGTCAAGGTGCATTTAGCCAAGATTTTTCAAAGGATCGGCGCGGTTTCACGCACTGAGGCCACGCTTTACGCGATTGAACACGAACACGTTGAAAACCCTAACCATACGCTGGTAAGTCCACAGGATCAGCATGGTGAATCCAGGGTGGAGCTGGTGGTTCCTGAGACGGTAACCGTAGAAAGAGCGGTTGTAAAGTTGAGCTGGGGGGAAGTTTTCCACAGGTATTGGTGGGCTTTTGGGCTTGCTTTGTTGGTTTTGGCGAGTTTTACGGTTGCCTGGGATAGGGGATGGATATTCCCTCAGCCGACCCCGGACCCGATTTTAGCGGCCATGAACGCGGACCGCTGGAAGGAACTGGCACTCATGTCGGTGGCGCGAGCTAATATGGCCGTAACCGTTTATGACAACAAGATCTACGTGATTGGCGGGGAGACCGCGGAGGGGGTGACCGGGCTGACGGAGGTGTACGACATCGCCACGGATACCTGGGCGCGCCTGCCCGACAAACCCACCCCGGTCACGAATGCCAAGGCGGTGGTGGTTGGGGGGAAGATCTATGTTCCGGGGGGAAGGGGAGAAACCCAGGAATCAACAAATGTCGTTGAATTGTTTGATCCCGTTTTGAGTTCGTGGCAAACAGAAGAAAGTATGCCAGAACCAACCAGTGAATATGCATTAGCAGCAAACGAGGGTAAATTTTATCTTTTTGGGGGACAGAACAACGATGACAAATCAAGCACAGTATTAAGTTTTGATCCTGATACCAAGATCTGGATAAACGAAACAGATCTACCAACTCCAATGTCTGGTATGGCTGTTACAAGTTTTGGGAATGAGATCATAATAATTGGTGGGGCAGGCAAAAGTGGGGGGAATTTACCAATCCGGAGCTTTACACCCAATAGAAATGTGTTGCTGTCGTGGAAAATTCTGGGGGAATTACCATTTACATGTTCACCATGTAATGTCAATTCGATTTTGGACTCTCTCTATTTAATTAACTCAAACGGAATTTGGCAACAGCAAAAAAACACAGATGATTGGTTGCTAATGAGCCCTTCAAGTCCCTCTTATGATTTGACCTGGATTAATGCAACTGCAAATTCCTCAACTGATATTTTCATTTTCCCTAATAACCCTCAGAGTAATACAGGGGACAAACTCTATTCAGTGAAAGTGCTTTATACCATTTCATTTCCAGGTATTATAAAACCTTAGTGCGGTTGCTCTGCTTACTGATAGCATGCAAAGCATCAGCTGTCCCCCTGTAATACGCCTTGATGCCTTTCAAGTTACCTCCCACCAACATTCGGAGTATGTTCATTACAAAACTAGTGACCCTGTATGGAATGACTAAGATTAGGTTACGTTGATTTATGTGTTTTCGATAATAAACTACTGATGAATAAGCCATCAAGTAGCGTTCTCTTTCACTAATTTCTCCACCGCTACTCATGGACACTTTATGCAGCAATTTTGCGTCAGGTATAACTTTTGCTATCCATCCAGTCTCTAGCAGTCTGACAAAGAAATCCAAATCTTCATAGTACATGAAAAACCTCTCATCAAAACCTCCAATAGACGAGAGAACTTCTCTTCGGATAAGAAGACAACAACCTGAAAGGAATGTTCTTCTAATTGGTTCTTTCAAATTACGTGATCGTGAATGGGCCATCAGGGTGGTCGGTAAGGAGGGCAAGAGATTGCCTCCGGCAGACCAGATGACTGTCGGATTTGAATGATAGTAAATTACTGGAGCTACAACACCAATCCCTGGGGATTGAATTTCTTCTAATAATGCAGAGAGCATATTTGGGCAGGCGATCGTATCATTGTTGAGTATCAGTATCAGATCGCAACACAATGATAAAGCCCTTTGTATCCCTGCGTTAAACCCAGCAGCAAAGCCAAGATTTTCCTTAAGTGAGAGAATAGTTGTATTAGGCAAAGCCCGCTTCAATAATTCAATTTCGTCGTCACCAGATCCATTGTCAACGACAATATATTTCACATCCGTAGATGTCTGCAATTTAACGGATTCTATGCAAGCAATTGTATCGGAAGCCCTTTTCCAGTTTAGAGTGATTACTCCAAGAGATATTGGATTTTCCCTCAAGGAACAATAACCTCGCCCAATTCAAGCATATCTCCTGCTTTAGCATTTACCCACATATAATCTTGCCCATCCAATGCGTGAATGAAAAATGGTTCCTTTGAAGGAAACCAAAGCATCATTGCATATTGTCCTGGTTCAACATTTCTGAAAACAAATTCACCTACATCCGTCACTTCTGCTCTAGGACTGTTCTGATTCGAGAAGGCTAATACTGCAGGAGCATCTTTCGTGTTAGCAGTGCTGTTGGCGGCTAGGTAAAAAATGGCCTCTGGTGCCTTATTTGTTTCTTTACTAATGATTGTTCCATGGATTACAGCGGTCGTTTCTGCTGGGGTGGGGACAGACAAAGTTGGACTAGAATCTTGAGGATTCGCAAGATTTGACGCAGGATTCTGTTGGCAAGCGGTGACAATTAGCAGAAGAAATATAAAGATCAATACAATTTGTTTTACTTTCATTCGACATCACACTCCCAAAGAAATTATAACCTCAACCATTAAACAAAAAGGGAACCGGAGTCCGATTCCCTTTTTGTTTGAATTATTAATTTTAGGGCTGGATAAACGCTTCATAGACAAGCGAATAATCAATACCCGCCCAAGGAGCACCAAGACCCAATTGGTTTGCTGTACCAACAAGTTTTGAGCCTGCAGGGGATGAGCAGGTTGCCCCACCAACAAAGCCATCCGCCAATACATTCAAATGGTTCATTGTCCACACGTTGTACTGAGACAGAGCTGTTGGGTTAGTAAATGTTATGGAAACGGGATTACCAACTTTGTCTTTACCAGTAACCAGGCATGAGATCTGTCCAGCGCCGATGGCAGCTGCATTTACATTGACAATGCTCCAGCTTGTGAATATTGCATAGTTACGATCCATTATAAGTGGATAAATTACTCTCGAGCCGCCAGCCGCAGGGTCAAAAGCGCCGTAGGCACCGCCTTTATTCTCTTGAATTTGCAGTTGGTTTACAACAGCTACAAGGGGCTGATTGGCTGAATTCACTGTAACTACACCCGAACCTACGAAGTATGCTCCTTTAGCGCAATTGCTAACGAATGACGGATCACCTCCAGGTTCATCGTTATAGAACGCATATTGGGCAAAAGTCTTCGATGTTCCTGCGGCGATTAATCTAGTCTCTGTACATGCAGTTCCACCCATGGAAGGATAATAGGAAGCAGTAACTGTTGTTGCTGTATCTCCAGTGTTCATCAACTGGACACCCGTAAAAATTCCATAGTTATTCTCATTCACCATTGGAAGGACAGGGTTGGTACTGCCGTGTGAAAATCCATTATATGAAGAGAGAGTATTACCGGCAAGTACTACATTTACAACTATATCTTGGTCCGAAGTCAATTTTGCGGCTAGTACTTTTACTGCATGGCCTTCTGCTGCCTGATCTACGCTCACTGAAGCGTTCTGAGGAATAGTGAGAGTAGGTCCCGCCACACCATCACTGTAAACAACTTGTACATTCGCAGTTCCTGTGCCAACGTTTTGTACAGAATAGAAAGAGTTGTAACCATAATTACTAGCATAAAGTGAAGGAAGGGACACTGTTTTTGAACCAGCATCAAACGCGCTAAAAGCCGCATAACTTATGCGGTTTCCAATACCATCCTTACCCACAAGGTTGGACATGCCAGCTATCTGTACATTCTCTGAGGAAATTACCATAGAACCCCTGAACCCGGAAGCAATTGGCATTGTGCTCTGGTAAAAATTTAAGGTCTCGTTGGCTTGTATTGGAAAGGTTGCTTGAGTAGGGGTAGCCTGGGACCCATCAGGGTTTATAAAATGTAAAGTAATACTTCCTGCCCCATCTGTTAAGTTGCGAACCTGTACACTTGATTCATAGGTCACGGGTGCTGCTGCCTTGACAGGGATTGCTAGTGCACTAATTAGCACAAGTACGATTGCAAAGAGTAAGAATTTATTTTTCACAGATACCTCCATTTGGTTTGTCTATATTGAATTATATGGAATTGTCAACAAAGCTCAATAACACTTACGTGTTATTCCTGTTGAGTCATTCTTAGTCTTTATAAGCAAATACCGTCATGGAAGATCCTTTTTTAAAGAATTGGGCTAACTTGAAGTATGGATAAGTTAAAAGCCTGCTCGGTACTAATCCAAATAGCATAATTACTCTTTGTCGAGAGTGAGGATTCTTTATCTTTTCATTTAATAAGAATTGAAACGACAATAATGACGATCCAAAGTTTCCAGTGAAACTTGACAGTTTTGATGGGTTGAATCCAGTTTTCTTGAGAAGTGAACTTAACAATTGCGGGGAATAGACGTGATAATGTCTGGGAGTCTCCCAACCAGCCCAGTATTTTCCAAAAACTTGAGAAGTCCACGATTCTATGTTCGGCGTGGAAATCATTAGCAGTCCACCTGGCTTCAAAATCTGGTTCATTATATTTAAGGTTTCAATTGGGGAGGGCAGATGTTCAAAAACGTCCCACAACGTGATGATGTCAAAAAAGTTGTCTGGAAATTGGCCATTTCCCAAGTATCCTGTATTTACCTGGAGATCAAAGCGCGTTCGTGCATAACTGGCCGCGTGGACAGAAGGTTCAATTCCAAAGCAATCCCAGTTTCGTAATTGCATGCCGTGTAAAAAAATACCAGTAGCACACCCGATATCCAAAATTCGACCTTGCTTGACTTCAGAATTAGAAATAACAGCTTGACAACGAAGGTTTACCCCGTGGGTTCGATCAAAGCGTTTAAACCAGTTCTTCTCATCTTCAATTGCTTTAGTAAAGAGCAAATATTCGGTCGGGTAAAATTTCTCGATTTCCTCATCTGAAAGTTCGGGATGTGTTGAAATTTGACCACAATTTTCACACCTATCAACCATGAATTCACCGGCAAATCCAAACATTCGATCTTTCCCCAAAAAAAGCGTTTTGAATTTTCGGGATCCACAATTAAAGCACTCGTACATCTCGATCAAATACCTTTCAGTAGTAAATAATAGAACTTAATGAGTTTTTCACCTTTATCCTGCCATGAATTCTCTCTTAATCGAGCAAAGTTATACGCATTGGTACTGAACTGTTCTCGGATTTCAGCATTAGATTCTAAAGATAGTATCGCCTCAAAAAGTTCTCTCCCGGAGCAGTCAGTGTTCAGTCCTAGTTTGTGTTCTCTTATTAAATGTGCTTGGTCCCCCACTTCTGTACTTACAATCGGTCTGCCAATGGTAAGGTAATCGCCAAATTTATACGGGGAGCGCCCCCAGTTTGCATTAGTATCTGCCAAAGGTAGCCAAAAGACATTGCAAGCAGATAAAAAGAGTGACAACTTCTCAATCGAAACTGTTCCTGTTTCAATTATGTTGGTCATACTTTTGAAGACAAATTTATTTTGGCCAATTTGTATAAATTGAATATGCTGAGCTCTTGATGCAGCCTGGTACATAGTTTCTTGCATCAACAAGGAATCTGAATAAAAACTTGTACCCAAATACCCGACCAAAAAGACATTTTCTGGTAAACCCAATGTTTTCCTAGCCAATTCAATAGGCGAGGAAATTAATTGGGAATTAAGATAACTATTAGGTAACAATAGAATCTTTTCTTCTGGAATTCCGAGCAAGCTCGCTTTTTTATATAAAGTTTGGTTAATGACTGTGCAGCCATTCGACCATCTTCGACTATCTTCTTCCAGTCTCGTTTCGGGGTAAGACAATAAGGCTTTAATGATACGGTTTTGCCTTTCTTCAACAGACCCGCCTCTTCCTAACCAATCCGCCCAATCAGAAACAAGAATTGATCCTTGTTTTTTACAAAGAATCGCTGGAATCTGGTTTGTAGGTCTATGCTCAAAAACATGGACAATATCAAATTTTTGTCCTTTTAGCCATTTTCTCCTATGGATGGCTTCACCTAAATCCCATCCATGTACGAATTTTCCCTGGAAAGTAGGTTTAAAGGCAACTTCAATTAATCCGTTGGTGTGCTCGATGAAAGAATTTGTCTTTGGGTTGGATCCTTCAGAACATATTAAAGTGACCTGATTTCCTAAATTTTGAATTTCACTCGCTAGGTTGAATGCTCTCAACCAGGTACCTTTGCCGCGCAAGTTAAAACTGAGCATAAGAATTTTCATGCAAGTCCCCCAACGATTGATTGAGGTTTCCAGATCCATCTTAAGCAGGCATATCCTAAACCAAGGACCAATAAGGCCTCGCTAAAAATGTATGGGTAAGGCAATCCAACTGCACCTAGCCGGGATATTACCCAACCTCCAAGAACAACTTTAACGATGACCGTAACGACTTGCGGAAGAAGCCGTTTTGTTTGGTTATTCGTCGCAATTAACAAACTGGTAAGTGCGATGACCAAACTTCGAACTACAAAAATTCCTGACAAATCCTGCAGATATCGGAAAGCAGTAGAGTATTGCTTACCAAGAGCCTTATCAATCAAACTTGCACCAAAGAAACTAGATCCAATCCATGTGATTAAACCAATCATCAGGAAACCGATGATGACTAGTTTTGAGTTTTTATTAAATCTTGCTCGATTTTTCTCAAAATTAATAGCCAATTTGGGAATAATAACATTTTGGAGAGTCTGAACTACTGCAAAGACTGCATTCACAATATTTATTGCTATTGAAAAGAAACTTATTACGTGCAAATCGGAAGAAAAGAAAGATACTAAATTTAGATCACTTTGATTATAGGCAGTACTTAACACTTCTGAATATCCGTAAGGCAACGTCTTTTTAAAGGTGTTGGCTAAATTTTTTAGGTTTGAACACTCTGGTCTGATGCCACTTCTGACAAGCAGGAGTATGAAAAAACATAGATCTATGGCTACCCTGAGTAATAAGAATTGTGCAGGATTTGTAATTCCCAAGCATATGAGTACGATGGTTCCTATCACTCTGGTCAACCTAGAGGTCACTAAAATTAAAGAGGACTCTTTAAATCTGTTTGTGATAAATAATAGCGTGTAAGCGGTTTTTCCAAGTGCATCGATTGAAACAGTAAGTATTGTCAGCCCCAATATTAGTGGAATATATATTGTTGGTCGAGCTCGAGGGGCAATTAGCAATAAAAGTGCACACCAAAAGAGACCTAACACTAATTTAATGGTGAACACCTGATTGGCGAGGTCAGTTTTTTGTTCTGTTAATGCTCCTTTATGTAAGAGCCACATATCCATACCCCAATCCACAATAATCGAGGTAAGGGTTGCTATGGCCAGGGCTGCTGCAATTAAACCGTATTTTTCAGGTCCAAGAAAACGAGCTAATAAGAAGGATTGGATCATTACCAAGAGTTGGGCAATAGCCGCAGTAACCCCAACGTAACTTATTGAACCAATCGTCTTTTTCACTAATCCCTTATATCTTCTCTTTTTGAAAAATATCCATGATGAGAATTTCCCTTATGAAACCATCCTGGCTTTCTGAACCAGCCAAATTATCGTTTTGGGGTTCTACGGATCGCAGGAATAGAATGTCACATATGGATTGAGCCAACTTTATGGAATTTCCTGTTTCAAACGTGACAATTCCATCTGGTACAACACTTTCCGCCTGAGATATTCCGGAGCTAACAACACAAGGAAGATTGTATGCCATGGCCATTTTGAGAGCACCGCTTTGTGTGCCGGCAGTGTAGGGAGCGATGAAGAAATCGGCAGCCAGGAAGTAAGTTCCGGCCTGATCATCTGGGATATATTCATCACGAACAACCATATGGTCTTCAATCCCACAAGCCTTGATTGCGTCCATATATTGCTTTTTATCATGCCAAAACTCGCCAGCAATCACAAAGCAATAGTCGTCCAGTTTGTTCTCGTCCTTCAGTATCTTAATGGCATCCAGCAGCACGCCTAAACCTTTGTAAGGTCGAACGAAACCAAAAAACAAACCAACCTTCTTGTCCTCCGCCAACCCCAATGTCTTCCGAGCTTCTGACTTACTGATTACTTCAGAATCAAATGGCCTATAGATCGGGAGCGGAACGAGTTGTATTGAAGCCCCTTTTACCAGAGCTCCGATCTTTGCCTCTTCCTGTTTGTTCATCACCACAAATCGAGTTGCATCGCCAAGAGCGTACCTTGCCAGTAACTTATCTACCTTTTTACCCTCATGTGGGAAAGCATTATGGATGATGATCTTTGTCGGAATATTGGCCTTTTTCAGATCTGAGAGGAGAGCATGGGTGGAAAAACTCCAAAAGGTCGTCCACCATTGTAAGATGACTAAATCTGGTTTAAGATCCTTGATTCTTCGGATTGTCCTTAGCCAATCAAAAGGATTGAGTGGAGAGAGGATGTACTCCGCATTCGCGACGGATCGACCAATGCTGAAATTTTTATCATCTTTTCCCGGGTAAAGCCATTTAGGATACTGCTTCGAGAATGAAATCACTGTCAGATCGTAGCCATTCTCTCGAAAGGTCTGGGCAAGGTTAGAGGTGAAGTGCGCAATCCCTCCGCGGTATGGGTAAACAGGCCCGATCAACACAATTTTTGTCATCATCTGTTTTCATCAAGGTGTGCTGGAAGTAAATTTCCAAAGGCTAACCTGACCTCCGGAAAAAATCTTCTGCAGGTAGCCACATTCTTGCAAGGTCTGTGCCGAGAATGAGCCTGAGCCGTCCTTAATATAGGCATATTGTAGCTGTAATTCAGGGATAAGCTGCCCCAGCTCCAGGCAGGTTTGGCTTTCATTGGCTCGCATCGCTATATCCCGAGTATGCGTAATGAATGCCATGTCATCCCCAAAAGGGTAAAAATTCGTGGGCACAAGAGACCAGCGCCCAGTATACGGCGTGATCCAGGCGCCGCCATCCACTCCACGGTAAAGACCAAAGCCCCAGGGAGCGGTGTTGATGAAGAAACGCGCGTCCGCCGGCAGGTGGGTGTTAATCCAATTCAGGGCGTCCAAATCGTCTTGATCAGCCAGGATGGTGGTTTTGTTGATCACATCCCGGTTGCTCCAGCCTCCATAGACCAGAACAAAAGTCATAAAAGCGACCGCCACGACACCCATAACACGCCTGGCAGACTGACTTGCAAGTCTTTCCTGAAAGAACTGAGCCAGTTCAACCAGGAACTTCGCTGCCATCACAGAAACCGGGAAAAAGAGTACCAGCCCAAAATAGTCGTGCCGAAAGCTGGAAAGTTGAATCCCAATCGGCAAAGACATCAAAACCAAGAAAAGCGCCCACAGAGAAAATTCGACCCGTTCCATCCGCAAAAGGCTCCACAGCAGCCCCGCGCCGGCCATGATCACCAGCACCAGGTTCAGCTGATTGCCAATCAGATAGCGCAGGTAAGACCACTGTTCCGTCCGATCAGCAGCCAAGCCCACCAGGCTTGCAGTAAGATCTGCGCGCCCACCGCTGTACTGAAAGATGCGTACATACCAGGGAAGCACCGCCAGCAGCCCAATCATTACCGGCAGAACCAAACCCAGCGCTTCTTGCCATTTGTACGATTTGGCTTTGGCGGACCTGAAAAGCCAGACCAAACCCAAAAACACAAACCAGACCGCCAGCAGGAAAGCGTTGAAGTAATGCGTGAGCAAGGTGCCGGCCGTCAGCAGCCCCAAAGCAAGCAAGTTGGTAACGCCGCGCTGGCTCCGTAGAACCTTCAGTCCAAAAGCCATAGCCAGTGGCATCAGCAGCATACCTGCCAGCATTGTATAGCGGCCCCAGGTAAGATAGTAGCCCGGCATCTTGGTTACAAGAGCAGAAAGCAGGGCTGCCAACAGACTAATTTTCCAATCCCTGGTCAGAGTTTTAGTGAAGGCATAGATGGAAAGGCTCACACCGGCACTAATCACCTGGCCCAAAAAGAGCACCGCAAAAGGCGCGAATTGCTTACTCAGGAGCGAGTAGACAGCCGTAAAGGAATGGAAACCAAAATGATAGTAGAAATTGCCCGGCAGGTAGGGCTCCAGTGAGGCGGTCAGGCCACCGGCTTCGACCATCTTGCGCACAATCAGGGAGTGGTGCAGCGAGTCAACCCAATTCGGCAAAACGAGTTCCCGGGTTTGCCAAAGCCTAAATGCCACCAGACCGCCAAAGAGGGTCAGCAAGATAAGCATCTTCCAGTTAAATTTATGCTGTTTCCAGCAGAAAACCAAACCCAGGGCAAAAACGAGCGGTGCGCCAATCCAATAAGCCAGCTGTTTATGGGGACCGAATGGCAGTTTGAGCAAGTAGAAAAGCAATGCCGCCAGCGCAATCGCCGCCATACTGACCCCAAAAATGGCTGCCAGGGCTTCGCCGGGGTCATCATCTTCCCGGCCCATCCAAGCCCACCAACACAAACCGGGGAGGAACACCCCCGCCAGCCCGATTATTTGGTTCATAAGGGTTGGACGCTCTCTTTATCCGGTACGGCTGCCAGCAATTCTGCTACCGTTTTCCCCAACACCGGATGCACCAGTTCAGGGGCAATCTCGGCCAGCGGTACCAACACAAAGGCGCGTTCGTGCAAGCGGGGATGCGGAATTTCAAGCCGGTCCGTATGCATCACCAGGTCGTCATAGAAAAGAATGTCCAAATCGATTAGTCTTGGTCCGTAACGGAAGTTCAAAACCCGGCCAAGGTCCTTTTCGATTTTCTTGAGGAAATTTAGAAGCCGCAAGGTCGTCAAGTCAGTTTCACATGCCAGCGCCTGATTTAAAAAATTAGGCTGATTGATAAAACCCCAGGGCGCGGTCTCGTAAATGGACGAGGCGCGGCAGAGGCTCACCTTTGGATCCAGCGCTTCAACGGCATGTTGGAGGTTTGCCTGGCGGTCCCCCAGGTTGGTGCCCAGGCCGATGTAAACCTTATGAATCATGCGTCCTCCGACTGGGCGATAAAGATCAGGTCATGCAAAAGGCCAAAAGCTGTGGTTTTGGGGCTGGGGTCGGTTTCCAGAATACCGAGTGCTGGAAGCACGTCCAGCTTGAAGCGCACGATCGAGCTGGGACCGCCCACGCTATAAAAGGGCGAATCCTTGCCAACGCGTTCCGGATGCACGCGCGCGTGAATCTTACCTTCCACCACTTCCGCGGTACATACCAATTTCCAACGTTCACCAGCTTCCCGGGCCTCGGCCAGCATTTGCGGAGTAATGCCGCGGATGCCAGTGCGGTCAACATCGTGCGGATTGAGCGGCGTGCCCATCAGCACAGTTGCCAGCGCGGCCACTTTCACTGAGGCATCCCAACCGTCCACGTCAAAGGACGCGTCGGTCTCTGTCAAACCCATGGATTTGGCAATTTGGATGGACTCGTCAAAGCTTTTGCCGGTTTCCATAAGCTCAAGCAAGAGGTTCGTGCAGGAGTTCAAGATGCCATCAAAACCCAAAAGCCGGGCTCCGGCCAGGGGGGCGTGCTTCCCGCGGAAAAGCGAGAAAATGGGGGCCCCATCCATCACTGCTGATTCAAACATGAATAACTTCTTTTGGGTTGCTGCCAGTTGCATCAGTTCTGAATAACCATAGACCACCGGGCCCTTGTTGGCGGTGATGGCGTGCTTGCCGCTCTTCAAAGCAAGTTTGATATGGTCCAAGGCCGGCCGGCCATTTTGAGGGTTGAGGGGTGAGTTTTCAACCAGCACATCACCAGGGCATTGAGTGATGAAATCCAGCGTACTGCCGGAAAATCCAGAGGTATCCATGATTTGCAGGTTACCACCGGCTTGTACCAAGTCAAGCGTTTGCTGAAGCTCGAGCCCCTTGGGGTTGATGGCTGAACCATGCCGGTTGGTGTGGATGCCAGTCACCCGAAAAGTGAAACCGTATTGCGACTTTAAAGAAGCAGATTTTTCCAGCAGGAGTTGGGCAAAAGCCTTGCCCACATTGCCAAAGCCTACCAGGATAAGATCGAAGTGTTTTTCAGCCATGGTGCGCCTTAAAGGTCAGCTTTTTCTTCCAGAATAATGACTTTTACGTTTTCCTGCCCGACCAAGGTACCAAGCTTCTTTATCAGTGCATCGTTAATTTCCACCATTTCGTTTGGGAACCCCAGTTCTACATCCGTATCCCTTTCACAAATGGAAAGATAGTAGAAGCAATCCCCTGGATGGGCCATGATGGCTCCCTGAACCATCTTAACTTTCTTCCAGTCGCGGTCTTCATCCCCACAAGTTGGGATGTGAACGTGCAGACTGATCGTCCGAACCATTACCTGGTGGAGCTCTATGTTTGCTTGTGGTTCTTTGGCCTGGATGCGGCTTTGAGGTTGGGCGGTCACCTGGTGGGTTTCAGTCTGATGGTGGGTTTCAGTCTGATGGTTGGTTTCAGTCTGATTGTCGTTTTCTGAGATTTGGTTTGTTTCAGCCCTCTGATGGTTCTCAGCCGGTTGATAGTCTTTGATTTTGGGAGGATTGATAACAATCTTATCCTCTTTCTGAGGCAGTGTTGGAGCCACCTTCACTGGCAGTTGCTCTTCTGCAAGGGGTGGGTCGTAGCTGAACGCATCCACTGCGTCCTGCACGCCATAATCTTCCCAGGGAACATCATCATCCGGTTCCGGAATGTTGATGGCCCCGAAAACGCGGTCATCCTGTTCGCCTGCTGAAGGCTGCGGGTTCACCGGCCGTGAGGCGTTCCTCTGCTCGGTAGTGCTGGCAGCAGGTTGTTCCCCGTGCCAGGCATAACGTTTCAGAACCTCCATTTTTGGGAGAAAACGTTCCAGCGTTTGCTCATAGAACGGGCCATTGTTGCGGGTTCTTTCAGTGGCGCCATCATCACCCATCTCTACCTTTTGCAGAGAATCCACTTTGACGGTTTCGCCGTTTTCTTTATGCTCCACTTTACCCTTTACAACCAGCAGGTTGCCAACTTCCACTGCATCGCCAGAGCTTTCCCAGACGCGCGGGAAGAGCACCAGTTCAATCTCGCCGAAGTTGTCTTCGATGGTGGCAAAGCACATATTCTTATTGGTCTTGGTAATGAGCGGGCGCATTTTCTTAACCACGCCACCGACCACCACACTGCTTTGATCCTCCGCTTCGTTCAAGGAATTGGAAAGGTGGGAGAGCTGGTTACTGATGCGGCTCATGTAGGCGCTCAGGGGGTGTTCGGTAACATAGAGGCCCAGAAGTTCTTTTTCCCAAAGCAATTGCTCGTTGGGGTCCACTTTGGTGGCATCGTGCAGAATAATGCTCTCAGTTGCTCCACCCTCACTGCCAAAGAGGTCCATTTGGCCCATATCAACCGCACGGAAATGGCTGGAAGAAATGCTGACCATTTGGTCGATCACCCGTAGAAGTGCATGACGGGAACCAAGAGAATCCAGCGCGCCGACTTTTACCAGGCATTCGAGCGGGCGTTTGCCCACCTGGCGCAAATCAACGCGCTTGGCAAAGTCGTTTATATCGCTGAAAGGTCTGCTTTGGCGGGTAGAAATGATCAGATCCACCGGGTTTTGACCCACATTCTTGACCGCTCCCAGCCCAAAGCGAATTGCAGCCTTGCCGTTGGGACGATCCTCAATCTTGAAGTCGTAATCGCTAAAATTGAAATCAGGCGGCAGCACTTCAATGCCCATGTTGCGGCATTCAGTCACGTAGGTTGCACATTTATCAGTATCGTTCTTCCAGGCAGAGAGCAAAGCCGTCATGTATTCGGCAGGGTAATGCAGCTTAAGATATCCGGTTTCAACAGCAATAATGCCGTAGTTTACCGCATGGCTTTTGTTGAAGCCGTAATGGGCAAAAGCTTCCCATTGGGCAAAGATGGTTTCGGCTATTGTTTCACTGATGCCGCGTTCAACGGCACCCTTCACGAACTTTTCGTGGTGTTTCTTGACTTCTTTCTCTTTCTTCTTGGAGATTGCCGAGCGGAAATCATCCGATTCGCTGGGGGAGTACCCCGCCAAAGCCATCGAAGCCAGCATGATTTGCTCTTGGTAGACGGCCAGGCCAAACGTATCCTTAAGGATGGGTTCCAGGTTTTCATGCATGTACGTGACGGGCACTTTGCCGTGCATGCGGTCAATATAGCTGGGAATGTTTTCCATCGGGCCGGGGCGGAAAAGCGCTACCATGGCAATGACATTGTTAAGGTTGGTGGGCTGCATCTGCATGATGTAGCGCGTCATGCCGTTGCCTTCCATTTGGAACATGCCGATGGTGTGGCCAGAGCTGATGAATTTGTAGGTTTCGGGATCGTCCGTTGGTATATTGGTTAGGTCCAGGTGCAAACCGTGCCGCTTTTCGATGAATTCGCAGGCCTTGGACATAATGGTAAGCGTGACCAGGCCCAAAAAGTCCACTTTGAGCAAGCCCAGATCGCCCACGCCATCCATATCCACCTGGGTGACCGTCTTAATGGGCAAGTTCTCATCCGAGTTGGTGGGGCGGTGCAGGGCGGTGTATTCGGTAAGCGGCTTGTCGCTGATGATAACGCCAGCAGCGTGTGTACCGATGTTGCGGATAGTACCTTCCATGCGGCCGGCCGTATCGATTAGTTTTCTGATATCAGTTGAGGAATCGTACAGTTCTTTGAGTTCCGGGACTGTTTTAAGAGCATAGCTCAAGGTCTGGTTTTTGCCCTGAACAGGGCCGGGCACCAGCTTGGCCACCCGGTCAACTTCTGGTAGGGGGATGTTCATCACCCGGCCGACATCACGTATGGCACCACGGGCGGCCATGGTGCCGAAGGTAATAATCTGGGCCACCCTGTCCGCGCCGTATTTGATACAGCAGTATTCCATCACCTCTCCGCGGCGGTCATCCTGGTAGTCGAGGTCGATATCGGGCATACTGACGCGTCCCGGGTTCAAAAAACGTTCGAAGAGCAGGTTGTAATCCAGCGGGTTGACAGAGGTAATTTTTAGGGCAAAGGCCACCAGCGAACCGTTCCCAGAACCGCGCACGTTAAACCAAATCTTTCTGGAGCGGGCAAAATCGCAGAGATCACCAACGATGAGGAAGTACTCATTAAAGCCCATCTTGTTGATGATATCCAGTTCGTAATTCAGGCGGGATTGGTAAACCTCATCGGCAGCTTTCTCTTCCAGACGTTCTGTTAGTCCGCTCTGGCAGAGATCGTGGAGGAATTTTTTGGAGTTCATACCTTGCGGCAGCTCAAAAACAGGCAAATGGTAACCCTTACGCTCAAGGTTGACATCGCAGCGTTCAGCGATGGCAAGGGTATTGCTGAGTGCCTCTGGTACCTGGCTGAATAAGTCCGCCATTTCTTCAGGACTGCGCAAATAGTAGCTATCACCCGGCATGTGCATGCGGTTTTTATCGGAGAGCAGTTTGCCGGTTTGTACACACAGCAGAATGTCCTGCAGTTCGGCGTCCTCGCGATGGATGTAATGCACATCATTGGTGGCAATCAGCTTGCCCCCTTTGCGTCTTGCCAGATCAATCATCTGGCGGTTGACCTTGGACATTAAAGGGTCATCGTGCTCTTGTAGTTCAAAGAAAAAATTATCTTTCCCAAAGGTCTGCAGGTACCAATCTGCCGCCCTATCAGCTTTTTGCAGGTCATCTTCCTGCAAGACCCGGGAAATTTCGCCCGAAAGGCAGGCCGATGAGGCAATCAAGCCTTCGTGATGCTCAGCCAGGAAATCCCGATCCACGCGGGGATGATAATAGAAGCCTTCCAACTGACTGACCGTGGCAATCTGCAGCAAATTCTGGTAACCGGCCATGTTTTCAGCCAGCAGGATCAGGTGATAGGCATGTTTGTCTTTGATGGGGTCTTTATCCTGCATACCACGTGGGGCCAGATAGGTTTCGAGGCCAATGATCGGTTTGATACCCTCTTTTTTAGCGGCTTTGAAAAAATCCAGGGTGCCAAACATGGTGCCATGATCCGTCAGCGCCAGGGCCGGCATACCCAATTGCTTGGCGCGTTTTACCAGGTCGGTCGGCGCACCGAAACCATCGAGGATGGAGTAAGTAGAATGGACATGCAGATGCACAAATGACATGGTGGTGGTCGGTTTTTACCCTATTTTTAAGTCAGAAGAGGTTATAAAAACGTGAAAAATAACCCTGCAGTGAGCTTAAAAGTATAGCACAGGGAGGTTAACAAACCTCAAAATGACATTTTGTTTTTCAGGAAATCGGGGAGGTTCTCGCTTCCAAATGGATGGCTGCGCGTATAGACAGGCTGGCCTTCGAAACTAACGATCTTGTCGATGTCATCAATTTTAAAGGTATCGCGCTTGTGCACAACCAGTTCTTCCTGCATCTCGCGGGTCGCCCGCATAGAGTCGGCCAGAAAGCCGATGATCATGAGCACGATGCCAATGATGAGCAGGGTGCCGCCAACAGAAAGCGATTGCAGATGGCCATTACCCTGGTTGAGCAGATAGTAAACCAGGAATCGGATGAGAAGAACCAGACCTGCCAGGGCTGAAAGCATGCCAACGCTGAGAAATGTGCGCAGAGGCTGGTAGAGCACGTAAGAGCGCAGAATGGCCCCGGCCTGGTTGCCGATGAAGTGGAAAATGCCTTTATGCAGGCGGGATTTGCGCAGGTTTGGGTTGGTTGTAATCGGAACCTGGGCAATTTTCAAATGCCTTTTGCCGGCCTGGATAAGGGTTTCGAGGGTGTAGGAATAGGGGTTGAAGACTTGCAAAGGCAGGGCGGCATAGCGAGAGAAGGCCCGAAAGCCGCTGACCGCATCGCTTACGTCTGTGCCGCTTACTGAGCGGATGTAGGCGCTGCCGGCTGCTTCCATCAGTCGCTTCAAGGGGGAGAAATTAGCGTTCTTCAGGGGTTGGCGGTCTCCAATGACCAGATCGGCCTTGTCATCGAGGATGGGCTTGACCAGGTCTGGGATGGAAGCACCCGGATACTGGTTGTCGCCGTCAGTATTAACAATGATGTCAGCGCTAAGAGCCAGGGCAAATTGAATGCCGCTGATAAAGGATTTTGAGAGCCCGCGTGTGCTGCGGTGGCGGATGACCGCGTCTGCACCGTTGGCAATAGCAATATTGGCCGTACCGTCTGTGGAACCATCATCAATGACGATTACCTGTACTTCGTCAATGCCTTCGATTTTACGAGGAATCTCCGAGAGCACGGTTGGCAGCGTGGCTGCTTCGTTGAGTGCCGGGATTTGAATAACAAGTTTGGTCATCTCCCTTATTTTACACGCTATTTACTGACCAGACGAGGGAGCCCCGGCTTTATAGGGGAAAAATAGGCTGGGTTATTTGTGGTAAAACTAAAAAATGAAACATAAAACCGGTTTAACGGCAGTAGTGGTTCTTTGCCTCGTCTTTATTGGGCTGTTTTCCTGGGTTCCTGGATCTGTACTGGCAAAGAGTGCATCCGCCCCACTGGGGGATGACGTTTCCCCTTACGACCTTATTGCCATGATGAACGCCCTGAGGGTGGGCAACGGATTACCGGCCCTAATCGAAGATCCGATCATCAACGCGGTTGCCCAGGCCACTGCCCAAACCATGGCGGATACCAACGCCACATGGCACATCGGGGACGCCCCAAGCCGCATTCAGGCGGCAGGATATGGCGGTGGGGAGAAAGTTTATGCCACGGAAAATTTTGCCATGGGAGGAAGCCAGACCATCGACAATATTATGCTCTTCTGGTCCGACTTTGACCACATGCGGCCGGCTACGGGGCCTTATTGCAACGTGGGGGCTGGGGTGGCAACGACATCCAACGGCACGACATACTACATTCTGCAGGCTGCTTATGTGTCTGGTAAGTCCTGCGGTTCTTATACTTCGGGAGGCACAACCAACCCGGTGACTGGCAGCACGGTCGATAAGAACACCGGGTTTAGCTTGATTGTGCCGGTCAAAGTGGCTCACCCGGATGCTGCCGGGAATTTGATCCACAAAGTAGAATACGGCCAGAGCTTGTGGCTGATTGCCGTGGCTTATAAGACCACCGTGCAGGAGTTGCGGATTTGGAACAACCTGCCGGAGAGCTACCAACTGCAGGTGGGGGATGAACTGGTGATTCCTTGGGAAGGCGCCAAGGGTTATCAGACGCCAACCCCTGTGGGGGTGATTATCACCAGCACACCGGACGCGAAGGGGAACATCTATCATGTGGTTGAGGCGTACCAGACCTTTGAGAAAATTGGGGCTGCTTACGGCGTACCGGTGGAGAAATTACTGCAACTCAACTATTGGGACCCTACCTGGCCGCTCCAGATTGGCCAGAGGCTGATTATTAAGGGCAAGGAAGTTACCCCAACCCCAACGCTGCGCCCGCTGACCCCGATTGAGCAGCTGACACCGGCCTCGGATGGAAAGTATTACCACTTTGTGCGTTCCGGGCAGAACGCCGAATGGATCGCTGGATATTATGGGATTGCGCCTTCAGACTTGCTTACCTGGAATGGGTTGACTGGCGCGTCGATTCTGTACCCGGGGGATCGGCTTTTGCTGCAGCTAACCCCACCAGCGACGGCTACATTTACTCCTGTACCCGCGACTGAGACCCCTGTTCCGGCGACACTAACGGAGACGGCGACGCTGACGGTTACCTTGGCTGCTATGCCCACGGCGGCTCCAAAAACTGTAAATTTAGCAACTTTTGCGCCTTCCCCCACGGCCACACCGAGCAAATCTGACCCATTGACGATTGGGGGAGTAAACTTCTTTTGGGCTTTGCCAGTGATCGCAGCGGTTGTCGCGGCGATTGAGTGGAACCACAAAAGACATCGTAAGTAAACTTCTCGACCGCACCCATTAAAGCCTGTCTACAAGATTTACTGAATTTCATTTCCTCGGTCAAAAGGATTTAAAACAAATTAGTACTTCTATGTATTCAACCCTGATCCCAAGACCTAAACTTTTTTACCATAAGCTTATTGATATCCTCATTTATTCCCTTTGTTTCACTTAAGGGTTCTTGATCAGTAACTAGAAATCAAATTGTCAATTCTTTGATCATATTTCTTCTCGAAATGGGGGCGGTTAACATATGGAGATTTCAGTTAAATTATTGAAATAATTTTCATCATATTAGTTCATTTTCAATTAGTTCGAACAAAACTCCATGTCTTGTGGTTCCCCTTTGTTCTCTGCAACATTTATATTGTTTGATAATAATCTTTAAATAATTCCGAGTCCAATTTGCAGAAAATTAATTACTTAATATTTCATTGTTCATTTTTTATAGGTTCACAAAGTCCATAAATATATCGATTCACCTCGTAGGTTTTGCACCCCTCTAATAGTTCCTCAAAATCCTCATCAGGGGCAAGTAATCTTGAATCAACAGCAATCACAAATTGTTTTTCAAAGTCAAATGTTTGATCGTGATATGTCGTAAAATTCGAATAAGAGGGTAATAAGTATTCGAGATCGGCTGCAGTCGCCCACCATTGTGTAATGAATGGTTTTTTATCTAATTGTGTGGATAACAAATCCACCATAATTTCTGAAGACGCTGAACTTGCTGATCTTGTAAACAAAGTTATCCCTTGGAATGGGTGGGTCAAGTTCAGATTTCTAAAATTAATTATTGAAACAGTTACCAATACAATTAAATATAAAAGACTGATTTTCTTACAAGTATTTTTCAGAAACAGCGGGAATATAAGGCAAAAAATGATTAATATTAAACAGATTATGTAGTACCTCGCCCATCCTATTGAAAAAAATATCCAATATATGCTATATACAATCACTATAGTAAATATTACTGAATAGATTTTTAGGAGTTTTTTATCTTTTCTAACTTCGAAAAAGAATAGAGATAAGAAAATAATTACTATAGGAAGAGAAATTCCAAAACGGCTTTTCAATAAGCCAACCCTTGAACTGATTAATTCCCAGGATTGAGTTGTCCCACCCACTCCTTTATCAACAAAAAAGGAGAAAAATTCCAACAAGTAATTTACATATCCGTTGAATCCCAATGAAATATATCTCCAGATTTCAAAGAGGAATATCGGAGCAATGAAACCTAGAAAAATGAATAAATTAGATTCTATAGATGATTTGATAAAATTACCAATACTTAGCTTGTCAGATATTAAGGTTATAAAATTCACGAAAACTATAAATGTAATGAAGGGAAGCAATGCAATCTGTTTGGATTGAACTGCCAAAGAGAACAATAAACCCGTTAACAACAGGTTTCCTTTGGTAGATTTATCGAAGTAAACCAAAATCCCCAGAATTATGAATAATGCTGAGGGCACTTCTCCCAATAAAGAATACCAGTGTTCAAAGTGGTATGGAAAAAAAGTAAGACAATAGAAGAAAAACACAAGTACCATAGCTAAAAAGTTTATGTGGCTGGGTACTTGTTTGAATATCAGCTTACCAATCATAATTAACAAGGTGGACCATATGGCTACAATGGTTAGTCCGGGTGCCCAATAAGTATTGCCAAAAAGTTTAATAATTAGGGATGCTGGAAGAATAATCGTCGGTCCGGTTGAAATTCCTGTATCAAACGGTTGTAATGTGTATGAAGTCGAACCATAAAAAGATGATGAATATCCTAATCCATTGGCAAGATTCTTGGCAACCACAGCGAAATAAGCATCGTCGCCACAACAGACTCCACTTGAAAAAACCATTCCAAGATTTATCGTCACGAAACAAACAAAGATTAGTATTGATATGAAAGTCAGAAAGGTGCTTGCTGATTTTCTATACATTATCTGGTCGACTGACTTTGGCATACGTTGACTTCCTTTTGAGGTAGTTAAGTTCAAAAAGATCTCAATCCTCTAATTTGCTTATCTTTAGACAGATAATTCATTTTCCGAAATTTCATCTGCAAAGTAGTGTTGGCGTCTTGCATGAGCATCGCTAATATTCAGAAGTATTGAAATTTGATTCAAAGGCTTTTTCGCCATTTTACTTTCAAACAAATTTTTCCCTCCTCCATCAGATTCCCTATAGTCAAGCAATTAAGACCTAACATCCAAACCTTCTTATGACAACAAATGAAAATATTCTGTTGATTAACATTCAGGTCTTTTTCAAATTCCTTCTATGGTTTATCTGAAGGTGTTGGGTCAGCAAAACGGAAACTTCTGGAGGATTCCGGCTTCGAGAGCCTTCCTTCGGCATTGACTTCGAGAATTTCAAAGCCTTCTTCTTGGGCAATCAGGGCTATTAGTCTTTCCATAACATGGGCTAAGGTTCCATCAGGAGGGATAGGTTCTGGTTCAAAATCATTCAAGCCCATCGGTATGCGACTGAATGTTTCAACCAGTTTTCCATTCATCCAGAACATGGACCCTGCAATAAAGTTAAATTCGGAATTTTCAGATTGAAAATACCCCATCCCCTTGGCGATTTTCAAAGTCAGGTCTTTATTGCTCCCCCAATAAAAGTTACGGTCCAAAACGTGGCCTTGTGGGCCAACCATACCAATTTTGTCCTTCGAATTAATGGCCGATTTAATTGATTTGAATGTCTCATGGTTTACAAGTTTTTCAAGCATATCGTTACGCCATTCACTTCCATCATTTCGGTGAACAGATTTTTTGGTATGAAGCTTCAGCACAAAACCGTAATCCAAATTAATAATCGTTCTGCAAATTTCCAGAAAAGGCCCAATATCTCTACCACGGTTAGGTACTTGTAAAATTCTCGCATTTGGAAAGTGAGTAAGTATTGTCTTAATTTCGGAGTTCTCAAGTTTTGGAGTCGTGATGTAAAGGTCAAATGGTTCAGGAAGCTTATCCAGTCTCGACCGAAGGTCTTCCAACAAGTCCAGGTAATACGCGTGCAAAATAACTGCATACTCGGATTTCTTATCGGGCTGGTGTAATTCTTTATCGTCCCGAACAATAAACTTCCGATTGCCTACACTTTCCAATGCATCCCGCGTGGCTTTCAAAAAAGCGTATCCGTACTTTCTGTCAGGCTCCAAATATGCCCCTTCAGCCCATTCGTTCCAAGCATTAATGAATATTAGTCGTTCAGAGTCTGTTTTTGAAAGGGTTGCATAGGCTGCTTCTTCCAACCACCGTCGATACAATCCCGGGTCAAGGTTGGTGAAGGAATTTCCTTTTCCTGGTTTTCGGGATTCGTTATCCCACATCGGAGTTACGCCACGGAACAAAGTATATGGACGGTTCACCCCTCGAATGTTCTTTTTGATCAACTCGTTGTAATCGAAGACAATGCCTTCATAATTCGTATTCAGCAACTCAACGTTTTGGGTAATGGAACTGTAATTTACATTCAACGGAGGAAATTCCAACGCGGCATCGAATCCAACTTCGCGGGGGTCTTCAAAACCAAAAGCCTGTACTGCCACCAGGTAGGGATCCCCCCAGCCTTTCTTGATTGCATAATCGCGCCAGTAAGCTGTGGTCTTGGAAGGATTTTCAAGCAACATAGCTCGATAAATGATCACAAGCGGGCGCCCGTTTATTCTGATATATCTAGGGTTGGTAATCAGCGCTTCCAAAGAAGCAATGAATTCTTTATCATTCTCAAATGAATGTACCTGACCAATCAAGATATCCTGATCAAAACCATCCCACCGTCTGGTCCAATTTTCATTAGCCCAGCAGACGCAAAAAGGAAGCTTAATATTGGGATTGTCGGCAAATTGAGTAAGGGGTTTTTCAAGCAAACGTTTACCGTTAAACCAATAATAATGAAAAGCAAAACCAAAGATGCCATATTGTTCTGCCAATTCGGCTTGACGCTCCTGGATTTCTGGGATTCGCAAGTCATAAAACCCTAATTCACCAGGTAATCTCGGTTGATAGTGGCCTGTGAATTGCGGAACAGCTTTGCTGACATTATTCCATTCTGTAAAACCCCTTCCCCACCATTGATCGTTTTCGGGAATCGGGTGAAATTGAGGGAGGTAAAAAGCTATGAGCTTAACCAGAGGATCTATCACGGGAGGAAGTGCTGAATTCTCCACGTAGTTTTCTGAATTTTCAGATTTAGCATTAGCAAGCATAGCCTCGTAAGCAGAAATAAATCTTGTATCGTCTTTTCCAACTATCGGGGAAACACCTCTCTGATGTATAGGCGTTGGGGATTTAATTTCTGATCGTAGACGAGATAAGAACTTTGTGATTCCATGTTTTTTGAAGTAATTCCAACTTCGCCTAATTGGACCAAATTTTGGCTCGTGCCAAGGCGCTACACTTTTTTCTTCTTGCTTTGATGCTGGAACTGCAACTTTTTTAAATTGGGTTAAATTTCCATTTGGAAGTCTACCTTCAGTTTTACCGTGTTTAAGGTAATGGACGAACGGGTTAACCCCCAGGGATTTCACATCCTGGTATTTTTCAAGATAGAATTTTGTTATGAACCAAGGATTAGGCTGTCTGAACTCGCGCCACCCAATCTTAACAAAATGTCTTAAGGCATCAACGTCAGCACGGCGCACATCGTCGTATTTTCCAAGGTAGAAGGCCTCGTCAAACTCTCCACTCTGTTTGATCGCCTGATAATCTGACATCATTAACCATTCCTTCGTATCAGTTTTTTTAAGAATCTAATCGGACGTGTTATTTTCCAGCTCGGAGATGATAGATACTCACCAAGTTCTTGCCGTAAGCTTTGCTCCACATTTTGAAGATTGATATACACACTTTGAAGACTGGCGTACACGCTTTGAAGATTGGTGTATACACTCAGCAACTCAGAGTGGGCTGTGCTTTGTTGTTGGTGAAGTGATTCCAATTGCTTTGCCACTTCAACAAGGTCATTGTGCTGGTGATCATCCGGGGGATTCCGGGGCGGCAATCCCGATAATTCCTGGACAAAATCCTGCCATTTCTCTGCATTACTGGAGAGCATCCAATTCTTTCTAACATCCTCCTGGGCTGCCAAGGCAAGGTTATGTCGCATTGTTGGGTCGCCTATCAGGCATTCGAGTTTTGTTTCCCAATCGGTGAGGGTATTGGCTACAAAACCGTTTACATTATCCGCGACTGTGCCAACATATGGACATAGGTTAGAAAAAATCCCAGGGATGCCAAGTGCACTGTATTCAAAAAATTTAAGGTTGCTTTTGCAGTGGTTGAAAGGGTTATCCCTGAGCGGGGCAATGGCAATATCTGCGTGAATTTCCAGGAAATTCTTGATGAAAGCAGCATAGTCGTAGCTTTCACCTTTTCGATATTCAACAAATGGATGGGCTTGAAGGCTTTTTGGAGGTAGAGGTCCATAGCACAGAAATTTGAGACGGCCTTCATACTTCGACAAGAGCTTTCCAAGGACCGGGCTAATCATCTCAAGATCCGGTGTATGGGATGTGGTACCCATGAACAACAGCACAATCGGTTCATTTTCCAGAGAGGATACTGCAGTTGGTTCTTTGAAGGACCATAACTCTTCATCGATGTAATTGGGTAATACTTGAACGTTCGGATTGTAAGGTTGAACGAGCTGCTTCAGTGGTTCAGTGCTTACTGTCACGTAATCAACTTCCTTGATGGCAAGCAAGAGTGGAAGCAACGCGGCAGAGTAGTCATTAGCTGCCCGGTTGGGATGATCCTCTGGCATGTTAATCAGGTAATCGTCCAAATCCAGAACAACGGGGGTTGAGTTCCGTTTGGTGTATTCCATTAGTCTCTGGTAAGCAGAAAAACGGACTGGGAAATCCCTCTGAATGACTACAAAACTATCCGCTTCCACGCGTTCCAATCGCAACTGGTCATTTTCGATACCCTGAATTACCCTGAAGCCAGCTCTCTTGTATGGGCTCAGGATCCGCAACTGCTCCAAGGCAGTAACTTCATTGCTCCAGGTAAAGAAAACAACGTTCTTTTTCTGCATCGTGCTAATTGTAACCTTTACTCAATGGAGTAGGATTCTATGGCAGGAACCAACCCGCAAAAATCGAATTCCGTTGCAGGAAGAATTTGATTGGACCCGAAACAATAAAAAGTGTCAATGTAATCATCAAAATCGAAATCCGTAGCCACTTTGGTTTTACCTGGCCAATTCCAAAAGTTGCCAAAACGTAAGCAATGCCAATGACCGGGAAATAGTAGCGTCCTTGCAGCGCAATATACCTGAAGCCATATACAAGCTCTGAGTTGTAGCTCAAGAAGATCAGCACCCCGGTGTAAGCCAACAAGATACCTGAAAGGTAGCCAATGGCTTTGGTGCCCTTGGTCCAATTCTGTAGCACAAGCACAAGAATTACCATCCACCATACTTTAAAGAATATTAAGCTGTGAGATGGATAGTACTGTAGGTGGCCAAATATGCCGTAGATTCGTGAAAGAAGAACATCAAACCATTGATTGACTACGTAAGTGATTGGGTCCGGCTTACCTTCCGAAATAGCCTGCAATACACTCAGTTTCTGGGGCAGGGCAATTTCTTCATATCTCTGAGTATAAGGGCTAACTTCACATTGCTGCTGATTCAGGATTTGCTCACACCGTGGTGTGAGTGTTCTAAAAGAAAGCAAGTTGTACCCATAGATAGCCAAAAATCCGATAAATGCCAGCAGAAGTAAGAACAAGCTTTTGTTTGCTAGAAGGCTCTTTGGTTTGAATTCCTGCGAGATTTTTACCCTATTCTTCAGGGCATAAATCAATAAGGCAATCAGGATAAAGAACGCGAATGGTACGATCGGATATTTGACCAGGGTGCCAATAAATGCAGCGGCCAGGCTTTTAAGAGAATTGGGAAGAAACGGCTGCCCTTTAAGTGCCCGCACCAGATAATATAAGGAGATGAAACACAGCAGGTTCGCAAGGTTATCGTAACTGACAGCAGCCGAAAGAAAAATAAACATCAGCGTTGAAGCCAGGAGGAAGGGCGGCAATACCGCCCACAGTGAATCTTCCAGAAATTCCTTTGCAAGCAGATAGCAAAACCAAACAGCTCCTGCAGAATAGAGAACATTTAGCAAACGAAGAATAACCAGTTGCGTGTTTTCAGCTGCGTTTGGAGCAACGATAGAGACAAGGTTCAGAACGCGGCCATTGATCCAATAATACAGGAATGGGTTGTGTTGGATGTACCAACCGATCTGCTGAGTTTGCTCCGTGTCGGGTGGTATGCCAAGTGTTGTGGCGTAGTGCCGGGAGAAAAGAAAATGAGCAGGTTCATCGGGGGAAATTCCGGTTTTTAGATTGAGACTCACAAAAACCGCAAAGATAAGGAAAAAGCCGATTATACCCAGGGCAATAAAGGTTTTGGTTTTCTTGGGATCAGACTTGGAATAGAACCCTTCCGAGTGAGGTTTATACTCTTCAACCAGTTCAAAACCTTCAAACAAATCTTTTTTCATGTCTAGAATGCCCTCACGCTTATTATAGGCAAAAATGCTGTCTTTTAGGTTCAATTCTAACAGGTCATAAATTGGGATTGTGGGAAAGCCAGAAAAGTCTTAATAATTTTGCGTTCTAGCAGATGCATGGATCCAAGATAATTAATAATTCATGTCATCTCAAGGATAATCCAAAAAAAACCGCATGCCCAGCAATCCCGGTGATGAGTGCTCTTTGATTATCAAAAAACCTTAAATAATCAAGTATTTTTCAGGTCGTAATCGACCATCATTTCTATCAACTCTTTAAATGAAACCGAGGGTTGCCACCCTAACACCTTTTTGGCCTTAGAAGAATCGCCAACCAAGGGCACTGATTCGTCGGGCCGAATATAACGTTCATCAACTTTTACAAAATCGCGATAATCAAGGTCCAGATATCTGAAAGCGGTCTCGCACACATCGCGGACAGAGTGCAACTGGCCAGTTGAAATCACGTAATCATCAGGATTGGGTTGTTGTAACATCAACCACATGGCCCTCACATAATCCTTGGCAAAGCCCCAATCTCTTCTGGCATCAAGATTTCCAAGGGGAAGGCTGCTGATGAGACCTTTTTTGATCTGAACTGCTGCATGGGTGATCTTGCGGGTTACAAATTCAATCCCGCGCCTTGGGGATTCGTGATTGTATAAAATGCCGTTGCAGGCGAAAAGGTTGTAGTTCTCACGATACAAACGCGTAAGGTGATAACCTGTCAGCTTCGAAATTCCATAGGCAGAACGCGGATTAAAGGGCGTGTTTTCATTTTGGGGGAATTGCTTTGTATTTCCGAAAAGCTCAGAGGAGCCCGCAAAGTAAAACTTGCAATTCGGTGCAACTTGCTTGCTAACCGACAGAACATTGTGGGTTTCATTAATGTTGACATTAAAAACTGAGAATTCATCTTCAATATTAAATGACACAAAAGAAGCGGCCGCAAGGTGATAGCATTCGTCTGGTTTGACCTCTTGGAAGATCTCCATCAAGGATGGATAAGCTTCTATTGAGCCGGGATGCAGATGGATCTGGTCCAGAACGTTTGAGAGTTTCGTGAAGGATTGATCCGGTTTTTCGTATTCTATTTGCAGAACAATGCCGTGGACTTCATAGCCCTGATTGAGTAAAAATTCTGCAAGATAAGACCCGTCTTGACCTGATATTCCGGTAATAATTGCTCTCTTGTTCATCATGCGATTCTCGTTTACTTCCCCATCACTTTCCATTCATTAGGTATTCTGCATATGCAAAGCGATTTCAATGTTCGACTTCAATCAATTTTACCGCATGATTGCAGGTCAATCTTGAGGGAGCGGGAGTTGTCTCGCATTTATGACTGGCGTTTTTCATTTGCATATTTATCTCATTATGTCACCAGATGATAAGTGCAAAGATTTTATTGAAAATGAACGAGGATTTAGTAGATCCCGTCTGTTTCACCATTTGTTCCAGCCCTTGACGCTAAAATTCTCTGAAATAATTCGTCCATGGACACAATTATTTTCGATCGGATTTAATGATTAGGGTTCACTAAAATTATTCGTGGGGAAATTCGATAAATAATTCTCTATTGTTACCGTAGAACATTTTTCTAGGATTCTAATTACTTTGGCTTCCGTTTTCTTTATTCCGTAGTATGCAATAAAATAATCACGAAGTGGCAATTTCAAGCGGGGTTGAAAATAATCTATTTCCCTAGGATGTAAATAGAAGATTACTGGCCGATTATTTGCATTTACAGTATGGGTAGCTTTAGTAATAAACCAAGAAGGAAGAGCTCTCAAGTAAAATCCGCCAGAAAATGGAATTCGAAGAGAGAATAAATTAAGGACTGTCATGGGTATTTCAATAATTTTTCCCGTTGATGTCTTCAGGGTATGACTCGTAATCGGTGCATTGCTATCACCATATAGAAAAGTAGTAACAGGAAACAAACTTGCATCATATTTATAGCCAAGATCGCAAAGAATATCATATGCCCAGGGTGTTTTACTAGAAATTGACCAAGAAGGTGCTCTATACCCAAGCAATTTCTTATTAGTGATGGTCTGAATAATGTCTTGTGCTTTCAAGACATCTTCATAGAATTCATTTTTTGTTTGAGTATAGACTAACTTATGGCCATAACCGTGTGAGGCAATTTCGTGTCCTTGTTCCATTACATCCTGAACAAGCATCGGGAATTGTTCTGCAATGATTCCTAAGAAAAAAAAGGTTGCTTTAGAATTTGAATCCTGCAACATTTTCAGCAGTTTGTAGAAATTCGTCTTAATTCGACTTTCAATATTCTTTGGGTCTACGTTTACTGAGGAAAAATTTAAATGATACCAATCTTCAACATCGATAGTAAATATATTTTTCAAAGAAAGCCTCGTAGTATGTTTATCTATCCCACAAAATAACCACCATTAATGTTTATTACTTCGCCAGTAATATAGCTTGCCTGAGGTGCACACAAAAAATGAATTGCCCACAATAACTCGTCAATTTCTCCAAATCGTTTCATGGGTATTTGTTCTTTTAACGCGTTTAAGGTTTTTTGATCAATGGAATATAATAAACCTTCATTAAAATATCCTAGTGCTAAAGCATTGACCGTTATCCCTTTTTGAGCAACCTCTTTTGCGATAGATCTTGTAAGCCCAATTACACCTGCTTTTGAAGCACCATAGGCACTTGCACCCGGGACTCCGCATTCAGCAACAACAGATGCAATATTAATTATTCGGCCATAACCATTCGCCCTCATAAAAGGGAGAACAAATTTTGTACATAAAAATGTGCCTTTGAGGTTAGTATCAATAACTGCCTGCCAATCTTCAGATGATAGTTTCCATGACACACCGTCAATAGATACTCCAGCATTATTGATTAATATATCAATGTGCGAATAATCCTGAGAAAGCAGACTGAAAAAATCCTCAACTTGCTTATCTTTAGTAACATCTAATTGATAATATTTACATTGTCCACCCTTGGCAATAATATCCTCGTAAACCAGTTGTGCTTTATCACTGCGAGTTTTATATGTAAAAATTACTTTGATTCCTAATTGTGCAAGGTAGATAGCGATATGACGCCCCAAACCTCTCGAAGCGCCGGTAATAACTGCAATTTGATCGGGGTATTCTCGCCCCACCGTATTTAGCACCATTTCATTATTAATGAACCCCATGTCCAACCAGCTCCAACGGCAGCAAAAGCAACAATCTCACCTTTATTAATTAATCCTGCTTTAACTGTCTCATCCAAAATTATGCCAACCGTTGCAGCTGAAGTATTAGCGTATTTATCCATATTAGTATGAAATTTACTAAAGGGCACTCCCATGATTTCCGCGGTCTGCTTTAATACGTTAATACTTGGTTGGTGCGGCAATACATGATCAATATCTGACACGGATAATCCTGCTTTTTGTAAAGATTTCTGAACGGTTTCAGGAATTCTTTTTGTCGCCATATTGTATACTGCTTGTCCATCCATTTCCCAAAAATTTAGCCCTTGATCCAGGGTTTCGTGGGTATTGGGCTTTTCAGAACCACCAGCAGGAATTGTCCAGGCAAACTCCTCGGAACCATCTGCACCGAAATCAAAGGATAATACACCTTCACCAGCAGGACAAGCTGTAATTACTACTGCACCAGCTCCATCTCCAAAAAAAACACAATCTCTTCTTTTCCAATTTGTAATTTTCGAAAATGTATCTGCCCCTATGATCAAAACATACTTGCATGCACCAGATTGAATGAACTGTGTACCAACGATTAATCCATATATAAAACTTGAGCAAACAGCAGCCAGATCAAAAGCTGCACTATTGACAGCGCCCAATTGGTTTTGAACATAACAAGCGGTAGAAGGAGCTGGTCGACGAGGAGTCGTAGTTCCTAAAATGATTAAATCCAAATCTTTAGCGCTTATTCCAGCACTTTTTAATGCTTCTTTTGCCGCTGCTATAGCAAGATCGGCAGTAGATTCATCTTCTGCAGCGATATGGCGTTCGTTTATTCCTAAATTGGCAAAAGTCCATTTTGCGCTGGTTTTTGGATTAATTTTTTCGAGATCTTCATTCGTTAAGACTTTTTTGGGAACATATGACCCAGTTCCAATAATCTTGGCAGACATTTGTTTGTTTTCCATTTAATCCTCTCCTTATATTGTATCTGTATCGCCCCAAGTTAAAAACCAGCTTTTTTGAGCATACAACTGTTCAAAGTTTAGCTCAACTAACGATTCGGAATTCATGTGAGTGATAAACCAGAAACGTTTTGGTGAAATGATAAAACTGAGCTGTTTAAGCTTTTCAAAATATCGGTTCGATTTGGTTATCATAGTCGCTATCATCGCAATGTTCTTATGTCCTTTAAAATGATTTATTGCGTAATGAATCAAGGCATCAAGCGCATCAGAATGTCCAGGGTCCCCAACTAAATCTACGATTATTCCACACTCAAATCCCAGGATCTCTTGCTCACATAAAATAACATATCCCATGAGTTTGTCGATCTGGTAAGCAGCAAATATCTGATATTGATGGTAAGGATGGTCAAGATAGCGCCACTTAAGGTACTCCTTACTGCGTGAAGCAATAAGTTGGAATTCTTTGGAGGATCGTTCCCATAATTGATCAAAATCACTAGTGAATTCAGTAACAGGTCGAATTGCGTATTTTTCTTTCAGTTGATGAAATAAACTGTTGAATCCTTTTTTTACAAAAGTGAATCCACTCCACATTGAGTTTGCAGCAAATCCTAAAACATTTGAAACAACCTTATTTTTTAGATAAAACTGAAAAATTGGAGAAAAGTTTTTTGGATAAATCAGAATTGGAAGATCGAAAATGTGTTTCCATCCAACTTTTAGATGACCTGGCATGACATCTTTTCTAATCGGAAAACCATAAGAAAATAAGATTCCTTTGCTACCCGAATCATCGAGTGATGTTTTTCCAAGTGCAGCGAACATCCCCTGAAAACGATAACGGTCATCTGTCATAACATCAACGACAATTGATCCCATGCGCATGACGCCTTCTACATTCCATAATCGAGGAATTACAGCATAATGTCCAACTATTTCATTGTGATCATCAGCTACCCAAATATTTGCATGCCCATCAGGGTTTTTGGCAAACTCCCATTCCCAATATTCCTTAGAAAACCGGTTGGTGGGTTGCTCAGTGAATACTCGCTTTGCTAAATCGTATATTCCAGCTTCATCTCCGGACGAATACTGTCTTAATTTCCAGTTGACTTGTTTCATTCATTTCCTTTGTTCCAAAATAACATCTAATTCGTCAACAATTAGTACAAGGTTCTGCTTGAATAAAATGTTATATTCTAGCATCGTCAATATTTTCAACTAAAGAAAAATCCTTTTCTTTGGGGCGAAATCGAATGTACTTGCCCATACTCTTTTCGTAATATCTGCAGTAATCACTGAAAACCCAACTTGTATGTTTTTATAGAAAGAAGGGAGTATTCGGAATTAATTTCAATCAATCAATCCCATCTTTTCATAATGAGGGAGTAAGCGCTTCCTATCCACATTTTGCATCATTACAATTTGATTTCCCATTTTATCAGGATTTTTCAAGTTTAGAATTAAGTAGATGATTAACCTAGCAGGTTAATACTATTCGTCCTTGCTGGAAAAATTGTATTTTATGTTTTGATGTTAACAACACCTCTTTTACTGCTCTGTTTTCTTTTGAGCCAGGACGAGTAAAGAATCAGATCGATGTCGAATTTTTTCGATGAAATTAATTAGATAAAAACCAGGTGCTAATATATAAGCTTGAATTTTTGATATTGTAGGATCAATTAACATTCTTGATACCACAGTTTTATTTGGTATTTCTTCTATGTGTTTAATAAATATTGGGGAAAAATCTTGTTGGCTCAATAATCTGGATAACGAGGCAATATTAAAATAGACATTATGGGGGGCTTCGTAGTCAATTAACCAAAGACGTCGAATTATGTTGTAGATTGGTGAGCCAATAATTCGGACCAGCAAATGAGCTAATTGAAAAAATAATCCATCTTTAGTCGGAACTTTAATAATCCAAATACCACCATGTTTTAATTTGGAATAGATCAACCTAGTAAAATTAATTAATTCGCTTGGAGAAATATGCTCTAGTACATCCAGCGTAGAAATTATATCAAAGCTGTTATCAGGTAAAACTGAATCCTCCATTAGGCCGAGATGCATTCTTTCAGGCCCAATCAAAGAAGACGCTTGATCAAAAGCCTTTTTATCAGGCTCTACCCCAAAAACTTGGTAACCTGAGCACATAGCTTCTTGAAGTAAATTGCCAGTTCCACATCCAATATCCAACCAGTATTTTTCTGATAACTGCCTATTTTGAAGTTCAGCAACAATGGTAATAATTGCTTTTGCTTGTTCACGCCTTACTAAACCAATACTTTGTTCATACGCAACATCATCTAGTCTTTCATAACCAGCATGCCCCTTTTTTGTATTTCGATTAATCAACAAACCGCATTGGGAGCACATAACGATTTTTATCAAATCATTAACTTCTAAATATATTTTAAAATTTCCACCACTGCAAACAGGACAAATCTCTGGTAACAACAAACCCGCCTATTACGATTTATTAGGATGAACTTTTGATATGTTTAACAATTTACTAAATTCGATATCCTCTATTCGATGAATTATTTGAAAAGGTACATTTTGAACATCAAGAGCTATTGCTTGAAAGAGGAATTGTACACCCAGTATTATGGGTAAAACTGCAAGCATCACCGTGCCAGTTGAAGTACTTATTTGTAAACGCCAAGACCGCAACCAGTGATAGATACCAAAGACAACTCCAAAGCCTAATAAGAAAGATCCGTTTATCAAATACAATGAGACAAGGCTGAAATCTTTCAAAAAATATTGGACCCAGATCCGTTTAAGTAGTCCTTTGAATAAGCGATACGGAAAATGCAATAATGCGTTCCATTCTGACAAATTACTGGTTTCATTCAAATACCTGGCAGGAATATAAACATCCTGAACGACAGCGCGTAAAAGACCCAATTCTATAAACATACTTGTTTCAAAGAAATAACGTCTATCTAATGAATCAATATCGAGCAAATTTAATATTGACGCCTGAATGGCCGTGTAACCATTTGAAGGATCAAAAATATTCCAATAACCTGATGCCAACTTCGTTAAAAAAGAGAGACCTAAATTTCCAACACGCCTGAGACCTGGCATTTTTTTCAGTTGTCGGCTATGAAGAAAACGATTACCTTTTGTGTAATCGGCTTCTCCATTGAGGATTGGTAAAATTAACGGCATTAGATAAGCTGGGTCCATCTGTCCATCAGAGTCCATTTTTACAATAATCTCGGCTCCTAATTCGATAGCCTTCTGATATCCGCTAAGTACGGCACCCCCCACTCCCTGGTTTTGGGCATGGCGGACAAAGTGAATCCTATTATCTTTGACTGTTGAAGCGCGTTCAAAAGACTCATCCGGACTGCAATCATCAACCACTACAATTGTGCTTACAAATGCTGGTATTCCTTTGAGCACCTCCACAATCTGATCCCTGGCTTTATATAATGGAATGACCACGCAGATATGCACTAACTCGGGATTTAGTCTACTAGAACTCATGTGGTTCGCTCTTCTCATGGCATTTCTTGAAAAGTAACATTGTCTACGTTGACACCACTACCAGAAATGTAAATCACTGCGGTTTTTACTTCTGAAGGGACAGTCTGATAGAAACTATAAGTGGTTAGATTTTCTATTGGTGTATTTTCCTCCCTCAATGCTAGACTCATTTTACCGGATGAGTCATATAAAATTATGAGAACTATAGCGGAATTCTCTGCTTTAACAGATTGAAAATCTACATCCAATCGATATGTTTCATCACCATTGACAGGAACTTCCTGGGTAATAGTGGTTTCCCCATTAAATCTTAACATCGGGTCCCCAACCACAAGACTCACAGAGCCATCTCCAGTTAAGTTCCAATTCAGCGGTAAACCATTTTTGCCTTGGCCCTCAAAACCAGAATTCTTAATAAGATTAGGTCCGGTTTGAATGCTTGTATCTGAAAGTTCAGACACAGATCGAATCCTATACAACCTTAAACCACGGTCAGCACACTCCAATTGCAGGTAAGTCTCTTCAAAATTAGTACTAAGAACCCCTGTTCTTTCAGATTGAGGTATGTGGCTTAAATCTGGCATAAATGCAGTATGATAAACGAGATAAGTGTACCCTTCAGAAATTAAGGTGTCATATAACATGGGATAATCAGAAGCATTGCTGCTACCATTATATACTTTAGTCAAAGGTTCTGTAACTGCAAGTATCCCTGAAAGAAGCGCTCCAGTTTTGCCTTCAAAATACAAATGATCACGAATTTGCATTTGGAATATTTTTGCATTCTTTTCATCCTGTCTATTAAGCCAATTTGCACAATAATAAGTAGGGACGTTGCCGGTTAGGTAGCTTTCATTTGATTGATCTCCAAGTACAACATTGGTTGGGAAAGCCGCTCCAGAAACTGCTCCCTGTATCCAGAAAGTTGGCCGAAGGGCTTGCATTCCAAAACCCCCAATCATACCGATGACTAATAGTGGTTGAATGATAAACTGAGATATCCGATTAGGAAGCTTATTTTGTAATTCGAAAAAACCAATACTTAAGGCCAACGCTATAAAATAGATAGCAAATAGTGAATAACGTGAATTTTGTTCCGTAACGAGCCATAATAAATAGGATATTACGCCTGCCACAAGCCAGAACCAATCTTTACGAGAGGAAGTCCAGAATAATCCAACTAAACCCAGAATTGCTAAAACCAATATCAAAGGGTGATAGGTACCCAATTCTACATACTTTGACGGGTCAAAAAACAATCCCCAAGGAATAGTTAATACTGCAGGAAATGAAAGCCCTACCCCAAATCTTTTAACAGGCATAGTCTCTAGTAACGGACTTTTAAAAATATCAAGCGCAAATGGAAAAAATGGGTTTCTTGTCAACCAATACGAACGGACCAACCAGGGCAACAAGCAAAGAATGGCAGGAATTATTAAGAACAGGATATTTTTGAATGACTTAACTAGCGAACGTGAGCGAAAAAGAGAAATACAAAGAACAAAAAGACCTGCAATCCCTAACGCCCCTGCCCCATTTATCTTGACAGTTGTAGCTGTTGCTCCCGTTATTCCCGCCACAATCAACCAGAAAGGGTTGTCAATATCATCAAGCCAAGAGCGGACTGAAAGAATGCACGCAAAATAGAAAAACATTTGGGTCAGGTCAACAAATCCCCAAATCATTTGCCACCAAATCAGTGTGCATCCCCAAAAAGCAAAAAGAAGCAGCGGAGCGGCTTTGCGTTGGGAAGGCTTAAAGATTTGGAAAATTGAACTGAAGATAAGAATAATCGCAAGGCCAAATTGAAGGATTTTTGCGGCGTTATATCCGGTAAAAGGTAACATGATCAGGTGTAACATTTCAGCCGCGAATTGGCCATAGGAATTAAGCATTTCTGGAAGTGGTTTTATGATGCCTTCCCGGAGCCAGATTGCCGGTGCAGCAATCCTGAATCCAAGAGCATCTGCTCCAACTTCTGGGGCAAGAGCACCAATCCAGAAAATCAGGAATAGTGCCGTGAGCATGAACAGGCCCGCCAGCTCAAATTCTGTAAGGTCGATTGATTTTTTCCAAGGGATAGACGAAAGCCTTTTAGTATTTGATATTACCTGTGGAAAACATAAAACTGTGAGAACCATCAATGTGAGCAAAATTCCCGTTGCACTTGTGGCACCAATTAATCCCAACAACAGTGTAATCAGAATCAACAATTCCAGTCCGACAGCAATGGATAGCAATCCAACGGGTTCATGGTAGGTTGTTGGATTTTTAACGAGACGATTTATTCTATTTAAAAAGATGCTGCCCAGACCATCTGCAATGAGGAAAAGCCAAACAAGTGCAATTACGCTTGTAGTGGCATTGGCTTTTAAGGATACAAATACGAAGGGTGAAATGATTATTACCGCTAAAAAGCCCAAATTCAAAGATTTGTGACTTAAGCGCAAACCTAATCCTAACCCCAACCCCATTAATGCCGAGTAACCAATCATTATTGAAGCTCTAATCCCATCGGTAAAATTATCAATCTTGACCCAAATGGATTGAAGTTGTGTAAAAAAGATTAAAGTCGTGGTAACAGTGATGATCAGACCAATGGAAAGAATAATTTTTACACGATAGTTTTGTCCTAATGTGAATCCAATCAGCGCAAATAGGATGAAGAGAAGAACGCCTGCAATTAATAGTCGAACCAAATATTGTTTATATCCAAGGAATATTGAAACAAGGAAATTATTATCAACATGTAAATAACGGACCACAACAAACGCAGCCCAAATTACTCCCATAGTAATAAAGACAATAAAAGAAATTGTCTGAAGTAATTTCTTCTTAAAATGCATTTTTGAACCCTTTTTAAGCAATTATAGTAGAATTTGAGCTAATGACAGGATTTCAGTAACCTTTTAGATGAACCAATGTGGTTCTTCCAACAAAAGATTTTGTGAAAACCTCATATTATGAAATTTTTATTTTTAAAAGGGAACATGAAAATAAAATGGCAACTACTACTCGCAATTTCAGGTCCACTTTTATTATTTCTTATTATTGGTCTTGAAGGGGCGTTTTCTCATTATCCTGCATACGACGATGCATATAATGCAACGGTAGCAAAAAACTTAGCGTCTGGTTTTGGATATTCGACCTCTTATGGTATATTAATTCCATTTAATCCTGAAGTTACAACAGGTCCAAGTTTACTTATACCTGCAACAATTTTAATGAAATTCATTGGAGCCAAATATTGGGTCCCAAGCTTTTCAACTTTACTCATCTCATTAGTTTTAATTCTGATTACCTTTGTTTTAGTTTATCGAAATTACGCAGAAAACTCAATTAATCCCTCGAAATCAAAATTTTGGCTTCTCCTGTCGTTTGCCTTGTTGTGTTTATCATTTTTTTGGATTCTGGACATTTCGGAAATTGAATTGCTGGGTGAGTTTCCTTCAGGTCTGTTTGTAGTTGCAGGTATATTAGTTATTTTTCGTTCTTACTCAAAAGTGAGTGTAATTATCGGAGGAATCCTACTTGGATTAGCAGTTATGTCAAAACTGTCCTCCTTAATCATGGTAATTGCTGTTTATATTGTTTGGACAGTATTTTTCTTGATTGATCGTAAAACAATCAAGTTCACTGGCTCAAAAGGAGTCCCTATTTTCCTTCTTACTGGGCTCATCATTCCAATTGTATTCTTTGAAAGCTGGAAATTAATATCATTGGGCACACGTGGTTTTCTAGACAATTCAAATTCGAGTTTTGATTTTTTTCTATCTAATGGAAGTGGAATCAACGAGACCTTGTCTTTAGAGGGTGGGATTATTAAATATACAATAACGAATCTACTAAAGAACTTTGAAGTAATCAAAGATTCTCCTAATGGAATATTTCGTTTTTATTTGTTCTTCATACTTCTTTTTGGAATCATGGTTTCTATTTTCTCTAAGATAAGAACTAGGGCTATTATCTCAAATATCAACCGCATTTCTTGTGCTGCTTTTGTTGCGACCACCGCATATTTTTTATGGTGGTTATTATTAAGCTCACGTGGATGGTATCGGCATTTACAACCCGGAATTGTCGTAATGTCGTTTGCAATTGTAATTTCATCCCTGGCATTATTTCGTCATAAGGCTGTATTTCCTCTCACATTTATAATGATTATTTGGATCGTACTATATCCTAGTAACTGGGTAACAATACTTAATAAAAAGGAAATTCCTTCAGAGTTGATGAGTGCAACCTCCACTACTATTAACTTTATTGTAAACGAACAAAATGATGGGCGGACCCTTCTCGGGTGTGGTTGGTGGGCAAATCGTCGGTTGGAGTACTTAATGCCTAGTACTTTAAATTTTCATGACTGCTACTCTTCTGATTTACGGGGCTCAGACCTGGTTGTTGACAGAGATTTTTGGAATTGGGAACAGAACCCATCGATGGTTGAGATCGAGAGAAGATGTTCGCAATTACTATTAGAAATATACCCATACAGTATTTTCCGATGTGAGTAATTTCTGCGTTTCAATATATGCTTGCTAAACTCAATTCCCTAACTTGAATCATGAAACTGCCTTGCACAATAGCCCATTTTTCCTAATCAATATTGTGGCCACATTAATCTACAAAAAATGATGTTACTATCAGCCTATATCCTGGGTTCTAGTTTATGTGGAATTCCGATCATTTTATACAGGCTTCTGCGACAATTATTTGGTGATTGTTGGGTTTATGACCCACTTTTTGAGCAGGTTTTATTGGAATGAATCCTCCCCGCAGCAAGCTGCGGGGTATCAACTTTGTTTTTTGTCCTAATAATTTAAGCTGTTCGTCATAATGTAACCGTTTGTATTCCTTTTCATTCCCTTGCTCTTGTACGTACTTCCTAATCGTTTCTTCACTTCCTCGTTGCCCTACTGTACTTACATAGTATCCATCTGTCCAAAATTCCCCTCCCCCTAGTTGCTTCTTCACTTCTGGCACTTTTGTAAATATCTCTCTCGCTGTATTACTCTTTACTGCTTGTATGATCCTCTTTGCACTATACTTCGGAACTGACTGGATTAGAAAATGTGCATGATCTTTATCTGTCCCAATTTCTATAAATTTAATTTCGTACCTTTTCTCTATTTCCAAACATGTTTCCTTCAATACCTCGTCGACTTCTTCACCAAATACCACTTTCCGATACTTCGCTGGACATAAAAAGTGGTATATCAATATCGAGATATTGTGACTCTTCCGCTATGTTTCACTCATTCTTTAATCTTACTGTTTTTCGCAGCAAGTTGCGGGGAAATGCCCTCCTTTGATTATACTTACCGCGGGCCTCCAAGCTACCGTGGGGAAGTCGCTGCTCATGGCGGGTACCAATTGCTTGACAATCTGTTCTTCCTTGTGCGGGTCACGTTAAACGCTGGTATTGACCAATCATTGTGCGTGCACAAAAATGAACTCAAACATCAGGAAAGTAACAATTCCTCGCGTCTGCGAATTTCGTCATGTTGATTAACAGATTTTGTTGTGCCAGCAAGATGTGCTTCGTTTTCACCAGTGCGATTATAAATCATGACAACATGGGGGCAAAGGTCAATTTGGTAACCTGCCCTTACCAATCTAAAGACCCAATCAAAATCACCAGCATAATCGAACATTGATTGAAGGGGAATTTTTTGAAACAATGATGTTCTGCCTAATACAATACCGATCCCAATACTAAACTCAAGGTTTAAATAAGCTCTAAAATCGTATGGTTTGCATTCAGAATATGAAATGTCTTTTCCATTGGCTGTAACTGCATAGTCGCAGTAAACAACATCTAATTCAGGATGAGTCATTATCCAATTTAGTGGTGCAGATGCCCGATTCTTTAATACAACGTCATCATCATCCGTAATATATGTAAACTGCCCCCTAGCGGCATTGATGCCCAACATTCGGGACCTTGCACTACCAATACTGGTGGAGTTTCTTATATAAAGAATGTTCTGATACTTTTTTTGCATTTGCTTGATGATTTCTTCAGTATTATCAGTCGAGCCGTCATCAACTACGATGAGTTCGATATTTTGATAGTACCCGTCTTCGATTGAGTTCACATTATTTTCTAACAAATAGCCTCGATTTTTTGTGGCCATCACGATGGAAATTAAAGGTTTTACGGTTGACAAGTTAAATGGTGTTTCAATTTTGTATCGTTCGTAAATAATCTTGTCAGATTCTCGCATCAACGCTTCTTTTGCCTCGCCAAATGAGCCGTTATCTTTATGTATCACGAAAGCATCTGAGACGATCAGGGGAAAGCCGTTCAATAGTGCTCGTATGGAATAATCAACGTCCTCTCCACCATAGTAAGCAAATTCCTCATCGAGGTTCCCGATTACTTGTCTCAACCTTTGGGGGATATAAGCGCAAAACATATTTATTGGATAATCCGTTTCGGTTACGGGGCCTTGCCCCCACATATCTGGATTCCCAGAACATTGGGGGGTTGTATGCGCTCCTGTTAACGCAAAACCCCTGGAAGCTGCTTGAAGTTTGCTCAGCCAACCCTCTGTTACGACCGTATCATCATTCAGGAGAACCACATCGTTTTCTGATTTTTTGAGAATTCTATTATTTACTTTGGAATAATTAAACCTTTCCAAGTCATAAATGTCGATATGAAAATTCCCGGTGGTAAACTGAGCGATATTTTCCTGGTTTCTTCGCTCTACGAGTAAATGAATTTTACAATTATCAAGGGTAGTATGAGATTCAATTGAATTGATACACTCTCTGATATTGTCTGGGTTTTTCCCTACACATATCACAATATCGATTTCAGGCGTGCAAGGTAAAGTTGTTGCTTCGGAGTAGCATTTATTTACATCGGGAAATGTTGAGTCGATAGGAATGGTCACAAGATCTGTATTCAAAGACAGAATTCCTCCTTGGGGGTATGCTGTCGGTGTCGAGTTTTTTGTGATAATAAAATGGAAAAGCGGATTGATTTTATTTTTTAAAGTCTCAGGATGTTTTTCCACATAGTACTTGGTATTGAACATATCATTTGGGTTTCTTAACTCACGCGCTCCAAAACGAATAAAGTGAACAAGCGGATTGATTCTTTTCTCTTTTACATCTGAATTTTGTGCCAGGTAATAACTTGTACTGAAATGCTCTGATGGATCTCGGCCTTCCATCCATCCAAACTGGACATAGTGGCTTAGTGGATCAATATCCGCTTGTCTTACATCTTTGTACTTGGTTAGATAGAAAACAGGGTCGAATAATTTGCTCTTCCTAATTATTAATACGTCCCTTATAGAATTCATATTGGCTCTCAGCTTGTCCCTCTTTTAAGACCTCGAATTAACTTGCGCAGCGGCCTGGTAATAACCCAGCTTCTTGAGGTCATTATTTGACTAATTGTACTATCAGATTCTTTCAATTCTCTTTGTTTGTCCGCCAACTTTTGATTAAGTGCATTGATTTGTATCTGTAGTTCTCGTTGAGTTGCACTGTTTTGCTCTATCTGTTTGTTTTTGTTTTCAATTAGATTTTCTAATGCCGATATTTTACTCACAAAAATAGAATTGAGTTTAATTATTACTTCATCCTTTTCAATAAGGCTCTTACTGTTGGCTTCCTGTTCAGCAACCTGACTCTCAACAAGCGAATTTAGTCTTAGTACTTCTTCATCCTTTTCAATAAGGCTCTTACTGTTGGCTTCCTGTTCAGCAACCTGACTCTCAACAAGCGAATTTAGTCTTAGTACTTCTTCATCCTTTTCAATAAGGCTCTTACTGTTGGCTTCCTGTTCAGCAGCCTGACTCTCAATAAGCGAATTTAGTCTTAGTACTTCTTCATCCTTTTCGATAAGGCTCTTCTTGTTGATTTCCTGTTCAGCAGCCTGACTCTCAATAAGCGAATTTAGTCTTAGTACTTCTTCATCCTTTTCGATAAGGCTCTTCTTGTTGATTTCCTGTTGGGTGTCTTTTTCTCGAATTTGTTCAAGCGCATCATCCCTAATTTTTATCCAATTCAGAACAACTTCAGATTCATTGATACTGCGTTCATAAAGAGAGTTGGTTAATTCTGGAACATTTGCATCACTAGCAACAGCTATCCAATATGTAGGATTTATCAGACCTTCATTTGTCTGGTAATAATTCTGAGTGGGGGCATAAGAAATGAATGTGTTCTTGTTATTGCTTTCAATAATGCCCGATCCGAAAACAACTCTTTGCCCAAAATACCTTGCATTCTTAAACAAAGAAGAAATTAGTTCCCTGAATTCGAAGTCAAACAATTCTTTTTCGTGAAACGGGTTTTTTATACCTGTTTCCAATGTGTAGTTTTGTTTATCTGGGCTTGAAATGATCAGAATTCCATCCTTACGTAACACCCTCTTTAGCTCAGGCAAAAACTGATCGTGTTCTTTTATGTGTTCGATTGTTTCAAAGCTAATAGCCACATCAATGCTATTATTTGCAAGTGGAATATCCCTGCAATCACCAACTCTAAATTCGAGATTTGATCTGGTATATTTATTTTGAGCTTGCTTTATTGTTTCTAGTGATATATCGAAACCGTAAACTCTCCGAGCTTCTTCCGACAGAATGTAGGAACCGTAACCCTCACCGCATGCAATGTCTAAGACATCCAAATTTTCTACCAAGGTTTTTGAAAACAAATATCGATGGATATGTTCCAATTCAATATTTCCTTCTATACCTGGTAGAAATCGTTCGCCTGTAAACTCCATTATTACCTCTTTCAATTTATTTATCGACTCATCGTCAATTCAAGATTCTTATCCCACTTTTGTATTTTTAACCCTAATATTTCCGACTGTCTATCACTGTTCAATACCGACACCATGGGTCTCACTGCTGGCACCGGGAATTCACTCGATGTAGCTGGCAAGAGCTGTTTGACGATCTGCTCTTCCTTGTGCAGGTCGAGGTCCAGGATGGCCTTTGCCCATTCGTAGCGGCTGCAGGAGCCGGCGCCAGCACAATGATACAGGCCGCCTTTTTCCTTCAAATAACCAACCACATCATCCCTGCCCTGGGAAAGGATAAGGGCAGTGACCTCCGCCAGCATGCGGGCAGATGTGGGAGAGCTGATCTGGTCGTCCACCACACGCATCACTTCCTGGGTGCGCGCCCACTGCAGCACCTTGGTCACAAAGCCACCCTGGCGCATGGAGTAAACCCAGCTGGTGCGCAGCACCAAATTAACGCACCCTGAAGCGGCAATGGCCTGCTCGCCTTCCAGCTTGGTCTGGCCGTAGATATTCAGGGGGTTGGTGGCATCAGTTTCGACGTAGGGGCTGCCCTTGGTGCCGTCAAACACGTAATCGGTAGAGTAATGCACCAGCACCGCGCCAATCTTTTTGGCCTCTTCAGCCAGCACACTGGGGCCAAGCGCATTGATTGCCCGGGCAATTTCGGGTTCGCTTTCGGCTTTATCCACATTGGTATAGGCGGCGGCATTCAGGATGATATTCGGCTTGACTGCATTTACCAGTTTGCGCAAACCAGCATAGTCCGAAAGGTCAACATCGGGGTAATCCAACGCCACCACTTCGCCCAAAGGCGCGCAGGTGCGCAGGAGCTCCCAACCTACCTGGCCATTCGTGCCAATTTGTAAAATCTTGTTCATTTCTTCATTTCATCCGCGAAGCGCAGCAAGTATTTACCGTACTCATTGCTGGCCATTTCATGGGCGAGCTTGCGCAAGTGGGCTTCATCAATGAACCCCATACGAAAGGCGATCTCTTCCGGGCAGGAAATCTGCATGCCCTGGCGTTCTTCCACCGCCTGAATAAACATGGAGGCCTGCAACAGGCTTTCGTGCGTGCCAGCATCCAACCAGGCTACTCCCCGGCCAAGCACTTTCACGCGCAGGCTGCCTTCCTTGAGATAGCGTTTGTTGATATCGGTGATTTCAATCTCGCCGCGGGGTGAAGGCTCAAGCTCTTCAGCGTACTGGGTGACATTATGATCGTAAAAGTAGATGCCCGGAACCGCGTAATTCGATTTGGGCAGTTTGGGCTTTTCTTCAAGGCTGAGGGCTTTGTAGTTCGCGTCAAATTCGACCACGCCGTAACGTTCAGGGTCGCGCACCGGATAGGCAAAAACAGTTGCCCCTTCAGTCTGCGCGGCTGCGCTGCGGAGAACATCTGCCAAACCCTGGCCGTAGAAAATGTTATCGCCCAGGATGAGGCAGGCGGCATCACCGCCAATAAAGGCTTTGCCCACAATGAAGGCATCCGCCAGGCCGCGAGGCTCAGCCTGGATGGCATAGGTAAACCGGATTCCCCATTGAGTGCCATCCTTCAGTAAATGCTGGTATTGCTCTTGGTCTTCCGGCGTGGTGATGATCAGGATCTCACAAATGCCAGCCAGCATCAGCATGGAAAGCGGGTAGTAAATCATGGGTTTGTCGTAGACCGGCAAAAGCTGCTTGCTAATGCCCATGGTTAGCGGATAAAGACGGGTGCCTTTGCCCCCAGCGAGGATAATACCTTTCATCTCAGGCTTTCCTTCCCTCGTAGTTTTTCTTCACCCAAGAGCCATAATCGCTCTGGGCGGTGATGGCTTCAACCCACTCAGGGTTATCCAAATACCATTTTACCGTATCCAGCAGACCGGTATTCAGCGACCAGCGCGGCTGCCAGCCAAGCTCTGCATGAATTTTGCGGATATTGATGTCGTACCGGCGGTCGTGCCCCGGGCGGTCCTGCACATAGGTGATGAGCTGCTCGTGCGGGGTAAAGGGGGAACCAGGCTGCAGTTCATCCAGGATGGCGCAAATGGTCTCAACGATTTCAATATTGGGGGGCTGATTATCGCCGCCGATGCAGTAAGTTTCGCCTACCCGGCCTTCGGTAGCTACTTTCCAGATACCCTCGCAGTGGTCGTCCACGTAAAGCCAGTCCCGGATTTGCATGCCATCCCCATAAACAGGGAGGGGTTGGCCGGTGGTGGCATTGAGGATGATGAGCGGGATGAGTTTCTCGGGGAATTGGCGTGGGCCGTAATTGTTGGAACAGTTGCTAATGGTGACGGGCAAGCCGTAGGTGGTGCCGTAAGCGCGCACGAAATGGTCGCTGGAGGCCTTGGAGGCGGCGTAGGGTGAGCGCGGCGCGTAGCGTGTTTCTTCTTCAAAAGCCGGGGCGGTTTTGCTGAGCGTACCAAAGACTTCGTCGGTGGAAACATGGTGGAAGCGAACCTGCTCAACGGGGACCAGTTTATCCACCAGCCAGGCTTTGCGGACGGCCTCGAGCAGGGTAAAAGTGCCGATGACGTTGGTGTTCACGAACACGCCGGGGTCCAGGATGGAGCGGTCCACATGCGATTCGGCCGCGAAGTGCACGACGGTATCAATCTTGTGTTGGGAAAAGAGCTGGTCCAACAAGGCGTGGTCGGTGATATCACCTTTTACGAAAGTGTGGCGGCTCTCATCCGGGAGCCCTTTCAGGTTTTCCAGACTGCCGGCGTAGGTGAGCGCATCCAGGTTGACGATTTGCACCTGGGGGTCAGTGCGCAGCAAGTAGTGGATGAAATTGGAGCCGATGAAACCAGCCCCGCCAGTGACTAATACTCGTTTCATTCATTCTCCTTGCTGGGATGTTTTTCTTGCCAATCTTTTGGGTAAATTTCCGCATCTTTCAGCAGCGGGGCTTTGGCGTCTTTGACTGAAAGCAGGGTCTCAACCCCGGGAATCAGCGGCCACTCGATGCCGATGGCGGGGTCATTCCAGCGGACGCCGCGCTCAGATTCCTGGTGGTAGTAGTCGGTGGCTTTGTAGTAGACCTCGGCCCACTCGCTCATCACGTAGAAGCCATGGGCAAATCCGGGCGGAATCCAGAGTTGGTATTTATTTTCGGCAGACAGAACTTCGCCGGACCATTGCCCAAAAGTGAGCGACCCAGGGCGGAGGTCCAATGCCACATCAAAGATTTCACCGACCACAGCTCTAACCAATTTTCCCTGTGCGTGCTGAAGTTGATAATGCAGTCCTCTCAGGATGCCCTGCTTCGAGCCGGAGTGATTATCCTGGACGAAGGTTTGTGCGCCAATTTGGGCGGTGAACTCACTTTCGCGATAGGTTTCAAGGAAGAAACCGCGGGCATCCCCAAAGACTTTTGGGACGATTAATACAACGTCGGGAAGCGCAGTTTGCCGAAAATCCATCTTAATTCTCCGCCCGGTAGCGGGCAACAACTTCTTTTGGGTCACCCACTGTCACCAATTTACCGTGGTCAAGCAAACCTGCCCGATCACAAAGTTGTTCAATACTACCCATGCCGTGAGAAACCATAATAACGGTAGAACCTCGAGACTGGTAGTTCCGGATTCGGGCTTCGCACTTATGTCTGAATGATTCATCCCCAACACTTAATATTTCATCAATAATGAGGATTTCGGGGAAATGCGCTGTAGCCACAGCAAAACCTAACCGGGCATACATTCCAGAGGAATATGTGCGGATGGGTGCATCAATAAAAGCCTTTAGTTCCGAAAAATCTACGATTTCATCAAAGACATCATCCATTTGGTTTTTTGAATAACCAAGCAAGGCTCCATTAAGATAGATATTCTCACGTCCAGAAAGTTCTGGATGAAAACCAGCGCCAAGCTCAAGAAGTGGCGCTATCTTGCCATAAAGAATTACCCTACCGGTTGCAGGCCGAAGAACCTTGGACATGACTTTAAGCATAGTGCTTTTCCCGGCTCCGTTATTCCCTATCAATCCAAAAACTTCACCGCGGTAGATTGTTAAATTGACATGGTTCAGCGCCCAGAATTTTTTATAACTCACTTTGCCCTGCAAACGGCGGATGGCAAATTCCTTCAGAGTACCGATTTTTTCTGTCGGTATGTTGTATTGCACCGATACATCTGACAAGTCAACAACAGGAAGTATTTCAGCTCTTTGGTTGGCCATCATCAAACCCTGTAGGAGTATTCATCTGATCGTGCGGTGAATAGGAACCATCCGATGATTAATGCTGATAAACCGGAGATTAATGCAGGCCAAATATCTGCCCATTGCGGCCAAACTCCGAAATAAGTCGGCAATCTGAATAAACGAACTATCCAGTACATTGGGTTTGCGAAGAACAAACCAGCAAATTGCTTAGGGATAATTTCCTCAGTATAAATAATAGGCGTCAGATAAAACCAAGCTTGGAGCAGGATATTGTACATATCAGCCACGTCAGGGAAGTAAATTGCCAGGCCAGATACTAATAATCCGACTCCTAACGTAAACATTGCGGCAATAATAATTGGAATAGGAATGAACAAAATAGTAATTCGAATCGGGGTTTGCGTTATCAACATCACAAGAATTAGGGGTATCAATGAAAGCAAGACATTCACTATTCCCGTTCCTACAGCTGAAACCCCAAAGACAGTTCGGGGAAGATAAATTTGTTTAAGCAAAGTGCCCCCCCAAACGAGACCACTGGTTGTTGCCATTGATGCTTGGGAAAAAAGATTCCAAATTGTCAAGCCAGTCAGGATATATACAGGGTACGAGTGTGTAGCCTTGAAGATGTTAGAAAATACAAAGGAAAGGATCAGCATGGTTCCCAAAGGATTCAGCATGGTCCACGCAATTCCTAAGACAGAGCGTTTATAACGGGTAGTCAAGTCCCTTTTGATAAGCTGCTCAAGAAGAAAACGGTATCTGAAAAGATCCTGTAGCTCAGAAAGGGCATGAGGCCCTTGCTTGGCAGAATCATAGGTAACACGATTTTGATTTTCCAATAAAACTCCAAGTCCGATGATTTACAACCAATAATGATATCATACTGACTACGAACCTAATGATCGACGCCAATGACTCACACTACTTACCAATGGCTACTCCTGTATTTTCGGTCTTAATCCTCAATTGGCATGCAGAAAAATTTCTGCCAGTTTGTTTTGCTGCATTGGAAAAACAGACTTTTCAGGATTTTGAGGTTATCCTCCTCAACAATGGGTCAGATGAAGCAATTTCCACCATTTCTGAGCAGCAATTTCCACAGTCCAGGCTGAGCATCCTCAACTCAGCGACCAATCTCGGCTTTGCGGCGGGGAACAATCTGGCCGCCAGGCAGGCTAAGGGTGAGTACATCGTGCTTCTGAACGCAGATGCCTTCCCTGAGCCGGACTGGCTCGAAAAAATCCACCAGGCTTGCATCGACCACCCGCATCACTTCTTTGCCTCCCGCCTGGTTAAAGCCAATGACCCCCAGACCCTGGACGGGGAATGGAACGTCTACCACGCCAGCGGCCTGGCCTGGCGCAAGAACCACGCTCAAGCCCTGAGCAAGGCTACTAACGAGCCAAAAGAAGTCCTCAGCGCTTGCGCGGCGGCAGGGGTTTATCCACGGGAAGCTTTTGAGGCGGTGGGGGGATTTGATGAAGATTTCTTTGCCTATATGGAAGATATCGACTTGGATTTTCGCATGCAACTGCTTGGGTACCCGTGCCTCTATCTTCCACAGGCGGTCGTGCGGCATGTCGGCTCTGGCAGTACAGGCGCGCGCAGCGGCTTTCAGCTTTACCACGGCCACCGCAACCTCGTCTGGACTTTCGTGAAAAACATGCCCGGCATCCTCTTTTGGCTGCTGCTGCCCTGCCACATCCTCATCAACCTGCTCTACCTGGTGCTGGCCCTTTTCATCCCCTCAGGTAAAGAAATTCTGCACGGCAAACGCGATGCCCTCAAGGGCCTGGGCAAAGCCCTTGCCAAGCGCAAGCAAATTCAGGCATCCCGCAAGGAGAGCATCTGGCAGATTGCCAGACTCCTGGATTGGAACCCGCTCTCCCCCCTCATCAAATCCAGGTTTTAGCTTCTCAAAAACGTTTAATTCTTATTTGGATTCTTCTGGGGCAACTTCTGCAGAGATTGCCGGCATGGCATTTTCAAGATTGATTGGAGCGGCAATCAGCTTTTTGAGTTTGTCCCAAAGTTTTGATTCTGACTGACCATCCCAGAGCTTCAGAAATTCGGTATAGGCAGACTCTCGCATGGTTCGGCGGGATTCTGTAAAGGCATTCAAACCGGGTAAAAGCCTTTTGAGGGGACCTTCGCGCCCAAAATAGGCCCGGATGCGCTCGCGTTCTTCTTCGATGAAGGCCGGAACAAAAGCTATCCACACATCCAGGTCGTGCACCAAACCCAAGGCATCCTGCAACTTCTTGACTTCGCTGATGAACGGTTTGATTGGTTCCATATAAAGATCTTCAAAAGCCTCTATGGAATAGCGCAGCCGTTTGGCAGAAATCCGCATGGCGTGGAGCTCGGAAATATTGGCCGGGTCATGGATATCTTTTTCGTGCCGGAACAGCTCGTCAATCTGGGTTTGGATGCCATCGTAGGCTTTCACGTAAAGACCTGGCGAGAAGAGATACACCGAGCTGGCTTTATCCGCCATAGGCGCGGTCAGTTCTGAGAGCTTCTCGAGCACTTGATCTGCCTGGAGCTGATCCATGGCCACAACCACTTCGCCCTGCAAGCCCAAACGGCGCTGCTGCAAACGCACAATCAATCTTTTAAACCCGGGTGAAAGCCTGGCTGAAGTGAACTTTGGCTCCTCCTTCAGTAATACATCCACCTGAACATCCGTATCCCGGGCTTCACCCAGAGCTTGGGTAACAGCGCGGATGTCTTTATTGATGCGCTTATAGTCTTGCTTGTAGAAACAGGTGGAAAATAATGACAGCGCGCTGCGCATACGGCGGGAAGCCACACGCAAACGATGGACGTATTCAATATCCTTACCTTCACGGACACCATCGATTTCAACCTGCATACCCCCCAGGTGGCGATGGATGACGCGTGCACCATATATACAAATTGTGTCGTTCATGGGCTCACTTTGTCGAGCGTACTCCGGATAAACTGTGCTCGGTCTTTAATTGGGTTTCATTTCCTTAGGCAAGCGGTTACGCAAAAGCTGTGTGATCGGTACTTTTAGGTCTTCGATGATTTTGTCGACCTTTTGGTCAGCATCTATGGTTACAAAGTTGTACTCAACCGCCAATTCGTCAAATTCTTTCATGACCAGAGTCTGGTATTGCACAAAACTATCGTACATATTATCAGCCAGGTGCATATCCATGCCGGCCTCCCAATAATTCAATCCGCGGCCGTGAACAAGGCGAGAAACAAGGGTTGGTACATTGGCTTTAAGGTAAAGGATAAGGTCTGGCCGTAGTGCCATTCCGTAAAGTTGACGGGTCCATTCTTTGTCAAGTCCGCGCATGGCGTTGCGTGCAATGACGGAGTAGAAATAGCGGTCTGAAAGCACCACGAAGCCCGCGGATAGTGCTGGAATAATCAGATTCTCGATGCGATCGGCAAAATCGGCCGCGTAAAACAGGCTCATGGTAATCGGCCCCAGTGTGTGACCACTTTTAGCCTCTTCAAGCCCGCTGGAGGTTAAGACTGAGCGTGTGAGCCCTGTATCTGAAACGGCATAACCTTCAGATTCAAGCCAGCGTCTGAGTTCCTTGATTTGGGTTGAACGGCCAACGCCATCCGTTCCTTCAACAACAATGAGCTTACCCGGTAATTTCTGGAAATTGCGGTAAGGGAAACCTGCGCCGTAAAAGTTGCTTGTGCTCATTTTTTACTCCCTTTGGCTTTACTTGGAGCCAGTGGGTTTTCCATAATGATTGATGCTTTGTTGGGGTTATCCAGGCCTTGCCAGCCCCCAAGCATCTTCTTGACTATCATGCGCACCTTTTTTTGCTGGGTTTTTACCGGCAAAGTGCCATCGATCAAGGTCAAGCCAAATTCATCCACCATGCGGTCATATTCACCGAGGATATGGCTCTGGAAAAGTTTGAAACTTTCATCAATGTTGTCCGAAAGTTTCATGTCCATGCCTGCTTCGTAATACTTCAGGGAAGCCCTGGCACTGTTGATGCGTTCAACGGCGATATCAAGTGGAACCCGGAAGTAGAAGGCTACATCGGGGGCAATGGCAAAAGAGTACATATTACGGACCCAATCGGGGTCAACACCCCGCGCCACATCGCGGGCATAAGCCGTGTAGACGTACCGGTCTGCCAGTACGATAACGCCAGCCTTGAGCAAGGGGTAAATGCTGTTTTCCCAGCGGTCAGCAAAATCCGTACAGTGCAGAATGCTGAAGGTGGTTGGGGTGAAGGATTTATCTTTTTTGGCTCGCTTGGTCGTGCTTTTTACAAGCGGGCTACTGTTCCACTCACTAAAATAAACTGAATAGCCCTGCGCTTGCAGCCACTTATACAGCAGGTCAATTTGGGTTGACTTTCCTGAACCGTCAATGCCTTCAACGACGATCAATTTTCCTTTAGTAGTATTAGGCCGTAGCACATCCACTCCTATTTTTAACCTTCATGCATGCCGATGGTCTTGATTATAGTAGAAGCTGGCAACCTTTGCGAGGTGCTTAGTTAAACAACACCGCGGAGTATTCCGCGGTGTTGTCATTTTCCCAAATTCTTAGGAGTCGATGTGGTCGATCTCCTCCGCGTCTTCATCATCCGTAGTATCGAGCTCGATTAACTCACCGGTGGCGATAAAGATAATACGTTCGCAAATATTCGTCACGCGGTCTGCTGTGCGTTCAAGGTTGTGAATGACCCACGACACCTGGCTGATATGGTCAATCGTTGAGGGGTTGTTAATCATCGTCTCAACCAATTTACGGGAAACGGTGTTGTAAAGGTCATCAACTTTGTCATCCTCTTGCGGTAAAGCGTAAGCCACCTCAACGTCTTCGTTGACAAAGGCGCTCAAAGCTCGGTGAAGCATGGAAACCGCAAGGTCCGCCATGGTGCTGATCTCACGGAAGGGAACAGGGATTTCTTCATCAGCCAAGCGGATGGCAACTTTGGCTATGCCTTTGGCGTAATCTCCGATGCGTTCCAATTCATTGATCACTTCGAGGAGTGCAGCAAGGAGGCGGAGATCATGGGCTAGCGGTGACTGGGTGGCCATCAGGATGAGGATGCGATTTTCGATGGCAAAACGTTTATCGTTGATCCGACCATCGTTAACCACCACTTCATGAGCGGCTTCTACATCCCGCCTGCGGAAAGCATCCACTGAGTTGAGGATGGCTTGTTCAACCATGCTGCCAAGGATGAGCGTTTCATCCTGAACGAGTCTCGTCTCACGATCTAAAGTTAACCTTGGCATTAAATCCTCCTGAGTAAGTACTTGTGCTCTTTCTGTAAAACAATATTGTCTATTCCGAGAAATCGGAGGCTTCACCAAGCAACAAGAACAATGCCCAGCTGGCTGTGTTGGCATTAACTATAGCACTTTCCCAGCCAAGGGCGCCTTCACTGGGTTAAGTTTTCTTTGTGTGGGGTAAAAAGGAGGTTAAAGAAATCTATTGGGCGATGCAATCGGAATGCGGAAAAAGAAGGAACTGCCTTCACCTTCCACACTTTCAACCCAGATTTCACCACTGTGGGCTTCCACCATATGCCGGCAGATAGAAAGGCCTAGCCCGGTTCCTCCGCCTGTTCTGGAGCGATCTGCTTTATAAAAACGCTCAAAAATCCTTTTTTGGTCTTTAGGGGAAATGCCTACACCGGTATCCCGAACCCTGAAAATGACATCCTGGTCATGCACCCAGGCACCGAGGTCGATGGAACCGCCAGTCGCCGTAAATTTGATGGCATTATGGATCAGATTGATCAACACCTGTGCCAGGCGATCCTGATCGGCAAAAATTTGCGGCAGGTTCCCCGGACAGTTCTGCGAAAGGCTCAGCCCGGCGCGTTCAGCCTGCAAGGACATGCGCTCAACCGCTTTTGAGATCAGGTTGCAGGGCTGAATCCTTTGGAATTCCATATTCATGCGTCCTGCTTCAATGCGTGAAAGCTCAAGGAGTTCATTGACCATCATGGTCAGGTTATCCACTTCGGTATCCATGCGCAGCACAAACTTGCGCGAGAGCATGGGATCGTCAAGAGCACCGTCCAGCAGAGTCTCGCTGATTGCTTTCAGGCTGGCCATTGGAGTGCGCAGCTCGTGAGAGATGTTGGAGATGAAATCCCGGCGCACCCGTTCCAGTTGGTGTGTCTTGGTCAGGTCCTGGAAGAGCAACATGGAGCGCCCGGGCAGGCGATCGCCCAGGGGAATGCCAACGACCTGCAAGTACTTGTGTTCGACGCCCATTTCAAAGGCAATCGAAGACGTTTCGCCCTGCAGAGTCTTTTCCCAGAGGTCAATCAGCGAGTGGTGGCGCATCACTTCTACAACAGATCGCCCGATGGCTTTCTCTTCGCTGATATTAAAAATGCCCTCTGCGGCTTTGTTGAGTAGCCCCACTTTTCCGGAGTTGTCCGCCAGTAAAACGCCATCGGTCATCTGGCTGAGTACGGTGGTAAGCATGACCTGCTCTTTGTTAAGTTGGGAAATTTGCAGTTCTATTTGGTTGGAGGCTGCCAATAACGCCTTGTTCATTGCGTCAGTTTCATCGGTTTGTCCAAAATCCGAACTGAGATCAATATCCTTGAAGCGGTTTTCGCCAAGAGCCTGAAGATTGGTTGTGAACTTTTTAACTGAGTTGGTTTGTCCCGAAACTCTCAATTTGTGGATGACAAGGCCGACCAAGATGCCAATAAAGACGGCGATTAGCGTGTAAACAAAGAAAGGCCATGCCAGGATATTGCTCTGCTTTAATGCCCCTTCTGTCCAGATTTGGCGCTGGATGAGTGCCACCATTAAAAACATGGCCACCAGCAAGACATCCAGAACGATATAGGGAAGAAGGGAACGCCAATTAATGCGCCGCTTCATATATTAGCCTTCGAAGCGGTAGCCGGCTCCTCTGACCGTGATAATGCGTTGCGGTTTGTCAGGAACTTCTTCAACTTTTTCCCGCAGCCAACGGATATGCACATCAACTGTACGCGAGTCGCCTACAAAGCCCCAACCCCAGACGCGTTCAAGAATGAGCTCGCGGGTTAGCACACGGCCCTTATGCTGGCCCATAAAGGTCAGCAGTTCATATTCTTTAGGCTTGCAGGGAACCACTTGGCCGTTAAGGCGAACTTCGCGGCGGGTCATGTCAATCACCAGGTTTCCAAAGGTCATCAGTTTGGGCTGGAAGCCTTCCTGGTTATTGGTATCGGCTTCTTCACGCATGAGGCGCACGCGGCGCAGCAAGGCCTTCACACGGGCGATCAATTCGCGCATGCTGAAAGGCTTGACCAGGTAATCATCGGCTCCAACTTCAAGGCCAACAACACGATCGATTTCATCGTCGCGGGCAGTCAGCATGAGGACTGGAATGTTGGTTTCGTGCCGCAAAGTGCGGCAAACTTCAAAACCATCCATCCCTGGCAACATGACGTCCAGGATGATCAGGTCTGGTTTTGATGAGCGTGCCAACTCCAAACCTTTATTACCATCCCCTGCAATTTCAACAATATAGCCTTCTTTTTTCAAAGAATAAGCCACCGTTTCCTGCAATGAGACTTCGTCGTCCACTACCAGAATTTTTTCAGCCACACGTACCTCCCATAAATTGCGCCAGCTTAAACAGAACTATTTTCATGTAAAGCAAGTTTGTTAACATTCTACCCAAATTAAGCAAAAAAGGTGCGCCGTTGTACACCCATATCGGGCCTGGTATGATGAAACGTATAAACGAACGGATGATAATTTCTGCCTGCTTTGGTACAATTTTTAGAACATTAACAGGAAGTGACTATGAGCCGATCCGTTCTTTCAGCCCGCGCTGATTTTCCAATTTTGAATGAAACCGTTAACGACCACCCGTTGGTCTATTTAGATAATGCCGCCACAACCCAAAAACCTGAGGTGGTTCTGCAGGCCATGGATGATTATTACCGCCATTACAACGCCAATATTCATCGGGGCAACCATGCCCTGGCCGCCAGAGCCACTCAAGCCCACGAAGAAGCTCGGGCAAAAGTGGCCCGCTTTCTGAACGCTGAAGACCCAAAGCAGATTATTTTTACCCGCGGCACGACTGAATCCATCAATCTGGTGGCTTATTCATTTGGCGACGCTTTCATCCAAGCAGGCGACGAGGTCATCACCACGCAATTGGAGCATCACAGCAACTACGTACCCTGGGAGCTGCTTTGTCAACGCAAGCAGGCCAAGTTCCAGGTGATTCCCTTTGATGAAAACGGTGAGTTAAATTTGGAAGTTTTCAAAAGCTTATTGAATGAGCGCACACGCATTGTCGCCGTCAACCAGGTTTCCAATTCCTTGGGAACAGTCAACCCTGTAGAAGAAATCATCCGAATTGCGCATGCCGCTGGTGTACCTGTTCTGGTGGACGGCGCGCAAGGTGTGCAGCACCTGGAGCGGGACGTTCAGAAGATGGATTGCGATTTTTACGCTTTCAGCAGCCACAAAATGTACGGACCCATGGGCATTGGCGTGCTTTATGGCAAGGAAAAATGGCTTGAGGCCATGCCGCCCTTCCTTTCTGGCGGCGAAATGATCGATACCGTAACTTCGAGCAGTGTGACTTTTAACGTTCTGCCCTTCAAATTTGAAGCAGGAACCCCTTATGTGCCCGGGCCGATTGGGTTGGGCGTAGCCATTGATTACCTGGAAACCTTCGACTTGCACGAGCTGCAAACTTACGAGGATGGCCTGCTGCAGTACGGGCTGGAACAACTGGCAGATATTCCAGGCATAGTGATTTACGGCAACCCAAAACAGCGTTCCTGCATCATCCCGTTCAATCTTGAAGGGGTAAGCGCCTACGATGTGGGTATCCTCCTCGATACGCAAGGCGTGGCTGTACGCACCGGCCAGCACTGCACCCAACCCATCATGGATGCCCTCAAAATTCCTGGTACGGTGCGGGCATCTCTGGCACTGTACAATAATAAAGAAGATGTTGACGCCCTCATCAAAGGCATCCACCGGGTGTTAAAGATCCTTAAGAGGTAGTATGACCACGATCACTGATATCGAACAATCCCTGATTGACGACTTCGCGGTTCTTGAGAACTGGGAAGAACGTTATGACTACTTGATCGAATTGGGTCAGAATTTGTCGCCGATGGACCCTGAACTCAAAATTGACGACAACAAAGTGCACGGCTGCCAGTCCAGCGTTTGGTTTGCCATCCGCTGCGAGGATGAGAAAATCTCTTTCCAGGCCGATAGCGACTCGTTAATCATCAAGGGCATTGTGGCCATCCTGCAGAAGCTCCTCAATGGACAGCCGGCCAAAGCCGTGGAAAACGCGGATCTGACCATCTTCAATACCCTTGGGCTGTGGAAGCACCTTTCTTCGCAGCGCAGCAACGGGGTTACTGCCATGCTCAGCCATCTCAAGGCGGCTGCCATCCTTTGCCAGGCGGGAGCGCCAAAACCCTCCTCTGCAGATGCTGGAGCAGGAGCTTGAGCCGGATTAGCCATGGGCGATCTTAGTTACCGTATGTTGCAAATTGCTGGAGCGCCAGCCGGTCTTTTGGGGTTGGAAGAACTTTTCACCCAACTCTTTAGCGAAGGGCTTAACCCCAATGCGGAAGACCTGCGCAAGCGTCTGCTCGGCGGTGTGCGCAAACACAACTTCATTCCCAAATCAACCGAGATGGAATACGCCAGCGCCTTCGCGATGGAATACACCCGTTTTTACCGCAGCAAACAGGCTGGTAAAGCCTGGGAAAAGAAGGATTATGGTAAGTGGCGTGGCTATCCGCGGGAACAAATCCCCTGGTTTCCCACCCTCGCACCTGCGCTCTGCAATAATTGCGGAGCCTGCATGGACACCTGTGCCAGGGAAGTCTTTGAGCGCGACAGTAAAGGCAGGATCGTGGTTGTGGAACCCTTCCAGTGCATGGTAGGCTGCTGCTTTTGTAAAAGCGTCTGTGAACCGCACGCCTTACTATTCCCATCCCAGGAATTGCTGAACAACTACCGCGAAAAAATGTAGGTACACAGTTTGTTAAGATTTCCGCCTCAACAGGTAAAATAGAGACTATGAGCACAAAAACCCCCCGCATTCTACTGACTAATGACGACTCAATTGACTCCCCGGGCTTGTGGGCGGCTGCTGAAGCGCTCTCGAGGCTCGGTTACGTCGAAGTCATTTCACCCCGCGAGCAGCAAACAGCCATGGGCAGGTCGTTCCCGCGCTCGCATGATTTGATCATTCGGCCCCAACCCTTGACGGTGCACGGCAAGGAGTGGACGGTGTACGCCATCGGCGGCTCACCCGCCCAGGCGGTACGCTACGGGCTTCTAGAACTGGGTGTAAAGCCGGATCTGGTGGTTTCAGGCATTAATTACGGCGAAAATATCGCCAACGGCATCACCATCAGCGGCACGGTGGGGGCGGCTCTGGAAGCTGCCAGCGAAGGCATCCCCTCCATTGCCATTTCACTCGAAACTAATCCAGCCCATCATTATGACCTGAGCGACAGTGTGGACTTTGCGGTTGCGGGATATTTTTGCGCCTACTTTGCCGAAAAAATGCTCACCCAAAAGTTACCCTTTGATGTGGACGTGCTCAAAATCGACGTGCCCGCGGATGCCACCCCTGCAACGGGTTGGGAAATTACACGCCAGTCACGCACGCGCTATTATTACCCCTACGTGCGCCAGGCTGCCAGTGAAGGGCAGGGCACAGTTTATGGTTACTACCCCAGCCTTGAAGAAGAATTGGTTGAAAACGACAGCGATGTATTTGTGCTGGCCTCCCAGCACAAGGTTTCGGTTACTCCGCTGAGTATTGATATGACTTCCCGGGTCGATTTTGGCAGTTTGAAAACCCTTTTAAGTTAGTTTATTAAGTTTTAGCGCCCGATGAGCGGCAGATAAATTGTGTTGCTGCCTGGACCGGGCGGATCGGGGTCGTCCGGATCTGGCGGGTCGAGGTCGTCTGGAGGTTCAGTTGGGTCCGGGTCGTCCGGGTCGGGGTCATCTGGAGTATCCGTTGGGTCGGGGTCACCCGGATACTGGGGGTCAGGAATGATGAGATATGCCGATAGCGGCAACCCACATTCACCATTTGGATTATTAACCTCATCCTGGCTGCATGCCTGCAGGGTAAGAATATGTTTTCCAGGTGCCAAACCAGCAGTTGGAATACTAAAATCCAAACCGGATGTGTAGGGGTTGTCATCGATTTCTTCCCAACCCGTAAGCTCGCCGGAGGTAGTCCCGGTAGGCTGGTCGATGTAGTAATGGACTGATGTGATTGGATTTTTTTCAGGTTGGTCTAGAATCTGATTCTTATCAAGTATTTCAGCGCGGTATTTGACTTGCGTCGTGGTCTCCTCAACCTTGGTAATATGTTCGACAATTGGTCCATAGCCGATTTTGTAAGGTTGGGTAGCCGACTTGGCCATTTTCAACAGTGCTGTAAGGTAATTTTCAGGGTGGTTGTTGGTAAATTTGTCACAGTCTACAGGGTGATTATCCAAAGTTGGATATATGCTCAGATCAAGCGAAGCAATGCCATAAGACCTGAAGACATAATCGACCGGGTAATTGGAAAAAAGGTCTCCATTTATTTTTGGCTCGATACTGCCTTTAAGGTCGGGATCAAGTACTTTTAGCATCTTCGCCAGTTCGTTTTGCCTGCTCAGAGATGGTTCTGTTAACTCTGATGGGTTTGCCTTGTAAAACCAGGGGATGCGAATGTTCCCAATCGCAAACGGAGTGGATTTGCTGTGTGAGCTGAAATAAACAAACAAATCGCGAGTTTGCTCATTGGGGGTTTGGGTAGGATCTGGTGTACCTAATTTTTCGTTGAGGTAAGTTCGAATGGCCTGGGTTTCAGGTTCATATTTGCTTGGGTCACACCCTTGACCTAGAGGGTGTGTAACACAGAAATTGCTTTCAAGATCGATGTTGCTGCCATTCTTGATCGATAAAACTTCTGAGGGTCCAGCAAATGGAAGTGCCGCTTGGGCTTCAGCCACCTGTCGGCCATCCGGGTTGGCAAGGAGGATGAGGTCGAGTTCAATGTTATCGACAATCCATTGGAGATCCGCATCTGTGTCATACCCTTGCAGCAACCTTTCAGCCAGCTGCAGGGCGACTTCGGGCTGGGAAAAATCATTGCCATGCAGCCCAGCCAGCAGAATAAAATGCGGCTTGTCCAAATTGTCTTCATTACTAATCTCAAGAGAATAAATAGCCCTTTTTTCGACCGACACTCCGATTTCAACAAGGTCACTGAGGTAAGGATAGGTTTCGGCCAGATAATGTATCTTCGCTGTTAGCGAGGATGCATCGCGATAACAATTGAAACTGGGATAATCAGAGATTGGAGAAGCAGTCGTTTGAGCTGCACTTGGGGATATGGGCAATAAAGAAATGCAAAGCAGCACGATGAGTCCTAATGGAAGACTTTTGCGAGTTATCACATCCCTCCTTGCCCAGCCTGAATGATTGCTGTTGACCCAATAATTTTACCTTTTGATTGAGAAAAGCAAGCCTTTTTGCTGCTTTTAATCCAGCCAAATGATGTAAGATTTAGGCATTATTGATTGGAGTTGAAGATGGCAACCAAGAACCCAAAAGATATGATGGCCTCCGTGACCACAAGCATGCAGCAACGCACCGGCAAAACCCTGAAAGAGTGGGTAAAAGCTGTGCAGGCCAGCGGCATTGACCCCCTGGACCAAAAAGCGGTGCGTAACTGGTTGAAAAGTGAGCACCAAATACCCCAAAACAGCCAGTGGGCCATCGCCGATGCCGCCGCAATTGCGGCCGGTTGGCAGCGCCCCTCCAATGAGGGCTATACCGATAGCCAATACGCGGGAGATAAAGCCGCCTTGCGACCTTTTTTTGACGCCTTGCGCAATCTGGCTGAAACCTGCGGCGTGGATGTGACCGTGGAAGGTCGGGGTGGTTACACGCCCTTCGTGCATAATCGCCAATTCATGGCCGTGGAGCCCAGCTCCAAAAACAAAGTTACCCTGGGACTGCGCTTCAAAACCGCGCCAACTTCCCCATTGTTGGAAGAGGGTAAAGCCCCCGGTCAGTGCACTCATCGCATCGTCTTCACCCACGCAGAACAAATCAGCCCTGAGATTGCCGCCTTAATCAAAGCCGCTTATGACCAAAACTGAGCTCGAAAACCATGAGGGAAACCATAGCAAAAGGAAAAGCCCGACCGACCAGAAGGGTTTCATCCTCCAGCAGCTGAAGCTTTTTGGAATTGTGTTCCTGATTGTGGTGCTGGGTTTTGGTATTTTCGGTTACAGCGTGGCTGGTTGGGAAGGCGCCCAGAACGCCGCGGTTTGGGGCATGGTGATGATGGCCATGGCCCTGCCTGTCATGGGCATTTTCATCCTCGCACGTTACTGGGGCGGTTTTGCCGGCCGTTGGGGTTCTGCCCGCCGCGGTGAAGATAAACCAGAACATCAGGAAGAGGAAGATCTGCCTCCCTTTAAATTCGATTAATTTGACTCCGCAGTGGATAAAACCAAAAACCTTAGCCTGCCAATTTGATTGCGTAACAATTTTTCCAGTATAAAATCAGAAGACGATGATGAACAACACTTCAAACAACGAACTTAAAGATCAGCTAATTAATAAAGACAATTTTGTAGGTTTAAGTAGCCAGGAAGCTGCCGATCTTCTTGGCAAGTTTGGCTTAAACGAAATCAAAGAAGAAAAGTCTTCTCCATGGCTTAACCTGCTCAAGAAGTTCTGGGGACCTGTGCCCTGGATGCTTGAAGTGACGATATTTCTACAAGTTGTGCTCGGAAAAACCATGCAGGCTGCCATCATAGCTGCTCTTCTGATCTTGAATGCGGTGCTTGGTTATATTCAGGAAGGCAAAGCTCAGAATGCACTCGCCTTGCTCAGAAATCAATTGACTGTCATGGCCAGAGTCTTGCGAGATAGCAAGTGGAACCTTCTCCAGGCAAACCAGCTCGTCCCGGGTGATTTAGTTTACCTGCGAATGGGAGACATTATCCCTGCCGACTTAGCCTTATTGGATGGACAAATCAGTGTTGACCAGTCCGCGCTGACGGGGGAATCTCTGCCTGTTGAAGCGGCCGCGAATACATCTGTTTATGCTGGTACGGTCATTAAGCAAGGCGAGGGGACCGCACGAGTCATTGCAACGGGAGCCCAGACAAAATTCGGGAAAACTGCAAGTCTAATGCAGTTCTCCAAGACGAATAGCCATATGAATGAACTGGTTTTCACCATCGTTCGTTATCTGGTCGTCGCCGATCTGCTTTTGGCTGTCTTGGTAGCAGCATTCGCGTTTGCGTACCACGCCCCCTGGAGCGAGATCCTACCTTATATTTTAATATTGCTGATTGCATCCATACCCATTGCGTTGCCAGCAGTTTTCACTCTTGCTCTGGCTGTCGGTTCGACCGAACTCGCAAAAGAGGGTGTACTGGTAACCCGCTTGCCGGCCATCGAAGAAGCAGCGGCAATGAACGTTTTAGCTAGCGACAAGACTGGTACCCTTACAGAGAACAAGTTATCGCTGAAGGAATTAGTACCTTACCCCCCCTATTCAAAAACTGATTTGCTTCGTCAAGCTACCTTGGCTTCTTCAGAAGCCACCCAAGATGCAATTGACACAGCTATATTTGAAGCTTTTCATAAAGAAGGGCTGGAGCCGAATTACAGGGTGAACAAATTCATTCCATTCAACCCGGCTACTAAGCGCTCCGAAGCTCAGATCTCCCTCGAAGATGGTTCAGAACGGTCAATTTTCAAAGGCGCAGGAACTATCTTAACGGATTTAAGCGTTGTGGCTGATATTAAAGACGATCTCAACCTGTTAGCCTCCAAAGGTTACCGCATTATTTATGTCGTTTCGGGACCAGGCAAAGGAAAGTATGAGTTGGTTGGTTTGATAGGGTTGCACGATCCTCCTCGGCTGGATTCCAAACAATTAATTCAAGACTTGGGAGATCTGGGAGTGCGCGTGATTATGGTCACTGGGGATGACAAGCTCACCGCGCAAGCTGTAGCCGCAGAATTAGGTATCTCAGGAAAATCCACTTCATCAGATGAGCTTAAAGGCACAATCCAACCTGACACCTTGGAAAGCAGCATCTATGCGGGTGTCTTTCCTGAAGATAAGTTCCGCCTAGTCCAGGCATTGCAACGAGAAGGCAATGTAGTAGGGATGACCGGAGATGGCGTCAATGATGCTCCCGCACTGAAACAAGCAGAAGTAGGAATTGCCGTCTCAAATGCAACAGACGTAGCTAAAAGTGCGGCCAGCCTGGTGCTTACAACCCCTGGGCTTAGCAATGTCCTCAAGGCAATCACAACCAGTCGAAAAATCTTCCAGCGGATGCTCACATACATCCTGAATAAGATAATCAAAACTTTCCAGATCGCGCTTTTCTTGAGCTTGGGGTACATATTGACCAAGCAGTTCATCGTCACACCTTTGCTCGTCATCTTACTCATCTTCACCAATGATTTCGTGACGATGTCAATTTCGACTGATCACGTGCAATATTCTCAAAAGCCTGACCGTTGGGATATTCGTACTATTGTGATTGTGGCACTTTGTCTTGCCATTCCAATTCTGGCATTATCTTTTGGGTTTTATGCTGCATCCGTGCATTTATTTGGGCATACTCTCGGACAAACCCAGACAATGATGTTCATTATGCTAGTTTTTACCGGCCAGGCAGTTGTTTATACCGTCCGGGAAAGGCACCACTTTTGGAGCTCGCTTCCGAACAAATGGATGTTAATCGGAACATTTGCTGACTTAATTGTGGTGGTATTGTTGGCAACCAAGGGAATTTTAATGACTCCGATTAGCTTTAAGGCTGTACTGTTTGTGTTTGGGACTGTTCTGGTTTTCTTACCCATGCTCGACTTTTTGAAACTCAAAGTATTCCACCTTGGCCATCTGGATTGAAGATTATTTTAGTCAAAAGGTAATTTGCCTTTTTAGCAAATACTCGGATTAAGAATTATGGTACATGATTTTTAAAAAGGATAACTTGAAAGTAAAAGCAATTCGCACCCCCAATGCGCTGCTGATCTATCTCATCCTGGCGCTTTATGCATATATGATGAACGTTCCTGGACCCGCCATCACCTACCTGCGTCAGCAGTTTGAGATGAACTACACCCTGGCAAGCCTGCATTTTTCGGCTTTTGCGGCCGGCATGGTTTTGGTGGGGCTTTTTGGCGGGAGTGTACTACGACGCTTGAGCCAATGGAAGGCGGTTGGACTCGGCTGCCTGGGGATGGGTTTGGGCGGTCTAGCATTTACTTATGGCAGCACCGCACTGGTCACGATGAGTGGACTTTTCCTAATGGGCTTGGTTGGTACTCTGATCCTCTCCATTTATCCCACTGTCCTCACTGAAGAAATGGGGCCGCGCAGTGCCGTGGGCATCGCCGAAGCCAACGGGTTCTCATCTGTACTGGCGACCCTGGCGCCGCTCGCGGTGGGCTTCGCGGCTGCCAAACTGAGCTCGTGGCGCCCGGCAGCCTTGATTGCGGACCTGATTTTATTAGTGCTGGGGGTTTGGCTATTTTTCTTCACCAAGGCCGATCATCTATCGACTGAGGCTAGTTCTGGGCAGGCAAGTCAGGCTCGTTTGCCAAAAAAGTTTTGGGGCTATTGGCTGGCGCAAGTTCTTTCCGTATCCATCGAGTTTTGCACCATCTACTGGAGCGCGGAATACTTACTCAAGGTCTTTGCCCTCGACCAAGCCCTGGCCACCCAATTGGTGAGCCTCTTTCTGCTCGGCATGGTCATTGGTCGCTTTGCTGGCGGGGGCTTCATCCAGCGTTTTCACACCCAGAAGGTTCTGGCGGGAACCGTGCTCGTTGGCATGCTGGGATATGGCCTTTACTGGCTACAAACCAACACCCTCATCGCCCTCGTAGGTCTCTTTTTGTTGGGGCTGGGCGTTTCCATGCTCTACCCTTCCATTCTGTCGCTTGAACTTGCGGTGGCCGGAGAGCAAAAGAAGCTGGCAGGTTCCCGCGCCACATTGGCCAGCGGATTGGCCATCCTGCTGCTGCCCTTTGCTCTAGCCAGCCTGGCCGACCGCACCGACATCCATGCGGCCTTTGGGATCATTGCCGCGCTCTACGCCCTGCTCATTCTCACTCTGTTCGTCACTCGGCGGATAAAAGGGAAGGCATTATCCAACACGAAGTCATAGGTGTCAACTTCTATAAAGGAAACGGAGGTCAGATGAAAGTCTTATTCATTGGTGGTACGGGCATAATCAGTTCGGGCTGCGTCCAACTGGCCCTTGACCGGGGAATGGACGTAACTTTGCTCAACCGCGGCAAGTCTTTCCGCGCAACACCTAAAAGCGCCAGGGTGATTGAAGCGGATATCCGCGATTTTGATGCCACAAAGATGGCGCTGGGAAACAATTCCTACGACGTGGTGGCAGAGTTCACCGGTTTCGTGCCCGCGCATATCGATACTGATCTCAAACTTTTCAGCGGGCAAGTCGGGCAATATCTCTACATCAGCTCCGCCTCTGCTTATCAGACGCCGCCTCAAAAAGTGCCGGTTACTGAAGAAACCCCGCTTGAGAACCCCGTCTGGGAGTATTCACGCAACAAAATCGCCTGCGAAGCCAGGCTGATGCAGGCCTATCGGGAAACTGTCTTCCCTGTGACCATTGTGCGCCCCTCTCACACCTACGATGAGACCCTTTTGCCTTTCGACGGTGGCTGGACGGTCGTCGACCGTATGCTCAAAGGCAAACCTGTGATTGTGCACGGCGATGGCACCTCCCTTTGGACGATGACCTACAATGCCGACTTTGCCAAAGGTTTTGTGGGTTTATTCGGCAAGAAGGAAGCCATAGGTGAGGCTTTCCATATTACCTCCGATGAATGGCTCACCTGGAACCAGATTTTCGGCCTGGTGGCAGATGCATTTTGCGTGACACCCAGGCTGGCGCATGTGCCTTCAGACCTGATCGCCCAATTTGACCCTGCCTGGGGGGATGGCCTGCTCGGCGATAAGGCGCACAGTTTTATGCTTGACAACCGCAAGATCAAAGCCCTGGTGCCCGATTTTATTTGCACAGTTCCCTTCAGCGAAGGCATTCGCAAAGTGAGCCGATGGTACCTGAGCCACCCGGAACACCAGATTGTCAACCTGGTATTTGATGCCAACTGCGAGCGTATTTTGGCCGCTTATGCCAGGGCCTGGCCTGAAGGTAAACTGCTCATTTGAGTTGTAAAACTGGCATTGCCGGTAAAAAGCAGTATTAACCTTTTGTCATAAAACCTTACAGGCTCTCAAGCGGGGTAGGCTTTTTGATACAATGACCTCGGCTATGATTGCCATATAATTATTAATAACTGCCTTGTAAGGAACAATTTCCTTTAGCCTGGCAGTAAACTGGAGGTTTTGCCGTGCCCGGCATGAAACAATTTACACAAAAAGCCAAGCGGGTGCTTTCTTTAGCGCAATTTGAAGCTGAGCGTTTGCACTCCCTTGAAATTGGAACTGAACACCTGTTGCTCGCCATGATGCTCGAGGAGGGCAGCCTTGCCCACCGCGTGCTCACCGACCTCGGCCTGGTGTCTGAAGAACTGCGCCTTGCCGTAAAACCGGCTGAGGTGTCCCATTCCGGTGAACCCCACCTGGGGAATGAGCTCAAAAAAGCCCTCGAAGATGCCCTTGAAGCTGCCAAATCGGGTGAACAGCCCATGGTGGGTACTGAGCACTTGCTGCTCGGTCTCACCCAGAACCCCGGATGCAAAGCCATCCAAGTGCTGGCCACGTTGGGGGTAACTTCCGAGCAAATAAAGCGCCAGGCAGCCCGCGTAATCGCGGAGTCGCGTCAGGATGAAGATATTCACACCGCTCCTCCCCCAGAATTAGCACAGGCTGCCGAGCAGAAGCAAGGTTCCACCCGCTGGAACCGCTCCCCCAAGAAGGAAACCGGCAAAACCCCGCTGGTTGACGAATTGGCAACTGACCTGACCGCCTTGGCCGAAGAAGGCAAGCTAGACCCGGTGATTGGCCGTGAAAAAGAAATCGAACGCGTCATCCAAATCCTCGCCCGGCGCACCAAGAACAACCCCGCGCTGATTGGCGAACCTGGTGTCGGTAAAACTGCCATCGTGGAAGGCATCGCCCAACGCATTATGGATGGCGATGTACCGGCTTTACTGCTGGATAAACGCGTGCTGCAGTTGGATGTAGGCTCGCTGGTGGCAGGTACCATGTACCGCGGCCAGTTTGAAGAACGCCTCAAGCGCGTAATCGAAGAGCTCAAATCCAGTGGTGCCATTGTCTTCATTGACGAGCTGCACATGCTGGTTGGGGCTGGTGGAGCTGGGTCCCAGGTGGACGCAGCCAACATTCTCAAACCGGCTCTTTCCCGCGGGGAACTGCAGGTGATTGGTGCCACCACGCTCAATGAATATCGCAAAAATATTGAAAGCGATGCCGCATTGGAGCGCCGCTTCCAACCCATCATTGTGGACCAGCCCAGCGTTGAGGAGACAATAGAAATCCTCAAGGGTTTGCGCCCCAATTACGAAGAGCACCATCGCCTCAAAATTTCTGACGGCGCCCTTGAAGCCGCTGCCCGGCTCTCAGCCCGCTATGTGACTGAGCGCTTCCTGCCAGATAAAGCCATTGACCTGGTGGATGAATCCAGTTCGCGGGTGCGCATGTACAAAAGCGCCTCAGCCATCAGCAGTAAAGTGATTATGGCGGAGCTGCACAAGGTGCGCCAGGGCCTCAAGACTGCCAAAAAAGACAACGACAATGACAGTTTACAGGCGCTTGCCCACAAACAGGAAGAATTGGAAACGCAAATCCATGATATGCAAGGGTCCTGGGACCGCGCCACTGCCCCGACGGTGAGCGCAGAAGATATCGCGGATGTCATCAGCATGTGGACCGGGATTCCGCTGACCCAAATCAACACTGAGGAATCAGCCCGGCTGCTCAACCTGGAAAAGGACTTGGTGAAGGCTATCGTTGGCCAAAAAGAGGCTATCGATGCCGTTGCCAAGGCTATCCGCCGCGCGCGGGCTGGCTTGAAGGACCCCAATCGACCGGTGGGCTCCTTCCTCTTCCTTGGCCCGACCGGCGTAGGCAAGACAGAATTGACCAAAGCGCTCGCCAGGCAAATGTTTGGCAGTGAAGATGCCCTTATCCAGATTGACATGAGCGAATTTGGTGAAAAACATACCATCAGCCGCCTCGTTGGCGCGCCTCCCGGCTATATCGGCTACGATGAAGCCGGCCAACTGACTGAAGCCATCCGCCGCAAGCCCTATTCGCTGGTGGTTTTCGATGAGATTGAAAAAGCCCACCCTGAAGCCTTGCAAATTCTTCTGCAAATTATGGAAGAAGGCCATCTGACCGATGCCAAAGGCCACAAGGTGGATTTCAAGAACGCCATCATCATCATGACCTCCAACATTGGCGCGGACCTGATCCGCAAGCAGAGCACACTGGGCTTCACACTGAACATAGACGAAGCCCAATCTGAGCAGCTCAGTTATAACGACATGCACAAAAAGCTGATGGACACCCTTAAGCGCAGTTTCAGACCGGAATTTATCAACCGGCTGGATTCGATTATCGTTTTCCGCTCACTTAATCGCGATGATATCCGCGAAATTGTGGCTATTGAAATTGCCAAGGTCAGCGAAAGGCTTTCAGAATATAAACTGTCTCTCGAGCCCTCTCAAGCTGCCCTGGATTATCTTGCCAAAGCTGGTTACGACCCAGAAATGGGCGCTCGCCCGGTGCGCCGGGTCATTCAGCAGCAGGTGGAGGAAGGCCTCTCTGATGCCATTTTGGCTGGTAAATTTGAGCCGGGAGACACCGTTATCGTCGACCTCGTGAAAGTAGATAAGGACGCAGAAGAAGCAATCAGCCTGCATAAGAAAGAAGTTGAGCCCGAAATCAAGAAAAAACCGCGCACAACCAAGGTAGCCGGCAGCGAAGAAACAAAGCCCGAGGCCAAACCGAAAGCGCGCAAACCGCGTACGCCCAAGGAAAAGGTCAATGCCTAAACTTTACCGGCGCTATGTCTGTCAGAACTGTGGGCATGTGTCGGCCGCGCCTTTTGGGCGCTGCCCAAGCTGCCAAACATGGGATAGCATGGTGGAAGAGGTTGTTTCAGATGAACCCGAAACTCTCTCACCGGGAAGAACTTTCAAAGGTCTGAGTACCAATTCAAAGCCCAGCCCCATCGGGCAGGTAAAATCTGACCGCGAAGAGCGCATCCCTCTCAAGATGGAGGAGTTTTCTCGCGTTCTCGGCGGGGGCATTGTGCCTGGTTCCATTGTTTTAATCAGTGGCGACCCGGGCATCGGAAAGTCAACGCTGACCCTGCAAGTGGCGATGCAAGTGGCCGAGACCGACAGGGTGCTTTATGTGTCCGGTGAGGAGTCTGAGCGTCAGATCAAGATGCGTGCAGACCGTCTGGCGACCAAAAACGCCCAAAATGAGCCCGTTCTCCCCGAAAAGCTGCTACTGGTGACCGAAACTAATTTAGGCACCATTTTCAACCATATCGGTGATACCAAGCCGGCCCTGGTCATTATTGACTCGATCCAAACCATGACCCTGCCGGAGATGGAATCGCTGGCCGGGTCCGTCAGCCAGGTGCGTGAATGTGCCGCCCGCTTGCGGGAACTGGCAAAATCCACAGGTATTACCGTTTTTGTGATTGGCCACGTCACCAAGGAAGGCACGATCGCCGGCCCGCGTGTGCTCGAGCACATTGTGGATACCGTGCTGTACCTGGAAGGCGAACAATTCCAATCCTACCGGCTACTGCGCTCGGTTAAAAACCGTTTTGGGGCCACCAGCGAGGTGGGTGTGTTTGAAATGCAGGAAAAAGGCATGGTGGAAGTCAGCAACCCCAGCGAAGTCTTTTTGGCTGAACGCATGATTAACGCCCCGGGCTCGGCGGTTGCCGTCACCCTGGAAGGCACCCGGCCACTGCTGGTCGAAGTGCAAGCCCTGACCACCCCGACCTCCAACCCCTACCCGAGGCGGACTGCCAACGGCGTGGATTTCAACCGGCTGCTGCTGGTCAGTGCTGTACTCACCCGTCGTGCCGGAGTCAAACTTAGCGATCAGGATATCTTTATGAACGTGGTGGGCGGTATGACCATTACCGAACCCGCAGCCGACCTGGCAGTGGCCGTCGCGATTACTTCTTCCTACCGGGATAAACCCGTGCGCATGGATACTGTGCTGATTGGCGAAATTGGCCTCTCTGGCGAGCTGCGCGCGGTCAGCCAGACTGCCATTCGCCTGCGGGAAGCCGCCAAACTCGGCTTCAAACGCGCAATATTGCCGCGCCGCCTGCGCCAGGGTGAGCCTTTGCCCAAAGAAATTCAGGCTATTGAGGTGCGCTCCCTGAAGGAAGCCCTCAAGGAAGCCTTATTTGAAGAAGTAAATACCCAGGAAAACCCGGAAAGGCCTGTAAAATGAGCGAATGCCTCTTAGATAAGCTCTCTTTTGTCAACAACACCCGTCGTAACCACGCCCTGGAGCATGCCTCGCTGAAGGTGCTTGAAGAGCTGTACCCCGGCATGAGGATGGCTGGGATTTCCAGCCCGCAGGGTTTTTTCCTTTTTGCCGATCTGCCAACTGAAATTGTCACCGATGCTGTTCTGAAAGCCCAAAAACGCTTGAACGCTGGGGAAGCTGAACTTGCCATCCACCCCCATTGCGGGACGAATACGGTCACTTCCTCGCTTTTGGCGGCGGCGACTGCCTGGATCTTGCTTTATGGCTCCAGCGGAACCCGCAAACCCAAATGGTACAACTATATTTTTGCCATCAGCTTTGCCATTCCCGTCTATATTTTCTCTGAACCGCTTGGTCCGAAAGTACAGAAAATGGTCACCACTAAAGCAGATTTGGGAGACATGGCCGTCAAGCTGGTTGAGAGCAACGGCTACGGTAAAAGCCTGGTTCACTACGTACATACTGGAAAATAGACTTTTTCACTGCCATGACTACTGAAACTCCCAGCCTCCTGCTATTGAGAGGGAATGACCCTACCCGTTTCGCGGAGGAAATCGCGCGGGCGAAGGCATCCATGGGGGATGAAGGCCTGGCGGAGATGAATACTACCGTTTTTGATGGCGACAGTCTGAAGTTGGAAGACCTGCGGGCTGCCTGCCTGACAATTCCCTTTCTGACCGAACTGCGCCTGATAATTGTGGAAAAAGGGCGTCAGTTCCTGGCCAGGATGGGAAAGGGCTCCGCTGAAAAAGCTCTGGCGCAGTTTGCTGAGTTGCCTGAAAGCACGCGCTTACTTTTGCTGGTTGAAGATGAACTGGTCATCCGCCGCAGAGAGCGTAACTGGGAGAACGCCCGCCAGTATGCCTGGCTGGTCGATTGGATTCATCAGGATGCAAATCAGGGCAAAGTAATCAATTGCGAACTTCCAAGGGATGATGAGATGCCGAAATGGGTGCTTGATACTGCCAGGGCATTTGGCGGCAGTTTTGACCCGGGTGCAGCCCATTTGCTGGCTTCTTATGTTGGCAATGATACGCTGCGTGCCAGGCATGAGATCGCAAAATTGCTAATCTATGCCGGGTCAGGCCGGGCAGTAAGCCCACAGGATGTAATCCTGCTGACTGCTCAGGAGCAGGAAGGCGACATTTTTGAACTTACAGATGCCCTTGGGGACCGCGATGGCCGCAAAGCCATGCGTCAATTCCGCATTTTGGCCGAGCAGAAGGATATGGTTGAGTTGGCCCCGATGATCCAGCGCCATTTCCGGCAGTTAATCCAGGTACGTGAGATGCTGGACGAAGGTGGCCAGACAGAAAATGTGGCCAAGGAATTGAACTTGCCTCCCTTTGTGGCTCAAAAGCTGGCCAACCAGACCCGGCGCTTCAATTTACCGCAGCTGATTGAGATTTTTGGCAAATTGCTCGAGATTGACGAGAGCATGAAGACCGGCGGCCTCCCCGGCGACATCGCCTTTGAAGTGCTCATAGCCAGTCTGACGCAGTAATTTATTCGCCGTTATAGCCATGGACACGCATTTCACCCAACTCCGGCCTGACCTGACTATTCATCAGGCGGAGATGTTCCACACCAATACCGGAATTCTGAAAACTGCTGTGGGCTTCGTATTGGTAGACCCAGCTTTCACCCAGGCAGATTCTGAGCGCATTGCGGCTTTTACCCATCCGCACCCCATCCTGGCGGGTTTCAGTACCCATGCCCATTACGACCACCTTTTTTGGTCGTCCCTCTTTGGGGATGAAACCCCTCGCTATTGTTCTGAGGGCACACTAAGGCAAGTTACCCACCATCGCAAGGACATCGTGGATGAATTTCTTGCGCTGGATAACGATCCGTTTAACCTTAACCAGTGCATATTTGACAAGCACTTAGCGCTTCTAACAAGTTTATCAGCTGGCTTGATTTATCTGCCATCTTTTTCAGTAGAAGTTATAGATATTACAGGGCATTTACAAGGCCAGACTGCTTTCCTGTTCCCGGATTTCCAAACGTTATTTGCAGCCGATACGCTCTCAAACACCGAACCTCCCTCCATAGAAGGCAGCCTGCAATCTTGTCTGGATTATCTTGAAACCTTGGTGACTCTCTTAAATCTGATTCAGCGTGTAGAGTGGATTGTGCCCGGCCACGGTGACCCGGCTGATTCATCTGAGGCTAGATGCCGCCTGGACCAGGATCGGCGCTATTTGGAAGCGCTGATGGATTTGCGAATGGATGGCTTTTCGAGCGGCGTTGAAGCTTTAGCGCTGGGCTTCTTGAATCGTATAAAGGAAACCAGGGCTTCCAGCCCGGACGCCTGGCAAATTCATCTGCAAAACTTAAAGGCCGCCTACTGTTGGCTCTAATTGAGCCTAATCCCGCGCTTTCCTTTGTATGTGAAACGCTCAGCTCCTCCGGGTTTCTGGACGGAAGGAATTCAAAGTAGCCAAGATTTGAATTGTTTGGGAAAAAAGGGTTACTCCGTTAAATAAAAAATGTCCTCGGCGCGAGTCGAACGCGCAACCTACTGCTCCGCAAGCAGGTGCTCTATCCATTAAGCTACGAGGACAAGGAGCGTGATTCTATCACCCTTTCGCCGCTCGGGTCAAGGGAGAACTTTAGTCTTGCCGAGGAGGCTGAAGATTACCTGCTAACTAGTTTAGATTAAATAGCTGGAAGAAGGGAATTTGAGTGGTAATGCAGAAATGTTTTCAAAGGGCATTCATATCAATCAAAACAATTGTTTCACGTGGAACATTTTTGTCTTTGTGGGTGTTTTGGTTAGCCATCGCAGGGAAGTTGTTGTTTCACGTGAAACATATATTGTTTATTTAGCTTATGCGGAGTGTCTGGAATTCTGTTTGAGGGTATTAAAGGCCTACGATATCGAGGTCAAGCGGTCTTAAGTTCTTTTAAAATAACACAGAGCTTTACCGCTACGGTCGTCCATGGCCAGGGTTAGGGTGGCAAACGGTTCCATCTCCCGGGTTTTGATCAGCTTCAGGACTTTGGTGGACACAAGGTCGGTATCAATCCATTCCAGCAGCTGGTTTGGGGCCTGGTCCAATCGTTTTTGGTCAAGGTGATCCTGGCCCGGTCGAATTCCCAGGGGATAAATCTGGCTTTCCATTAAGTCTTGAAAGAAATGCGTGCCCAGCGAGGGTTCAGTGCTCACGCCTTGCAGGCTGCCAGCAACTTCAACTAGGGCACTGGTATTGAAAATATCCGCGTAATCGACATGGATACCAAGGTCCGTGTTGCTGGTACCCCAACGTCCGGGACCAATACAGATAAAGGTCTCTTTTTCAAGGGCGGAATTCAAGCGGCTAATGGCACGTTCCAGGGCGTAGCGGTCTTTTTGGGTTTTCAGGGAGAAGTAATCTTCAGCGGATACACTGACAATATACTCGATGGGTTCAACTGTCCCACCGGCTACCAGCGTGCTGGCGGTAAAAAGCACGTCTTCATCGGGTATATTCTTCGGAATCAGGCTGATACCTTCCTTAAAGGTCGTCAATGGACGGCATTGGATCAGAGTGAGTAAAGGCATAGCACCTGTAGGGGAATTTTCCAGTCGTGCGGTGAATTCCAGATCTACTGGCGTACGGTATTCTTTTTCCAGGGTCATCAACATTTCGCGCATCAGAATGGGAAACTTGGTTCTGGAGAGCAAATCTTCAAAGGTCAAAACCAGATCACTAGTGGACCCGTCCAAAAGATTGCTGTGCATTGAGTGAATGTAGCCTTCATTGCTTATTTGAGCAAAGTATCGCAAATTAGGAGTATGGCTGCCTAACACCTGGTGAACAGGCAGGGTTTCCATGACGTTTTTTTCAAGATTAATCAAATCGATATACTGCTGTGAATAGCGCAGGATATTTCTCTGGTTGGTCGAGGGGTTTAAAGTCGGGTGGGAGAGGGCTACCAGGCGTGGATAGTCGTTACCAACACGGTCCACGGAACGCGTACCGAGGCCCCAAACCAAACGGACAAAGCCGTCTTTGGCACGAATTTGGGGGGACCAGCGGTAGGTATTGTGACTGAAACCAACTCCGGCCAGTTCAGGAAAGTAGTATTTGCCATGCTTTTGGCCTTCCACCACCTGGATTAGCAAAGCCATCTGCTCATCGTAGTCCTGTAAGCCTTTGTTTTTTCTGTAGACCAAAGCCGATGGATGCATAGCCGACGCATAAATGCTGGCCATGGCAAGCATTAATGCGCGTAGGTTTTCCTCAGGTTTACCTTGGTTGGGCAAAAAGATGCTCTCATACTTGCCGGCAAAGGCGGTTCCAAAATTATCTTCGAGCAAGCTGGACGAGCGCACAATCAGCGGCCGGCCCCCTGACATGGCCAGAATTGTCTCGAGGTATTGGCTAATACCGGGTGTAAAGGAACCTACTTTAAAATCGGCAAGGATTTTCGGGTAATCCTGCCACATCTGGTCTTCGGTCTTGTATTTTTGGTCGCTCCAATGAATCAAATTATTGACAGACATGAAGTTATAAAAAACATCAGACCCTATGTAGTAGGATGTCGGTGTTCGCAACGCATTCTGCAAATCGTCACTGGCTTTTTCCTTGAGAATGCGAGCGGCCAACAGCATACCGGCAGCTTTCCCCCCGATGCGGCCTTCACCCAGTTTATGGCGGCGAATTTCAGCCAGGTCCTGCACAGTGAACCAGTCTTTGGCGATATTGACATAGCGCAATTGGTCGCTGATCATTTTTCGGATCAGGACCACCTTGATTTCCGCCAGACGGGCAGCGTGTGGGGCCAATTCTTCTGGTGGGAGGTTTTCCAGGAAAATGCCGCGATTAAAGAGTAGTTCAGTAGGTGCTAACTCGGGGTTGAAATCCAGACTGAGTTCATCAACCACCACACCGCGTTCGCTAAGGGCTTGCTGAATGATAGCCGAAAGGGTTTCATACTCGAAGCTTTCTGAAAAATAGGCGTCTGTTAACGAGTCGATGACAGCGCTCTTGCGTCTTTCCCAATTTTCCGCGCTTTCCTGGTTGAGTGGCTCGCTCAAACCCTCACGTACCTGAGAGTGTATAGCCGCCTGAATAGCCTCATTGATCAGGTTCTGTGTGCTGATAATGCCCTTTTCAGTCAATTTGGCGCGCATCAATTGCCGAATGCGGCCTGCAAGCATCGGGTATTGAACCAAGGCAAGGTAAACACTGAGAAACCGGCTGCTGCGGCTGACTGGTAGGACCATGCTGCTGATTATAAGGAAGAACTGTTGATTCTGCTATGTTAAGGGGGAAGTCGTCGAACTTGGTTTGTCATGCTGAGGGAACCGAAGCATCTTCTAGTTGCTAAACAGAACTAGAGGATCCTTCGCAGGAACGGCTCAGGAAGACAAAAAAGTACTGGGCATTAGGGGAACGCATCGCCACAGTAAAAAGGTTCATGATAATAAACAAAACACCCCTTTAGGGGGTGTCTGGAAGAAAGAAGAAAATAATGATAGCTAAGACGCTCAGATTACCTGGAGACGTTCATCGGCATGATGATGTGCCTGTAACTATCATCACCAACTGGGCGAATCATGCCGGGGGTATTGGCCGCATTGGTTTCCAGCGAGACGTTGGGGGTTTTGATGACCTCAAGCGCTTCGCGTAAGTAACGGATATTGAAGGAAATCAGTAGAGGTTGGCCATCCACGGAGGCATCCACAATCACTTCAGAAGAGCCGGTCTGTTCGCTGGATGCGGAAATCTGTAATTGCGGCGCTTTATCGCTGCCTTCTTCCGGTTCGATGTCCAATCGTGCAATGAAGTTGCCTTCCCGAGCAATAATTTCGGTCTGTTTGCAAGCTTTCAGGAAATTGGCAGTCGAAAGGATGGTCTTGGTTTTGAAGGAAGGCGGGATAATGGCGGTGTAATTGGGGAAGTTGCCTTCGATTAATTGCGAAACAAGTTCCACTTCATTCATGTGGAAGATCACCTGACCTCTTCCGGAGGGAAAAGCCATCAGCAAAGTCTCATCGGGGTCAGTGGCGATGCGGGAGAGTTCGGCCAGGGCGCGTGCAGGAATCAAGGCATCCAGCTTTTGGCTGGGTTTCTCGGCAATGGGCGAGGTGGCAATTGAAATCCGGTAGCCGTCCGTAGCGGCCATCACCAGGTTGTCGCCTTCGTAAGTCATATGCACGCCTGTCAAAGAGGGGCGGGTGTCTTCATTGGAAGCCGCAAAGACCACTTCCTGGATCATTTCTTTGAAATTGGTAACGTTCAGGGGCAGGCTGCTACCCAAATCGGGGCTGGGCATAGGTGGAAACTCTTCCGCGGAAATGCATTTGATGTCGCTATTCAGGGTACCGCAGCGCACATTCAGTGTTTGAGTGCGCTCGTCCAGACTGAGGACAACTTCATCGTTGGGCAGGTTGCTGATCAGGTCCGCGAAAGTACGGGCAGGCACAGTTACCGCACCTTCTTCCATAATTCTGGCTCCAATCCAGCAGCTGATACCAAGCTCAAGATTGGTCGCGGAGAGTCTCAGTCTGCCTTCGTCAGTTTTAATAAGAATGTTGGATAAGACGGGCAAGGTGCTGCGTGCGCTGACAGCGCGGGCAACAACAGAGACGCCATGGCTAAGTTGCTGTTGTTGTACGGTTGCTTTCATTGGTTTCCTCCGCGAAATAGCTTTATTAATCTGTTAAAGTATACCTTGAAGGAAGACTATTTTCCAGAATTCACCCTGTAGGGGTAGATTTTGTTGTGGGAAATTTTACAAGATCCACGGCGTGACAAATTACACCTTGAAAGGGCGCAGGCTGTATACGGTTGGAGGTCAAAACAGAATTCAAGCAGAAATAATTTTCCCTTAGGGTAAGGTTGGTAAAAAAATAAAATCCCCAATAAAATAATTAGAAAAAAACTTTTTGGCGTTATGATTGTGCCAGGAGAAACTGTGACCACTGCCTCCCACCTCAACCACCTCAATCTTTTCCTCTGCGTCCCCGCGTTAAGGCTTGCAGACCCAACGGCTAATGCCCATCAAATCCAGGCTTTTTTGCAAACAGTCAAAGCAGATCCAAAACGTCCGACGTTATGCCTTTTTCCAGAGCTTTGCTTGACCGGTAAGAGCTGCGGCGACCTGTTCTTCCAGCCTCTACTGCTTGAAACTGGCGAAAAAGCCCTGGTTACTCTTGAAAAAACTTGCCGTGACCTGGGATTGTATGCTGTTGTGGGTCTGCCTCTTCGTCTGGACGGGCAAGTTTTCAATGCCGCGGCTTTGCTTTCTCCGCACGGCCTGCTACGTTTCGTGCTGCAATCCAACCCAGCCTCCCAGGGGCTTGAACGCTGGTTCCAAAACGGAACAAGTTACCTGAAAATCCTGACGCTTTGGCAGGATCGCCAAGTTCCCGTCAGTACGGACGGTGCTTTCCGCGAGCCGGCACTCTCCGAGAAGTTGATTCAGATTATTGTGGGCGACCCGCAAGCCGCCCAAGTAGGTACCCATGCAACCCTGGTTCTCAACCCGAGTGCCCAAATTTCGATTGCCCCGGCAATAACTGAAATTCCCTGGGCCGTTAGACATTCACGCACTTTCCCTGCTGTTGCAGTCTCTTGCTCGGCGGGCCCATGGGAATCCAGTACGGATGCTGTTTACAGCGGCCTGGCTTTGATTTGCCAGGGTGGCAAAATCCTCTGTCAGACAAAAGGCTTGAGTTTCCAGACCGAATCGGTTTCGGCTTTGGTTGACCTAACGGACAAAGCAGTTCCTGCTTCTGGTAATATTTTAGAGCCTACTTCTCCCTTCTCGTCTATTATTTCTTTGCCTTTTATCAACTCCGAAGACCCTGAGGGACAATACAGGACGATTTTGGAGACACAGGCGACCGCCCTCGGACGGCGTTTACTGCAGACGGGTCAGAACAAAGTGGTCTTGGGCATCTCAGGAGGCTCAGATTCCAGCCTGGCGCTTTTGGTTTGCGTGCATACGTTTGACTTGCTTGGTTTCCCACGCAAAGGTATTACCGCTGTCTCCCTGCCTGGTCCAGGCAGTTCATCCGGTTCCAAGGCGCGTACCCATAACCTGGTGGATGTGGCCGGGGTCACTGCCCTGACAATCTCCATCACCAGCGCTCTTGAAGGCCATCTGAGCGATATCGGCCATGAGCAGGACTCTTTCGACACTACTTACGAAAACGCCCAGGCCAGGGAGCGCACCCAGATCTTGATGGATCTTGCCAATCAGGAAAACGCGCTGATGGTTGGCACCGGTGATATGTCTGAAATTGCTTTAGGCTGGTGCACCTATAACGGCGACCACATGTCGTTCTACGACCCCAATTCCGGCTTGCCGAAAACCTTGCTCTTGCGTGTGCTGGCATGGGCTGGGACTTATTTGCTGGGCGAAGAAGGCGGCAAGGCCGCCGCAGCGGTGGCAGAGGCTACTATTTCCCCTGAACTGGTGCCGGCAAAAGATGGCATCAACCAACAAGCGACCGAAGACATCCTGGGACCCTACCTGGCGCATGATTTTTTCCTTTACTACGGGCTATACCGCCGCCACACCCCCCGGGAGTTGTTTGGGGAGGCAGTAAAAGCCTTTACCGGCTTGTACACCCCCAACCAACTTCTGACCTGGATGTGCACTTTCTTCAAGCGTCTCTTCAGCCAGCAGTTCAAACGCTCGGCCAGTACTGACGGCCCACAACTGGTTGAATTCAGCCTCTCCCCACGCGGCGGCCTGGTGCTGCCCAGTGACGCTTCCGCTGCCCTCTGGCTGCAGGAGATCCAAACTCTGCAGAAGGAATTGGTGGCGTGAATGACTGAAAAACCGCTTTTGTTGGTCTTTGGCACTTCCGCGGACCCCTTTCACGAAGGCCACGAAGCACTGGTGGTTGAATCTGTTAAAGCCCTCGAAAAGGCTGGGCGATGCGTAAGTAAAGTGCTGATTATGCCGGTTTTCCGGCATAACAACCTGCAGGACGACGTCAAGCAGTTCCTGCCCTTGAGTTACGAGGACCGCCTGGCCATCTGCGAACTGGCAGCTGCTGAAATTGAAGCCTCCTTAGAACCTTTATTCATCCCCGTGCAGGTCAGCCGTTTGGAAAAGGAATTGGCCCTGCAGAGCCACAAAGCTAATTTCACCTCTGAAACCATGCAAGCACTGCGTCAGATAACGGAGGAGAGCCTTGAACTGGCTTTTTTGATCGGCATCGACGCTTTCACCGGTGCAGACCCCACTTTCAGCCATTGGCACAACCTTGACCTGTTGCTGGAAACGACCACACTAATCATTTGTCCGCGCAAAGGCTTCAACCCGAATCAGGCTTATCTGGAAACTTTGGTCGCCCAGGGAAGCCGCCTGATCCTGTTGGAAAATCTGGATACGCCCGAAATTTCATCCTCCGCGATCCGCAACCGCCTAGAAAAATGGGAAGACCCCTCTGTTCTTGCCCGCGAAGGTCTGATCAGCCAGGCGACTGCAGATTACATCAGCAACCAGAACCTGGCGGCCCGCTGGCGGGAACTGGATTCCAGTCAATCCGATGATTATAGTCACCGAAAAACCGCCACAACCACCGTGCTTGAGGCCAAAATTGGAACTTTGCTTTTCGAACAAAAGCTCAACCTGGCCACCGCTGAGAGCTGCACAGGAGGGCTGATCAGCCACCGCATCGTGCAGGTGCCGGGAGCCTCTGAATATTTCATCGGGGGCATCGTAGCATATGCTTACGAAGCTAAGGTGAAGTTGTTGGGCGTGCGTTGGGAAACGCTCCGCAAAGTTGGCGCGGTGAGCAGTGAAGTGGTCCTGCAGATGGCCGAGGGGGTACGTAAGGTGCTGCATACTGATCTGGGCCTTTCAGTGAGTTGTATTGCCGGCCCGGGCGGTGCCACACCCAACAAACCAGTCGGCACCAGTTGGGTGGCCCTGGCAACCCCAGAGGGTGTTTGCTCCTGGCAGCATGCCTTGCACGGAGACCGCCTGGCCAACCTGCAGGAACTGAGCGAGATTGCCCTCCAGCACCTCTACGACTATCTGCTGCAAAGAACCCCGAAGCCGTAGCCGCCGCATGCCCCAAGGCCAGCAGACCCAAACTCCCGCACAACCCGCTTCCCAAAGGGTCGGCGGCGCTACTACTGCAAGCCCCAATACACAAAACACCAAACTTCAAGCCAATTCACCGAATAATACCCCAAAAAAAATCGATAAGACCGAAATAAAGATTCCCAAACTGAAGCCTTTCTTCTGGCTGGCCCTTGCGGCATTGCTTGGAGCGCTAGCTGCCGAGTGGCTGAAGTTGGATTGGTTGCCCTGGTTGGTTTTGGCTGCATTTGGTGCTTTGATGGGATTTTTTGAGCTGCGCGGTCGATCACGCCTTCTGCCTAAAGCCCGTTTACCGCTGGGTTTGGCTTTGGCAGCTTTTGCACTCGGGGCAATTGTTTATGTGTTCAGTCTGCCGGTATTTAACCCCCAATTCTGCGCTTTTTACAATGAAAAAAGTGATGTTGACCTGGAAGTGGTGGTAGTAGAACCCCCCGAAGCGCGCGATGGCAGTCAGAACCTGGTGGTGAAGGTGGTTAGCCTGCACCCGCTCTACATCGAATCGACAGGTTTCAATCCTGAAAGAATCAGAGGTAAAGTGCTCATCCAGACTGCCCCAGGCGAAGCATACAGTTATGGGGACCGTCTGCGTCTACGCGCTGAATTGCAAACGCCACCAGAAGGCTCCGGCTTTGATTACCGGGCTTACCTGCGCCACCAAGGCATTTACAGTAGCGTGCAATATGCCCGGCTGGAGATAATTGGCAGCGGCGAAGGCAACCCGCTCCTTCAGATCATCTACGCAGCGCGCTCGCAGGCCATGAAATCCCTTGAAAGCATCTTCCCCGCGCAGGAAAGCGCCTTGCTCAAAGGCATTCTTCTGGGTGACTCGCATGCCCTCTCCGAAGAACTCAAATCTGCTTACGCCCTCACAGGAACCGCCCATATTTATGCCATTTCCGGGTTTAACATGGTAGTGCTTGCCAATTTGGTGACCCGTTTCCTCACCCGCAAGCACAAGAATTGGAAATCTGGGCTAGCGGTGATTGCAGTGCTTGGTTTTTACACCTTATTGGTGGGGGCTTCAGCTTCAGTAGTCAGAGCCGCCATCATGGGTTCGCTCGCGCTGGTCGGCAGTCTGATAGGCCGGCGAGGCAACCTGTTGAACACTCTCGGGCTGACCGTCTTCCTGATGCTGCTCTTTAACCCACATCTGCCCTGGGATATAGGCTTTCAATTGACCGTTATGGCAACTTTGGGTCTGGCCGTTTTTTCTGGTCCACTGAGCGCCCGTTTGGAAGAGTTTCTGTCCAAACGCTACAGTCCGGAAGTGGCTTCTGGCTGGTCAGCCATGATCGGTGAATATTTGATCGTGACTCTGGTTGCCCAGGCCTCCGTACTACCTTTGATTGCGTTTCATTTCCGCCAGGTTTCTGCCCTGTTCTTAATCGCCAACCCTTTAGTTCTGCCAATTCAACCCCCGGTGATGGTTTTAGGGCTATTGGCCATGCTGGGTGGGATGCTCAGTTTGGGGCTCGGTAAAGTACTGGCCTGGTTAGCCTGGCCTTTTGCTGCCTACACCAATGCCAGCGTGCGGTTTCTGGCTGACCTCTGGCCAGACGCGCTCAGATTGCCGCGTTTCGATTTTGTTTGGGTCTTGCTTGCCTACGCACTGATTGTTTTGCTGTTGTTCAATAAGAAGACTCCAACCACACCCTGGTTGAATGCCAGGGTAATTATGCTGGTGACTGGTGTAACAGGATTAATTTTTTGGGTGCTAGCCGCCGGTTTGCCCGATGGCCGGCTTAAACTGCGCATTCTTCCGGCAGAGGATCGGGCCAACCTGCTCATCACCACGCCGTCTGGTAGGCATCTTTTCCTGGGCGGTTCAGGTTCAGCCAATGGACTGAACGCCTCCCTGAGTCAGGCTTTGCCTCTAACCCATCAGGAGTTGGATTGGCTGATCATCCCGCGTTGCGGCCGCAGCGATGTTTCAGCTCTCTTCAGCCTGCCCGAACAGATTTTGGTACGTCAGGTTCTGTGGCTGTGCGATTGGGAGCGCATCCAGACCACCCAGACGCTCTTTACCCGCTTCTCGCAGTTGGGACTGAGCCAAAGGAAAGCTTTGGCGGAGGATGCCTTGTTACTGGGTCCCGGGCTCTTGTTGAATTTTGGACTGCAGGAGGATGTGCTCGAGAGTGTTCGCATTGAGGCAGTAAATTTCTCAATCCTTTTTGAAAAAGATGGCTCTGTTTCTGACGCAGGCATGTTGCTGACACCCGACCAGCTCATCCTCAATAACTTAGGCTGCACAGGAACCTGCCCGGCCCTGGCATCCAGTGTTGCGCCTTACAAGTTGGCGGATTATGCCTGGTTGGAAATCCAGAGTGATGGTAAATCTCTTTTCCTCAACGGAAAAAAATAAATCAGAAGGCATCCAACCCGCGCAAATGTACGTAAAAGTCTCTCTACTGACGCCGAATTATTGAGAAGGATAAAATTCCTTCAATTTATGTATAAATAGTATCATCTCAATAAATGGGGGAAAATTAAAAGAAACTGAAGCCTATTAATTTTTGTTATAGGCTGTTAAAATTTAATAATCATGTTAGACAACCTTGATCTGAATGCCATACAAGACGAAAACACGCGGGAATTGATCAGGCAGTTATTGA